>Ga0126384_10001171_pt1 | contig 15420 bp, 15 predicted proteins | sample PanSoiMetPlot_36_FD_92543 | JGI IMG/M metagenome (GOLD analysis project Ga0126384, IMG submission 92543) | Tropical forest soil microbial communities from Panama - MetaG Plot_36 | ecosystem: Environmental > Terrestrial > Soil > Tropical forest > Bulk soil | place: Panama | collected 2016-02-17 | reverse complement strand
TTACAATTATCGCGGATTATATAGCGCTACCGGTGCAAGCCGCGACACGCGTTTCGCCACTTGGCTCAATATTTCTCCATTCATCCGATCGACCCACAGCCGAGGCTCGTGCGGCAGGCAGCGACGATCGTGCGCGATGGTGGGGTGATCGCATACCCGACCGATTCGAGCTATGCGCTGGGTTGTCGGATCGGTGATGCTGCGGCGGCCGAGCGGATCCGGACACTACGGCAGGTTGACGCCAAGCATCACCTGACGCTGATGTGCCGCAGCCTGGCCGAGGTTGGTCGCTACGCTCTCCTCGACAACTGGCAGTTTCGCATCCTGAAGCAGGGCGTTCCTGGGAGCTACACGTTCCTGGTGCCGGCGACGCGCGAGGTGCCGCGACGAGTGCAGCACCCCCGGCGCAGCACGATCGGCATTCGCGTTCCGGACCACGCGGTCGTGCAAGCGCTGCTTACCGAGCTCGACGAGCCGCTTCTTTCCTCGACCCTGATCCCGCCAGGCGCGGCGCAGCCGCTCAACGATCCGACCGAGATCCGCGCCCGCTACGAGCACAATCTCGACCTCATCATCGATAGCGGGGCCTGCCACCTGGAGCCCACCACCGTGGTGGATCTGGCTCTGGAGCCGCCGGCGATCGTTCGCTTGGGCCGTGGCGATGCGGCACGGCTTGGACTCGTTGCGACGGCGTCCTGATTCGGTCCGGTGCCGTGGCAACCGGGCCCGGACAGCAGTCTGGTAAAATAGGCGTGGATGGATTTTTCGCTTGAGACCATCGTGCTATGGGCGGTGCCGGTGGTCTTTGCGATCACGTTGCACGAGGCGGCTCATGGGTATGTCGCCAGGCAGTTTGGCGATCAGACCGCCTATATGCTCGGTCGGGTGACGCTAAATCCGATAAAGCACATCGACCCGATCGGCACCATCGCGGTACCCGGATTTCTGATCGCGGTCTCGTTGTTGACCAAGGCGCCGCTGTTCATATTCGGCTGGGCAAAGCCGGTGCCGATCAATTTCGGCAACCTGCGGCATCCGAAACGGGACATGTTTTGGGTGGCGGGCGCCGGGCCGTTTGCGAACTTCGCGATGGCCGTGGCCTGGGCCTTCCTGCTCAAGGCGGCGGTGCCGGACGGAGCGATGGCGAGCGAAGGGCTCTCGGAAATGGCCAGAGCCGGTGTGGAGGTCAATCTGATGTTGATGGCGTTGAACCTGTTGCCGATTCTTCCGCTCGACGGTGGAAGGATCGCGGTCAGCCTGCTGCCGCATTCGATAGCCGCTCCGTATTCGCGCCTCGAACCCTACGGGTTTTTCGTCGTGATCATCCTGCTCGCGACCGGAATTCTGAACGACCTGATGCTGCCCATCCTTCGCGCCGGTGAATACGCCATCCGCGCCCTGCTCGGGATCGGGTGACGCAGCTTGCGGAACGCATTGCACCTCTGACGCCTTGAAGAAGAATGTTTGCTGACCGCGTATTGTCCGGCATGCGACCGACTGGGCGCATGCACATTGGGCACTACCACGGCGCGCTCAAGAACTGGGTGCGGCTGCAGGAGGAGCACGAGTGCCTGTATTTCGCTGCCGACTGGCACGCGCTGACGACGCATTACGACACGCCCGAAGCCATTGCCGACAGCGTCTGGGAGATGTTCGTCGACTGGCTCGCAGTGGGCATCAATCCCGCACGAGCGACGATCTTTATCCAGTCGCGGGTGCCAGAGCACGCGGAGCTGGCACTCCTCCTTGGCATGATTGCTCCGGTGGGCTGGCTCGAGCGCGTCCCCACCTACAAGGATCAGCAGGAGAAGCTGGGCGACCGCGATTTGTCGACCTATGGTTTTCTGGGCTATCCGGTGATGCAGGGCGCCGACGTGCTCGTTTATCGCGCGAACCTCGTGCCAGTAGGCGAGGACCAGGTTTCGCACCTCGAGCTCATCAGGGAGCTCGCGCGGCGCTTCAATCATCTCTACGGGCGCGAATCGGGCTTCGAGGACAAGGCAAAGGCGGCGATCAAGAAACTCGGCTCGAAGCGCGCGAAGCGCTACGAGCAGCTACGGACGGCATTCCAGGAGCAGGGCGACGAGAACGCGCTGGCGACAGCGCGCGAGATGATCGACGCAGCCCAGAACCTGGCGCTGGGCGACCAGGAGCGACTCTACGGCTACCTCGAGGGATCACGGCGTGTCATCCTGCCGGAGCCTAAACCGTTGTTGACGGCGACGCCCAGAGTTCCAGGGCTCGATGGCCAGAAGATGTCGAAATCCTACGGCAACGCGATCATGCTGCGCGAGGACGCGGCTTCGATCACGAAAAAGATACGCACGATGCCCACTGATCCGGCGCGCGTGCATCGCTCCGATCCGGGCACACCCGAGAAGTGCCCGGTTTGGCCGCTGCACCAGATCTACTCGGACCAGGCGCGGCAGGCTTGGGTGCAGAAGGGCTGCACGACCGCAGGCATTGGCTGCCTCGAATGCAAACAGCCGCTGATCGACGCCGTCATCGCGGAGCAGGAGCCGATCAAGGAGCGCGCACAGAAATACCTCGATGATCCATCGCTGGTGCGCGCGATCGTCGCGGACGGCTGCGAGCGGGCGCGCAAGCTCGCGGAAGAAACGATGCGCGATGTGCGCGAGGCAATGGGGCTCTCGTATACATGAGCGAACCTGCCCGCCCACCCGTGATCGATCTCGCGCAAGCTGCAGGTGCGCCGGTCGCGCGCATTTACGGAGAACCGCTGCTCGAGCTGCCGCAGGATCTCTACATCCCGCCGGAAGCGCTGGAAGTATTCCTCGAGACCTTCGAGGGTCCGCTCGACCTGCTGCTGTATCTGATTCGGAAACAGAACATCAACGTGCTCGACATCCCGATGGCGGAGCTCACGCGGCAGTATCTTGGATACGTCGAGATGATGCGCCGCACGCAGCTCGAGCTTGCCGCCGAGTATTTGCTGATGGCAGCGGTGCTGATCGAGATCAAGTCGCGCCTGCTCTTGCCCCGCCCGCCCGCGCCACCGGGTGAAGAGCCGGAGGATCCGCGCGCCGAGCTGGTACGTCGGCTGCTCGAGTACGAGCGGATGAAAGCGGGCGCGCAGGCGCTCGACGAGCTTCCTCAAGCCGAGCGCGACTTCACGCTCGTTCGGGTTTGGTTCGATCGGGCGACCGCGGCGCGGGTGCCTGACGTGCACCCGGAAGATCTGCGGACGGCGTGGGCGGGTCTTATCGCGCGCGCCCGAGCCAACCGTCACCACCTCGTCACACGTGAGCAGCTTTCGGTGCGCAGTCAGATGATTCGCCTGCTCAAGCTGCTGCAGCCAGGGCGCTACTTCGAGTTCACTACTCTGTTCGAAGAACGGACCGACCTGCCGCGCTTGGTGGTGACTTTCCTTGCCATCCTCGAGCTCGCGCGCGAGCAGCTGCTCGAAGTGACACAAGCCGAGCCCTATGCGCCGATCTACGTTCAGCGCAAGGGCGATCCCGCATTTGTCCTCGAGGCCGAGGAGCAGGCCTGAGCATGCAGGACCTCGACCAGATCAAGAACGTGCTCGAGGCAGCGTTGCTCGTCGCCGGCGAGCCGCTCTCGCCGGCGCAGCTGTCGAAGCTGTTCGACCCACCGCTCGAGCAGGACGTAGTGAGGAAGCTCCTGGACGAGCTGCGCGCCGCGTGGACCGGGCGCGCGGTCGAGCTCACGCAAGTGGCGAGCGGCTGGCGTTTCCGCGCCAAGCCCGACTTGCAGCCCTATCTCGATCGCCTCTCGCCTGAGAGGCCGCCTCGCTATTCGCGGGCGGTCATGGAGACGCTCGCCATCATCGCGTATCAGCAGCCCGTCACCCGCGGCGACATCGAGTCGATCCGCGGTGTCGCCGTGTCGACCTACGTCATCAAAGCGCTCGAGGACCGGCAGTGGATCGAGGTCGTCGGGCATCGCGAAACGCCTGGCCGACCCGCGCTCTACGCGACCACCAAGCAATTTCTAGACGATCTCAACCTGTTGTCGCTCTCCGAGCTGCCGCCGCTGGCCCAGCTCGATACATCTCACCTCATGGAGTTACCCGATGCCCCCGCAAAGGCCGCCGAGGCCGAACTCGCGCTCGCGAGCCCGATTCTCGGCACACCGGCATCCGCATCTGCCGACCTCGCAGCATCCGCTGCGGGCGACGGAGAGCGCGATGCACCGGAAACCAACCCGACGCTCCACTGACCCGGTCTTCACCGAACCCCAGCGCCTGCACAAAGTGCTCGCGCAATGCGGGTATGGCTCGCTGCGCGGGCTCGAAGAACTGATCATTGCCGGACGTATCACGGTCAACCGGCAGCCAGCGGAGGTCGGACAGAAGGTCGGTCCCAATGACCAGATCCGCATCAACGGCGAGCTGGTGCGGCTGCGCTTTGCGCCGCCGCGCGCACGGGTGCTGCTGTATCACAAGCCTGCCGGAGAGATCGTGAGCAGATCCGATCCGGAAGGACGTCCGACCGTGTTCGACAAGTTGCCTCGGCTCGGCAATGCGCGCTGGATCGCGGTCGGTCGGCTCGATTTCAACAGTGAAGGGCTGCTGCTGTTTACAACTTCGGGCGACCTCGCCAACCGTCTGATGCACCCGCGTTACGAGGTAGAGCGGGAGTATTCTGTGCGCATCCTTGGTCGCCTCACGCCGGAGCAGGAGCGAGCGCTCGTTGAGGGCGTCCAGCTCGAGGATGGGCTGGCGCGCGTCACCTCGATCGCTGATGGCGGTGGCGAGGAGGACGGCGCGAACCATTGGTACAAGGTCGTGCTGCCCGAGGGCCGTAACCGCGAAGTGCGGAGGCTGTTCGAAGCGCTCGGGCTCATGGTCAGCCGGCTGATCCGCATCCGTTACGGCGTCATTGCCATGCCGCCGCAGCTCAAGCGCGGACAGATACAGGAGCTGGAGCACGGCGATCTCGGCCGTCTGCTCAAAGCCGCCGGGTTGCAGACCGGGGGCAACCAGGGAGACGGCAGGCGACACCACGACAACCGACCGCGTCAGGGCGACGGTGGAGCACCGCAGCGACCCGGAGAAGATCGCGGTGGTGACCAGCAGGCAGCGGAAACCGTAAGCGAGCTCGAGGACGAAGCGATCGACGATGTCGATGGCAACCGCATTGACTTGGATACCAACGGTAAACGCATGCCGGTGCCCGGCTCGGGCAATCCTGGTGGCGGGCGTAAGCGCAGGCGCTCCGGCCGGCGCGGCCGGGGGAATCAGGGCAATCGCGGCGGCAACCAGGGGAACTGGCGCCCCTAGCGCGAGAGTAGTCAGTCGAGGAAGATGTCCGGCATCAGCGGCGCGCCGGGCTTTACCGCGTAGGGCGTCAAATCGTTGACGCCTTCACTCGCGAGCACCTCTTCATCGATGTAGAAGTTTCCGGTTGCTTGTCGCGCATCGCGAATGAGGATCGCGTGGGCCGCGTCGGCGAGGATCTCAGGCTTGCGGCAGTTCTCAAGGCGGCTGGACATGCCCGGGATCATCGACAGCGCCGCCGTGGCGATGACCGTGCGTGGCCACAGCGCATTCACTCCCACTCCTGCAGAGCGAAACTCCTCGGCCATCCCGAGCACGCACATGCTCATGCCGTACTTGGCCATGGTGTAGGCGACGTGATCCTTGAACCAGTGAGCCCGCATATTGAGCGGAGGCGACAAGGTGAGGATGTGCGGGTTGCGTCCGGCAGCCGCGGCCTTCAGCAGATGCGGCAGGCAAGCCTGCGAGCAGAGGAATGTGCCTCGAACGTCCACGCCGAACATCAGATCGAAGCGCTTCATCGGGGTGGCTAAGGTTCCGGTCAGGTTGATCGCGCTCGCGTTGTTGACCAGGATGTCGATGCCGCCGAAACGCGTGACCGTCTGCGCTACGGCGTCCTGCACCGCGGCTTCGTCGCGTATGTCGACCGCGAGCGGCAGCGCTTTCCCACCGGCGCGCTCGATCTCGGCCGCCGCCGTGTGGATCGTCCCGGGAAGCTTGGGATGCGGCTCGGCTGTCTTGGCCACAATCGCAATATGGGCGCCGTCGCGCGCAGCCCGCAGGGCGATTGCGAGGCCAATGCCGCGCGACGCGCCGCTGATGAAAAGCGTTTTCCCCTCGAGCGTCTTCATCGTTGCGCTTCTCCGTTGTATGCCTGCAGCTCTTGAGCGTCATCGTGGCGCGAGTCGAGGCTCGAGGAATCCTTGAAGGGACTCGCGCTTTCGAGTTCCTCGACGGCGTGCGCCACTTCCGTGCTTTCGTCGATAGTGAATCGAGCGATCGCCCGAGCAAAGTCAGGGTCGGCAATCGCGTGCGCCGAGCGCGTCGTGACAGGAAGCAGGCCACGGGCGAGCTTGTGCACGCCCTGCGCTCCACCTTCGAACTGCGCAATCCGCTGCTCGATACAAAACTCGATCGCTTGATAGTAGCAGGCCTCGAAATGCAGACCTGCGATGTACTCGGTGGCGCCCCAGTAGCGCCCCCACAGTGTGTCGGAAGCGTAGACGTCGAGCGCGGCACAGAGCGGTTTCCCTTCGCGCTCCCCGAGCACCAGCAGCAGATTGTCAGGCAGCGCCTCGCCTATTCGCTCGAAGAACCCGAGCGACAGATACGGCGTCGAGTGATGCCGACGATACGTGGTCGTGTAACACCGAAAGAAAAAAGCCCACTGGCTGGGTTTGATCTCGGGGCCGCGCAGCCGGCGTAGCGAGACACCGGCGCTGGCGAGCTTGCGTCGCTCCTGGAGGATTTTCTTGCGCTTGGCATGATTCATCGTCGACAGGAAGTCGGCGAAATCGCGGTATCCGGGATTGGTCCAGTGAAATTGAACGCTGGAGCGCAGCAGCATGCCAGCGGCCTCGCATTCGGCTGCCTCGTGGTCTTCCGGAAACAAGATGTGCAGTGACGAAAGACGCGCGTCGTGCATCAGCTCAACCGCTCCGTCGAGGAGCGCACGGCGAGTGCTTTCACTGGCGGCGATCAGTCGCGGACCGGTGGCGGGAGTGAACGGGATCGCCGAAACGAGCTTGGGATAGTAGCGTCGCCCGTGACGTCTATAGGCGTCCGCCCACGACCAGTCGAAGACGTACTCTCCGTAGGAATGCGACTTCAGATAGAGCGGCATCGCGCCAACAAGGCGCTCGTCGCGCCATGCGGTCAGGTAGCGCGGCGTCCAACCGGTGTCGGGCGTAGCGCACTCCGTTTCGTGCAACGCGTGCAGAAAAGCGTGCGAAAGCAACGGTCGATCGCCGACCAGGCGATCCCAAGAGGAAGGCTCGATCGCGCCGAGCGAATCGACGATGCGTAGCGAAGGGGGAGACATGCTGGATAAGCGCGCATAGATTGTGCGCGCCTTCGCGCATCGCCCGCAAGTCGGCCGCGTGATAAAATTCGATCGTGCGCATCGCGATCGCTCAGCTTAATCAAGTGGTGGGCGATCTCGCGGGCAATGCCGCTCGCATTCTCGGCGCCGTCGCAGAAGCCGAACGCGGTGGTGCAGATGTCGTCGTTACTCCCGAGCTATCGCTGTGCGGGTACCCGCCCGAGGACCTGCTGCTGCGCCCTGCATTTCTCGCTGCGTGCAGAGACGAACTGAAGCGACTCGCGCACAAGGTCACACGCGCAACTGTCCTGGTCGGATTTCCGGAGACGGCAGACGGCGTGTGTTACAACGCGGTAGCTGCGCTACGCGATCGCCGAATCGTGGCCATCTCTCGCAAGCGTGAGTTGCCTAACTACACCGTATTCGACGAAGAGCGTTACTTCCGTCCGGGACGCGACCCGTGCGTCATCGAGGTCGCCGGTGTTCGTATCGCAGTCGTCGTCTGCGAGGACATCTGGTTCCCCGGGCCCGCGAAGGCTGCACGCGAGGCGGGCGCACAGCTCATAGTGGTGCCCAACGGGTCCCCCTATCACTTGCGGCAGCAGGCGCTCCGCCGCGAGGTCGTCGAGGCAAGGGTTCGCGAGAATGGGCTTCCGGTGGTCTACGTGAACCGCGTCGGTGGGCAGGACGAGCTTGTTTTTGACGGCGCGTCGTTCATCGTCGATGGCAGTGGCGCGCTCGCACAGCAGTTGCCCGCCTGGCACGAAACGGTGGCGCTGGCCGAATTCGAAGGCGCAAGGCCAAAGGCCGTCCGCGGAAGCCTCGATTCGCGGCTCGAGCCTCAGGTCTACTCCGCGCTCACGATGGGCGTTCGCGACTACGTCGACAAAAACCGCTTTCCAGGTGTTCTGCTCGGACTGTCCGGCGGCATCGATTCGGCTTTGACGCTTGCCATTGCGGTCGATGCGCTCGGTCGCGAGCGGGTGAGGGCGCTGATGCTGCCTTCGCGCTACAACGCTCGGATGAGTCTCGAGGACGCGCGGACGATGGCAGGCATTCTCGGCGTACGCTACGACGAGTTTCCGATCGACGGAGTCGCCGCAGCGTTTCGTGCTGCGCTCGCGGACGAATTCAAGGGGCTGCCCGAAGATGCGACCGAGGAGAACATCCAGGCCCGAATTCGCGGGACGTTGCTGATGGCGCTTTCCAACAAGCACCGGGCAATCGTGCTTACCACCGGCAACAAGTCCGAGATGGCGGTGGGCTACGCGACTCTCTATGGCGACATGGCTGGCGGCTTCGCGGTGCTCAAGGACATCAGCAAGACGCTCGTCTATCGCCTCGCGCACTACCGCAACAGCCTAGGCCGCGTCATTCCCGAGCGCATCATCACGCGAGCGCCGTCAGCGGAGCTGCGCCCCGATCAAACCGATCAGGACAGCCTTCCGCCTTACGACATTCTGGACGCTATTCTCGAGGCCTACGTCGAGGAAGCCATCAGCCCCGCCGAGATCGTCGCCCGCGGCTATGCGCGCGAGGACGTGGCGAAAATCGTGAGGCTGATCAAGCTGAACGAGTACAAGCGCCGGCAGGCAGCGGTTGGAATCCGCATCACGCCACGAGGGTTCGGCAAAGATTGGCGCTATCCAATCACCTCGGCTTGGAGCGAGTAGCCGTAGCAGCATCCCTGGTGTAACCTTGGTTCGCGCCGATCCACGCCCAGCTGGAGTCTCCATGAAGAAAGTCGAAGCGATCATCAAACCCTTCAAGCTCGACGAAGTGCGCGAGGCGCTCTCTGAGATCGGCGTCAGCGGTCTCACGGTAACTGAGGTCAAGGGGTTTGGACGGCAGAAGGGACATACGGAGCTTTACCGCGGGGCAGAATACGTCGTCGATTTTCTTCCCAAAGTGAAAGTCGAAGTGATCCTGGCCGACCCCCTGGTCGAGCGGGCGATCGAGGCAATCGTCAAGGCGGCGCACACGGGCAAGATCGGCGACGGCAAGATTTTCGTCACCTCGGTGGAGCAGGTCGTGCGCATCCGCACCGGCGAATCCGGCGAAGCCGCGGTGTGACGTGGGGGTGCTTTAGGTACAGGAGGCTTGAAGATGGCAATGCTCAAGGACTTTCGCGACTTCGCGCTCAAGGGCAACGTTATCGACCTCGCGGTCGCCGTCATCATCGGTGCCGCCTTTGGAAAGATCGTCGATTCGCTGGTCAAGGATCTCATCATGCCGGTGATCGGGCGAATTTTCGGTGGGTTGGATTTCTCGAACTTCTTCATCATGCTCGGCAACCCGCCGGCGGGTTACAACGGTCCGATGACCTACGAAGCACTGACCAAGGCCGGTGTGCCGCTCTTCGCCTACGGAAACTTCATCACTGTGGTCATCAATTTCATCATTCTCGCCTTCGTCATCTTCTGGATGGTGCGACAGTTCACGGCGGCGAAGCACAAGCTCGACCCTGCGGCTGCCGCGCCCGCTACGCCAGAGGATGTCCTACTCCTGCGCGAGATACGCGATTCGCTAAAGAAGCGGTAGTCAGGCGCCGCCAAGAAGGCGCTGTCGAGCAAGCCAAACTGGGAGGAATCCATGCGGGTCGTGAAGTTCGTGTCAGCGGTGGGTGTGCTGGCGCTCATTGGCGCTGGGGCGGCTCACGCCGACATCAACGTCGGAGTTACGCTGTCAGCCACCGGTCCGGCGGCCTCACTGGGCATCCCCGAGCGCAACACCTTCGAGCTGCTACCGACGACGATCGCCGGCCAGAAGGTCAACTGGATCGTGCTCGACGATGCTTCGGACACCACGAAGGCGGTCACCAACACTCGCAAGCTGATCACCGAGGACAAGGCCGATGTCATCGTCGGCTCCACGATCACGCCAAACTCGCTGGCGATGATCGATGTCGTCGCCGACGCGGAAACGCCGATGATCTCGATGGCCGCTTCTGGGCGGATCGTCGACTCCTCCAATCCGAAGACCAAGTGGGTGTTCAAGACCCCGCAAAGCGACGCGCTGATGGCCGATGCCATCGCGGTGAACATGAAAGCCAACGGTGTCAAGACGCTGGGCTACATCGGGTTTAGTGATGCCTATGGCGAGAGCTGGCTGGCGGAGATCAAGCGTTCGGCGCAGACCGCCGGCATCAAGGTCGTGGCCGAGGAAAAATACAACCGAAACGATCCCTCCGTGACGGGCCAGGTGCTCAAGATCGTCGCCGCAAACCCTGACGCGGTGCTGGTAGGAGCGTCGGGTACGCCTGCCGCGACGCCACAGAAAGAGCTCGTCGCACGCAATTACAAGGGCAAGATCTATCAGACGCACGGCGTTGCAAACCCCGACTTCCTTCGCGTCGTCGGCATGGAGGGAAACGGGACCATCCTGCCGTCGGGTCCGATGCTGGTCTACGAGCAGCTTCCCGCCGACAATCCGATCAAGAAGTCCGCTGCCGAATACATCACCAAATACGAAGCGAAATACGGCACTCGGTCGACGTTCGGAGGCCACGCGTGGGACGCCTATCTCCTGTTGTCGAGCGCGATTCCGGAGGCGCTGAAGAAAGCCAAGCCGGGCACCAAGGAATTTCGCGCCGCGCTGCGTGATGCCCTCGAGAACGACAAGAATATCGTCGGCGCGCATGGCGTGTTCACCATGAGCCCGCAGGATCACAATGGGCTCGACAACCGCGCGCGCGTGATGCTCAAAGTCGAAGATGGGAAGTGGGTCCTTCTGAAGTAGCGTCGGCCTGACCACGAGTCCCGACATGGGCGGCAGGGGGCAGCCCGTTTTTGCTTCGCCTCGAGCACGGCTTGGCACGTCGATGTGCCGAAGCCGGTCGCGATGAACCTGACCATAGCCGCACTGCTGGCTCAGGATGGGGTCACGAACGGGGCGATCTACGCGCTGCTCGCCCTCGCGCTGGTGATGGTATTCGCGGTCACCCGCGTGATCTGGGTGCCTTCGGGTGAGTTCGTCGCCTACGGAACGCTGACGCTTGCGGCACTTCAGCTCGGCAAACCACCGGGAACGATCGGGCTGCTGGTCGGGATGGCGATCATCGCCGGGCTGTTGGAGATCTGGAGCTGTCTCGCGGCGGGACAGGCACGACAGTTACCGCGTCGCCTCACGCTGTGGACGCTCGTACCGCTTGCGATAGCAGCCCTCGTCGATTGGCTTGCTCCATTGCAGCTGCCGCTCGCCGTTCAGATCGCTCTGACGCTGGCGGCAGTGACCGCGATGGGCACGCTTCTTTATCGGATCGTCTATCAGCCGCTCGCCGAGGCTTCAGTACTCGTGCTCCTCATCGTCTCGGTGGCGGTGCACTTCGTCCTCACCGGTCTCGGTCTGTGGTTCTTTGGCGCGGAAGGATCGCGCACGCCACCGTTCTCCAGCGCATCGTTCCAGCTCGGAGAGATGACCGTAAGCGCGCAGAGTCTCCTGGTCGTACTCACGAGCGTGCTGCTGATCTTCGGGCTGTACCTCTTCTTTGGCTACACCCTTTACGGGAAAGCACTCCGGGCGACCGCGGTGAACCGAGTCGGCGCCCGTCTCGTGGGAATCTCACCCAACCTTGCGGGCTCGCTCACCTTCGCGCTGGCAACGTTGTTGTGCGCGTTCTCGGGCGTGCTCATCGGGCCGATCACGACGATTTACTACGACTCGGGTTTTTTCATATCGCTGAAGGGCTTTGTCGGAGCGATCATCGGCGGACTGGCGAGCTACCCGCTCGCCGCGGCCGGGGCGCTTCTCGTCGGTCTTCTCGAATCGTTTTCCTCATTCTGGGCGAGCGCCTTCAAGGAAGTGATCGTATTCACCCTGATCATCCCCGTCCTGCTCTGGCGCAGCCTCGTGTCGCGACATCACGAGGAGGAGCAATGACGCTGCCGAGGCGGTCGCTGTTCGGGCCTGTGGCCTTCGCCGCGGTTGCCCTGTTGCTCGCAATCGTTCCGTTGACGGCCCCTCCGTTCTGGGTGACGCTGGGCAACTACATCGGCCTATACAGCATCGTCGCGCTAGGGCTGGTGTTGCTAACTGGAGTCGCAGGGCAAACGTCATTCGGGCAAGCGGCCTTCGTCGGCATCGGGGCCTATACGACTGCCTACTTGACGACGCGCTACGGGACCTCACCTTGGCTGACGCTGCCGATGGCGCTGGTCATGACTTTGGCGATCGCTCTGTTCCTCGGCTTCATCACCTTGCGTATGCGAGGGCACTACCTTCCGCTCGCGACGATCGCCTGGGGTATCAGCCTGTACTTCCTGTTCGGCAATCTCGACTTCCTCGGTGGCTATACCGGCCTCACCGGGATTCCACCGCTGTCTCTGCCGGGTGTCGAGCTCAGGCAAGAACGGCATTTCTTCTATTTGATCTGGACGATCGCGCTCTGTGCGCTTTGGGCGACCGATAACCTGCTCGATTCGCGGCCTGGGCGCGCGATCCGAGCGCTTAAAGGCGGGCTTGAGATGGCGGAGGCGTTCGGCGTCGACGCCGCGCGGCTCAAGATCATCGTGTTCGTCTATGCGGCGCTCCTTGCTTGTATCTCGGGTTGGCTGTACGCGCATCTGCAACGATTTGTAAACCCAAGCCCGTTCGGAATTAATCAGGGCATCGAATATCTCTTCATGGCCGTAGTCGGAGGTGCCGGCAACGTGTGGGGCGCAGTCGTCGGGGCGACCCTGATCACGCTGCTCAAGCAATGGCTGCAGGATCTGTTGCCGAAGATCCTCGGGCGCGCCGGCAATTTCGAGATCGTGGTGTTCGGAGTGCTGATGATTCTCGTGCTCCAGCGTGCACGCGATGGCGTCTGGCCATGGCTCGAGCGGATGCTGCCGAAGCGCTCCAAGCACGTAATGCAGAATGCGACGACGCTGCCAGCGCGAAGCAGGACGGCACATCAGGGTCAGCTGCTCGAGATCGACAAGGCACGAAAGCAATTCGGGGGGCTGGTCGCCGTGAACGACCTGTCGTTCGACGTGCGTCCCGGCGAGATCCTCGGGCTGATCGGGCCAAACGGTGCCGGCAAGAGCACGATGTTCAACCTGATCAGCGGCGCGCTGCCCCTCACCGCAGGCGATGTTCGGTTCCGCGGCCAGTCGATCTCCGCTCTCCAACCGTACGAGATCGCCCGCCTTGGCATAGGCCGCACGTTCCAGCACGTAAGGCTGATCGGCTCGATGAGCGTGCTGGACAACGTCGCGCTGGGCGCTTTTCTTCGCGGTAAATCCGGCGTCGTGCGCGCTGCGCTGCGGCTCGACCGCAAAGAAGAAGCGCGCATCAAGGCGGAAGCTGTGTGCCAGATCAGTCGCTGCGGGCTCGACAGCCATACCTTCGACGCGGCGGGCAGCCTCGCGCTCGGGCTGCAGCGCATCGTTGAGATTGCGCGCGTGCTCGCGTCCGACCCACAGCTGCTGCTGCTCGACGAGCCCGCGGCCGGCCTTCGCTACCAGGAGAAGCGGGATCTCGCGGCGCTGCTGCGGGGACTTCGTGAGCAGGGCATGACCATTCTTCTGGTCGAGCACGACATGGATTTCGTTATGGGGTTGACCGACCGCTTGGTGGTGATGGACTTTGGCGAGAAATTGGCGGAAGGCCTGCCGGCACAGATCCAGAGCAACCCGCTGGTGGTCGAGGCCTACCTCGGGGGCGTGGAGTAAGCGGAGAACGCCGATGAGCGCGCTGCTCGAGGTCCGTGATCTGCATGTCGCATACGGCAAGGTCGAGGCCGTGCATGGGGTGTCACTGTCGGTCGAGGCGGGCCGTATCGTCACCGTGATCGGACCCAACGGGGCCGGCAAGACGACTCTTCTCGGCGCGATCATGGGTCTGCTGCCATCGCGCGGCGAGATTGCCTACGCCGGCGCGTCCGTCAGCCGCATATCGGTTGAACAGCGTGTCGCCCGCGGTCTCTGTCTTGTGCCCGAAGGTCGCGAGCTGTTCGCTGCGATGTCGGTAGCGGATAACCTAGCGCTCGGGTCCTTTCAGCGCCGCGGCGCACGGGACGGGTCGGTTGAGCGGACGCTCAGCGAGGTCTATCAACGTTTCCCGCGGCTTGCCGAGCGACCGGCGCAGCTCGCCGGAACGCTGTCGGGCGGAGAACGGCAGATGCTCGCGCTCGGTCGAGCGCTGATGGCGCAGCCGAAGCTGCTCTTGCTTGACGAGCCGAGCCTGGGGCTCGCACCGCTCGTCGTACGCGAAATCTTCAACATCATCGCATCGTTGCGGGCGAGCGGGGTAGCGATCCTGCTGGTGGAACAGAACGCCAGGGCCGCGCTGCAGGTTGGGGATTACGGTTACGTCCTCGAGATGGGGGAAGTGGCGGCCAAGAGCGACTGTGGAGCCCTTTTGCGCGATGCGCGCGTCACGGCCACCTACCTCGGTCAGGCCGCGCGTCCAACCGCGTGATGCCCTTGCTCGGCGCGTGGTCTCGCGGGGGTTGTGCGGGCGCCGTTCCGCCGCGAAAATATGGTAGTGCGTCACGCACGACGCGACGCACTAACTCGCCGCGTTCAACACGGCGCTATTCGCCAGTTAACGTGGCGTTAACAGAGCACCGTTACCGTGGTGCTTTATCGCTGAGGATTTCCGTGACCGATCTCGCCATCCCCACCGTCAACCCCGCGTTGCTGCAGCAAGCCACGCGCCTGCTGCTCGAGCCCGCGGCGCTCGAGCTGCGGCAACTCTCACAGGTGCTCGCGGACATCCATGTGCGTCATGTTGACTTTGCCGACCTGTATTTCCAGTACTCGCGCCTCGAGAGTTGGAGCCTCGAGGAAGGCATCGTCAAGTCCGGGTCGTTCTCGATCGACCGCGGCGTGGGCGTGCGCGCAGTGGCGGGCGAGAAAACCGCCTTTGCCTATTCCGACGACATCACGCTCGACGCGCTGGCGCAGGCTGCGTCCGCGACGCGCGCGATCGGTCGCCAGGGCGGGACGCAGGTTGCGGCGCTCGACAAGCTGGGCGGCGCTCGCTCGCTCTATGCTCCTCAGGATCCCGTTGCCGTGCTCGCCGACGTTGACAAGGTCGCCCTGCTCGAACGGTTGGAGCGCATCGCGCGCAGTCGCGATTCGCGTGTCACCCAGGTGATGGCTTCGCTCGCCGGAGAATTCGAAGCAATTCT
>Ga0126384_10001170_pt1 | contig 15448 bp, 18 predicted proteins | sample PanSoiMetPlot_36_FD_92543 | JGI IMG/M metagenome (GOLD analysis project Ga0126384, IMG submission 92543) | Tropical forest soil microbial communities from Panama - MetaG Plot_36 | ecosystem: Environmental > Terrestrial > Soil > Tropical forest > Bulk soil | place: Panama | collected 2016-02-17 | reverse complement strand
GGGCCGCAGCGTCGGTCGATCGCCAGGCGGTTCGACGCCTGCTTGAGCGTCCCAGCTCGTCGTGGCGTTGACTGCCCCTCGTCGATCCTCAAGCGCAGCACACAATCCTAGACCGTTGCAGTCTCAGGTCCGTGGACAATGGGGCCACGGCCGTGCCGGCCATTGGATCGGTTGTACCGCCCAACCTAAGGAGAGGGCAAGCCCATCATTAATGTGACACATTTTCTTCTTATCGTAATACATGAATATATTCATGCCAATGTTTTAGGTTTGGGTTCGATCTGCGGCCTTCAGCAAAATCGGAGGGGACGGATGTCCGAAGCAGTTGCCCACCTCGAAACGCCACCTTTGGCCACCTCGACCTTGCGTGCGCGCATCGCTTGGATTTGCCATGCGCTGCGCATTGGTGCCGTGGTTTGGATCGGCTGGGGGGTGGTGTGGACCCTCGTCAGCTGGAGCGACAAAACGAGGACATTGAAGTCCTACGGATTCTGGTTCTCGGCCGATTTCACGGGACTATCGGATGCGCGCTACGCGGCCGCGGTTGTCGCGGTGCTTTTCTCCCTGGCCGCTACCCTGCCCGTCGTCATCTGCATCTGGCGGCTCGCCGCGACTTATCTCGCCGGGCGGGTGTTCTCGGTCGATGCTGCGCTCTGGCTTCGCCGCACTGGCATTGCCGCACTAGCCGCAATCGTCGTCAACATCATCGCGCGCGTGGTCGTTGCTAACATTATTGCGGGCTACCCGATCCTAATTCCGCCGCGCGGCTCCTTCGTCGTTCCACAAGACCTTCTTCATCTTATTTTCGCGGTTTTTGTGTTGGCGCTCGCTCACATCTTTAAGGCGGCCGCCGAGATGGCCGATGATCACGCGCAGATTGTCTAAGGGGACGTGATGCCAATCGTCGTCAATCTCGACGTCATGCTGGCGCGTCGCAAGATGCGGTCCAAGGAGCTCGCCGAACGCATCGGCATTAGCGAGCAGAACGTGTCGCTTCTCAAGTCAGGCAAGGTCAAGGGGATGCGTTTCGATACACTCGAGCGGATCTGTGCTGCGCTCGACTGCCAGCCCGGCGACATCCTGGAATATCGGCCCAAGCTGGAACCGGCCGCTTCACCGATCAAGGCGCGCGGCTAACCGTCAGGTTGTCACGAGCCCCTGCGCTGCCATCGTGCCACTAAATGCGCGTACCCCTGGCATTGGATGCGCGGACCGCGACAATCACAAAGTGAGCACCAATGGGAAGATTGATCAGCTTAAGTGCCATGGCCGTGCTGGCGATAACGCCAAGCATTGCGCGGGCGGATGATGGCGCGTGCAGATCCGTTCAATCCGGACAAGGGTATGTAACGGTCCTGGATCGCGACGAACAGTGGACCTATGTGCTACAACCCCTGGGCCCACACTGGCAGATCAGTCCGCCTGATCGCCATTCCGCAGGTCATGTTTTTTGCGCTGACTGCGCCTCGACCTCGACCGGTGCCGGCGGTGCTTTTCTTTGGTTTGGTGCGTCGCCCCAAAGTTCGGCGGTGAAGCGTCCGTTGACTGCCTTAGAGCGATCGGAGCGGCGTACCGAATTAATTGCGGGCTGGGCCCTTCATCGTAATCAGCTAGAGACCCGCGATGTGCGCGAAGCCGTTAGTTTTGGCCCGCTATCTGGATATGCGGTCCTTTACCATTGGTCCATGCCGCACATACCCGAACGCAATGAGCCGGCCGCGATCGTGGGATCGCTTATCGTGATTGCTGTTAAAGATGCATGCGTCGCGTTCGAAGCTAGCATCACCAGCAAACGGGCCGCAGATGGAAACGACTGGATGCCGTTGGATTCGCTGTTGAGTGAAGTGGTCATCGAGAAACGCCGGGGTGCCGGCTAAAATCTCTGGTCAAGGCAATGGGCGTCGTGCTCGTGAACGCTTAGGTGCACAGTTGGTCGGACTGGACCTCCAATGGAGCTCGTTGATGCTAGCCTACTACGCGCTGGAAAGTGGAGCTGCGCCTTGGGGCGATTACGGCGATACATTGTGGAACGGGTTCGCTGAGAAGAGCCGTGAGCCCGGCCAGCCAGCGATCTTGGTATCCCGAACTGGACCGTTCGTGCCGCCAATCACCCGGCTATTCAGCTGTGTCCTGGTGACAGAGGCGTTTCGCCAGAAGCTCTCGGTGGAAGGGTTTTCGGGCCTTTCTTTCGAGCCCGCCGGGTACCGGAAAGTCGTTCACATCGCATGGGAGCAATGGAATGCGGACGCGCAAGACCCGTCCTTTTATCCAGAAACAGGCGAACCAGAAGACTATTTGCTCGCTGGAACTCATGATGAGCAGCTAGCGGCGACCATGCCACGGCTTTGGGCGTGGAGCGTCCAACCAACAAAAGGTCTGCAGGTTCGGGGTAGCAATACCTTCCGTCGAGAGCTGCATCCCGGCACTGATGTGGCGCGGGAACATCTCATCATATGGATCAGCGAGCGACTAAGGCTCTGGCTCGCTGAGAACGCAGGCAAATGGGTGAGCTTCGTTCCTGTGACACCACGATGATGGCGCCCCTCCGCGTTCAAATGGCAAGCAGTCCAGATGCGCTTGGGTAGCGCTCTAGCACGTAAGGCTGATGACGTGTGACACATTAGCACTAGGTATCCGGTGTAAACCGGGCTTGCCGGCTTGTGGCGCGTTTCCAGTAATAACGCCCGGTTTGGAGGCACCAAGCTGCCACTCCATCTTGGGTAATTGACACGATCGCTAATGCGGAAAGTCCGCTCGAGGTCGAGGGCAGGCATTGGCAGATACGGCGTAGGGTTGGGCAGCTCCTTCTTGGTAAACCGGAAGTTGGGCCGCGTCGGCAGATCGGCGCGCAATTTTCTGCGCGGAGTTGCGCCGACCGAGCCGGTCCCCTAAGTGTCGATCCCTCCCCAAGCGGTGATGGGGCGAAGTCAAAACCGCGCATAACCAGAAAACGCGCACAATATGAGTGGTTTACAGCACAGATTCTGCATTCCCAGCATGATGGAGTGGACCGACCGCCACTGCCGGTTCTTCCACCGGCTGTTGTCGCGCCGCGCCTGGCTCTATAGCGAGATGGTGACGGCCCAGGCGGTGATCCATGGCAATCGCGATCGCCTGTTGGGCTTCAGCCCCGAGGAGCATCCGTTGGCGCTGCAGCTTGCGGGCAGCGAGCCCTCGCGCCTAGCCGAGGCGGCCCAGATCGGCGAGGCCTGGGGCTACGATGAGATCAATCTCAATGTCGGCTGTCCCTCCGATCGCGTGCAGGAAGGCAGGTTCGGCGCCTGCCTGATGGCAGAACCGGAGCTGGTCGGGCGCTGCGTGGCGGCGATGGCGCGGGCTTCACGTCTCCCCGTGACCGTCAAGTGCCGCATCGGCATCGATGCGCAAGACAGCGAGCGCGATCTCGATCGGTTCGTCAGAACGGTGGCCGCCGCTGGCTGCCGCAGCTTTATCGTCCATGCCCGCAAGGCCTGGCTCAAGGGCCTGTCGCCGAAGCAAAACCGTGAGCTGCCCCCGCTCGACTATGCACGCGTCTATGCCCTCAAGGCCCAGCATCCCGAGCTGGAGATCATCCTCAACGGCGGCATTACCTCGGTGGCGGAGGCGCAAGCCCACCTGGCGCATGTGGACGGCGTCGCCATCGGGCGTTCCGCCTATCAGCACCCCTATCTGTTGGCCGACGTCGACGGGCAAGTGTTTGGCGAGCCCGAGGCGCCGCCGACGCCCCGCGCCGTGCTGGAGGCCCTGATCCCCTATGTCGAGCGCCACCTGGGGGCCGGCGGGCGCATCAACAACGTCGTGCGCCACATCCTGGGCCTCTACCATGGCGTCCCGGGAGCCCGTGCCTTTCGTCGTCACCTGTCTGAGAACGCGCCCCGCGCCGGCGCTGGCATTGAAGTGCTGCTCGAGGCCATCGACCTCATCGAGCACCACCCCGCCGATCTGGAGCGCTGCCGAGTGGCCGCGGGCTGATGCCCGTTGGCATCTGATGGCGGCACACCCTACGTTAGGAGCTCGGCGCAACCTTTGGGAGCATCTCATGCGCGGCATCCTTGTGGCCTTGATGCTGTTGCTCGCCCCAGGCGCCAGCAGCGCCGACGATATCCTGCCGCCACCGATCGGCCCGGAGACGCCGCGCGTTGCGCCGATCGAGGAGCAGGGTTTCTATCGGCAGAGCTGGTTTTCCCTGTCGTTTCTCGATCTGCGTGAGGACTTCGCCGAAGCCAAGGCCGCCGGCCTGCGGTTCGCGGTCATTTTCGAGCAGCGCGGCTGCCCCTACTGCGCCAAGCTGCACACCGAGGTGCTCTCCCAGAAATACATCAACGACTACGTGCGGCAGAACTTTCGCGTCATCCAACTCGATTTGTGGGGTTCGCGCGAGGTCACGGATTTTGACGGCAAACACATGTCGGAAAAGGCGCTAGCCGAGCGCTGGGGCGTCATCTTTACCCCGACCATCGTGTTCTTCAAGGACGACCTGGGCGGGCTTGAGGGCAAGTGGGGGCGTGGGCTCGAGGCCGTCGAACGCCTGCCGCTCAGCTATGGGCGCGATACCTTCTATGATCTCTTCGTGTGGGTACGCCACAAGATCTACCAACGCGACCCCAATTTCCAACGCTTCCATATCGAGCGCATCGCCGAGCGCGCCGCGCTGGCCGCGACGCGCGACGAACCTGCGCCGAGCAGCGGCCAGCACTTTGAGTAGAGTTTTTTAGCGGCAAGGCCGCCAGCGCGGGGCAGCGCGCACCCGCCGTCCACCGCGCATGGCTAGCGGCCGGCGTCCTCGATCTCCTGCAGCAGGGGACGCAGGTAGCCAAGAAACCGCGCTGGCTCCTCGCTCATGGGAAAATGCCCGAGCTTTTCCATGATCACGACCTTGGCACCCTTGATGCGCCGGGCCAGCTCCAGGGTGTCGGCGGGAGTGCAGGAATAGTCGTATTCGCCGGTCAGCAGATAGAGCGGGCAGGCGCCAGTATCGATCTCGGCGACGCGGTCGCGGACATCGCCATCGGCGGTATAGAAGTAAAGGTCGCCCTTGAACACGCCGGGGCCGCCTTGCATGTAGTGCCAGATCGTCTCCCAGCGCTCCGCCACCGGCGCGGTGGGGGCAATGAGCCCCGAGACCATTGCCCCGCACACCTCCCCGCCGTGCACATCCGGGCGATGTAACCAATCAAGATCGTAGTAGGCATCGGCGTGTGCCGCCGATTCGAGGCCAATCAGGGCGCGAAAGCGCCGGGCATGCGCCAGCGCCAGATGCAGCACGATACGACCGCCGATGGAGCAGCCAAGGCAAATTGGCCGATCGAGGCGCAAGGCATCGACCACCGCCAGGATCGTCGCCAGGTAAGCGTCAGAGGTCAGGCGGTAGGCACCCGTCTGCCAGCCGGCCGGTGGCGAGGACTTGCCATGCCAGGGCAGATCAAAAGCGATGACGCGGAAGCGCTGGGTGAGGGCGTCGTCATTCATCAAGCCGCGGTATTGGCGCCCATCCGAGCCCGCCGTATGCAGGCACAGCAGCGCAATGCCCTGGCCCGCCTCCTCGACATAGATGCGATGCGGCGTACCGGCGACCTCGAGGTTGAGATAGCGCCCAACCGCTGGCTCGAAGCGAGGACCGCTCTCGGTATTCATCACACGCCAGCCACGCCCGCCCGGGGCAGCGCCAGCAGCTCCTTGAAATAGCGCAGGTTGGCCATGAAGGGATGCTGATCACCCTCAAGCCTGAGCTGGCGGGTTTTGAGCATGGCGATGAGGTCGTGGCAGCCCGGGCGCGGTACCGGTTGCCAGAATTCGCGCCACGCCGCCTCGGAGGCGCTGAGCGCAAAGGTCCAGCGCGGTTGAACGAAGGGACCTTTCTCCACCGCTTCAAGCCGGCCGCGGTGAATGTGAATGAGGTATGAGGCGGGGCCGACGGCACACAGAAAGGTCACCTCGAGGAAGCGGCCGCGGTCGATCAGCCACGGCTCGGCATTGGCCAGCGCCGGTAAGCCGTCGAGCGCGTCACGCATTTGAGCCTCCAAGCTCCCTGTTGCGCCAATCTCGCCGCCAGGCTACGCGAGGATGGCATGGCGCGCATCTCATTTGACGCCGGGATGGCCCGGCTGGTGCACCTGCGCCGCGCTGGCCTCGCCGCAGCAGCAAGGGGCAAGGGATGGAGGACGGATCGGGGCCGCAACGAGCCAAAAAACTGCTCAATGTCGGCGGCAACAGCAAGGCCATCGCCATCCCCGAGCACTATGCCGGCTGGACGCATCATCTCCTCGATATCGACCCGCGCGGCGACCCCGACATCCTGTGCGATGCCCGCCGCCTCAACACGTTGCCGGCCGCCAGTTATGATGCCGTCTACTGCTCGCACAATCTCGAGCACTACTTCGCCCACGAGGTGCCCAACGTGCTGATGGGCTTTCATCACGTTCTGACCAGCCACGGCTTTGCCGAAATCCGGGTGCCGGACCTTGCCCTGTTGATGCGTACCGTTGCGGCTAAGAACCTCGATCTCACCGATGTCATCTATCAATCCAAGGCCGGCCCGGTGCGGGTGCGCGACGTCATCTATGGTTTTGGCCCCGAGATCGAGCGCTCGGGCAACGACTTCTTCGCCCACAAAACCGGCTTCAGCCCAAAGTCGCTGATCCACGTCTTGCGCCAGTGTGCCTTCGCGATCTGCTATCTTGAGCGCCGCCGGTTGGAGATCCGGGCCGTAGCCTTCAAGCAGCAGCCGGCGCCCGAACTGCTGGCCGCGCTTGGGGTCGCGGCCACGCGCAAGCCTGCTTGAGCAACCGCAGCAGCTTGCCGGCCGCTAGATCTTTTGGTTGTAGGCACCCACGTCCGGGAACTTCGACAGCCGCCGATCGATGTCGGCGAACATGGCGCGCATGTTGGCCTCCGACACCGGGCTCTCGACCACGATCACGAGTTCCGGCTTGTTGGAGGAGGCCCGCAACAGGCCCCAGGTGCCGTCCTCGAGCACGACGCGCACGCCATTGACGGTGACGAGGTCACGCACCTTCTGTCCGGCGACCTTGGCGCCGGAGGCGGCCGCCTCGCTGAATTGCGCCTTCACCTTTTCCACGATGTCGTATTTGGTCTCGTCGCTGCAGTGTGGCGACATGGTGGGCGAGCCCCAGGTCTTGGGCAAGGCGTTGCTGAGTTCGGCCAGCGAGCGGCCGGAATTGCGCTCGAGCATGTCGCACACGGCGATGGCGGCGATGAGCCCGTCGTCGTAGCCGCGTCCGAGCGGCGGCTGAAAGAAGTAGTGCCCGGACTTTTCGAATCCCACCAGCGCCTTCTGCTCGTGCGTGTAGCGCTTCATGTAGGAGTGGCCGGTTTTCCAGTAGAGGGTATTGGCGCCGTTGGCGCGCAGCACCGGATCGGTCATAAACAGCCCGGTCGATTTGACGTCGGCGACGAACAGCGCATTGGGATGGCGCGCCGACAGGTCGCGTGCCAGCAGTACGCCGACCTTGTCGGCAAAAATTTCGTGTCCCTCGTTGTCGACCACGCCGCAGCGATCGCCATCGCCGTCGAAGCCGAAGCCGACGTCGGCCCCACTCGCGACCACGGCGGCGCTGATGGCGCGCAGCATGTGCATGTCTTCGGGATTGGGATTGTAGTGGGGAAAATTGAAGTCGAGCTCGCAATCGAGCGGAACCACCTCACAGCCGAGCGCCTCCAGCACCTTTGGCGCGAAGGCACCTGCGGTGCCGTTGCCGCAGGCCGCAACCACCTTGAGCTTGCGCGCAAGTCTTGGCCGCTCGGTCAAGGCCGCCATGTAGCGCTGGCCGATGTCGGGCACAAAGACGTAGCCGCCGCCCGCCGCCGTCGCCCCGGCGCCGGCCAGCACCAGCTGTTTGAGCGCCGTCATCTCCTCCGGACCAAACGTCAACGGTCGATCGAAGCCCATCTTGATGCCGGTCCAGCCGTTGTCGTTGTGGCTGGCGGTGACCATCGCCACGCCTTCGACGTCAAGCGCGAACTGGGCGAAGTAGGCCATTGGCGACATGGCAAGGCCGATGTCGTGCACTTCGGCGCCACCGGCCATGAGCCCGGTCATCAGCGCCTGCTTCACCGCACTCGAATAGGCGCGATAGTCGTGGCCGACCACAAAGCGCTTGCGCCGTCCGCGCTGACCGGCGAGCGTGGCAAGACCCAAGCCAATGGCGTTGAGCCCCATCAGGTTGATTTCGGCGGGGAACAACCAGCGTGCATCGTACTCGCGAAACCCGGTCGGCTTGACCAGGGGCAAACGCTCAAAGTCGGCCGTGTTGGAGGTAAGGTCGGGGCGCGGCTTGGGCAGCATGCAAAGGCCTCGCAAGGCTGACACGAAATGTTAGCGAAATTCGCACCGAGATTTGCACATCGTGAGACAACGGTGCGACTGGGCTGGCGGCGCGTGTGACAAATAGCCCGGGTAATGTCAACAGTGGGCAAAAAGCACAATCGCTGCCGCAAACTGGCCAGCCGGTCATTGCTGCAAGATCAGCACACCCGCGCGCATGTCGACGCGCGTGAGGCGGCCGAGGAAGGTCATCCCAAGCAGCGATTGGCCGAGCTTGCCCGGCTCGCTGACGGCGGCTTTGACATCGCGCACGGTGATGTCGCCGATGCTGATCCGATCGAGGATCAACGGGGCCACTCGGGCCGGGCCATTGGCGGTGCCGACGCGCTCAGTGTAGTCGTCGGCCTGAAATCGCAGGCCGGCACGCTCGGCGTCGGCATGGGAGAGCAGCACCAGCGAGGCCCCGGAATCGAAGAGAACGTCGACCCGGTGGCCGTTGATCTCGGCCCGCGCCCGGAACTGGCCGAAGGCCCCGGCGCGCAGTTCCACGACCGGCCCGCCGCTAACCGTTGGCTCGGCGGCTCGAGCGTGGCTGGGCGCCGTGGCGTGGCTGGAGGCGGTGGCCAACCCGGGCCCGATTTCGGCAAAGTAGAGGACAGCCGGCGCCGCTGCGCCCACCAGCGCCCAGCCGGCCGCCATCACTGCGCCCTGGCGTACGCCTGAGGACATCGCCATTGACCGCTGCCCACCATGGCGCGGGCCGGCGCCACCGCCTAGCCGCGCAGCATCAGAAAATCGCTGGTGAACTCATAGGAGCGCAGGCGGCTTAAGAAAGTCATACCGAGCAAGTTTTCCTTAAGTGCGCCGGGCTTGGCGACCAGCGCCTCGACGTCGGCCAGGCTAATCGGACCGAGGGTGAGATTGCGCAGGCGCACGTGCGCCGCATAGGTGGTGCCGTTCGCGGTTTGCACCGGCACCGAATATTTGAGCTGGCTGACGTCAATGCCGAGCCGCTGCGCGTCGGCGGGTTTCAAGACCACGGTCGAAGCACCGGTATCGACCAGCATGGTAAGCGCCACCCCGTTCACCTGCGTCCGCGCCACGAAGTGGCCGTCGGGCCGGCGCCGAATTTGCACCGAGCGTTCACCGGTGATTTGCGGCTCGCCACGCAGCGCCGTGCCGGGTGGCAACAACTCGCCGGCGACGCGGTGACCGAAACTCAAAATCTCTTCGCGATAGCTGTAACCGGCCACCAGCATCAGCGCCACGATCGCCCAGGTGAGGAGGTCGCGCGCCGCCTGAGGCGCGCGACCGCGATAGCTGCCGGCGATGGAAGAGGCCACGAATATCAGCATGGCGACGCTCGCCATGGCGATGGCGAAGTCGGAGGGATCAAAGCCCGCGATGGTACCCGCATCGGCGCGCAGCAGCAGCGCCAGACCGGCGATCACGAGCAGAACGAGTGCGAGCCAGGCCCCCATGCGTCAAACATCCCTAGCCGGCCGGCGGCGCCGCGCCGGCAACTCGGCCATGATGCGGTCGCGTTCGGCGTCACTCATGCCAATCCAGCCGGCAATTTCCGTGCTGCTGCGCCCGCAACCGGCGCACAGGCCTGTCGCCCGGTCGATGCTGCAGACTTTGATGCAGGGGGAGCGCATCGGTTTGATCCTTGACGTCGAGCGGTAGGGCTCGCGCCACGCCACAATGTAGGAAGCGCCGCCCGGTGTGGCAATCTGGCGGGGCGCGTCGCCCACCCCAGTACCAACCGGTTGACGCCTAACGCCTCCCCTTGCGGGGGGTGTCCGCCGTTCCAGCTTGGCTAACGTGCCATTGTGGATTCTTCGCGTCGCAGCACTTCGCCAACCGCGCGTCGGATGGCGAGCGAGGCTGGCTGCCGGTGGCGGTCCTGGCCCAAGGGCTGTAAGGGCGGCGTCACGCGCTGCACCCGAGCCTTGGGAAAGGTGACAATGGCCTCGGTACCCTTGCGCAATTCAGAACGGAGCTCGAATGTTCCACCGTGCAGACTGACGAGATTCTGCACGATCGGCAAGCCAAGCCCGGTGCCGCCCTCGGCGGTCTCGTGCGCCAGCGAGCCCTGCCCGAACGCCTGCATCACGCGAGGAATTTCGTCCTTGGGAATGCCGGGACCGGTGTCCTTGACCATCAAGGTCTGGCCGCCGTCGGCGTTGGCGAACACGCTCAAGGTGATGCGGCCGCCGCGCGGCGTGAACTTGAGCGCGTTGGACAGCAGATTGAGGCAGATCTGGCGCACGGCCCGCTCATCGGCCCAGAGCGGGTCGAGACCCCTGGCAACGTCGGGCAGCAGCAGCAAGCCTTTGCTTTCGGCGCGCAGGCTCAACAGACGCAGACAGTCCTCCACCACGTCGCCGAGCCGCACCGCCTCCTCCTGCAGCTCATAGCGCCCGGCCTCGATCCGCGACAGGTCGAGGATCTCGTTGATCACCTGCAGCAGGTGGCGGCCGCTGTCATGGATGTTGGCTGAGTATTCCTTGTAACTGGCGTTGGCAAGTGGTCCCAACAGCTCGCTCTTCATGACTTCGGAGAAACCGAGGATGGCATTGAGCGGCGTCCTCAACTCGTGGCTCATGGTGGCGAGGAAGCGGGATTTGGCGACGTTTGCCGATTCCGCCCGCTGCCGCGCTTCATCGGAGATCCATTTCTCCTCCTCGATTTCCGCGATCAGGGCATCCTTCTCGGCGCGGAATTCGAGCATCGAGAGCGCGGTCGAATTGAGCCCCTTGGCAAGAAACAGGAAGTAGACGTGAAGGCCGATCGCCATCGCCGCCATGGCGTAATAGAAGGGATGGCCCTGCAGGATCAAGCGTACCACCACCGCCACCGTCATCGGCGTGGTGCCGACGTAGAGCACCGTCATCACCGTCGAGGCGAAGGTCATGCGTATGGCCAAGAGCACGATCAGGGAGGTCAGCATGAACACGTGCGAGGCGGTGTCGCCGGTGCCGAAGCCAACCACCGCCATGCCGCCCCAGGTGATGCCGCTCACCAGTTCCAACACCACAAACAATGAGCGCCACTCCTCGACCCGCACGGTAGCGCGCGGCTGAGCCAGAAATTTGCGGCAGGCAGCGATCATAAAAAACTTGGCGGAGATCACCAACGCCAGCCAGGCGGACGCTTGCACCACCGGTGCCCAGAACATGGACGCGAGCGAAAAGATCACCGCCAGCAGCGGCACCGTCACGCGCGCTGAGAGCTCGTTGCGCACGAACATCGCCAACAGCTCGTATTCGAACTCGGGCCCGCTCACCTGCGCCAGCCGCGCGCGGATCGCGCGCACGCCCTCATTGACGGCATTGCGCGCGTCCTTGCCGCGCGCGCGATCCGCCGCCGAGCTCCTCGACTGTGGTTCCTGCATCGGGTCCCTCGCCGTCTCGGCCGATTAGAAACATGGGAAGGGGCGCAGGTCAGCCTTGCGCATGGTCGCCTGACAATCGCGGCAAATTCCTAACGTCCCGTTTATCAAGGTATTAGCCCGGCGAGTTAGCGCAGCGTTGTAGATTAGCCGCGCCCCCGTCAGCTGCCGCGCCAGCTCGCTTGCACGCGCAACTGCCCTCCTCTACCACTGGCAGATGGCTCGATCGGAGGCCGAAGGCATGCAGATCCTGACCGCCAAGGGGGCGCCCAATCCGCGACGTGTGCGCATCTTTCTGGCCGAAAAGGGTATCGAGGTGGCGATGCAAGACCTCGACCTCATGCAGGGCGCGCTCAAGACCCCCGAGTTCACCGGCCTCAACCGCTTTCAGCGCGTTCCCGTTCTGGTCCTCGACGATGGCACGGCGATTGCGGAGACGGTTGCGATCTGCCGCTATTTCGAAGAGCTCCACCCCGAGCCGGCGCTGTTCGGCAAGGGCGCCCTGGCCGCGGCCCAGGTCGAGATGTGGAACCGGCGCATGGATCTTGGGTTGCTTTCGAGCGTGGCGCAGGCGTTCCGGCACCTGCATCCGGCCATGGCCAAGCTCGAAGTCCCCCAGGTGGCGGCCTGGGGGGAGGCCAATAAGCCGCGTGCCCAGGAGATCCTTGGGATCATGGATGCCGCCCTCGCCAATCACCGTTACCTCGCCGGTGAGGTCTATTCGATCGCCGATATCACCGGGCTGGTGGCGGTCGACTTCATGAAACCGGCGCGGATCGAGCGCCCGCCGGGCCTCGACAACCTGGCGCGCTGGCATCAGGACGTGTCGAGCCGGCCAAGCGCCAAGGCCTGAACGCCTTGGATAGGGTGCAACCATGAAACTGACAATCATCGGTTGCGGCGATGCCTTCGGCTCCGGCGGCCGGCTGCAGACCGGTTATCAGGTGGAGTGGGCGGGCCGCCGCTTTATGATCGACTGCGGCGCCACCGTGCTCATCGGCCTCAACCGCCTCGCCCTCGACCCCAATGCGATCGACACCATCTTCATTTCCCACCTGCACGGCGATCACTACGTGGGGCTGGTGTGGTGGCTGATCCACGCCCAGCACGTGGGCCAGCGCACCCAGCCCTTGACGGTGGTGGGGCCACCGGGGATCGGCGCGCGCTACGTCAACGCCACCGAGGCGCTCTACCCCGGCTCGAGCAGCGTCGAGCGGCGCTACCAACTCAAATTCATCGAGCTCAGCCCGACCGCGCCCGCAGACCTTGGCCGCCTCAGGGTGACCGCGTTCGAGGTCAGCCACCCCTCCGGCGCCCCGTCGTTCGCCTTGCGTTTCCAACTCGGCGACAAGGTGCTCGCCTTCTCGGGTGACAGCGAGTGGGTGGAGAACCTGGTTCCGGCCGGCCGCGACGCCGACCTTTACATTATGGAGTGCTACCATTTCGACGGCGCTCCCGGGTACCACATGAGCTGGCGCAAGCTTGCGGCCGAACTCGATCGCATCGGCGCCAAGCGCGTGTTGCTGACCCACATGGGCGACAGCATGCTGGCCCGTCGCGGCGAAATCCACGACCCGCGCGTGCTGTTGGCCGAGGACGGCCTCACCGTCGAGCTATGAAGGGCAACGGGCGCGCGCTGCGGCGCCTGTTGCGCGAGATCGGCGCCTGCCGCATCTGTCGCGACACCCCAACGGGGAGACCGCTGCCGCACGAACCGCGGCCAGTGCTGCGGCCGAGCCCGACCGCGCGCCTGCTGATCGCAAGCCAGGCGCCAGGGGCGCGCGTGCATGTCTCCGGCGTGCCCTTCAGCGATCCCTCCGGCGACCGCCTGCGCGGTTGGCTCGCGCTGACCGCGGAGGAGTTCTACGATCAGCGGCGCATTGCCATTGTCCCCATGGGATTTTGTTTTCCCGGTCACGATGCCAAGGGCGGTGACCTGCCGCCTCGACCGGAATGCCGGGCAACGTGGCAGCCGCGGGTGTTGGCGGCGATGCCACGCCTAGAGCTGATCCTCGCCATTGGCAGCTACGCGCAGCATTGGCACCTTGGGCCGTTGCCGACCGGCGGCATGACTGCCGCCGTCGGCGCCTGGCGTGAGCAGCTATCCCAAGCGGCCACACCGCGCCGGATGGCGTTGCCGCACCCCTCCTGGCGCAACAACGCCTGGCTCAGCCAAAACCCCTGGTTTGAGCGTGACCTGTTGCCGGTGCTGCGCCGCGAAGTGCGTCGCCTCCTGTAACCCGCGAATCTGTTTGCTCGGGCATCGGTCGAGCCCATCAGTGTGCAGCACGCCGGGGGCCGTCAAGTTGTAGCTGCCTTCAGCCGCGCTGCGGTGCCATCCAACGCTGGGGCGACGTGGCGACCCGTGCCGGACCTTCATTGGGCTGACGGCCACGGTGGCAGCATCGTTTTTTGCCCCAGGAGCCAGCCTTGCCGGCCGACTGACGCTCAAGCGCCGGTGCCAGGCGGTTCCAAGTCGAGCGCCGCCGGCAGCGGCCCCGTTTGCGGCAACGGCTCCAGGCCCTCAAGCTCGGCGCGCAGCGGCAAGAAATCAAAGCCCAAGGCGCGCAAGCGCTGCAGCACGCGATCGGGCGCATGCGCGCCGACTGCCAGGCTGGCCCACAGCAGGGCCGCGCGATGACCCGAGGCGCAATGCGCCAGGATCGGTGGCGGCAGGGTCGCCAGTGCCTGGCAAAAATCGCTCCGCGCACGGGCTGAGAACACCTCGAGCGTGCGCACGGGGACATGGCAAAACCCGAGGCCGGCATCGGCGGCAAGGGCCGCTGCCTCGGCGGCTGCCGGCACGCCAGCCAACTCGCCATCGGGAAGGTTGGAGACGATGGCGCGGTAGCCGCGCCGGGCGATGGCGGCGAAATCACCCGGCCGAAGCGCGCCTGCGACCGCAAAATTCGGCGCAATTTCAATAATTCCCGTCATCTGATCCCGCCTCGTGGCGTCACTGCGGCCAGGCCCCAGATGGGCGCCCGACAGGGCCTCGAAAAATTCTGGTGCTTGCGGCCCAATTGACGCAATATTGAACCAGCTTTAGCAAGTCGATGCCATATATCTAGAAAAATGTTTCAACTAGGTCATTGTCCCCATGTCGCTCCCCAAGGCCTCGGTCCCCATCCTTGATGAAATGGACGTCAAGATTTTGCGCATTTTGCAGCAGGACTGCACGCGCGCCGTCGCCGACATCGGCAAGGAGGTCGGGCTCTCCACCACGCCGTGCTGGCGCCGCATCCAGAAGCTCGAGGAGGCCGGGGTCATCAAGCGACGGGTGGCCGTGCTCGATCCGCCACGGGTCAACGCCGGCGTCACGGTGTTCGTCTCGATCAAAACGGATCAGCATTCGCTGGCCTGGCTCGAGCGCTTTCATACCGCTGTCAATGACTTTCCCGAGGTGATCGAGTTCTATCGCATGAGCGGCGAGGTCGACTATCTGCTGCGGGTGGTCGTGCCCGACATTGCCGCCTACGACACCTTCTATAAGAAGCTCATCTCACGCATCGAGATCTCCAAGGTGTCATCGGCCTTCGCCATGGAGCAGATCAAGTACACGACGGCGCTGCCGCTCGATTTCGCCTTGCGCAGCAACGGCAGCGATCGGACCTGAGGCCGCCAGCAAGGGCGGCCAGGGCTTGTCGTGACGGCCAGCATGCCGATGGCACCCGCTCGCGCCCGCCATGTTGGGTGTGACCCGACCGGGGCCGCTTGGCTCGAGACCTGCCACCAACAACCGCCGCCTCGGCGAGGCGGCGGCCCAGCGC
>Ga0126384_10001169_pt1 | contig 15450 bp, 12 predicted proteins | sample PanSoiMetPlot_36_FD_92543 | JGI IMG/M metagenome (GOLD analysis project Ga0126384, IMG submission 92543) | Tropical forest soil microbial communities from Panama - MetaG Plot_36 | ecosystem: Environmental > Terrestrial > Soil > Tropical forest > Bulk soil | place: Panama | collected 2016-02-17 | reverse complement strand
GTCTACCACCGCAATATTCCCTACGATGATGCCGTCTTCGCGCATCCGCTTGACCCGCCGCTGGCGGCCGACAGATTCACAGCTTGGCCTATGGTCCCGCAGCGGGGTTGTGTTTTCACGTTGAAGAATCTCGAGAATAGCAACGTCGAACGAATCGAGACCTTCCGCCGGCGAGTTCGGCGGTTCTTGGTGTCGCCGCTCATGAGACTACCCCATCTCGCAACGAAGCTGGGCGTTGCAGAATTGCTCATCAAGGATGAGAGCCAGCGGCTTGGCCTCGGCAGCTTCAAGGCGCTGGGTGGTGCCTTTGCCGTCTTGAACCTGGTCGGTCGAGCTTGGCCCATTGTCGCGCGTCCTGCTAATCAACACTGAAGGCGCGACGGATCCTGACCGCTATGAGTGGTTGATCGGGAAAACAGCCGCTGAAGTGTTAGCAGTCTAGGCTGCATTCGCAGCTGGGCGATCCCTACAAACGCGGATACGCTGATCTCCGGGTATGCGTTGGTAATCACAATGGCAAAAAACCCATCTCTAATGTTCGACGTCGACCTTGCGGTTCATATCGGCCGCCGCCGCTCGATTCGCCGCTATCGACCATCCAGCGTTCGTCGCGATGTGGTGAAACGGTTGCTCTCGGCGGCGAGTGGCGCGCCTTCTGCACACAATAAGCAGCCCTGGCGCTTTGTGGTTCTCGACAGATTCGCTAGCCGCCACAAGCTGGCGCAAGCCATGGGGCGCAAGCTGCGGCAAGATCGCACCGCAGACGGCGACGCTCCTCAGTTGATTGAAGCTGATATTGACCGCTCCTACCAGCGCATCACTCAGGCGCCGATCGCGATCTTATTGTGCGTCGACATGCGCGACATGCATCGCTATCCCGACCAGTCAAGAACGGACGCCGAATATTTGATGGCCGTACAAAGTACGGCCATGGCTGCGCAAAATTTGCTGCTGGCGGCGCACGCCGAAGGCCTCGGTGCCTGCATCATGTGTGCACCGCTATTCTGCCCCGAAGTCGTCATCGAAAGCCTGCAGCTCTCGCCGCAGTGGCGGGCCCAAATGCTTGTCACAATCGGCGAACCAGCCGCGCCTGGTAAGGACCGACCACGGCTGCCGCTTGATGAGATATCGCAATGGCACTCGGACAAGTAGGCTTGTTGCCATTTGTCTATAAATAGACTCATAATTGCTGATGTTGCGGTGGCCTTTGTAGCATGGCGAAGTTCGGTGTCGGCGCCTCGGTTACGCGCAAGGAAGACGACCGATTTCTGCGCGGCAAGGGGCAATACGTTGGCGATTTCCGCGTCGCCGGAATGCGTGAGGTCGCGTTCGTCCGCAGCCCCGTCGCCCATGCCCGTCTCAAGGGCATCAACATTCCCTCGCAGTTCCGCGATGCCGTCTACACCGCGAAGGATCTGACAAACGTCAGTCCCATCGTTTCGGCGCCGCCGCTGAAGGGCTTCAAGCGTTCCGCCGAACACGTGCTTGCGACCGACAAGATCCGGTACGTCGGCGAAATTGCCGCGATGTGCGTCGCCGACACGCGCGCCGAAGCGGAAGACGTCGCATCTGCGGTGACACTCGACCTCGAGGAGTTGCCGGCAGTCACCGATATGCTCGCCGCACTCGACCCTAAGTCAACGCTAGTCCATGAGGAATGGGGCGATAATATCTTCGTCGAGTTTGGCGACAATCGCGCCTTCGACGACACAGTCAAAAGCTCACCGATCAAGGTCAGCAGGACCATCCGCACTGCACGCCACTGCATGTTCCCGATGGAGGGGCGCGGCGTAATCGCATACGACGACACGCGCATGCGCCTGCTCACGGTTGTCACTTCCACCCAATTTCCACACTCGGTTCAGACAGGCCTCGCCGAATGTTTGGGTGTGGAGCATGGCCGTATCCGCATCATTTCGCCCGATGTCGGCGGCGGCTTTGGCTATAAGGGCTTGCTGTGCCGCGAGGAAGTTCTGCTCGCCTGGCTGACCAGGCAGGTTCATTGCCCGGTGCGCTGGCTGGAGGATTGCCGCGAACACTTGGTTGCCAACGCCAATTGCCGCGAGCATTACTATCAGATCGATGGATATGCCGATACCGACGGGCGGCTTATTGCCATCGACTGCATTAGCTACGTCGATGCCGGGGCCTACTCGTCTTATCCGATCTCGTCCGCGGTGGAAGCGGCGCAAATTCCGAACTTACTTCCCGGCCCTTATATTTTGTCGCATTACCGCTGCCACTCGGCCGCCATTGCCACAAACAAATGTCCGATCATTCCGTACCGCGGAGTCGCACGAACCCATTTGTGCGTCGCAATCGAAGCGATCATGGATGCTATTGCCAAGGAAACTAAGCTTGAGCCTTACGAGGTCCGACTGCGCAACATGGTGCGGCCGGAGCAGATGCCCTACGACAACATCGTCGGCAAACATTTCGACAGCGGTGACCATCCCGAATGTCTGAACCGGGCCGTCAACGCCATTGGCCTCAAGAAAGTCCGTGAGCGTCAGAAGCAAGCCGAGCCAGATCGCCGCCATATTGGCGTCGGCGTTTCCTTCTTCGTCGAGCAGGGCGCACACGGCACCTCGGTCCTCGCGTCATGGGGACGTCCGATCGTTCCTGGCTACGAACAGGCCAACGTCAAGCTGACTGCCGACGGCGAAGTCGAAGTTCACGTCGGCACCCTTTCGCACGGCCAAGGGCACGAAACGTCTTTCGCACAGGTCGCGCACGAAATCCTGACCGTGGATTTCGACAAGATCAAAGTCTACCAGGGCGATACTCTAACAACGCCCTATTCTACGGCAACGTGGGGTTCGCGCTCGATGGTTCATGGCGGCGGTGCCGTTGCTACCGCATCGCGCATTCTCGCGAAACGTGCGGCGCGTATCGGCGCATGGCTGCTGCAGGCCGATCCGGCGACCACGTGCGTTGCGGACAGCAAAGTCTATGCCGACAAAGGCAGCGTTTCGCTGCGCGAGGTCGCGCGGGCCTGGTACCTGCAACCGCAAAATCTGCCGCCCGATGTCGACATCGGCGGGCTCGACGTCACCGCAGGCTATCGCGCAGCGCGCGACAGCGGCACGTTCGCGTATGCGGCACATGCCGCTGTGGTCGCGGTCGATTCGCAGACTGGCATCATCGAGCTCCTCGACTTCGTCGTGGTCGAGGACGGCGGGACCCTGGTCAACCCGATGATCGTCGACGGCCAAATTCACGGTGGCACGGCGCAGGGTATCGGCACATGTCTCTATGAGGAAATGCCTTTCGACGCGCAGGGTCAGCCGCTCGCGTCGACAATGCTCGACTATCTCTTGCCGGGCGCGACTGAAGTGCCGGACATTCGCGTCCTGCACATGGAGTCACCCTCGCCCTATACCGAATTCGGAATCAAGGGCCTGGGCGAAGGCGGCGCGGTCGGCCCCCCAGCGGCGATTATCTCCGCGGTCAACGATGCACTACGGCCACTCGGCGTCGAGGTCCACGACCTACCACTGACGCCGGCAGCGGTGCTGACTGCAATCGCGCAAAGCCGCGGCAAGACGAAAGCCGCCGCACAGTGAAGCCGGCACCGTTCGAATTGGTGCGGCCAGCGACGCTCGTCGAAGCGTCGCGCCTCCTCGCCGAAGGCAATGGCAGCGCGCGGCTGGCCGCTGGCTGCCAATCCCTCGGCCCGATGCTGAATCTGCGGCTAGCGACGCCCCGGTTGCTGATTGATCTGACTGGAATTCCGGAGTTAACAAGGATCGAGGACGGTCGCGATAGCGTGACGGTTGGCGCCTGCGTGACGACAGCCTATATCGAGGACGGCCGCCTGCCTGGCCGCGGCATAGACACATTGGCGCGGATTGCCCGCAACATCGCGTATCGTGCAGTACGCAACCGCGGAACGGTCGGCGGCAGCCTCTGCCATGCCGATCCGGCCGCGGACTGGGTATCGACATTGTTCGTTTTCGATGCCGAATGCATCGTCCACAGCAATGGCAAGCAGCGCCGGATCGCGGCCGATCAATTTATCCTTGGCGCGTACGAGAATGCGCTAGCGGCAGACGAGATTCTGGAGGCAATCCGGATTCCTCGACTGCCTGATGGCGCCCGCTTCGGCTATTATAAAGTTTGCCGGAAGGCAGGGGAATTTGCATCCGCACTAGGCGCTGTTATTCACGATCCCTCCCGCGATCTGCTCCGAGCCGTAATCGGCGCAACGCACGGCAAGCCAATTGTCATTCCCGATGGGAAACCACTGCTAGGCCGAGATAAGTTGCTCGACGAAGCAGCCATCCTGGCTCTTCTCGGTCAAAATAACGTCAGCGACCGTATCGCACGCCAACAGCAGGTCGCCGCGCTGTCGCGGGCCTATCGCCAGGCGGTGTCGCCATGATTCAGATTACGCTCAACCTGAATGACCGCCAGGTGACCGACACAGTGCAGCCACGCACCCATCTCGCGGACTTTCTTCGTGAGCAGCTCGACCTGACAGGGACGCATCTGCGCTGCGAACAGGGGGCATGCGGAGCGTGCACGCTACTGATCGATGGGCAGCCTGCCCGCTCCTGCATCACTTACGCGGCAATGTGCAATGGCGCGTCAGTGCGCACCATCGAAGGCTTTGAGGGCGACGCCATCATGGCGGCATTACGGAAAGCATTTTCGCAGGAGCACGGTTTGCAGTGCGGTTTCTGTACGCCCGGTATGTTGATTACCGCGCGCGACATCGTGCAGCGGATTCCTGATGCCACCGCCGAGCGTGTGCGGCTCGAGCTCAGTGGGAATCTTTGCCGCTGCACCGGCTACGTCAACATCGTCAAAGCAATCGTGCGTGTAATTGAAGAACGGCGTGGACAATTCGGTGGCCCTGTCTACGAGGTCGGCCCCGTTGGCCCTGTCGGTGCGCGAGCTAGCAGCAGTGGGGGCACAGGATCCGTGCCAACGACGCTTAAGACGAATAACAGGGCGCAAGACAACGCCATAGACGCGAGACCGCTGGGTCTTGGCGGTCGCAAGCCGAACATTGAAATCCAAAAAACCTTCTCTGTCTCACGGCCGGCCGACGAGGTCTGGGCATTCTTCGGCGACCCGGAACGGGTTATTACATGCCTGCCGGGTGCCAGCATCATTCGCCAGCGTAGCGCCGACGACTTCGACGGTGCGATGGCCGTCAAGCTTGGTCCGATCACCGCGAATTTCACGGGGCGCGCGCGCATTATACATGATGACAGCAGCTGCTCCGGCGTTATCATCGGTTCGGGCAACGACAAGGACGGCGGTTCGCGCGCAGCCGGCGAGGTTGAGTACGCTGTGCGCGACGCTGGCAGCGACCAAGCGACGGTCGAGTTAAAAATCCGGGCGCTACTCGCAGGCCCACTCGCACAGTTCGGCCGCGCCGGTATCGTCGACGATCTCGTGGCCAAAATGACCGAGCGGTTCTCTGCCAACCTTGAGGCGAGGCTGTCGGGCGCTGCGCCTGGCGACGATCAGAAGACGCTTAAGGTGGGATCGCTGTTCTGGAGCCTGCTGGTTGGACGGCTGAAGAGATTATTCTCGCGCGACAGTTCGTGACCAAAATCTGTCTTAACTGGGCCCGTTCCTTTGGGAGCGAACGCGCGTCCTCAGCCCGCCAGATAGGCGCTGCGCACGTGTGGATTGTCGACAAGGTCCCGTCCACTTCCAGAGAGCGCCAGCGACCCCGACTCCAGCAAATACGCGTGATCGCACATTTCCAATGCGGCCAAAGCGTTCTGCTCGACCATCAGAACCGTCGTCCCCGTATCGCGGATGTCTGTGATAATATCGAAAGTTCGCTCCACAATGTTTGGAGCAAGTCCAAGCGAAGGCTCGTCAAACATGATCAGCTTCGGCTTGGACATGAGCGCCCTAGCGATCGCGAGCATTTGCTGTTCGCCGCCGGATAGTGTGCCGGCCGGTTGCTGCCGCCGCTCGGCAATCCGCGGAAACTGCTCGAATATGCGCGCCAAGTCGGCGGCGACCTCCTTGCGGTCTTTCCGCAGATAGCTGCCCATCTCAAGATTCTCCTCCACAGTCATATGAGGGAATACATGACGACCTTCCGGGCAATGAGCGATACCGAGGGAAAGAATCCTTCGCGCCGAGGCGCTAGTAATGTCCTTGCCGTCGAAAATTATTTTTCCGCCAGCGAGAGGCAAAAGACCGGAAATAGCCCTCAGCGTCGTCGTTTTGCCGGCCCCATTGGCCCCAATCAGCGCAACGAGTTGGCCGCGCTCGACTGTGAGCGAGATGCCCTTAACTGCCGTCACCTGGCCATACCGGCAGACAACATCGCAGAGCTCAAGCACGCTTCTTCCCCTGCCCAAGATAAGCACGGATCACTTCGGGATTGTTCTGAATCTCCGCCGGCGGTCCCTCGGCTATAATGCGGCCGTGGTTAAGCACAACAATACGATCGCTCACCTGCATGACCATAGGCATATCGTGCTCGACGAGTAGGATTGTCACGCCGGTCGCTCCGATCTTTTTGACCAATTGAGTGAACCGAACAGTTTCCGAAGGATTCATCCCTGATACCGGCTCGTCGAGCAGCAACATTGATGGCTTCACGGCTAGCGCCATGGCCACACCAAGCAATCGCTGTTCGCCGTAAGGCAGGTTTCCTGCAGCTTCAGATGCGCGCCGCTCGAGGCCAACGAACTGCAATATCTCGTTGGCGTCATTGACCAGTTGCCGCTCGGCTTCTTTTTCGCGCCGCGTTTTGAGTAGCGACTGCCAGATATTCGATCGGCCCCTGCAATGCAGTCCTGTTAGCACATTCTCAAAGACACTGCTGTTGCGGAACACGCTTGTGCGCTGGAAAGTTCTGACCAACCCAAGCGCTGCAATTTCATGCGGCTTCAATCCATTCAACGGGGTTGATCGATACCGAACCTCGCCGCTCGTTGGCTTGAGGAAGCCGGTGATAACGTTGAATGCGGTCGTCTTGCCTGCCCCATTCGGTCCAATCAGGCCAACGATCTCTCCTGCACGCACGGAGAAGGTCATATCGGCTATGGCAACAAGCCCTTCGAAGTGCACGGCAACGTGCTCAATCGACAGAACGGTTTCCGGCTGGACGCTCATTTCGTCGAGCGCCTTTTGCCGCTAGAGGGCATCGACCGTTCGCCGCTTCCAGCCGGCCAGGGAACGCTTAATCGCAGGCACAATCCCCTCCGGCAAGAAATAGACCACAAGCACCATCAACACGCCGTAAATGATCCACTGCACTTCAGGGCGAATCGCCATGGCCCGCAGCACTTCCGGGAGAATTCCAAATATCGCGCCGCCCACGAGGGGGCCCGTGAGCGTGCCCTTGCCGCCAGTAATCACCATGATCACCATGGTTACTGTGTAAATGAATAGGAAAATGTCCGGGTCAACGATCCGAATGTAGTGAGTGTAAAGCGCGCCAGCCATGCCGGCCATGGCCGCGGAGACGATCGTGGCGATCACGAGATAGCGTGTCACGTCAATGCCCACCGACATTGCCAGCGATTCGTTCTCGCGGAGTGCAATCATCGCTCGCCCGGCGCGCGAAGTCACCAGCCGCACGATGATGATATAGCAGACGACCATTGCCGCCAGCACCAACAAATAGAAGGATGGCTTGCGCAAAAATGACAGCTCGATCGGGCCAATGCCAAGTGTCAGCGCCGGAATATTATTGAGCGCCATCGGTCCTTGAGTGAGCTCGACCCAGTTCACAGCGACGAGTCGCACGACTTCCGCGAAGCTGATCGACACGATCACGAAATAAGCTCCGCGCACCCGGAACGACAGCTTGCCGATGGCATAACCGGTGAGTCCGGCGACCGCGATGCCCGCAAGCATGGCAAACCACACGGGCTTTGGCGCCAGGCCGACGGTGACGTCAGGTAAAACATGGATCTCAAACCCGAGCGAAACCAGCGCGCTCGTGTAGGCTCCGATCCCGAAGAACGCGACGTGTCCGAGCGACAGCTGTCCCGTGAAGCCGAGCAGCAAATTGAGGCTCATGGCTGCGATGATAAAGATGCCCGTCGTGATCAGCACGTGCAGCACATAGAAGTCGTGCAACCACAGTGGAACCGAAGCCAGCGCAGCGACAAGAACAAAGGAAAGGTAACGGCTCATCCGATCCGTTCCTTTTGCGCGAAAAGACCGGTGGGCCGCATCAGAAGGATGAAGATGATCAGCACAAAGCCCATGGCATCGCGGTAGCCGGAAGAGATGTAACCGGCACCGATCTCTTCGGCGAAAGCGAGAATGAAGCCGCCGACGGTGGCGCCCACGACGTTGCCCAGCCCACCCAGAATGACAATCGCGAAGGCCTTGGATGCGGCAAGATCACCCATCGTCGGCGTCACGACAAAAACGGGACCGAGCAGCGCACCGGCCGCAGCCGCGAGGCTCGAGCCAAGCGCAAAAGTGGCGGTATGAATGCGATCAATCTGGATGCCCATCAGAGCGGCTGTGTCGCGATCCTGGAATGTCGCGCGCATCGCCTTGCCCAACCGCGTACGGTTGACGAAATAATAAGTCGCACCAATGAGGACGACAGCGACCGCGAAGACATAGATTCGATTCCAGGAAACCGACATTGGACCGAGCACCAACGGGTCTGCCGGAAACGGGCTATTGACGGACAAGGCTACACCGGACCATGTCAGTTGTTCGGCATTCTGCATCACGATCCAGGCGCCGATCATTACGAGCATCGTAGTGTCGATGTCAGCGCCCCGTAGGCGATTGAGCAGCAGTATCTCGATCGCCCCTCCAAGTGCGGCGCCAAGGGCGACCGCCAGAAAAAATGCTAGAAAAAAATTTACGTTCAGCAACATTACCAGCAGATACATGCAGTAGGCACCAAAGGCATAGAGTTCGCCGTGCGTGAAATTGACCACGCGCATGATGCCGAAGATTAGAGTGAGCCCGATTCCGAGTAGCGCATAGGTGCCGCCAAGCACGGTGGCGTTCAGAAGATGCTGTAGTAGCTGGTCCAACCGTTCGCGCTCCGAAGGCGTATTTGATTAAACGAAAGCACGAGCGACCCATTGGCTGCTCGTGCCTTCGCTACAGATTTTCGGCTCAGAATTTGGTCCTGACGACCTTGCCGTTGTCGATCGTCACGAGATAGACGACCGGCACATTCTGCCCGCTCTCCTTGCCCGCCGGCCCCTGCTTGGTGAAGTGAATATCACCATAGATTCCTTTCACCGTGACGCCCCAGAGTGCTTTGCGGATCGCCTCAGGATCAGGTTTACCGGCCGCCTTGATGGCCGCGACCGCTACATAAACACCATCGTAGCCGCGAAAGCCTTCGGTCAGGCCGCCGACATTGTGGCCGCGCTTTTTCCACTCGTCCATGTAGCGCTTGGCGACATCGGGGTTCTTCGTCACCTCGGGGAACCACGGCGGGAAAAACGCGGTGTGGTAGGAGCCGTTGGATGCGGAACCAACCTGATCAATCAGCTGGTCGGGCGAGTTCGAGCCGCCGCACGATACGATTTTTACTTTGAGCTGCTGCTCTTCCGCCTGCTTCAAGATCAGCGTGAGTTGCTCCACCGCGGTTGTCACGAACAGGGTGTCGCCGCCTGTGGACTTGATTTTGGCGAGTTGCGCCGAAAAATCGGTAGCCTTTGGGTCCATCGTCTCCATGACGCCGATTTCGACACCATTGGCCTTCAGCATCTTCGAGTATTCGGCGCCCGAACCAATGCCGAAGTCATTGTTGGTGTACAGAAAGTTCGCCTTTTTAATGCCCATCTTGGCGACCAACGGCTGGAACGCCTTAGCCTCCATCTCGGAGGTCGGGCTGATGCGGAAGATATATGGATTGCCTGACGTGGTGATCTTTCCGGACGACGAGGTCTCGACGATCATCGGCACCTGATACTCGTCAAGCTTCGGCATCACGGCGAGCGTGAGCGTCGAGCTCCATGCTCCGATCAGCACCGGCACCTTGTCTTTCTGGATCAGCTTTTCGACCGTGCTCACCGCCTCGGTCGGGTTGGATTTATTGTCTTCAATGATGAGCTGGATCTGCTTTCCAAGTACGCCGCCGGCCTTATTGATTTCATCCTCAGCGATTTTTGCGCCTTGCGCCACGTAATTTCCCGACGCCGCGAACGCGCCGGTCAACGGCTGGGTCACCCCGATCTTGATAGTCTCCTGAGCCACGGCTCCGGAGAAGGCACTACCAGCGAGCAAGCCGGCGGCCGCCAAAACTGCGATTTTCTTCATTGCTACTCCCCTTGGATGCGAACTCGGACCCCGCCAACGCAACACGTCAGCTTGGCTCGACTACGCGGTTTCGTAAGACAAAAACGCCCGGTCCTGCTGGATCGAATGGCAGACGAGAACACCGGCAAACGAGTGAAGATCGAGAAGACCGCAACCGGCCCGAAGGCAGCGGCGCAGTTGGGCATGAACACTCGGTCGAAAGCATCGCGACCACGAGAACAAGCTCTTCTGACCTGCAATCGTACTAAGTTTAGAATGTTAGACAATCCAAAAGGGGACACAAGCTAAAAGTTTGCGCGATGCTCGAGGCTTGGCCGCGTAGAGTATTCATCTGCTTGTTTAGTTAGGCGTTCGCACCGCCGACCTCGGCGTTGAAACCGTCAATTAGGCGATCCCAAGCAGAGATCGTCTCGACGAGGCCGTGCCAAAAGTCCTGGCTCCTTCGACGATCGAAATCTTCGACAGAAACGCCTTGCTGCTCAACCCAGGTGTAATAGCCGAGATTGAAGATGCGCTTGCGCTCTCCGTAAGTGAGATCGAGCAGATGGTCGTCCGTAATGCCACCAAGATAGCGACCAAACAATTCGCCCGCGTCGACATCGTCAAAGCCATTAGGATAGCGTCGAACGCGATAAGCATCACGTTCGCTGCCGTACATTGCTGCGCTGTCTGTTGCCACCGTCATGATGACATCGTTTGCGCCGTAGTCAAAGTGTCGCGCCATCTTGATCGCCGCGACAATATTCGCGAAGCCTGATATTCCGATGTTGTCGAACATTCGTACCAGTCGGGCATCGATCTTCTTGCGCTGGACGAGATAATTTCGACCGACATCTTCATTAAACAGGAAATTCAATGCGTCGCTGGCAGCGTCGGATACCGCAGCTACGACGTCTGTGTTCATAACATTGTGAATGAGCGGGATATGTTTGTCGCCGATGCCCTGAATGTTGTGTTCGCCATAGCCGTTGTTGAACATGGTCGGGCATTCAAGCGCTTCGACAGCCACGATCTTGGTGCCGTGCAATTCCTTGAGGCGGTCGCCTGCCGCAATCGTACCGGCCGATCCGGTCGCCGCGACAAATCCTGCCAGGCGATATCCTTTGTTGGCGCGCTTGAGATGCTTGAACACAGAGTCGAATGCCGCTCCGGTGCAATTATAGTGAATGAGATAGTTCGGGAACTCGGAGAATTGATTGATAATAATGTTCTGCTTGTCGCGCGCCAGTTCAGCACACTTGTCGTAGATCTCCTTGACGTTACTTTCCGTGCCGGGCGTGCCCACGATGTCGGATGGGTCGGCCACCCAGCGCTGGAGCCAGTCGAACCGTTCGCGACTCATGCCTGCAGGCAGCACCGCAGTGCCATGGCAGCCAAGAATACGCGAGATAGCAACTCCACCGCGACAATAGTTGCCAGTCGACGGCCAAACCGCCCGGTCGGTTGTGGGATCAAACTGTCCAGTGACAAGACGCGGCACCAGACACGCATAGGCCGCTAGCACCTTGTGCGCTCCGATCATAGGGAAGCGGCACCCCAGCAGCACAACAATTGGCGTTTTCACGCCGGTCAGTTCTGGCGGCAGAACGATGTGGTCCGGAACGTCCACAGCCGTTTTGCGGTCGGGGCCATTGAACCAGTGCACACGCCACAAGTTGCGTGGATCGGCATCGTCGGGGCCCACGTCACTCAGTTCATTAGACTTACCTTTCGGCGGCACCGCCAACTCGCTCCAGGTCGGTAGTCGACCGCCGATCTCACGCAAACGCTTGATGGCGACGGCGCGGCGTGCATGGTCTTGAACGACTGGATCGATCGAAAGAGACATGAATGCGGCTTCCCCGAAGCGGCCGCGCTAGGCACGCTAAATTGTGGGCGATAGTAAAGGCTGAGCTGGTCCTTTGCCAACCAGCGCTCGTATCATAGCGGCGGTCTGAATGGATCGGACCGCCGTTTGAGTCTCCGGTCAATGGGACGCTAGTTAACGCCGCACCAGTCATAAATACTCAGGGCCATCACTTTGATGGCCGTTTGATAATCGTCGATGCTGACATACTCATCGTCGGAGTGCATCACCGCCGTCGAACCTGGTCCAAAGATTACCGTCGGCGTCTTGCCGTAAAGATTGAGGAAGCGAGTATCGGCTGCGCCCTGCCGCCCGCTGATCTCTGGATCGCGCCCGGTAATCTCCTGATAGTTCTTGCTCACCACCTTGACGATCGGGTGATCGACCGAAATCTCCGATGCCTGCGCGTCGTAACCTACGAAGCGAACGACAGGCGGGTGATCCTTCATCCAAGGATCCTGCGCCGCAAATTGTGCGATGTGATCGACCAGCGATTTCTTAACGCCCTCATGGTCTTCACCTGGAACTGTCGCCATGCTGCCCTTGAGCGTACAGGTCGCAGGAAACGAGCTCGCGTAGTTGCCCGCATGAAATGCGCCGACCATGCATGGCAGTGCGTCGATCGGCTTTGGATACAGCGGATGCTTTACGCTCGCGACGCGCTTGTCCTCGAGCGCCGACACCGCCTTGACGATCTTATAGCCGAGCTCGATGGCGCTGACGCCTTGATAGCGGCGCTGAATGCCGGCAGGCTTCCCTTGTACGTCGATCTCGAACCAGATCCGACCGATGCAGGCTGGCTGGACCGCGAGGCCGCTGGTCTCACCGGAGATGCCGGCGTCTGCCGTATAGCCACGAATGACGGTATCAAGTGTCCCGTGGCCGCTGACCTCCTCGTCGATCACGATATCGAGGTATACATCGCCTTTCGGCTTTAGGCCGGCAGCTATCATGTTTTCAATCGCCATGATGTGGCTGGCGACGCCGCTCTTCATATCGCACGATCCGCGGCCATAGAGCTTGCCGTCCTTGATCGAAGCCGACCACGGATTGTCGCTCCAGCCCTCCCCATTGCCGACGGGAATGACGTCGGTGTGGCCGTTGAACAGCAACGATTTGCCTCCGCCAGTCCCTTTCCAGGTTGCCACAATATTCGGGCGCCCCTCGTAGCCACGGTCGACAGGAATGTAACCGGGATGTTTCTTAAGGGCCTCCCAGTCGGTTTCCCACATATCGACCTCAAGACCCATCTTGGTCAGATAGTCGGCGAGGAATTTCTGGATGGCGCCTTCGTCGCCGGTGACGCTCGGAATTGACACCATCTTCTGCAAGAACTTGAGGGACCTGTCCTTGTTGACGTCGATCTGCTCCAGAACTTTCTGACGGGTGTCAGTCATCAATTACTCCTTGGTCCGTACGTTTGACTTGAATTCGTTGCTACTCGAACAAGCGACGCAGCCGTGTCTTGATGCGACCCAATACTGCCGAAATGAAAAGACTTGTCGCACCGAGTTCGGTGGACGTACCCGGTATTGCATCGGGGCCGCACAGGCGCGCTTCGAGATTTTGCGCGAAGACAGTGACCAGCCGTGCTGCGATATCTTTCATCAGCTCGGAACGGCTGAACTGCGCCAGCGGACCGGTCACGCGGTAGCCAACACTGAGGTCGACCTTGGTGGAACCGTTTCGCATGTCCGAAAGCCGATATGAAATAACGGCGCGGGTTGCCGAGCTGCTATTGGCGTCCTGTCCGCTACCGCGGATGATGCCGGAATAGCTGGCATCGTTACGTTCGATCTCGGCGACGCCGTGAAACTCTGGTGAAATCGGCCCGACCTTGACGCGCATCTTGCCGCGGACTGTGCGGCCGTCAGTGTCGCCCTCTATTGAAGCGCCCGGTAGACACGAGGCCACAGCCGGCACGTCGGCGAAGAAGCGCCAGACCTCATCAGTCGGATGGTTGACCGTGAAGCTCTGTTCGAAGGTTACCTGTGGTTGCCAGTCGCTCAGACCGCCCATCGCCGGCGCCTGCGTAGCGGCCGGACGTGTCGAACGGGGCGGTGCTACTGCGCTAATCGGGCCGCCATGACCGGCGCCGGCGGGACCGAGGGCGGTTCGGCCGGCCCCATGAACCGCTACAACGCCTTTCTTGCGACGATCAGCGATTACGCTCTGGATCGCCCGCACAATACCGACGTAGCCAGTGCAACGGCAGAGATTCCCACTCATGGCAATGCGGATCGCTTGTTCGTTGTCGTCTGCCGCGCGCAGAACGAAATCGCGGCCCGACACCAGCATGCCCGGCGTGCAATAGCCGCACTGCAAGGCGTGCTCACGCGAAAACGCCGCGCGCAACTCCTTCATGATATCGTCGTCATCGAAGCCCTCGATCGTCGTTACTTCAGCATGGGCGCAAGCCGCGGCATATGTGATGCAGGACCGCGCAGGTACGCCATCGATAAGTACGGTGCAGGCGCCGCACACACCATGCTCACATCCAAGATGGGTGCCGGTGAGATGGTGCGAATCGCGAACGTAGTCGGCGAGGCTGGTCCGCGCCTCCACATCGGCCCGAACCGCAACGCCATTGAGGGTCAGCGCCACGTCGGTCATGCCGGCATCGCCTGAGCAACAGCGCGGCGCAGGGCCACAACACGAAGGGTATGGTCGATGGTGTCGGCAAGTCCTGCTGCAGCCATGGTCTGCCGAACATACGGCTCATCCAGCGCATCAGCCGCAGGCTCCCTACCGCCGAACAGCCGCATTTTGTCTGCAATCACGATCGGCACGCCGGTGGTCGCGCCGATTACAGCGCGGCATATGTTGCGCTCACGATCGTCATGATAAACGCCTATCGCGTGCGCAAATTCGCCTGTCTTCCGACTGAGTTTGTAATAACCCCAACGCGATGCTGGCGAATTGCGCGGCACCTCAATTCCTACCAACATCTCACCATCGTCGAGCTGCGTCTGGAATACGCCCACGATGAATTCATCGACTCGCAATCGGCGCATGCCGCCGACGCTCTGGATTACCGCGCGCGCACCAAGCGCTGACAGGGTCGAGACCCAGTCAGCGGCCGGATCGGCGTGCACGATGCTGCCTCCGATGGTACCGCGATTACGCACCGCACGGTAGGCAATGCCGGCCGCTACCGACGGCAGCACGCCGTTGGTGACATCAGGAATGCGTTGATCCTCGATATCCGCATGCGTGATGCAACTGCCAATGAACAGCGTGTCCTTGCCCGCTTCGGCTCGCTTAAGATCGTCAATCGCTGTGATGTCGACCAAAAGCTCGGGTTGCACGAGACGGAGATTCAGCATCGGCCCCAGCGATTGGCCGCCGGCGATGAATTTCGCCGTACCACT
>Ga0126384_10001168_pt1 | contig 15451 bp, 10 predicted proteins | sample PanSoiMetPlot_36_FD_92543 | JGI IMG/M metagenome (GOLD analysis project Ga0126384, IMG submission 92543) | Tropical forest soil microbial communities from Panama - MetaG Plot_36 | ecosystem: Environmental > Terrestrial > Soil > Tropical forest > Bulk soil | place: Panama | collected 2016-02-17 | reverse complement strand
TAGTGCCATCGGTGCGAACTGTGCGGTTGCAAGTTGGTATCGACCCGCAGGATGACTACAAGAGTTTTCGCATTGGCTTGCAGACACAGGCAGGCCAACAAGTCTGGTCGCAGGAAAACCTGGGGTCCCGGGTCACCCGATCTGGCCGTAGTATCGCGGTGAACTTGCCGGCAAGAATTCTCGCACCCGGACGTTATGAACTCTCCCTGAAGGGTACGAATGCGGTCGGCGCCAGCGAAGATGTCGGTTTCTACTACTTCGAAGTCCGCCAGCCCTAACTGCCCTCACCGCTCAGCCCTTTCCTGTGATCTTTTTCCAAGTCCCGCCACTACATACTGAGAAGCGAATTATCGCAATTGGTTGGAGGAAGAAAAATGCTCTTTTATGTCCGTGTTTTGCTGTGTGTTGTAACTATCCTGGCTGCAATTCAGTGCGTCGCAGCCGCTCAGTACTGTAGTCCCGCCGTCGTAAGCTACATCGTTCGCGATGCGAATGGCGCAGTCCTCGGTGCAGCACAATTGAACTCCGTTTCCGAGCAACTGCCAAAGAAGATCGGAGACGCGACAGTCGAGACCGACCAGGTCTCTTTCAATAGCGACCTGCAGACCTTCCTTTGGCAGGAGTCCGTCGAGTGGGAGAGCGGCAAGAAATTGCCCGCCCTCGAGTTTGTCAATGCGGGGACATGTAACATGCATCTCGGCGAAGTAACACTCACCTGGGGCGGCAAGCAGATGCACTTGATCTTCAATCTCGATGTCGGCAGAGACCAGTACATTCACCGCACCGTGATCGATTCGCTGCCCTTTCAGGAAGGTACGTTCGCGCTGGACTTGAACCAGTGGTCAAGAGATCTGAAGAAAATGATTCCATCCGATAGCTGGAAAAAAATTAAAACAAATCCTGCCCGTCGATCTGCGGAACAATGGCGCTCGTGCCCGCTGCTCAACAAGAAGTCCGGGTAACCTCCGCGATCAGTGACGCTCCCGTCCTTTAAGCCACTTCAAGCCATAACCACAACATCCCGCCGACTAGCCGCGGCCTTAGAAAAGCCGCGGCTACCAACCTCGTTCTTACTTTGACGGGTCCTCATCTTTCTGTAGCTCTGATCCACGAAGCTACACGAGCAGCACGAAACAAAGACCCAAAGACCAAAGACCAAAGAACAAAGACCTGCTTTGGTCCGTGATGTTTTCCGTCCGCCGACCACATTCAACCGCGTGGCTTCGCGGGTGATGCTTTTTGATTTGGAGCCACTTACAGGCTGGATGCAAGTCGCGATCAGGTTTTTTGTGGTCCCTTGCGGTTACTAAATTACTTTTGCTTGAGGAACAATTATGAAAACGTCGCAGCTCAAAAACGAAACTAGCACTGAGATTTCTGTTCATACGGCCATCAAAGCGGCCGTGTTAATCGTTGCTCTGATTCTTTCCAGTACAGTCCCCTTTGTGACCCAGGCTGCCTCGCGTTCTATCAAGAGCTCAAACAACGATACGAAGACACAGAACACGACCCAATCTGACAGCGAATCCACAAGGCTTTCCAACGCTGACGATCCCGGAACAAAGCTGCGGCTGAGCGAGGCTTACAGAAGACTACCGCTAAGCTTTGAACTGAACCGTGGTCAGGTCGATCAGCAAGTCAGGTTTCTTTCGCGCGGCGCAGGCTCCAGCATCTTTCTGACTGCCGCTGAGGCAGTGTTGAGCTTGAACAAGCAACTCAGAGAACATCCCAGCGCGCCGCAGGCCAAGTCAGCCCCAAAATCGCTGCAGCGCAATCAAACAATCCTGCGTATGAAACCGGTGAATGGCAATCAGTCGCCACAGGTTTCCGGAATTGATGAACTGAGTGGCAAGAGCAATTACTTCTTCGGCAGTAATGCGAACGAATGGCACACCAACATCCCGCGTTATAGCAAAGTGCGGTATGAAGGCGTCTATACCGGAGTCGATCTGATCTATTACGGCCGCCAGAGCGATCTTGAATATGATTTCATCGTCGCTCCCGCGGCCGATCCGCAGCAAATTGAACTTTCAATCGACGGCGCGCGGGGCGTTGCCATCGACGCCGCGGGCGATTTGGTGATCAAGACAAACGCCGGCGATCTCCTCCAGCACAAGCCCCGTGCCTATCAGGAAAATGCCGGCACACAATATGAAGTGCCGGCGCGGTACGTCATCAAGGCAAAAAACCACGTCGCGTTTGAGCTGGGGACGTATGACAGAACCAAAGAGCTCGTTATCGATCCGGTGCTAGCCTATTCCACTTTTCTCGGGGGCAGCCAGGACGATCGCGCAAACGGCATCGCCGTCGATGCCAATGGCAATGCCTACGTGACGGGTTTTACCTACTCGACTGACTTCCCGTCCAAGAGCGCATTTCAGCCATCTATCAGTCCTTTTATTCCACCAGTAACACCGCAGGGCCTCGATGCGTTTGTGACCAAGTTCAATCCGGCGCTGAGTGGCGCCGATTCTCTGATTTACTCGACGTATCTCGGCGGCACCTACAGTGACAGCGGCAATGGTATCGCGGTGGACTCAAGCGGAAACGCGTACATCACAGGATCAACCAGTTCGGAAGATCGCGACGGTACTCCCACCGTTGAAGCCTCATTTCCGATGGTGAATGCTTTTCAACCTGTGCTCGCCGGGGCCGGCCCTATCACTCAAAGCTGCAATTGCCAGGACGCATTTGTCGCAAAGTTGAGCGCCAACGGCAGCGCGCTGTTGTACTCAACCTATCTCGGAGGAAGCGGCGCCGATGAGGGTGACGCGATTGCGGTGGACTCGTTTGGTTATGCCTATGTGGTCGGCACGACTTCGCGTGAATCAGGACAAAGTTCCGGTCCGTATTACCTGCCGTTTCCGACCAGAAGCGCATTTCAGGATTATGGTGGAACCGGCGACGCATTTCTGGCGAAGTTTGATACCACCAAAGCCGGTGACGCTACGCTTGTTTATTCCACGTTTGCCGGCGGCAGGAATGGCGACCTGGGCCACGGTGTCGCGGTAACTCCATCCGGAGACAAAATTTATCTCACGGGTATTACAGCTTCGCCGGACTTTCCCACGCTCAATGCTTTTCAGCCAACTATCGGCGCCGGCGGCAATGCGTTCGTGACGGTCTTCAACGATACGCGGCCACTATCGCTGCTATATTCAACTTACCTCGGAGCGAACACCCAGGGCGGCGGCGGTGAAGGAAATGCAATCGCCATTGACTCCGCGGGCAACGCCTATGTTACGGGCCTGGCCGGATGGGCTTTTCCCAGGCGCACTCCTTTGCCGCCGGGAAGCGGTGACGCTGGAGCGTACCTCGCAAAGATCAATCCCACGCTCTCCGGCAATCCATCACTAATCTACACTTATTTCTTCGGCACCATTGGCAACGGCGCGCAGCGTGGCACCGGCGTGGCCATCGGTCCGGATGGCAGCGCTTATGTCACCGGGTATGTCGATCGGGCCGACCTCGCGAACGTGAAGAATGCAGTGCAACCAAACTTTGGTGGCGGCAACTACGACGCGTTCGTGGCTAAAGTAAATGCGGCTGGTAGCGATCTCGTCTACGCGACCTACCTGGGTGGTGCCGCTGAAGATCAAAGTCTGGGAATTGCAGTTGATGGCCAGGGCAATGCGCTGGTGACCGGTCACACTTCTTCGGCCGACTATCCGGCAACTCCAAATGCCCTGCTGACTACGGGCAATGCCCTGACCTTCTCGCATGCCGATGCTTTCATGGCAATGATTGCCGATGCAGTTCCTACTCCTACGCCGACACCGACTCCAACCGTGACGCCATCGCCGAGCCCCTGTGGCTGCGAGGGACCACAAGGACCTCCAGGACCGCAAGGACCGGCTGGGCCGCAGGGACCCGCTGGACCGCAAGGACCTGAAGGCCCAGCTGGCCCGGCTGGACCACAAGGTCCCCAGGGATTGAAAGGTGATAAGGGAGACAAAGGAGATAAGGGCGACCAGGGTGATGCAGGTCCGCAGGGGCTGCAGGGATTGAAAGGTGACAAGGGCGACACCGGAGCTCAGGGTGTCGCTGGAGAACAGGGGGCCACAGGGCCCGTTGGACCACAGGGAGCGATCGGACCCCAGGGTGTTCCAGGACCACAAGGAACTGCCGGACCAGCCGGGCCGGCTGGAGCACAGGGACCTGCTGGGCCGCAGGGACCTGCGGGTGGCGCTTTCGATCAAGCCCTGGTTGCGACGCTGCGGTGGGATCAAATTGTTCGCGCATACGGCGACTACCCCCTGGTGGCCCCGCCGCCTGTGCCGCCTGCGCCCCCGCCACCGCCTATGCCCCCCGCGACTGGACCAACGGCACTCGCTTTTGATGGCGCCAATATTTGGGTGGCTAACTACACCTCAAACACCGTCACTAAAATGCGTGCTACCGACGGCGTCGTATTGGCAACCTACATGGTGGGTTTACGACCCACTGGTGTTGTTTTTGATGGCCAGTCAATCTGGGTGAGCAACGAAGGAAGCTACAGCGTTATGAAATTGCGACCGAGTGATGGGTTTGTTCAGGGAACCTTTCCGGCAGGGCGCCCGCAGGGCATAGCCTTCGATGGCACAAATGTCTGGATAGCATGTCCGGCCGGCAACGTGATCCTCAGACTCAGCGCCAGCGATGGTGGTCAGGTAAGAGCGTTTCCAGTTCCCACCAGACCTACGGGAGTCGTCTTTGATGGCGCCAGCATCTGGGTTACCGCCTTAGGTCCTAGCCAAGCTGTCGTATACAAGCTGCGCGCTACTGATGGGTTCCGTCAGGGGATGTACAGCGTTGGTTTGGATCTACGGGGAATAGCCTTCGACGGCGCGAACATCTGGGTAGCCGACAATGCTGGAGACCTCGTCTACAAGCTGCGATTAACCGACGGCTTCATTCTGGGGAGTTACTCGACGGGCCCTGGCCCAATGGGGGTAACTTTCGATGGTGAGAGGATTCTGGTGGCCAACAGTGGTCCACCGGCAGGTAGTGGTGGCGCTGTAAGCAAGAGTGTTACCAGCCTGCGAGCGAGTGATGGCACCAACCTCGGTCCTATTCTGGTCGGCTCGACTCCGCGCGCCATAGTGTTCGACGGAAGCCATATTTGGGTAGCCAACTTTGCGAGCAATAACGTGTCAAAGCGCTAATCTCAAAATGAACGAGTCACCGGTCTGGCAGTTTCATACCAGCCAGGCCGGTGACTCCTTTTTTTAGCGAGAGAGAGACGGTCTCAAAGAGCCATCGGCTCGAAGGAGCAGAACCATGGAAGTGCGATTGAGTGAAGTAGGCACAGCTGATCAGATTTCCATCCGCACATGTTTTAGCAACTACAATTTTCGCGTCACGGATGCGAGCTCGTTCAGCGGCATCCTGAGTGGCGGGTCGCTTGGCGATCAAGTGCATCACGCTTGTTTGATCGGCACAGTCTTCTCGGGAAGTGACGGTAGTACTTACTGGAAAGAGCTTGAAACCGGAGGCCAGGCAGTGTTTCTCGTATACGGAGAAGGCATGAAGAGGCTAACGACGTCGGTCATTATAGCGCTGGCAGTCTCGGCAGTGCCTGACTTGAATCTGGCGAAAACCGTTGCAATATGACGAAAGACCATCCAGTCGGGCGACTCAAAAGTGCGCTGATCAAGAGAATTGTCCGTTGTAATAGCGCCGAAGAGCTACTGAAGCTTCAAGAATTGTTGCAGCGCCTCATCAGCGCGACCGATTGCACGGGCGAGGCTCAGCTTCGCCAGATTATGAGCAAACACCGTATTGATGTAATCAAAATGAGCCATTATCAAGCCTTCCTGCGACTGCACCACTTCAGTATTGTCACTGACACCCGCTTCAAAGCGCTGACGTGTGAGATCTAAATTCTGCGTGGCCACCGCTATATTCGTGCGTGCCACATCCACTTGACTCAATGCAGCCTGCAAATCGAGGTAGGCATTGCGGACGTCGGCTTCGATCCGGCCCTTGACGTCATCAAGTTCGGCTCTTCTTTGGATCAGGACCGCTTCGGCTTCTTCCATTAGGCCTTTCGTTCTACCACCCTGCCAGATGGGGACCCGAACAGTGCCAACAACTGAAAACGTCCCGTGAGACTGGGACGGATTTGTGCCTATTACGCCATAGTCAGCTCTTACTGCAAACGATGGTAGCCGCTCGGCGCGTGCTGCGGCGCGCGCCCTTTCCGCGGCATCCACTTGTGCCTGAGCCGCTTTAAGATCTGAGCGCTGTTCGAACGCTTGCTTGAGGGCATCCTCGAGTTTGATAGGAGGAGCGGCTTCGAAGGGAATTACATCTGAGAGTTCGTATTTGTCGTTGGCAGGCAATCCGCTTAAACGCGCCAGATTGATCTTCAGTTTCGAATAATCATTTTCCAATGAGATAAGGCGCTGTCGCTGTGTCAGCAATTGAATCTGACTTCTATTCAAGTCGGTCTGTGCCACGATACCGGCGGCGCGTTGCTGTGTGGTTTGCTTGTACAAGACATCAGCAGTTTCCAACTGCGCACGTGCGGCGTCAATTCTGGCCTTTGCTGAAATAATCTGCAGATAAGTTGCACCAACTGCGAGCGTGACCAGGTCACGTGCATCAGCAGCCGACAGCTTATTGGCGCGCGAAATTTCCTTTGCGGCTAGATAATTGTTCCTGGCGGTAAGATCAACTACAGTCTGTGACAGTGTGGCGCGCACGTCGAAAAAATTAAATGGGCCGACAATAGTCGGTGGCGAAAAACCTGAAATTGGGAAGTTAAATCTGACCCCAAGCGCTTGCAGATCAGTCTGCTGAACAGTTTCGCTAATGCTTGAATTCAGATTTGGCAGTAAAGCGCTGCGAGCAACTTTCGCTTGCCCTCGCGCCTGGCGGACAGCCGACGTCAAGCCCACGGAGCCAAGATTGAATTCAAGCGCGCGCTGCACAGCCTCGCGCAGAGAGAGACTGCCAGAGAAGGGAAACTTCGCTACACTTGAAGCGCTTCCAGTGTAAGGGCCCTGCACTTGAACAGTAGGATTGATTGTATTGATGCTGTTGGTCGTTCCCGGCACCGCAGTCTCAGTGGTGGTCACTGATCCACCTTGTTGATTGCGACCCGAGAGTGGCAGTTGAGTGGCCTGCGGCCCTTGCGACGGAGCGTTGCCTGGTCCAGTCTGAGCAAAAACAGAAAGAGGCACGAGAATCGAAATAAAAAAGCTTGAAAGTAATACAGCATGACGCTTAGAAGAACGGTTACTTTGTTCTTTGTGGTTCATCCCTGTCACTTTTGCTTACCCCCTGCGCAGTGTTCAAATCCAACCCGCGGCTTTGTGTGGATCGTTCAAAATCCGTCGACAACATTTGCTTTTTACGAGTTACAGCCGGGCAGCTGGTGTCGTTTTGAACTCTACGAACTGAGCGCAAGATTGACTTATCACGTTAGTTGTTTTCGAAAACGCCAAACGCTCAGCGAGACCAGCACGGTTGTAAATATCAGTAGCCCGAGAAAATTGGGCCACAATGCTTCGACGCCACTTCCTTTAAGCATGCTGGAACGTGCTATCACTGCGAAATGATGTATCGGATTTACAACCGTTAATGGTTGCAACCAGCGTGGCATGGCTTCGACAGGATTCAGGGCGCCGGAAAGTGAAACCAACGGAGGATTGATAAAGAAACCGGTCAGCAATGCTTGTTGCGCTGACTTACTAAAGGTTGCGATAACCGTTCCCAGGCCAATCCCCGCCAGAACACATAACGCTCCGCCGCCCAGGATAACTAAAAGTCCACCATGAAATGGCACGCCAAAGGCCAGCTTTATTAGTCCGAACGCCAGGAACATCATGAGCGACAACAGAAGAAAGAGGGGTATGATCTTCGCAATTATGATCTCGGACGTCCCGGCAGGCGACATCAGCAACTGTTCAATCGTTCCCGCTTCGCGTTCTTTCACCATCGCGCCAGACGCTACGAGCGAGCTGTTTAGAATGAGCAGTAGACCAAGCACGCCAGTGGATATAAACCACGAGTCTTTCAGCCCTGGGTTGTAAAGAAAGGCTCGGTACAACAATGCTTCGCCAGGACGGTTTGGTCCAGAGTCAGAGAGTGGTCTAAAGCTCGTCTGCACCCCGTCCCGTTGCAGCATTCGGTTGTAATTCTGAATTATCGCTTCTGCATAACCCTGACTGATCGCGGCCGTGTTTGCGTTCATCGCGTTCAGGAGAAATTGCACCGTCGTTGGGCGACCACGATGGAGGTTGCGAGCAAAATCATTCGGAATTACAACGCCTGCGTTGAGTGTACCGTTACTAATCGACTGACTTAGTTCCTCAACGGAGAAGTAATCGCCCGCCGATTGGAAACTTCTGCTCTCAGTCAATGCGGAGATCAAGTCACGACTCTCCTTAGTTTTGCTTTCGTCAACAACGCCGATACGTATGTTCTCGACGGTAGCGCTAAGGGCAAAACCGAACAGCAACAACTGCAACACCGGCGGTAAGATAAGTGAGAAAGCGAGGCGTCGATCGCGGCGAATCTGGTTAAATTCCTTTAGCAACAGAGCACGAATACGATGACTGAAGATTTTGTAGAACACAACGTCTCCTAAGGTTTAACTTGCATACGCCGCCTACTCAACCACGCGAGTGAGAAGAATATGTTCCCTATCACGCCAACTATGAGTACTTGGAACCACACGGCAGGCCACCCGCCACCTTGCAAAAAAGCATCTCGAACAATCTCGATGTAATACCGTCCCCAGACAAAGTTGGAGATCCAGCGCAAGCTTGGTGGGATGTTCTCGATTGGAAAAATCAAGCCCGAAAGGAGAAACACAAGCAAGAATCCGCCAAGGGCAACTGCCTGCATAGCTGCTGCTTGATTCGGGATCGTGGCGCCTATCATTGTTCCGAAGGACGCAACACAGAACGCATAAAGGATTGTGGCAACAATAAAAGGTGTGGGGTCGCCCGAAAAACTCAGGCCAAAATACGTGACCAGCAGTAGCAGCATTCCGAGGCATTCAGCCAAAGCCACGGCCATAAAAGCCAGCACTTTTCCAAGCAGGAATTCGAACGCGCCGATGCTGGAAACATATACCTGCAGGATCGTTTTCTGATCTTCCTCCTTCGCCATCCCGAGCGCGGCCAACAATGGCGGAAAAATCGACAAGCCCAGCACAAAAATTCCTGGGCCATAGAACTTCTTCGACGAGCGACCAGGGTTATACCAGAGCCGGATGGCTGGCTCGACCGGTGATTCCGGTGATTCGATAGATGACCCCGACATGAGGCGGTTGTGCGCCCTCAGAATTTGACCAGCGTAACCACTGATCAGTCTGGCCGTGTTGGCGTCAGACGCGTCGACGATAATCTGTACCGGAGAGTTATCTCCTCGGGTTATGTCGTGTTCAAAATGAGCAGGAATAATGAGGGCTGCTCGTGCCCTGTTTGTAGTCAGCGCCTCACTGGGCTGTTTATTTGTTGGCCAGGAAACAACTCGAAGAGTTAAAGACGCGCGAAATGCGTCGATTAACTCTCGTGAAGCAGTCGAGTCGTCGAGGTCTTGAACTACAAGGGGAAGGTCAGTGACGGAAAGGGAGATTGCATTGCCGAGTAAAATGAGCAGGACCAAAGGAAGCACTAATGAAAGCAGCAATGTGCGCCAGTCGCGAACGATCTGGGTTAATTCCTTCCGAGTTTGAGCGACAATTCGCCGCATCCGCTTTACCTTCAGGGTGTCACTACCATGCCGCGTTGTTGAGCTTGTGCAACCACACTGATGAAAACATCTTCCATTGAGAAGCGTTCTTCCCGCGCACTCAAAACCTGAATCCCTTGTGCTTCAAGCAGCTCTTTGACCTGGCGTTTCCCGGTTTCAACCGCCTCGTTTGTAACCACATGAAGACGATCGCCAAACAAAGAAACGCGCCAGCCTTCCCATTTCTGTTTCAAAATATCAATAGCTCGTTGAGGGTGATCGATAACGAATTCCAGAAGATGGCCCGACTGTTGACTCTTAATTTGACTGGGGCTGCCCTCGGCAACCAGCTCTCCGGCTACCATCAAGCCAAGCCGATTACATTGCTCTGACTCTTCAAGGTAATGAGTGGTAACGAGGATGGCCGACCCTGCATCTGCGAGCTGATTAATCATTGACCAAAATGCGCGGCGGGCGAGTGGATCGACACCAGAGGTTGGTTCATCGAGGAAGATCACGCTCGGTTCATGCATGATGGCGGCACCGAAAGCCACTCGTTGCTTCCAACCGCCGGGCAGGCTGCCGGTAACTTGATTCTCTCTTCCCTCCAGTCCGGAGAAGGCAAGGACCCATTTCAGTTTCTGTTCGCGATCAGCGTCAGGAACTCCATACACACCTGCAAAGAAATTCAGATTCTCTTTGATCGATAGATCGTTATAGAGTGAAAACTTCTGCGACATATAACCAATGTGCTGGCGTACCTTCTCTGCTCTGAAACTGCCTAGTTCACCAGCTAGCTGCATCTGACCTTCAGTCGGTTCAACCAGCCCGCACAGCATTTTGATGGTTGTTGTCTTGCCCGCACCGTTCGCACCAAGCAAGCCATACACTTCGCCGTATTTGATCTGTAGGCTCACGTTGTTGACAGCTCTGAAGGAACCGAACCTCTTGCCGAGGTTGTTTGCTCCAATTGCAATCTGCCCCCGCAGTGCTGTGTGGGAATGCTGCTGGGGAAATGTCACGGATTGTGTTTCACGGCCCAAACTTCGCAACCTTACAACGAAAGTGTTTTCAAGTGTCGGTTCATCAATTCGAATCTCGTCAACGGGAATCTGGGCCTCACTGAGTTTTTGTTCAACGAATCGCTTCGCTTTGTCGGGCTCACGAGCTAAGAGGTCAAGCCGATCGCCAAAGCGCTGCACGTCGAGAATCTCCTGATCCGGACCAGTGACAGTTGCAAGGAGCTGCTCGGTTTCATGTAGCTTCGGAGTGGTGAGTTCCAACCGTTTGGCGTGCAGACTAGTGCGTAATTCAGCGGGTGAACCCATTCTTCGAATTTCGCCCTCATGAGTGAGCGCCACTCGTTGACATCGTTCAGCTTCATCCAGGTAAGGCGTAGCTACAAGAATCGTCAGACCTTCGGCTGCAAGATGGGCCAGCACATCCCAGAATTCACGACGCGAGACCGGATCGACGCCGGTAGTAGGTTCATCAAGCAGGAGTACTCGGGGCTCCGGTACAAGAGCACAGGCCAGCGCCAGTTTTTGCTTCATTCCACCGCTCAATTGTCCCGCCAACCGATCCGCGAATCGATCCATGTCGAACAACTCAAGATACCGGTGACCGCGTGCCGCGAGCTGGTCGCGGGGTACTCCGCGCAGATCACCGATATAGCGAATGTTTTCTGATACGCTCAGATCGGGATAGAGGCTGAACGCTTGCGTAAGATACCCGGTCTGAGATCGCATCTCTCGTGCGGGTCTGCCAAAGATCTCCGTCAGGCCGCTGCTCACCTCCATAACCCCGGCCAGAATCTGGAACGTAGTCGTTTTGCCCGCACCGTCTGGACCAATCATCCCGAAGATCTCGCCCTTTTTTACTTCGAAACTGATTCCCCGAACCGCCTGCGTAGCACCGTAATTCTTGTAAAGATCCTTTACTAGAATCGCGGCAGGAGAACGATTGGGATCCGGCGACCTATGCGCCTCAAGTTCTGCTGCTCGTGTTTGAATCTCGTTCATCGTAGCCTGGGCTGTTCTTATCTTCTTTTCTTTTCCGCTGGCCAATTGCCTTGGATCAATATTTCGCCATCAGCGGGCATTCCAGGTTTCGCGAGTCCAATCGCTCCTTTTAATTGAAGCTTCACACCCACTACCTGCTTGACTCGCTCATCACGAAAATAAGTATTCTCCGGTGTGAACGTGGCTTCCGGATCGATTCGCGACACATACGCCTCAATAGGCTGATTAGGATTGGAATCGAGATATATGCGAGCTGGCTGATCGAGCTTAACGTGGCCAATTTGTCCTTCTGGCACGAAACCTCGCAGATACACTTTGCTCAAATCGAGCAATGTGACAATTGCAGTTCCCGCATTCACGACTTCGCCAGGCTCAGCCGCTCGCGTGATTACGGTGCCGCTGAAAGGGGCGGCGATAATGAGATCTTTGCGATTCGCCTGCGCTTCGACCAATTGGGCCCTGGCCTGTTGGAGCTTGGCGGTTGCGCTAGCAACCTCCTTCTCTTGCTGCGCAATCTGCTTTCGGTTTGCACCGGCCTGAGTGGCGCGAATTCTAGGATTTGAAAGATTGGCCTTCGCAACGAGCAGAGCGCCACGGGCTGCCTCTACTCGACGTCTTGCAGCCGCCACTGCTGCGGCTTGTTGTTCCGCCGATGATGTTGCCTCAACCCCTCTACGTTCAGAAACTGCCCCTGTTTCGGCAAGACGTACGTATGCGTCCCGATCAAATGCAGCGAGTTTGTAAGCCGCTTCCTGTCTTGATAGTTCTGCCTCAGCGGCAGTGACTTCGTTTTCTGCCTGCCGTACTCTTCCCGTGGCATCTGTCTGGGCCTGCTCAGTAAGTAATTGACTTTGTCGCAACTCCTCCTGGAGTACAGCAATTTGAGCCTGTGCGGCTTCCGCTTTGCTCTCGGCATCGGACACGCCTGCATGAGCTTGGTCTTCGCGCGCACGGATCTGTTCGTCATCAAGTAACGCAATGGTGTCGCCGGCATTGACGGTGTCTCCTTCTCGCACCCGAATCTCAAGAATTCGCCCACTGAACTTTGCCGCAACTGCCGAATCGTCACCTTCGATTCGACCACTTAATGTAATGACATTGTCCGGTCCACGCGTAGAAGCAAAGAAGAACCTCCAAACCAAATATGTTGCAGTTCCCAAAACCGCAAGGAACAGGAGGCCGGGAAGCCAGGCACGATATCGCGACTTCGATTGCTTCGCGGGTGTCGATTTATTTACCTCGCGACGTTCGCCTTCAGATGGAGTTTTACTCTTTGCAGGATCGTTCATCTTCTTTTTCTCGCCTCGCTGGGTATCTTTTTTGCTTTCAGGTCCGCCCCTGCGCTGCGAATGTACGCGAGCGAAAAGTCGGCAATGTGATTGGCGATGAGATCCAATTGCGCCGGTGTCATTTTCATTTGCGGCCATAATTGAGTGATCACCTGGCGCGCGAATGCATAGAACATGATCTGGCCGATGATGCTGTGTGCGCACAGGCGAGTCTTCTCATGATCGGCTGGCAATCGCAATATTTTGCTGACCATTCCACGCAATCGCGCGTAGACCGGTAGAATTGCTTCAGTAACAACTTCATTCATTGCCGGGGTGGGCCTCGCAATTTCATGCATCATGATCCGAAAATGCCAATCTTCGAGATCCCGTCCCCATAGACTTTCAAGCCGGGCTTTCACCACTGCCCGAAGAATCTGTTCTGGGGCGGCAGGCTGGTCGAGTGCTGCGCGGACGGCGTCGAACCGGGCAGCACGCATTGACTGCCGCAGGACTTCCGTATAGAGGCCTTTTTTGTCGCGGAAGTGGTAGTTAACGGAGGCGATATTCGTCCCGGCGCGACTACAAATTTGTCTGACTGTGGTGTGATGGAAACCGAATTCAGCGAAAATTTCTCCAGCTGCTTCAATTAACCGTGCCCGAGTTTGGTCGGTAGTAACGGCTGATGCCGCGCGATTTGATTTTCGCAGGCGTGTTCCTTTGGGTGCCATTAAAACAAGAATTTAAAACGGTCGTTTGAAAAAGTGAAGGCAAAGTTGTGTCGAAGTTGTGTAGTAAGAAAATTTCGATGAAGCGCTTGAGAAAAATTTGCAATCGCCTGACGAACTCTGAACCCTCTTCCCTGGCGAAAGTTCGTGACAGTTAAGTGTGGGGGAACAACAAACATCGGCCGAACCGTTGCCAGCACAAGCAACGGCTTCGTCCTTGTAGATGCGGATCGAAGATTCAAGGTAGGAACATTAGTTATGGCAGACAATTCAATATTGATTGTGTTTGACCCGCAAAGAGCAGTGAGTTACTGGCTCACGAAACCAGATAACCGGACAAAAAGAAGCGACAAGCCACAGAGGAAGCTTGAAAGGAGCACTTATGAATAGGAATCAAAGGAACTTCATCGCACTTTCATCGTGTGGCGTCACGCTCGCAATATTATTCGGCGCGACGACATTTTATAGTACGCATGCTAAGACCAACACGAGCTTAAACAAAAACGTACCCAACCTCGCGGGCACCTGGCAAATCAATCGTAAGAAGAGCGACGACCCTCAGGACAAGTTGCGCGGGACGATGAGCGGAGACCACAGTGGCGGCCTTTACGGTCGATCTTCAGGTGCTGGCGGTGGAGTGCCGGCAGGTCATGGAGTACCGGAAGGTGCCCCGCAGGGAGGCCTTCCCGACGGCGGGAATACTTCAGGCCAAGAGGACATGGAGGCTGTGCGCACAAGGATGGTAGAAGACTTGCGTGCAGCCGAGGTGCTGGAGATCATTCAGACGAATTCGGAGATTACGGTGAATGAGAAGGGAAGCGATGTAGTAAATACTCAAACCTTCTACACCGATGCACGCAAATCCGAAAAGGAAACCGCACAAGGAAAACTGGAGACAATGGCCAGGTGGGAGGGTAACAAATTCATCGTGGTGATGAAGGGCCGCCAGGGACGGATCACGAAAGTATATGAACTGAAATCGGGTGGTCGGGAGCTTTACCTCACACTAAAGATCGAGACTGAACGGATGCCACGAGCAATTTCGATCCGTTCCGTCTATGACAAGAGTTCATAGGAAACGATCTGCATTTCAGAAGGTCGGGTATACGCGGCGCGGGCTTAGAACGAAAGACGCGCCGGTGCACGCGACCTTCTTTCAAACTTGCTCAATCCTCAGACATCCTGTTCGTTGGCTCGCTAAGTCTGCATTTAATGGTTAGAACAGTTACCATCAGCTGTCATTGAGTCCGGGCACAAAACTGACACAACCCAAATCCGGTGTATGCTCCATTGACACCATCGTCAGGGAATTAATGATTTGCCGACCTTAGCTATTAATAAACGCTAATTCTGCGGCCGCCTGAATACCGACTAGGGCAGCGTTTTAGTTGAGGGAGCACAGAGCATTTGAGTCGTGGTCACAGTAAACGTATCGCCCTCTAACTGATTCTGTATAGGCACTTGCCTCGATGTCGTCGACTGCGGCAGCCTGATGTTGTAGCACAGCAGATGCGCCTTCGAGTTTTGGATTCGCGTCGTCTTCTGTCCAGCAATTGATTTCTCCACAGGATTGCAGAACAGCGCGGGTTTTTCCACGGTGACGTCCTCAGTTTGAAACTGGTCTTGCAGCGAGACCCGTTGGGCTATCGACGGCCCGTTAACTTGATAGCACAGGAAATGGTCGAGCCTCGTCGGGAATCGCAAGTTCTCTAACAACTTTTGCGTCGGGACCATTAGGGTCGTAGCCTTATCAACCGTGAACTGCTGT
>Ga0126384_10001167_pt1 | contig 15458 bp, 14 predicted proteins | sample PanSoiMetPlot_36_FD_92543 | JGI IMG/M metagenome (GOLD analysis project Ga0126384, IMG submission 92543) | Tropical forest soil microbial communities from Panama - MetaG Plot_36 | ecosystem: Environmental > Terrestrial > Soil > Tropical forest > Bulk soil | place: Panama | collected 2016-02-17 | reverse complement strand
ATCCTGCTCCGGGAGGTGGAGGGAAGCTTTATGAGGACGGCCCAGCGGCATGACGTGAACCTCGATGTGGGAGCTGCCGGCAACGCACTCATTATCTCATGTACTTGTCTGACAGGACACTAGAGGTGCGGCCGAAAAGCCCGACCGGACCTCTGGCGCCCAGGCGGCCCGTTGCATCCCCACTTCGTGGGGGCCCCTTTCCCCGGGCCTTCTGCGCTCCTCGCGTACGCATTGCTAATGCGCGTGCTCCGGTGTTCCCCACGCCACGAAACCCACGGGTTTCGCGGGGACCCCGAGTCGGCGGCCCGGGCGCATTCGGACCACCTGGCCCCCAGATGCCTCGGCCGGGTTTCCGGCCGCACCTCTAGTGGGCTGTATCTCGTGACCGACTGCCGGCAGTGGGCCGCCAAGCCCTCTGATCGGGCCTTCCCCAGCACTTGGTTCACTTGTGGCACAACTGGGGGCTGTTACAGGCCGCTAGCCAGGCAGGGAGTAAGCGACCCAGCCTGGCTCCGGCTGAATCAGCTTCCCGGACTGGATAGCGCCGTCAACGGCGTCATTGCACGTGGGAAACGAGAACCAGTTCACCGCGTCTCGAACTGGCGCGACGACTGCAGCCCGAACGGCCCCAACCAGCAGCTGCGTCAAGCCATCCTCCCAGGCGATCGGAAGGCCCTTCGAGGCAAACCGCTGATCAGCTCGAATCAGTCGGGCGCTGTGCCTGTGCCCTCCTTCCCGACCTTCCAGAAGCACCTCCTCTGTGAAGACCGCACCGGTGCGCTGGAGGGCCGCCCGAGCGCGGCGAAGCGCACTTTCACTCACACCGAGCATGAGGATCTGCTCAAGCAGGAGCGGCCCTTCAGCCAGCAGGCCCATCAGGCGAGCTGCATCCGCTCCCACCGCCCCTTCGGCCGCTTCAGCGCCAGACCTGCGGCATAGCGCGGCCAGCGCGGGCTCGAGCGGGGCCCCAACGTATAGGAGCTTGCCGCGGTGGAGCCTGGTCATGATGACGTCCGGTCGCGTGCCGAGCTGCCCGGCCCATCTCCACTTGGTCCTCGGCCAGCCGCCGAACCCGCGAGCGTGAGGGCTGTACGGCTCCTCATGACACGCCTGGAAGAGGCTGGGCAGCCAGGAGTCAGCAGTCAGAGTCAGCATGCCACGGTCTCGGAGGAAGTCAGCGGCTTCGTCGAGCGTCTGCAGCGCCCCTCCGGGTGATAGCCGGCACAGGCGGTCTCTCCTCCCAAGCCACCACTGCAGGTCACGCACCCCCGACAGCCACCATCGCAATCACGCTCACCGCTCCGCTGCGGATGGCTTCCAGCTGCTCACGATCGAGCATCGTTCACCCATCTGACGCGGACCCGGGTTCCAGTGCGAAGGTGACCTCGACGGTCGCCACGACGTCCAGGTGACCAGCCCGCACCTGCATGTCCGTCGGCCCCGTGGCATCGCGCAGCAGTGCCGGCGCCAGACCGGCCTCGGAATCGTGGTCGGCCGCCGGCTCCGCCACTTTGAGCACGTTGCCCAGCCGGAGGCCCAGGGCGCCTGCGTAGGCCTCCGCTTTGCGGCGCGCGTCGGCGGCCGCCTGGCGGCACGCCTCGGCGCGGGCGGGGTTGTCTGGCTTGAACCGCCACCGCGGCCCGTCGACGCGCGCCCTGGCCCGGGCGACTGACTCGCTCATGAGCCGCCCGATTCGGTCCGGCTCGTGCAGCCGGACCACGACCTGGTTGGACGCCCGGTAGCCGCGCCGCGCCCAGCGGCCCTCGATCCGCTCGAACTCCTCTCGCACTGTGAGGCCGGAGGTTGATCGCGCCCTATCAGGCACAGCCAGCTCACTCAGCACGGCCACGAGCTCCCCGCTGAGGCGGGCTGCCGCGGTCAGCGCAGACGCGGCCGAATCTTCGACCGCAGACACCGTCAGCGCCACCTCCAGCTGATCCGGCTCGCCCGGGACCAGCGCGTGCCCCCTCACCACCACGGTCCCCGCAGTCACTCCTCCCCCTCCCTCCTACGTTCGCGTAACCTCGACTCGCGTACCGAAAAAGTCGGCGCCCCCGCCCAGATCGGACAGGCCGTCAGACGTCAGCTCGTTGGCGGAGCCTCCCGCCAGCGACCGCCACCAACCGTGGGCGACCGCAACCACGCCGGGTCTCACTCCGTCCCCCACCCGCGCCGTCAGTCGCAGCTCGCCCCGCTCATTGTGAACTCGCACCTCGTCGCCGTCGCCGATGCCCCGCCGCCTCGCGTCCGCCGGGTCGATCTGAACCTCAGGATGGCCCTCGGCGCGCAGGTGCCAGGGCAGGTTCGAGTAGCTGGAGTTGAGCAAGTGAAGCCCGGTCTTGGCGCTGATCATGACCAACGGATAGGTATCCGCCGCAGGCGGCACGTGCTCCGGCGCGGGCTCCGTGAAGAGCTCGCAGCGGCCTGATTGCGTCGAGAAACCACCAGCGGCGAACGGCGTGCGGCGCGAAGCCGGCAGGCGTAGCTCGGCCCAGCCATCCTCCATCAGTCGCTCGTACGTGATCCCCTCCATGTATGGGTGGTCCGTGCGCAGCGCTGTCCGGATCAGCTCCTCATCGGATGGCTGGAACGCCGGCTCATCTCCCCAGCCCATTGCCGCCGCCAGGCGGCGGAACAGGTCTGTATTGCAGACGGCCTCACCCAGCGGTGCGATCGCGGGCTGGTTCAGCGTGACGTACGTGTGGCCCCAGGGAAAGAGCAGGTCCAGGTGCTCGATGAAGCTGGTGGCCGGCAGCACATAGTCGGCATAGCGAGCCGTGTCGGTTACAAACAGGTCGTGAACGACGGTGAAGAGGTCCTCACGGGAGAGTCCCGCGCGCACAAGATTCGAGTTGGGTGCGATCGAGGCCGGATTGCTGTCATAGACGACCAGGGCCCGGATCGGTGGATCCAGGGCCGGATCGGTCAGCGCGCGTCCCAGCTGGATCATGTTGATCGTCCGCGTCCGAGGCGATGGGCCGGCCACGGCTCGGGTGTCCATGGCCTCGGAGAAGAGGCTGCGCGTCCAGTGCACCAGGCCACCGCCAAGCTCACGCCACGCACCCACCACTGCCGGCAGACAGGCGATCGTCCGAAAGTTCCGCCCACCGTTGGCGTGCTTCTCAGGTCCGACGAGGGTCCGGATCATGGCCGGACGGGTCGTCGCGTACGCGCGGGCGAGCCGCACGATCTCTGCGGCCGGCACCCCGGTCAGCTCGCCCGCCTGTGTGGGCGGATAGCTTGCGAGACGCGCTCGAATGTCCGGCCAGCCGTTGCAGTAGTCGTCCAGGTACTTCTGGTCGTGCAGTCCTTCGGTCACGATCACGTGCATCATGCCGAGGGCGAGCGCCGCGTCCGTGCCAGGCAGCGGTTGGACGTGCCAGTCCGCCTGCTGGGCCGTGCGTGTCTTGACGGGGTCGATGGCGACGACCGTGGCGCCGGCCTCTCGCGCGCGCCGTACGTAGGGCCAGAGGTGCAGGTTCGTGACCACCGTGTTGGTACCCCAGAGGATGATGAAGCGGGCATGCTCGATGTCCTCGGGGAGGCAAGCGGTTGACGTGCCGAGTGCGGTCACCACGCCCGCGTTCGCCGTGTCGCCGCAGATGGTCCGCGCAAGGCGGCTGGCGCCCAACCGGGCGAAGAAGCGGCGATCCATGGTCGCGTACTGGATCAGGCCCATGTTGCCGGCAAAGCTGTAGGGAAGCACCGCCTCGCCGCCGTCTGACGCGATGATCCCGTGGAAGCGTGCGGCGATGTCGCTCAGCGCCTCCTCCCAGCTCACCTGCTCGAAGCGGCCTTCGCCCTTGGCGCCGCACCGGCGCAGCGGGTGGAGGATGCGGTCAGGGCTGTAGACGCGGTCCAGGTAGTGGTTGACCTTGGCGCAGAGTCCGCCATGCGTATACGGATGGTCGGCCACGCCCGCCAGCTTGACGGCCTTGCCGGCCTGGACTGTCACGTGCCAGGCACACGTGTCGGGGCAGTCATGTGCACAGCCGCCTCGCACGATCACCAGCCCAGGTTAGCCTGTCCTGGCAATGGATGGGCCACTCAACGGCATCCGCGTCCTCGACCTGACCAGGGTTCTGGCTGGGCCGTTTGCGACCATGCTCCTTGGGGATCTGGGCGCGGACGTGATCAAAGTCGAGCGCCCGGGCGACGGCGACGAGACACGCCAGCTTCCGCCGATCCGCGACGGCGAGAGCCACTACTTCCTGAGCGTCAATCGGAACAAGCGCGGAATCGTGATCGATCTCAAGAAGCCGGCCGGCTCCAGGCTCGCCCTGGAGCTGGCCCGTGTCTCGGACGTGGTGATCGAGAACTTCCGCCCGGGCGTGACGGCGCGGCTCGGACTGGACTACGAAGGCGTGAAGCGTGTCAATCCTGAGGTTGTCTACTGCTCGATCTCAGCCTTCGGTCAAAACGGGCCGATGGCGGGGCGCAGCGCTTTCGACATCGCCATGCAAGCGATGGGCGGCGTCATGAGCGTCACCGGCGAGGCGGGCGGCAGGCCATTGCGCAGCGGTCTGCCGCTGGCCGACCTGGGTACCGGCCTGTTCGCGGCCATCGGCGTGCTCGCGGCGGTGGTCGAGAAGCAGCGCACCGGCCGCGGCCAGCTTGTGGACGTGGCCATGTTCGACGCCATGGCCGGCTTGTTGACGCAGTACGCAGAGCGCTACTTCATGACGGGTGAGAGCGTAAGGCCGGTAGGAAACGGCCACCCCGCTGTGGCCCCATACGGGACCTATACGGCCGCCGACGGCGACATCGTGATCGGAAACCTGGGTGAGAGCTTCTGGCCCAAGATCGCACGTGCCATCGGTCATCCGGAGCTCATCGCAGATGAGCGTTTCAGGACGAATGCCGACCGGCTGAAGCGTCGAGGTGAGCTCGAGGCGCTCATCAATGCCGAGACCAGGCGGCGCAGCGTCGCCGAGTGGGAGTCGATCTTCGAAGCCCACGACGTGCCCCACGCTCCGGTACTGAGCGTCGCCCAGGTGCTCGAACACCCTCAGGCAGGAGCGCGTGGGCTCGTCACGGAGGTAGAACACTCCAGGCTCGGGCGCGTTCGTACCACCAGCCGCGCTATCAATCTGCCTGCTTACGCGGCCCCGCAGCCATCGGCGGCGCCAGCGCTGGGTGAGCACACCGAGCAGGTGCTGCACGAGGTTCTCGGCTGCTCTGACGCTCGGATTCGCGCATGGAGAGAGGCAGGTGTCATCGGCTGACGACTTCAAGCGGCACGCGCAAGAGAGATTCGGTGCCGCCGCCGATCGCTACGTCAGGGATCGCATCCACGCCGAGGGCGACGAGCTGGGTCGCCTCATCGAGCTGGCCAGGTTGACAGGTGCGGAGCGCGTCCTCGACGTGGCCACCGGCGGTGGCCATACCGCGCTGGCGTTTGCTCCCCACGTTCGCGAGGTGGTCGCTCTGGACTTGACGCCGGCAATGCTGGAAGCTGCGGCGCGATTCCTCGGCGGCCAGGGCATTGGCAACGTCTCCTTCCAGCTGGGGGACGCCGAGGCAATTCCCTGTGGCGACTGCGAGTTCGATGTTGTGACGGCGCGATACGCACCTCACCATTTCCCACGGCCTTCCCGTTTCCTGGCCGAAGCCGCACGCGTCCTCAGGCCCGGAGGCAGGCTCGCCATGTTCGACAACATGGCGCCTGAAGACGACGAGCTGGACGCGTTCTTGAACCGTCTTGAGGTCTGGCGGGACCGGAGCCACTTCCGCGCCCACCGACCGTCGGAGTGGCTGCACTGGATGGAGGCGGCTGGCCTGTCGGTCGAAGCCGCTGACCCGCTTGTCCGGAAGCGGTATGACTTCGACGAGTGGACGTCGAAGCAGTCGATGCCGCTTGCCGAGCGAGATGCCCTGGAGCAGTGGCTTCGGGCGGCCCCACCTCGATGCAAGGAGTTCTTCGCGGTGACCGTCGTCGACGGTCGGGTGGCCTGGCTCGAGGCGACCTTCGGCGCCATCGCTTGCCGGCGGCCATAGCCGTGAAGAGCGGCCGGCGGCAAGATGCCAGCCGGATGGGCTCGGAGGCGCGCGGGTCCGATCGTTGAGAGTTACCATCGGAGCCGGCTTGGGCACCAACAGGCCGATCAGCCCACCACCGGTGACCAGGCACCGGCCGGAATACCTGCCCGCGTACGTCTCCAACGGCCTGCTCGGCATAAGCGCCGGCCGGATACCGCTGGTCCACGGCCTCGCCATGGTCAACGGCCTGGTGGAGCGTGACCCGGTCGAGGACGGCGAGGGGTTCGCGCGGGCTCCGTACCCGCTCTGGGGCGACATCGAAGTAGACGGCCATGGGCTGACCTGGCATCCCGACATGGCGACGCTCATCGAGCAGGCCTACGACTTCAGCTGCGGCGAGCTGCGCACCCGCTTCGTCTACCGACCGCAGTCCACCGGAGTCCAGGTAGAGGAGCTCGTCTTCTGCAGTCGCTCGCTCCCCAGCGTGGTGGTGCACGAGCTGCGGGTGGAAGTGGAAGCCGAGTGCCACCTGGTTCTAAGCGGCGGTCTGAACCCCGCCGGCATTCCAGGCCAGTGGGTCTCCCGACGCACGCAGACCCCGGGCACGGACACCCCTGTCGTTGACGGGCTCATGGAGTGGCAGACCAGCGGCGGTCTCTCCACCTGCGGAGCAGCCTATGTCACCCGGTTGGAGGGCGCCGAGGGCGTCGAGCGCCAGGTCGACGACGTAGACACCAGAGCGCCCATGCGCACCTCGTACAGGTTCCGGGCGCACCCGGGCCGCAGCTACGTGCTCCGACAACTCTCGAGCCTTCTTTCCAGCCGCATGCACAGCGAGCCGGACCGGATGGCGGCCCGCCTGGCGTTCCTGGCCGCAACCCGCGGCTTCGATAGGCTCCGCCAGGAGAACCACGCTGCTTGGGACGATTTATGGAAGGGACGGCTGGTGCTCCAGGGTGCCGACGAGCGCTGGCAGGCGATCGCAGACGCGTCCTTCTACTACCTGCACGCCTCCGCACATGCCTCGTCCCAGTTCAGCACCCCGGTTTTCGGCCTCGCGTACTGGCCCGACTATCACTACTACCGGGGCCATGTGATGTGGGACATCGAGGGGTTCGCCCTTCCAGTCTTCACGCTCACCGATCCACTGATCGCGAAGTCCCTTCTCGGCTTCCGTCTTGGCCACCTCACGGCCGCTCGACTCAACGCCGCCATGAACGGCTACCAGGGACTCCAGTTCCCGTGGGCGGCCAGCGCCGTCCACGGCGAGGAGGTGATCCGGCTCAGCAAGGCGCGGGTCATCTTCGAACAGCACGTGAACATGGTGGTGGCCTTCGCCTTTGCACAGTATTGCCATGCGACCGGGGACTCGGAGTACCTGCGCGAGCACGCCTGGCAGGTGCTCAGCGGCGTCGCGGACTGGATCGTCAGCCGGGGCGTGGAGACCCGCCGTGGCTTCGAGATCCTGGAGTGCCTTGGGATCGCAGAGCAGGAGATGCCCGTCAACAACCACGCGTACGTCAACATGGCCGCGGCCGTAGTGCTGCGCGAGGCGGCTCGCGCCGCCCGCCGGCTGTCCTTCGAGAGAGCCGAGGGGTGGGAGCGCCTCGCCGACCTGCTCTTCTTGCCGGTGGACGAGGCCACCAACGTCATCATCAACCACGAGGGCTACGTCTACCGGGAGGGCGACGTCGCCTCGGCAACGCCGGAGACCCTGGTCGGGATGTTCCCATTCACGTACGATCCCGGCCCCATCCGGGAGTCGGCGACGCTGCGCTTCTACCTCGACAGAGTGAGCGCCTACGTCGGCTACCCGATGCTGTCCGCGCCGCTCGGCGCCTGGGCCGCCCGCCTGGGCGACCGGGCACTGTCGACCCGGCTGTTCGAGGAAGGCTACGCCGACTTCATCGATGAGCCGTTCCGCGTCGCCAACGAGTTCAGCCGCCGCTTCCCGGACCAAACCCGGGCCGGCCCCCTCCTGGCAAACGTCGGCGGCTTCCTGACCAGCTGCCTGTACGGCCTTACGGGGCTGGTCCTGGGACCGGAGGAGCCGAAGGCGTGGGCCAGGCGTCCCGCCACGATGCCGGACCTCTGGGATGGGATCGAGGTCGAGCGGGTCTGGGCACGCGGCCGGCCTGTGCGGCTGACTGCCACGCACGGCTCGCCAATGCGTCTCGAGGCGCTGGCCTGAGATCCTCTCCAACAGGTGGCCGGCCTGCCATGCTGAGGGTGGAGCCGTTCCACCGGCTGAAGGAGGGACTGACGAGTGCCGAAGCGGATCGATCGCGATGAGGTACACAGGCTGCTCGACAGCGGCGCCCAACTGGTCGAGGTCCTGCCCAGTCCCGAATACGAGGAGGAGCATCTGCCGGGGGCTCTGCACCTTCCGCTGAGGCATGTCGATGGCCGGGCCCGAGACCTGCTGGACCCTTCCCGCAAGGTCATCGTGTACTGCTGGGACAGTTCTTGAGACCTGTCTCCACGAGCCGCGTGGCGGCTCGAGAGCCTCGGGTTCGTCGACGTCTACGACTACTGGCCTGGCAAGCTCGACTGGATGGCCGCCGGGCTTCCCACTGAGGGGACCAACACCCAGCACCCCCGCGCGGCGGATGTGGCCCGCAAGGACGTGCCTACCAGTGGCTTGAAGGAGCGGCTCGGCGAGGTTCGGGACCGGGTTCGGGCAGCGGGCTGGGACTCCACGGTCGTCGTGAACGAAGAGCGGGTGTTACTCGGGCTGCTACGGGCGGCGGAGCTGGACAAGGACCCCGCTCAGCTCATCGAGCATGCCATGCGGCCTGGACCGAGCACGTTCCGACCGTTCGTTTCCATCGATGATATGGCGCACTTCATGGTCGAGCACCAACTCGAGAACGTCCCTGTTACCACCTCGGATGGGCGCCTGGTGGGCCTGCTCTTGAAGCAGGACGTTGTGAGCAGGACGGCGGAGGAGTAAGGAGCGAGTCACCGATCACGATGGAGAAGTGCTCGAGATGCGGCAGGTCGATCGAGATTTGCGCCTGCTGTGACGAGCCGAGCTGCGGCGCTGCCGTCTGCTATGCGTGCCTGAGAGAGGCTCTCGGCGAGGCCAAGTCCCAGCCGCACGCTCACGGTGGCTGACCTCGCGTTGCCGGTGCGAGGACGCTACGCGAACACCGGCTATTCCGGTGCTCGTTCGCTTACGAAGGGCGGACAGAGCGCCTCGCCCTCACCCGGCGGTCATGGGCTTGAAGGGGCCATTCGCCGGCGACTGCACCTATTGGCGACGGTTCAAACGTGCCGTCGCCGGGGGCTGTTGCAGAAGTCCATGAACGGGGCGGACTGGCGTGGTCTGGGCGACCGGGGAGCCAGAATTGGTCGGCAACCGTAGCGAAAGTGGAACCAAATGTGGGCCAATGGCCCTTTCGAGTGTGTCTGAGAGGGCCGTCTGCCGGCACTCGGACCTTACTCTGGCGTTGCGCTGCGGCGAGGGCTGGAGATGGTTCATTTGCAGCGCGTCGGTAGACCACTATCGGCTCGTCGGTTGCCCAGACCGCCAACGCTCCACGTCGCTGAGCTAGCACACCAGGACCGGGACCGATGGCGGGCGTCACAAGCCGGAGGGCATTGAGTGCAAATGCCCGAGGCGTCGTACGAATTGGGCAGGCTGCTCGGCAACAGTCCCCCGGCGGATGCACCTAAAAGCGCGGTTTGTCATTCTGGCCACATTCGGACAGATTCCCGCCAGTGTCCGAATGTGGCCAGCACAGAGTTGCCACGTCGCCCATCATCGAATCCAATGGGCACGTTCTCCGCCGTCGTCACGACAGGGATCTACTGCCGGCCAGGTTGCGGTGGACGCCCGCATCCCAGGAACGTCCGTGGCTTCTCGCTGGCGGCCGCAGCCGAAGCGGCGGGATACCGCGCTTGCCTGCGCTGCCGCCCCTACCGCACGCAGCCGTCGGTCGGTTGGGCGGGTCCCGAGCTGGTGTGCCGTGCCGTACAGCTCATCCTCGATGGAGCCCTCGACGGCAATACTGAGCACGACCTCGGCGCCCGCCTCGGCGTCTCAGCCCGACACCTGCGCCGGCTGTTCGCTGAACACCTGGGGGTGACGCCCGATCACCTTGCTCGGTCGTGCCGAGCACACTTTGCGCGACGGCTGCTCGACGACACCGACTTCACGATCACCGAGATCGCGTTCGCGGCGGGGTTTGGCAGCGTGCGACAGCTCAACCGCGTCTGCCGTGAGGTGTTTCGGGCAGCGCCGCACGAGCTTCGCGCCCGCAGGAGGGTCAGCGACCGTCTCGTTGCCGACGGCGGCCTCGTCCTGCGGCTGCCGTTTCAGCCTCCTCTGAACTGGGACGCCATGCTGGGCTACTTCGACGCACGCGCCATCGCCGGGGTCGAGCGCGTCACCGTGAACACCTACCGGCGAACGGTCGTGATCGACGGTGACCCGGGCGTGCTCGAACTTTCACCGGGCGGCCCCGATCACCTACTTCTCCGCGCTCACCTGCCCCACTGGGAGGGGTTGATCCACGTGGTTCAGCGCGCTCGACGCGTCTTCAACCTCGACGCCGACGTGGAGCCCGCAACCCGGCACCTCGAAGGCGACCCGATCATCGGTCCGCTAGTGCGCAGCCGTCCCGGACTTCGGGCGCCGGGCACCTGGGATCCGTTCGAGATCGGCGTGCGTGCCATCGTCGGCCAGCAGGTCAGCGTCGCCGGGGCGGGCACGATCACCGCCCAGATCGTCGCCCGGCACGGTACGCCAGTCGCGGGACTCCACGCCCTCGGTTTGACCCACTCATTCCCATCGCCGTCCACGCTGGCTGCAGCCGATCTCAGCGGCCTCGGTCTGACCAGTTCACGTCAAGCCGCGATCAACGCGTTCGCACGAGCAGTGGTAGACCGCGCCATCCCCCTCGATCGCGGCAGCCGGCTTGACCGGTTGATCGAGTCGGTCACAGCCATTCCCGGCCTCGGTCCCTGGACGGCGCACTACATAGCTTTGCGTCTCGGTGAACCCGACGCGTTCCCGACGACGGACCTCGGGCTTCGCCGATCCCTGTCCCACGCCGTCGGGCAGTCGGTGGCAGTCCGTGACGCAGAAAAGCTCGCCGACCGTTGGCGGCCATGGCGCGCTCACGCAGCCGTCCACCTGTGGCTCGGCCATAAGTCGAGTTAGATCGCCCTCGACCTCCCGCCGGCTGCTCTACACTCTCCCGGATGCCACGAAGCCAACTACTTTCCCTCGCCCTCGTGGGTCTCGCGCTCATCTTTGTCGTCCTCGCTGTGCTATACGGCGCCGGCGCCATCCAGATCCTGACGCGGACTGGTTCAGGCCGGCACCTCACACATGCGGTAGTGATGGCGGCACTGGCAGTGGGTGCCGTGATCCTCGCTCGGTTCGCCTGGCCGCAGCGCTCCACCTGAGCCCTGCGAGCGCCACCACGTCTGCGCCGAGCTCACCGCGTGCGCGGTCCAGGTGTTCGTGCTGATCACGGGCGCGCCCGCGTGAGGCTGGGGGTCATCGGCTGCGGGACAGTGAGCGAGGTCTATCTGCAGAACCTCGTTGACTCGCCGGCAGTGGAAGTTGTCGCTTGCTCTGACCTGGTGATGGAGCGGGCGCAGGCAAAGGCCGGCCAGTTCGGCGTGAGCCGTGTCTGCAGCCAGGCGGAGCTGCTGGCGGACCCGACCATCGACCTCGTTGTCAACCTGACCGTGCCGACCACGCACTTCGCCGTCACGATGGCGGCGCTGCGGGCGGGAAAGCACGTGTGGACGGAGAAGCCGCTGGGTGTCGACCGGGCACAGGGAGCCGCTGTGCTCCACGAGGCCGCCCACCGCGGGCTGCAAGTAGGCTGTGCGCCCGACACGGTGCTCGGCGCCGGCCTACAGACGTGCCGGAAGCTCGTCGACGAGGGGCTGATCGGAGAGCCGCTCGCGGCCACCGCCTTCTTTATGACGCGGGGGCCGGAACGCTGGCACCCCGACCCGGTGTTCCTGTACCAGCCGGGCGCCGGTCCGATGCTCGACGTAGGGATTTACCACGTGACCGCGCTTGTCAACCTGCTCGGCCCTGTCCGATGCGTCACGGCGTTCGGCCGGCGGCTCTTCCCCGAGCGGGTTATCGGGTCTGGCCCCCGCGCCGGCGAGACGTTCAGCGTGGGCGTCGACACCTACGTCACCTGCATCCTGCAGTTCGCGTCGGGTGTCCTGGCCACCCTGATCACCACCTTCGGAATCTCTGGCGGCTCCTTGCCCAGGATGCAGATCTACGGCAGCGGCGGCGTCCTGAACGCGCCGGATCCCAACGCGTTCGGCGGCCCCGTCAGTGCCAACCTGCACGTCGACGGCGCCGGGTGGCGCGACGTGCCGCTGGCCTACGCTCATACGGACGGGTGCCACAACTGCCGCGGCCTCGGCGTGATCGAGATGGCTCAGGCGCTGGCAGAGGGCCGCCCGCCACGCGCCTCCGCCTTGATCGCGCATCACGTTCTGGACGTGATTCTGTCCATCTTCGAGTCAGCGGCGGAGGAGCGACACGTGGCTGTGGCCAGCACGTGCGAGCGGCCCAGCCCGCTGCCGGCCGGCACGACCATGGTCTGGAGGAAGGGATGATCGCCGCCGAGCTGTACACACTGCGCGAGCACCTACGCGAGCCGGAGGCGATTGCGGCCGGCATGCACCGCGTGAGAACCCTCGGCTACGAGGGAGTCGAGCTTGCAGGGCTCGGCCCGATCGAGCCCGCCCGTCTGGCGACCATTCTTCGGAATACAGGGCTGGTCGCCTGCTCAGCCCACGTCCCCTGGGAGCGCCTTCGGGAAGACACGGACGCGGCCATCGAAGACTGCCGGATATGGGGCTGCGCCCACGTTGCGGTGCCGGTCCTACCGCCGGCGTACCGCGACGCGTCAGGTTATGCCCGCTTCGGACTGGAGGCCGGCGAGGTGGCGGCCAGGCTGCATGAGGCCGGAATCCGGCTCTCCTACCACAACCACAGCTTCGAGCTCGAGCGGTTCGGAGCCGAGACTGGACTGGAGATTCTCTACCGGTCGAGCGACCCTTCGCTGGTGGCGGCGCAGGTCGACACGTACTGGATTCAGTACGGCGGCGGCAGCCCGGCGGCCTGGATCCGGCGGCTGACCGGCCGCTTGCCTTCGGTCCACCTGAAGGACATGGCGGTAAGCGGCGGTGAGCCCGTAATGGCTGAGATCGGGGAGGGCAACCTTGACTGGCCAGATGTGCTCGCGGCCTGCTCGGAGGGAGGAGTCGACTGGCTCATCGTCGAGCAGGACGTCTGCCGGCGGGATCCGTTCGAGAGCCTCGCAATAAGCCGGCGCAACCTGGCCGCCCTCGTCTCCCTGCCGCCTTCCGGGGTTCACGGGACCCCGGCATAGGTCGGTGGCCAGCGGACCTCAGGACGAGCTCGGGCGCTCGAGGCACCGGTGGCTGCTCACGTCGAGGAACGCGGCACGGCCCTCACGTTCCCAAGCGGCGTGGCGTCGAGCGCGCAGTGGTAGAGCGGAGCCGGCTGCTCGGCGGGAGCCGGCTTCCGGATGGTGAGCAGTGCGACCAGACCCCCAGCCATGCACATGCCGCCGGTGATCCACATGGCTGTGTGGAACCCCGAAGCCAGCTCGGCTGGGTTGCGGTAGGCGCTTGCCGAGATCCCGGAGACGACGGGCAGAGCGGCAACCGCGATCAGCCCGGCCACTCGAGCGACGTCGTTGTTGATGGCGGACGCCACCCCCGCGTGCTCGTCGCTGACGGCGGATAGAACCGTCGAGGTAAGGGGCGCTACCGTAAGCGAGAGGCCCAGTCCGAACACGACTATGCCCGGCAGCACCGCACTTAGATAGGTGGTTCCAGCGTCGACGCGAACGAGAAGGGCCAGGCCTGCCCCGGCGACGATGGGACCGAGGCTCATGGGGAGCCGTGGACCGATGCGCTGTGACAGGCTGCCGGCGCGGGCCGAAAGAGCCAGCATCAGGATTGTGACAGGCACCAGCGCGGCCCCCGCCTGGAGGGGCGAGTAGCCGGCGACCTGCTGCAGCACAACTGGAAGCAGAAAAGTCGCGCCAACGAGAGCGGCGTAAACGATCAAGGTCACCAGGTTGGCGGCGTCGAACTGGCGAATCCGAAACAGCTCGAGCGGGAGCATCGGGTGGGGGCTGCGGGCCTCGACCAGTGTCATCGCCAGAAGGGCTAGTGCCCCGCCAGCACCGGTGAACAGCACCACCGGCGATCCCCACCCCAGGTCGGGGCCTTCTGTGAGAGCGTAGATCACGCCCGCGAGGCCGAGCGCGGCGAGAGCTGCACCCGGCAGATCGAGGCCGCTCACGGCGTTGGGATCACGAGTCTCGGGGAGGTGGCGCGCGGAGACCCAGACAACGATGGCGGCCAGGGGCAGGTTGATGAGGAAGATCAACCGCCATGAAACCGCTTCGATGAGCCAACCTCCGAGAAAGGGGCCGATGGCGATGGCCACTCCGCTGAGGCCTGACCAGGCTCCGATGGCCGCCGAGCGGTCTTTGGGGTCGAAGCTCGCTTCGATGATCGCCAGGCTACCCGGCATCAGCAGCGCCCCGCCGATTCCCTGCAGAGCCCTGGCCGCGATGAGAAGGTTGGCCGAGGGCGCGGCCGCGCACAGTAGAGAGGCAACCGCGAACCAGAAGACGCCCACGAGGAACACCTTCCGGCGGCCGTACCGATCGCCCAACGACCCGCCCAGGAGGATGAAGCCGGCAAGGGTGAGCGTGTAGGCGTTGATGATCCACTGCAGCCCGGATAGCCCGGTGCCGAGGTCTTTTCCGATCCGCGGCAGAGCGATGTTGACCACGGTGGCGTCAAGCGAGGTGATGCTCGACCCCAGCACGGTGGCCAGTAGCAGCCACCGGCCGGCGGACGAGGCGTAGCGAAGACTGGCGTCCGGGGCGTTCATCGTCGTCCTTCCGAGTCGGGGGCTTCTGGCGTCCCCCAGACCACTCCGGAGGTGACGGTCAGCCCAAGCCGCCCCCTGGTTGCATTGAGCCGGCCCTCCCGGAGGAGGCTTTCCAGCAGAGAGCGCGTCTCATCATCGAAGGCCTCTGCTTGATTCGGGTCCCTCGGGTAACTCGCCTGGGAGCGGCGCGCGCCCAGGGTCCTGAGCTGGTCAATCATCAGCGCGGCAAGCGTCGTGAACAGGCCCTCCGGATACGGCGGCTGGAGGTGATAGGCGCGAGCCACCACGCCGAGGTTGAAGGCATCCGCGTACCCTGGCGCCCCGCAGTCAGGCTTGGGAGGGATCGTCATCGGCGCGTAAGGCTATCGCGGTTTCAGCGCCACGCCGGCATGACGCGATCACTGCCGTCGTTGGGCTGCTTCGACGGCCGAAAGCCACCTCTCACGAAAGCTCTCGCCGTCCACGTCGACGACTACCCGCGTCAGCCGGCCCTCCAGATCGGGTTTGAAGCGCAGGACCTCGCCTTCCAGAACGGTCTGCAGAGGCACGCCGT
>Ga0126384_10001165_pt1 | contig 15476 bp, 10 predicted proteins | sample PanSoiMetPlot_36_FD_92543 | JGI IMG/M metagenome (GOLD analysis project Ga0126384, IMG submission 92543) | Tropical forest soil microbial communities from Panama - MetaG Plot_36 | ecosystem: Environmental > Terrestrial > Soil > Tropical forest > Bulk soil | place: Panama | collected 2016-02-17 | reverse complement strand
TTTTTGTCAGGCTTTCGGAAGAAGATCCGATCCAACCCCACCGCGGCATAAGGAATCATCGCCAATGCCACCGGCATGCGGTACCGGCCTGTCGCTTTGGCAACAAAGGTAAACGCCGCGATGGCGATCGCGCTCCACAAGATAAAACTCCGCCGTCGGCGCAGATATCGGAGAAATCGAACCGTTGTCGGTGATTGACTTTTACGTTTTCTTTTCTTACGGACGTGCTCTGCTCCAAGGAAAGCAAAGCCCGCGATTGCAAAGCTGAACACGAAACCAAACGCTGGCCAAGGTGGCCTCAAAATAGACGCGCAATTCCGAAACGCGTAGACATCGAACTCCTGGCTCCACTCGGTGGCATCGACGAAGATCGCCAGCCTGTGGACGAAATAATTTAAGAGCACCTCGCGAGGCTGCGCCTTTAACAAGCTGAGGGATTGATCGATCCAGTAGTCCTCCTGTGCCCCGGTTGAGGTCATCCAGGCTTGCATTGGCATGTTCATGTACTTGTTCCATTCAGCGCCAGGAGCCGGGTGGAGACCTCCAAAAGCCGGATTGAGCGCAGCATAGAGGTTCCAGGACTGCAGTGATCGCAACAACCATCGGCCGGTTAGACGATGGTTGTGCCAAAGAATCGGACCGAAAACGAGGACGATGATCGCAACGAAAGCGGTCGCATTTGCTGCTTTCGCAGTTCGCCGCATCCTAGAGATGAGGATCCAACTGATCGCCACGACAAGCAATGGAAGCAAGTTCGGCCTACACGCACAGGCAATAGCGCCCGCGAATGCTGCTAGCGCCGTCTGGAAGTAAGATCGTCGAATCGGAAGAAAAAAGAAGAAGAATGCAACGAGCGCTGCATTGCAGAGCGATTCGGAAAACCTCTCTGCGTCGTGGACTATGAACAACCAATTGGTTGCGAACAGGATTCCGGCGGCAAACCCGGCTCTGCGGCCGAAACTTCGACCGACAGTCGCCACAAGCATCACTGTCGCTAGCGAGGAGAGGACGGCTTGAACGATCTTAACCCCCCAGGGTCCGCTACCGAGTAGCCATTCACACGCTGCAAGAAAGAGCGGGTAAACGGGAAGGTAGTATCGCGGTTCCGGCCACCACCACTGGCCGCTCAAGATCTCCTTTGCCCATGAGGAATAGACTTGGGCATCAACCACCGGGTAGTCGAAAAGAGGGTTGTTCGCGGCCTGCTGCAGGATGTAAGCGAGCCGTAAGGCGAGCGCGAATACAAAAAGCGCCAGATAGCCTCGCTTGTTTGCGGAGGGAAGACGAATGCTCATTCCGAGAGGATCTCAGGCATTTTAGAGAATGGATTTCTCTCTGTCGATGCAACGATCTCCCGCTGAATTGGCGCCCAGGTGGCGCCCGTCAATAGTATGCAGGGCTGTCCCCCTTATGCCTACTGCAACTCCTGCAGTTGGTCGTGACATGAAGCACGAGCACTCCAATCGCCCTGGCTCAGCCGATAGCCGTGGGTCACGTCATCGGCGGTGTACGCTCCGACGATGCCTCATCTCCCCCGTCAATTGGTCGTGAGCGTCTCTATCGCTACCAGATGTCACATCGCAGGGCAGGAGGCCGGACCATGGGTGCATCCGCGCGGCAGCGAAACGCCTGGGCAAAGTCGGGCATATTGGAGAGCGGGCCAATCACCCGGTACTTGGCGACAGGATGAGGGTCGACCTGAATCATCCGCCGTTGCGTCTCTGGTCGGATCGAATCGCCTCGAACCTGTCCCCAGGCAATGAAGAATTGCTGCGCAGGCGTGAACCCGTCGACGATAGGCTCCGACACTTGTCCTCCGCGCGACTTTTTAAAGGCTCGCCAGGCGAGTTGAACGCCTGCGAAGTCGGCGATCGATTCGCCAAGCACCAGCTTTCCAATGTGGTGAATGCCCGGCTCGATGAAATAAGAATCAAATTGGTCCGCAATACACGCGCCCCGTTTCTGAAATTCGCGAAGATCCTGTTCGCTCCACCAGTTGTTAAATCTGCCCTCAGAGTCGAACTTCGCCCCCTGGTCGTCGAAGCCGTGGCTAATTTCGTGGCCCATGGCGACGCCAATTGCTCCATAGTTCACTGCATCGATGGCATTCTGTTGGAATGATGGCGGCTCCAGAATTCCGGCCGGAAAAACAATTTCATTGAGCTGCGGGTCGTAACCAGCATCCGACGTCGGCGGAGTCGTTCCCCAACGCGTTCTGTCCACGGGCTTGCCAATCGTCGCTAAGTCGTCCTGGATATAAAACTTCCGGGCCGCGGCAAGGTTTTGCCAGAAGGAAGCCCGAGACACCTGGACCGAGCTGTAGTCCTTCCATTTCCGCGGATATCCAATCTCGACGTGAAAGGTCGCAATCTTTTCGAGCGCGCGCTGCTTCGTCTCCGGTGTCATCCAATGAAGGGCTTTGAGCGAATCCTCCATCGTGAGAAGAATGTTCTTCACCATTTCCTCGGCTCTCTCTTTGGCTTCAGGTGGGAAATACTTCTCAACGTATTTTCGGCCCAGTGCCTCACCGAGCCATCGGTCGGTGGATTCCACGCAGCGTTTCCAACGGGGCTTCATTTCCTTCACCCCGTTGAGGTACGCCTCGTCAAAGGAAAACGACTCCTCCGCGAAAGGTGCCGACAGCGACGGTCCGGCCGACCGGAGAACGTGCCAGGTGAGATAGGCTCTCCACTGGGCGAGTGGAGCCCGAGCGATTTGACGATCGAGCTCGCGCATGAATTTGGGTTCATCCAGGTTGAGCTCGCTTAGAGACAGGCCGGCGGCTTGGAAATATCCCTCCCAGTCGAAATGAGGGGCGATGCGGCGTAGCGAGGCCAGATCCATCAAATGGTCGAGGTTTTTCGGATCGCGAATCGCGACCTTATCCAACGATGCAGCGGCCAGGTGCTTTTCCAGCGAAAAGACAAGCTTGCTTGCGGAGGCGGCTCGCATCGGACTCTCGCCAGCGAGCTCAAACATCTTGACGATGTGAGCGACGTACTTCTTTCTCGTTTCAACGAAGCGGGAATCAGGTTTGAAGTAATACTCCCGATCGGGAAGGCCCAAGCCGCCGGCGAAGATCTCGCCGATGACGCGCGTCGGCTGATGAAAATCCTGCGACGAGGACAGTCCAAATGGAACGCGGATGGCAATCTCATGCAGTCGAATGATCATTCGCTGAAGCTCCGCAGGGGTGCGGATGGCGCGAATTTCAGCGAGTAGCGGCGCGATCGGTGCGATCCCCTGGCGATCGATGGTCGCTTCGTCGGTGCACGATGCGTAATAGTCCCCAATCAACTGCTCGACGCTGGCCTTGGGCCAATCCTGTCGCTGGCTGACTTCGTTAAGGATGGTTTTCAGTTGTTCCTTGTTAGCCTCGGCCGAGGCCCATCGACGGCTCCACCGATCCATTGACGGAGGAATGGGGTTGGCGGCACGCCAGGCGCCATTCGCATACTCATAGAAATCCACGCACGGGTCTTGTTTGCGGTCCAGGTCCCCGAGCTCAATGCCTCTTCGTGGAAGTGATGGCGCTGCGGGCTCAGGTGAGGTTGCTGGGGCCTGGGCCTGTTGGGGGTTTCCCGCACAAGCGCCGAGCACGCTAGAGAGTGCAACCGAGAGCAAGATGGAGAGGGTGGCTCGCCGGGCAGGTAACGCCATGCAGGCTCACTACGATGTTGAACTGCCTTCGATTGCCAGGGATCTACGACGGCCAGGAGAGAGGGGTGTTCGTTGCCGCCACTCGACCTCAAGTTGGCCTGTGAACCGGCTTACGCAGAAGATTGTGACGCTAGAAGCCGGCGCCGACGATCTGCCCGTGGTTGATCGTGTACGCCGGCCCGCCGATGCTCACCGTCGGCACGTAAGGGGCGGACTGGGCCGCTCCGACGGCGATGTCGGTTTCTTCGGGTGGGTTGCTGAATATTTTCACCCTAAGCAACTTTCCGCTCTCGCTCGGCGCGGTGAAGTAACCGTCCTCGCCGTCCTTGAATAGCGTCGGCGCATCGATGCACCATTCCCTCGGCGGCGTGCTTGGCTCAAGGTAACTCCATTGCTTCTGCATCGTGACGGAATCAAGCACCACCACCTCGTAGCAGGGCGGGTTCACCGGCGGATCGATTCCGTTGTCGCACTGCGGTGAGTTCAGGGTGTAATGGTTGTGCTTCCCGACCAGGTAAGTGGTGCCGTTCAGGTTGATCTGCCCCATCGTGTCGTCCCAACCAAAGGGGTAGCAACCCCGTAGGTTCCCGCTCGAATCGAAGCTGTAGTACCAGCCTTGCGACGTGGGGTTGGGATCGGTGTTCCAGCCACCGATTGCCGCGCCGTCAGGAAGGGCGACCGGTGACGAGGTTCCACTTTCGTGGAGGAAAGCTTCTCCACAATCGCCCCCCGGAGAAAGGCTCGTGCTCCAGAGCGTCGTTCGCAGAGCGGGATCCGTGGCATCGAGCGCTGTCAACATCCCTTCCCCGAACCTCTCCTCCCCGAACCGGGTGGCCACATAAATGATGGCATTGTCCACCGAAACTGCGGGGCCGGAGTTGTTCGCAGCGATCTGACCGGTGCCTACCAGGCTGTCCAAATCCGACGCGGTGACGGTCCCACCCGGGTCCAGCTTGATGAGGGATGAGCCGATCAGCTTGGAGGCGGAGCGGATCGTCCAGAACACGTTGCCGTTCCCGTCGATGGTGAAAGGCGAAACGTCCCAGATCTGCTCCCCGGCCGGTTCGACCGGATCCGTTGCGCATTTGCGATCGATCATCGACCCGTCCGACTCATCGAGGCGCCACACGCAACCATACGCACCCATGACGTAGACCGTGCCGTTGTTCAAGGCGAAATCGAACAGCGGCTCCCAGGACGTTCCGGGCTCTCGTACATAGTCGCTAGTGAAAGCCCAGACCTCTGTGCTGTCGCTGAGCCTACGCACGCCATAAGTGACCATTGTGCCGGCCCGTTCTCGGCGAGGAACGAAAAGATCGCCGTTACTTGCGATCTTGGGATCCGTGTAATGAATCGCCGTGAGGGGACTGTTGTCGAAGTTGTAACGGAACGTGACGCGATTGAGCGGGTCGATGGCTGTACTGATGAAACTGGTGTGTTGTGCGTCGTGGTAGCGCTGAAGCCACTGCTCCGCGCGAGCGGTCGAGGCAAGTAGCACCATCCCGGCAGCACTGAACAAGCTCTTCATTGCACCCTCCCTGGTTGTCGATGTTTGCCGAGAAGTCAATGATGCTTGCCTCGGCGTTGCGACCCATTCCCCCTGGGTACCGAGGCCTGATATCAAACGTTCGTTCCGGATGGCAACCGCGATCGAGGGGGGCAGAAGATCCTGGCGAGGCGTCACGCTGGTCGCGGCTTCGTTCCTCGCGTGCACCGATGGGGTGCCTTACGTGGCGCGCTCGACCCATGCCCTGTGCATAAGCATTGATCCGGACAAGGAGCTTACCGTGCGCGATCTGAGCGCGATCGATGACCCGATCCGCGCGTTCGATCCCTGTGTCGCGGCCGAAGAGCCGCTTCCTCCTTGGAGCTTTGGGAAACTGATGCAAATCGCCGCCGAGCAGGCTGGCGCACCCGATGCGCCTGCATTCGTCCGAAATTGGCTGGACACCTGGACTGTTGAACAAGTGGTCAATGGTCATCTGCTCGAGCCGGTTCCGATCGACGAATTTGTGACGCGCCCCTGGCTGGCGGCGAGCGGGGGAGAGCGGCTTGACCTCGGGCGCGCGCCATTTCGACTGTTGGCCATCGTGAACCGGATCGATGTGGGCGAGTTCCGAATCGAATACGGGGCCACCGATCTCTTCTGTGAGCCGATCCAGTTCTGGGTAATTTTCGAATTCGAGCTGCCGACGCAATCAAGCAACGACTTGCGCGCAATCGCCGAGCGATGGCACTCCCTGGGCGTTTTGCCGTTCGGTGAGGAATACAACGCCGCTCTTCAATCGATCACCGACCAGCTCACCTCAGGGCGGTTGAAGAATGTAAATACCGTCGAGGAGGAGGCGAGTCTCGATGAATGGAATTATCGAAGCTTCGCCCTGGTCGATGAGTCGCTGGTCAACGTTGCACTTTTCCAAAGCCCCGACATTCGCGATCAACGCAGCCCGGAGCTGATCTCATGGGTCAATCAGAATCAGGACGACATCCTCGCGGATCGTCATCGGGTCCCGCTCGAGCTGCGGGGGGGCGATACTCGAAATCTCGATTGGACGGGCAGGGGATTTGAAGATCCGAACGAGGTCCGTCACCACTTCGCGCTCGCGACATGCAACGGATGCCACGGCGGAGAAACCGGCACCGAGTTCATCCACATCGACAGGCGACGCCGGGGCGAGCCCACGGTGTTGTCCGACTTTCTGACCGGCGAGACGATCGTCGATCCCGGCGGGCAGACGCGGACCTTCAATGAGCTCGCGAGGCGAGCGGACTTCCTGCGTGACTTGTTGCAGTAACTTCTCGCGACCAGCGTTCGACGGCGACGAACGTCTAGCCCCGTTCACTTCCCGAGACGCTCCCTCAGCTCGCGCGCCGTGAGCAGCTGCGTGTACACCGGCGACCCGACGTCGAACATCTTCGCTGTGGCCAGCGGGCCGACCACGACCGGTTCGAACCCGGCGTCTCGCACGAGACGTGCGGCAACGTCCAACGCCTTGGGGTCGTCGGCGGCGATTGGAATCCCCACGAGCTCCCCCTTTCGGTGCGCCTCGCTGCGCAGGTTGCGGTAGCTGATGGCATTGAAGGCGCGCGCGAGGCGGACGCCCGGTAGGAACTCTGCCGAGGCGACGCCGGTGCCCTTGCGGCGAGCCTCGACGGCCATCTCGCCGTCGCGCTCGGGATAGGGATTGCCGGTATCCAGCACCACCTTGCCCTTGAGCTCGTTTTGCAAATCCTTGCCGATCTGCGGGAGTGCCCCGTAGGGCACCGAGATGAGAACCACGTCTCCGAAAACCGCCGCCTCCCGGGGCGTGCCAGCGCGCGCCTTCGGGCCCAGGGAGCGTGCCAGCTCCTTGAGCTGGTCCGGGTGGCGCGACGAGACGAGCACCTCGTGACCCGCCTTGGCCCAGAGCGTGGCGAGGGAGCCGCCGATCTTGCCGGCGCCGATGATCCCGATCTTGAGCGGATGCACCTCGGCTGGCTGGGCATCTTTCGGCGCCGCGAAGGTTCCTGCGCTGACGAGACAGATTGTGGCGGCCAAAGCACGCGTACTTATCGAGATCATGTCCGCGTCATAGCACCTGCTGACCCTCTACGACGACAACCGCTGCAACATGGAGGCGCGAGACTCTCCAGCGCACATTTACTGGCGCACGCCTATGCGCCGCAGAGCTATTGTCCTGGTGACAGAGGACACAGGGGGCCGATATGCGAAGCATTCTCGGAGCTGGGCTTGCCGTGGCAGTCGCGGTGTCGGGAAGGACCGAGGCAGCGGGCGACAGCGGGATGCGATTCTTAGCCAAACAGAATCAGAGCATGCAGATGGTTATTGAGAAGCTCGACCCTGATCTGGTCCGGAACGGCGCGAATCAAGAGGCCATTCGCGACCAAGTCGAGCTCGCGATGCGTCGCTGTGGTTTCGGTATGGATTCCAGCGGCCTAGCGAGCGCCCTCGCCCTCGTGGTTGTACACGGGTTGTCGGAAAAAGGAACGGGCTACTCGGGAGCCGTCCTATTACAGGTGACCACGCCCACGATCGTGGACGGAGAAACCGTGTTTGTTAATACATTTACTCGGGTGGGCATTTTCAGCGGTCCTCCCGGCAATGCTGGAACGCAGGTGCGCAACATACTCGGGCAATTACTGGACCAATTCTGCAACTCCTACTTGCAGGCTCGAGACATCGTGCGAAGCAAGACGAAAAAGTAACGATCCGCAAATCGCCACGGATCCAGCCTCGCCCGCGCCACTTGGCCGTCGGAAATCATTGACTGATTTCGGGTGACGAGCCTAGGAGGACACCTCATGAAATCGCGCTTCCTGGTATCCCTGTTCTTATTGCTTCCGCATCAGGCAATCAAAAACCAGTCTGGCAAGTAATAAGGCTGCAGGTAACAAACCAAGATCCCGGCACATCGGCCATCCGCCAGCCACTTCCTCTAACTGTTCGCCAGAGAGTGTACGCAGCGTCTCGCGATTGAGGGAAAGCTTCCGAATCTTCAGGGTTCTCTTATCGGTGTGGCTCATTTTCGTTCCTTCCAGGGTCAATGAGCCCAGCCTGACTCGTTGCCGTTGCTTCGCGGGCAATTGTCAATTGGATCGCTGGCAGGTTCGGCTTGCGCACTTCGGCCAACACCAGCACGAGCGTGTCCGCCGCGCAGCCAGCATGCCCGTGCTACCGGTCAGTGTCGTCGAGAGCCTGAGACAAGTCCTCGCGGATGAGTGCGGGAGAGTCGGGCTTGGATGTCTTTTCTGAGCTTGCGCGCGAGGCGTTCTCGGCTTCCGGTGGACGAGATTCGCCTCCGCCCGGCGAGATCGGCGGCGCGCTAGGCGGCCCGAGGGGCGCTAGATTGTGACGCACTTGCGTGGCTTGCTCGAGGGCGAAGGCGAAGCCAATCAGTCGAGGCTCGCTGAACGCCGGGCCCGAGAACGTGGAGCCGAACGGAGATGGCAGGGCGGTGAACCCCTGTGGGAGGGGGGGATCAAACGTAGGGGGGAACATTCCAGCGGGGACGATCACGCTCGGATAGCCGGCGCGGGCGGGTGGGTTGGCGCCGAAGTTCGCCGGAAACAGGACTGCGTCATGCCCGTGCCTCCCGCATGGCCCCGGGTCCTGGATGAGTCCGGCGCAATCCGCCGGGATCACACCCGTGTAAAGCACGTCAAGGCCACAGCGGCGGGTCAGCTTGAGGTCGAGAGCGCGGTCCGCCTGGTAATTGTTGAAATCCAGGCTGCCCGGCGTGATGTCGAGCATGTCGGCGGCCTGAGCGATCGCCTGGCCGTACTTAAGGGCTACCTCCGGGTGCGCGGCATTGAACGCCACCACTTCAGAAAGCGTATGCACTATCCGCTGCTGAATCTGCGGGCTGGAAATGCTCACGCCTGGCCCGAAGTCCCGATCTGCGAGATAGGAATTCAGATCGCGCTTGAAGCCAAACAGCAAGACGGTGGAGCACGGCGGAATGTGCCCCGGGGGGGTGTTCCTGCGGGCGGCCACGTTGGCCGCGGTTGTGCAGGTGCCGTAATTGTTCAATACATTCTGAGAAGGGATCTCGCAGTCTTCGACAGCCGCGCCCAGCGATGTCATGACCGCGATGGCGTGATTCATCAGCGCAGTCCGGTCTGGGCCCAGCCCGAACTCGACCCAGTACGGATGCTTCGGCACCGCAATGCGCTTTCCATTCAGGGCATTGCGGTTCAGGAACTGCGTGTAGTCGCTGAAGCAATTGCCATGTGTATGGCAAGCGCGAGTGGCGGGGTCGTTTTGGTCGAATCCCGCCAGCACTCCCAGCAGCTTGGCGGCATCGGTAACGGTGCGCGCTATTGGGCCGGCGGTGTCCTGATCGGCTGTGATCGGCACGATCCCATGCCGACTCACGAGCCCCAGCGTCGGTTTAATCCCCACCAGCATGTTCTGACCCGAGGGGCTCAGGATCGACCCCGACGTCTCAGTGCCGACGCCCACGGTCGCCAGGTTCGCGGACACGGCGATTCCCGGACCGGAGCTTGAACCGCCGGTCGCGAGCAGTGGCCGCCCGTCGTTCAACAGCGGCGGTGGCCCCGGATTGAGAATCGGCCGCGGATCGATGCGAGGATCAAACGGATTGAAGCCAAAGCCAACCTTCGACAAGTCGCCGCCGTTCTCGAACAACTGGAACCGTAGCTGCGAGTTGTAGCCGGTTGGCATACCGATGGCGATGAAGTTGGCGTACTCGGTCAACGTGGCTTTGCCGATGAGGATGGCTCCGGCCTGCCGCAGCTTCTTGGCGATGGTTGCGTCCTTCTCCGGCCTCGATGCGCCGAGGGCGACCGATCCCGCCGTGGTTGGCATGTCGTCGGTGGCGATGTTGTCCTTTAGGATGACGGGAATGCCATTGAGCGGCCTTCCCCCTCCTTCGTCATTCGGCGCGTTTTGAGCATCGTCCTGGAGACGGGCTCCGTCCTCGCCGGCGTCGTGGTTGACGAACATGTAGCTGTTGAGCGGCTGGTTGCCGGTGCCGTTGTGGAGCGGCTGGTTAGCGCCCTGATCGAACCTTTCGATGCGCTCGAGATACATCTCGACGACGTCTTCGGGTGAAAGGGTTCTGTCGTGATATCGAGCCTGCAGTTCGGCGATGGTGGTTTCGACGATCTGAAAATCGTCATTGTCCGCGCGCGCCGTGGTGTTTAAAGCCAGCGACGCGATGGCTACGAAAAGCAACCTGGGCAAGCAGCGACGCTTCATATGGTTCCCCCTCCCCGAGGAGATTGTCCGGATGAAAATGCGAGCGCCCTCTTGAGCCGATGTAGGAGACGCAGTCAATCGACGACTACGCTTTTGTTCGGCGGGAGAAATTGCAACGATCGGGCAACGAGAGCTTGTCGGGCCGAAAACACTTCGACGGGCGATGGTTCAAAGTACAAAAACGGAAATCGCAGAAAAAGCTGCGCAGAGTCGACGGGTCGGGACGTCCCAACCTACGAAGGAGCTCTGATTCTTGCCGCGTGCTTCTCAGCCCGCGCGCGGTTACTTCCCGGTTGAAGCGGTGATGCCGCTAAGCGTGTTTTTGGTGTCCCTTGGATCGGTAATGCCGGCGCCTTCGGCGCCTTCGCCATAGCTCGTGAAGCTAGGTTTCTCGCTGTCGCTGGGATTTACAGGGCTCGCGCTCGCTGCCTTCGTCTCAGCTAGAGCCTCGGGCGTCGCGTGAGCAGTCGGCTTCAGATGAGCTGTTGGCTTGGCACGGATTGGGTTGGTTGCGGTCACCGAACCAGGCGGCCTCGCGGGCTTGCTGGCCGCTGAAGAGGTCCTCTCGATGGGGGACGAAGACTCGGCCGACTCTGGCGTGCGCTCAGCCTTCTCCGGCGCTATTTCCCCTGCGGCTTTTACGCTCCAGGTCTTTTTCTCCGACCGATCCTTCTCCGACCAACAGCCGGTCACCAGCACCCCGGAAGCGAGCAACACCGAAACCAAAATGGTGTACTGAAAGGTTTTACTCATCGCTGACCTCCTAAGGACTATGCCGAAACGTAGTCACGGCGCATTCGCTGAGACATAGAGCAAAACAGCATGTCGAAAAAAAACCAATGGGTGAACCCGCTGCGTACGCGCACATCAGCGTCCCTGAAACCACAGCGACCGTCGATGAGCGACAAAGGGGCGCTCCCGACCACCGCCGCCGCTACTTGGGCTTGAAGACCGGCAGATCGACGTAGCTGCCACTGTACCAATTGATTTCCAACGGCACTCCTGCGTCGCGAATGCTTTCGTCGCTGACGTCCTTGCCTGTTCCGTAGTTGATCTGCCGACCCGGCTCCTTGACGACGCCGAGGACCAGGACGATTCGGCTGCCCGAGTGCAGCTGATGGCTCATCAAGCGGACGCTTGTGAACGCGAGCTGTTGGCGTTTGCCCGGGGTGAGCAGTCGGCGCTGGCCGGGGTGCCCCACGTAGCTCGCGCGTGCCCAGTACGGGGCGAGGGCAAAGTACTCGCCCTTTGGGGTCCGCTCATAAAGCTCGATGCTGAAGTCGAAGTCCTTTTTGTTCGTGCTGAAGTGAAGTCTTCCCGAGAATAGGCCACTCAGCTCGGTAGGCTCCGGAAGTGGATTGCTGACGAATTCGAGTGCGTTCCGCGTGTCTACGGCGGAATCGAGGACGTCGCCGCCCAGTATGGCCCGATCCGCATCGCTGCGGTCCGCGAGGTCGACTCGCAAAGTGACGAACGAGTTCTCGGACTTACCAGGGCCCAAGAGGTGGGCACTACCCATGGGTATCGCACTGAGATGAAACCTGAGCGTCTGATTTGCCATCGCCCGGAGCGACTGCGCGTGCTTCCAGACATTCGCGCCAGTTACCTGATAATTCACTTTGTCCGCGAGAAGCGGGGGCTTCGGGCCCGCCTTGAAAAGGTAGTCGAACCAGGCATACCGGAGCTCGAGCAAGTCGACCTTGGCGACCGGGTCCATCTTGTATCCCGCGATGGTGTCGTTGTCGCCGCCGAGCCCGTCCTCGGTTCCGCGCTGTCCCCCGAAGTGGTCGTATGGGCCGATCAGCAGATAATGCTCGGCGCGCCGGTTGTATTGGTAATGCTCGCGCAAATAGTAAGCCGCCGCTCCGGGCCCACCGTAGTAGTAGCCGGCGGTGGTCAAGACCGGAATGTTGATGCGCGCGAACTCTCGCTGATACGGAATCGTGTTCTGCCAGTAAGCGTCGTAGCTCGGATGCGAGATCCAGCGCATGAAGATGGGATTGGGAGTGCCGTCGATCTTGTCCAGGTCGCGGTAAGGCCGGCCACTGACGTACCACTCGTGGTCCAGGCGCTTCCAACGCGCGGCGTCGCTGTAAGTCCGATCGTCGACCCCCTTCACGTTGGTGGTGTAGAAGGGCCAGGGATAGACGAAATTCCAAAACACGTTGCCTTCCATGGGGACATCGAGGCCTGGTGCGACCGGTGCTCCAACCATGATGGCCTTCAGACCCTTTGGCATGTGCTTGGCGGCCGCCCAGGCGGTGCTACCGGAGTAACTGCCCCCGTACATCCCCACCCGCCCATCGCTCCATGATTGTGCGGTGATCCAATTGATCAACGCCGTTGCGTCTAAGCCATCATGCTCGTACGGGGTCGGCTTCTCTGGGCTGCATCCCTTTCCGCGCGTGAGCCCCACGACTGCTGCATACCCATTCGAAGCCGCGCGTCGAGCGCCTCCCAGGTTTTGGTCGGGATCGGCGTAGATCGTGAACTCGAGGAGCGTCGGGAGGCGGCCCGTCGCCGCTCGGGGCCGCACAACCAGCGTACAGACCCTTGCGCCGTCTGGGGTAGTTACCAAAATATCGGTGTCGATGATGTATCGGCGAGCATCGTCCTCGGCGATCAGCGGTGGAAGCAGTGGCGTAAAAGTTCGGTAGGCTTCCTCGATCTGGTAGTCACGAACCAGCTTCAAGGCGCTCGCGAGGGAGACCGTTCGCTTGCCTTTCTGTTGGTCCAGATCCTCGCGCAACTGTCGGTGCATCGCATCCTTCGGCGCGCGCAGCGCACGGAGCAGTAGAGCCGAGCTGTGGTCATCCATGGAGCGAAGAACGTCGCGATAAGAGCGCCGGTATGCTTCCTCGAAGGACAGCTTGTTGGAGCTCTGGAGCAGCCGGGCGCTCGCGTAGATCTCGTACTGCACATCGACCCAGGCTGCACGCGTCGGATTTGTGGATCGTCGCAGTGCCCTCTGCGAACGGAGCGTCTTGACCGCTTCAGGGTACTGCTCAGCCACAATCTCCAACCGGAAGCGGTTGTTCAGGTAAGTCTCGGGATCTTGCTCCCTGTATGCCGCGAGGACCTGCTTGGCCAACGCGGGCATCGCCGCCGCAAGTGCTGTCGGATTTACGGTTGCTTCGGTCGAGAGCTCGAATTCCTGTGCGGCTGCGAGGCTCGCTACCGCGAAGCAGGACACAGCAATGGCAATCGAGCACCCCAAGGTTACTCCTGGATCAGGGGATCCCGTATTGCTATAGGCCCAAGCGTCGGCGCCAGCCGCGCGATGCCGAGGCGGGACCTAGTGAACATGATTGCTAATGCTGTCGCCACGCTGTTGACGGTCGCCGTATCGCCGCACTTTGAACCAGACCGACTCCTGGAGCACATACGAGTGCTCGCGTCTGACGATTTCGGTGGGCGGCTCCCCGGCACGACCGGAGAGGAAAAGACCATTGATTATTTGCTGACCCAATGCCGAAAGGTGAACCTGCAGCCTGGCAATCCCAATGGCCAGTTCACCCAGACCGTGCCCCTCTGGGGCACCCGGTCGGAGGGCAAGCTCCAGATTTCTGCGGCAGACCATGAGATCGCTTTGAAGCCCGGTACCGACTACGTCGCATGGTCGGCGCTTCCCGAGGCACAGGTACAGATCCCTCCATCGCCGTTGGTTTTTGCCGGCTATGGCGCGGTCGCTCCGGAGTATCACTGGGACGACTACGCCGGGGCCAAGGTGCGCGGCAAAATCGTGCTGCTGATAGGCGGCGACCCGCCGGTAGCCGATCCGGGCGACCCGACGAAGCTCGACGAAAAGATGTTTCTCGGGCCCGCGTTGAGCTACCACGGTCGGCTCAGCCGCAAGCTCGAACGAGCATTCCAGCACGGGGCGGTCGGCGTCATCGTGCTTTATTCCACAAAGCAGTCCCCGGGCCTGTTTCAAAATTTAAGCCGCGAAAACATGATCCTGCGCGGACCAGAAGAGCGGAAGCGAGTCAAAGCTCAGGCTCTGTTGTCCATCGACCGCGCCGAGGAGTTGTTCTTCGCGGCCGGCCAGGACTTCAAATCACTGCGCGAGGCTGCGGGCAAGCCGGGCTTTCGCGCCGTCAACCTTCCGGCGAAGGCATCATTTGACCTTAGAAATACCGTACGCCGCATCGACTCGCGAAACGTGATCGCGAAGCTTCCCGGATCCGATCGGACCGTTGCGAAGGAACTGGTGATCTACAGCGCTCATTGGGACCACCACGGCCAGGAAGGTGACAAAGTTTTCCATGGCGCCAGCGACAATGCGGCGGGTACGGCTGGGGTTCTCGAGCTGGCGCGCGCATTTCGCGCGCTGCCAAAGGCGCCTAGGCGCTCCATTTTATTTTTCTGGCCGACCGCGGAAGAGAAGGGGCTGCTCGGCGCGCGCTACTACGTGGAACATCCGCTGTACCCGCGCTCCCGTACGCTAGCGAATATCAACCTCGATTATTTCAGCAACTGGGGCTGGGGCCGGACCCGCGACTTCGGCATCGTCGGCCTCGGAAACTCGACGCTGGATGAGCTCGCTGCTGAAGCGGTGCGACGTCAGGGCCGCGTCATCACCGGCGACACATATCCGGAACAGGGCTTCTATTTTCGGTCTGATCATTTCGAATTCGCGCGCGCTGGGGTGCCGGCCCTGGAAACAACTCCGGGCATCGACTACGTGGATAAGCCGGCAGAGTACGGCATCAAGAAAAGGGCTGAATACATCGGCAACGATTACCACCAGCCTTCCGATGTTCCGAAGCCCGACTGGGATCTCGGTGGCGCAGTCGAGGACCTGGAAGTTCTTTTCGACGTCGGCTACGCAGTAGCGCAGTCCGACACTCGGCCAGCGTGGAAACCGGATGCCATCTGGCGGCCGCCAAGGAACTAGAGCGATGACCGACTCCACCCTCGACGTTGTGCTGAAGCGATTCGAGGCGCCCGACGAGACGCGCACCTTCGAGAAGGGGCGGTTCGAGATCGTGCGCGTGGGTGGCATGACGATTGGCCGCGCGACCTACGAGCCGGGATGGCGCTGGTCCGTGCACGTCGGAGCGAGGCTCGGGCAACCGATGTGCGAGGTCGAGCA
>Ga0126384_10001164_pt1 | contig 15479 bp, 9 predicted proteins | sample PanSoiMetPlot_36_FD_92543 | JGI IMG/M metagenome (GOLD analysis project Ga0126384, IMG submission 92543) | Tropical forest soil microbial communities from Panama - MetaG Plot_36 | ecosystem: Environmental > Terrestrial > Soil > Tropical forest > Bulk soil | place: Panama | collected 2016-02-17 | reverse complement strand
GCCGACCCAGGGCTCGGTGAGGATGTAGTGAACGCCAGTGTCGGTCTCCAGCTTCTTGCGCAGATTGCCGACGAAGACGCGGAGATATTCATTCTGTTCGACATAGTTCCCGCCCCAAATCGCTGCCAGGAGCTTGCGATGAGTCAGCACCTTACCGGCGTGATTCAAAAAATAACTCAGCAGGTCGAATTCTTTGGGAGTCAGGTGGACCTCTTGGCCACGAACGGTTACCCCGCGTGATTCGATATCGATGCGAAAATCTCCAGCTTCGAGAACTGTAGGCGCAGCTTCAGTCGCCGTTGGGGCAGCACGACGAAGCGCCACGCGCACTCGCGCTAACAATTCATCAAATCCAAAAGGCTTCGTAACAAAATCATCGGCGCCCAAATCAAGCGCTTCCACCTTGGTTCGCTCTTCGCCTTTGGCTGAGAGCACAATGATCGGCACCTGCGAGATAGCTCGCAGCTTACGGCAAAGTTCCAGACCATCCATGTTGGGCATGGCGAGGTCGGTAGGTACCAGATGTGGTTGCCAGTCTTTAAAAGTGTCCAGCGCCGACAAGCCATCGGCAGCTACACGCACTTCGTAACCGCGTGCCTTGAGACCGGTGCGCATAACGCGCGTCAATTGCGGCTCGTCATCAACTACCAGAATGCGCGGTCTTTCATTCATGACGATTGAGCTTGCGAGGCGACGGCGCCGGCATCATCTCCGATTGGCAGCGCCACAAGCAGCACGGCCAGCAGAAACGCAGTGCGACTGTGGTCGAACTTAACTGTGGCTGAAAAGGAGCTAGTAGCGCTGTAATAATCGCCGTGCCTACGACCGCTCAGGCATACCCGGCCCAGCGCGCGTTCATCAAGTTATTCCCCACGCCGAGTATTGTAATTCAAGGTTCATACAGGCGTTTAGAGTCCCATCTTCAGATTGTGTACTTTGGAAACCACAAACTGAAGTTTGAACTCTAAACGCCGGTCAATTGCGTTGACTTCTCTTGGCAACTCGACTATCGTACCGCACCTATTTGGTCCAACTGGTCCCCCAGAGCCTGCGAAGAACGCTTCCTCCTTCACCAGCTTGGGCGTTTAGCCGACTTGAAACAGCGCGTGCGGCGGGTCTGCTCAGCAGTCTTACAGGTAACTGGAAACCAGTCTCACTTTCGCCGTTTCCTTTGCGGCATCTCTGACCGAAGCAAGCTTCCTCTCGGTGAGCCTTCGTTTCGACTCCCAATTTGCTGGAGTGCAGCCATGCCCGAATATTTAGCACCTGGAGTTTACGTCGAGGAAGTCAGCTTCCGTTCGAAATCAATTGAAGGCGTGCCTACAAGCACTACCGGTTATGCGGGATTGACGCGCTATGGTCCGGTGCAATATCCGAACGGCCCGTGCAGCAGCGAGCCACGTCTAATTACCAGCTTCGCAGAATTCGAGCGCGTCTATGGTGGGCTGATAAAACTAGTTGTAGGCACGCATGAGCGACTGCCATTTACTGCGCACGCTGCCCGCGCTTTTTTTGACAACGGTGGCAGACGGCTTTACGTCTCTCGGGTTTTCAGACCAACCGAGCCCGCACCAGGAACCTTTGATTACGGAGTAGCTACGCGATCCATCACCGTTAAGGGAAGTCCTTCGCCGGCGATCTGGACCGCGAGGTGGCCGGGCAGCTACGGCAACGTACTGGTTGAGACTCGGGCGGTGCGAACAAAGAATGTTGCTTTCACTTATCCCGCGTCCGATCCAGTCCGCTCGAAGTGGGGACTGCAAGCAAAGCGGGCGAAGGCAGGCGCCGTGGTTGAAATCATACCGCCACCGTTGTCGGCAACTTTGCCTTCAGGCAATGACCCGTTGACGGCTGCAACGCTTGCTGTGGTCGAGATCGATGCTGATGGGCGGCAGTTCTTTCGTAACAGCGGAGGCGCCACTCCGACACCTGATCCAAACAGCGTCATTCAAATCGTTGAAATGCAGGTCGTGGTAACCGTGACCCCGGAGCGTATTGATGTTTACGACAAGCTCGGCGCGGATCCGCAGCAGAAGCGCTACATCGGCAAGATTCTGCAGCGCGACGATCCTGAAGATGAAAATGCGGTCGTATGGCTCAAGTGGGATGCTCCCGCTCAGGGAACATTCGCGCCGGCGCAGTTGATGATTGCATTGCAGGGTAACGTGTCGCCGCGCCTCATCAATGGTCACGACGGACTGGAAGCACATCCGGATGATATGGCAGGACAAGCAGCGGATCCCGATTACGCCGAGGTTAAAGCAACCGGGCTCGAAGCGCTGGCAGAGATCGACGACATTGCTATCGTGGCTTTGCCGGATGGTGGCACCTACGCTGACGCTGACACCTGCGCGCAGGCAGCAGACCGTTTGATTTCACACGCCGAGCGATTGAAATACCGAATCGCTGTTGTCGATGCTCCTGAAGGTAGCTCGATGAACGAGGTGCGAGCTTTTCGCGATCGCTTCGACACCAAGTACGCGGCGCTTTATCACCCCTGGGTCGAAATCTTCGATCCAACGGAACGACCGGCGCAAGGGGCTCCTCCGAACCGACTCATGTTGCCGCCTTCCGGCTTTGTCACCGGCATCTACGCGCGCTCAGACATTGAGTGCGGCGTGCACAAAACTCCCGTCAATGAAGTTGTGCGTGGCGTGACGCGATTTGAAGCCAACATCAACAAAGCCCGCCAGGATGTTCTCAATGCGGAAAACATCAATGCGTTGCGATTCTTCGAAGGCCGCGGCAATCGCGTTTGGAGCGCGCGCACCATGAGCTCGGATCCGGAGTGGAAGTACGTCAACGTGCGGCGGCTTTTCATCTACATCGAGCACTCAATTGCCAAGGGAACTCAATGGGCCGTCTTCGAACCAAACGGTCCGCGCCTTTGGGCCAATATTCGTCAGACGGTGGAAGACTTTCTGCTTGTGCTCTGGCAAGATGGAGCCTTGCCCGGTGACAAACCCGAACAAGCTTACTTCGTCCGCTGTGACCGCACCACGATAACGCAGAACGATCTCGACAACGGCCGCCTCATCTGTCTGGTCGGTGTAGCGCCAGTGAAGCCGGCGGAGTTTGTGAGCTTCCGCCTCGGCCAGTGGACCGCAGACGCGAGAGTCTGAAGCAGTAGCGAGGAAGAATTAAGTCAATGCCTAAACGGGGTTGGCTACCTCCATCGTTCTGAGCGACATTGAAGCCAACATCGAGAAGTAGCCCAATTCGAAATCCTCCGGCATTCCCAAAACATAACAATTGCGTTACATCGTATTTTAGCTGTCCCACACATGAATCAATGTGCTATTCTCAACTGCTCATAAAATGACTAAATCCCAAGAAGCGGGCGGCGTTCGCATTAGAACGCCTCTTAACTTAACAATTAGGGTGTAGTGGGTTGGGTGTAGGGTTTAGGGGCATATCTCCTTCGCCGTAAGCTTGGCTCTTATCTTAGCTATGGCATTGCCAACAACCTACACCCGGTGCTCGTTGAAGTGCCTTCCGGCCGGCGAAGCTATCATCTGACCGAGCCGGGTTAGCAAGAGGTGAATGGTACACGACTCCTCCAGAAGTTATTATGATTCCCATCTGCACAGTTGAAAGGAAGGAATAATGTCTCGCCAATTTTCGTTTGATGAGCGAACCTATCAGTATCTGCTAAGAACTGGCGTGCGCGAACCGGAGGTCGCGCGCCGCCTCCGCGAAGAGACGCAAACCCTTCCCAATGCCGTAATGCAGATTGGACCCGACCAGGGACAATTCATGCAGTTGCTGGTGCAGTTGCTGCGCGCTCGCAAGACTATAGAAGTTGGTGTTTTCACAGGCTACAGCGCGCTATGGGTGGCGCTTGGCCTTCCTGACGACGGCCGCATCGTCGCGTGCGATATTAGCGAAGAGTACACGTCAATGGGAAAGCGCTATTGGAAGGAGGCAGGTGTCGATCACAAGATTGATCTTCGACTGGCACCGGGACTTGAGACGTTGGATGGGCTGCTGCCGTCTGAGCGCGAGACCTTCGACTTCGCTTTCATCGATGCGGATAAAACCAATTATGAAAACTACTACGAACGCGCGCTAAAACTTGTACGCGCCGGTGGATTGATTGCAGTCGACAATACCATCTGGTCAGGCCGCGTTGCCGATCCGGCTGAAGAAGGTGCCGACACTGTAGCCATCCGTAGATTCAATGATAAATTGCTCCGCGATGATCGTATCACTCTCAGTATGCTTACAGTCGGTGACGGACTAACTCTCGCGCTGAAGCGATAGGGCAAAGGGCAAGGGGTAAGAGCAAAGGGCTGAGGGCTGAGAGCTGAGAACGAGCAGGGAAAAAGTACAAAGTACAAAGATCTAAGACCAAAGACCTTCCTGTTGTAATGAAGCCGCTCCCTGAACAATCGATTGCTCATTACCGAATCATGGAGCCGATTGGCGCCGGTGGTATGGGGGCAGTCTACAAAGCCTATGACACGAAACTTCAACGCGTCGTAGCGCTCAAGCTCCTGCAGGAAGAGTATCTCTCGCAGCCGGAGCGTCGTCGTCGCTTTCTACAGGAAGCCCGCGCGGCCTCAGCTTTGAATCACCCCCATATCCTGACGGTTTACGAAGTAGGCGAAGAAGACGACAAGCCTTACATCGCCATGGAGTACGTTGAGGGTGAAACGCTACGTCAGAAGATCAGGACTCGTGCGCTACAGCTCAAGGACACGCTTGAGATCGCTATCCAGATTGCAGAAGGTCTCAGTAAGGCGCACGAGCTGGGCATCATTCATCGAGATCTGAAGCCCGAGAACTTGATGATCAGGCGCGACGGCTACGCAAAGATTCTGGATTTCGGTCTGGCGAAGCTTATCCAACAGCGCGAAAAAGCCCTGGCCGCTGCTGATAGCGCGCAAAAGACTCTGATTCGAGTTGAGACTGAATCCGGCACTCTGCTCGGCACGGTCAACTACATGGCACCCGAACAACTTTTGGGTCAGCGAGTCGACCGACGCTGCGACATCTTTTCCTTTGGAGTGGTTCTCTGCGAGATGCTGACAGGTAGTTGTCCCTTCGTGAATGAAAACCGCATCGACACGATGCACGCTATTCTGCACGAAGAACCGAAGTTTCCTGACTCCATCAGATCTGAAATGCCTGCTGAGGTGCAGCGCATTCTTCAGAAAGCTCTCGCCAAGGCGCCGAAGGATCGATATCAAACCGTCCTCGAGCTCGCGGACGAACTGAAGGCTCTCAAGCGGGAATTGGATTTGGGAAAGACCCTGCCGTTGCCGGTCAGGGGCAGGCTTGTTTTGAAACGCGTTGTTACGGCCACGCGCGGATCCACGATCGATTACGAAAGGGAACTGAACGAAGCACAGTTGAAAGCGGTGATGACGACCGAAGGACCGCTACTAATCACCGCGGGCGCGGGCACCGGCAAGACACGTACCCTCGTTTATCGCGTCGCGCGATTAGTGGAGAGCGGAGCGCGTCCCGAGTCTGTACTGTTGCTCACTTTCACCAGACGCGCGGCTGCGAGCATGCTCACCCGCGCAGCTTCGCTGGCTGATGCACGCTGTCAAAGGGTTTCCGGCGGAACGTTTCATTCGATTGGACATTCAGTCCTGCGCAAGTACGCCGAGCTCGCAGGCGTGCAGCGAAACTTCACCGTGCTCGATCAAAGTGATACAGAGGACCTGATAGACCTGCTGCGCCGGCAGGTTAAGCTGGGCAAGGATCGACGCTTTCCGCGCAAGCGCACTATCGCTGGAATCTTCAGCATGATGGTCAATAAAGCCATCCCGATGAAGCAGGTGCTCAATCAGGAATACCCGCAATTCTTTGACGAACGTCGCAGTCTTGAAGACCTCTTCCAGGCGTTCGAACAATTTAAACGTACTCGGCAAATGCTCACATATGACGATTTGCTGGTACGGTGGCGAGAAGCGTTGGAAATGAGTGCCGAACTGAGAAAGCAGCTTTCAGATCAGTACCGCTACATCATGGTGGACGAGTACCAGGACACGAACAAGCTGCAGGCGCAGATTGTCAGGCTTATGACCGCGACGCATGATAACGTCGCCGTTGTCGGAGACGAGTTCCAGTCAATCTATTCATTTCGCGGCGCCAGCCACCGCAATATGATCGAATTTCCGAAGCTATTTCCCGGAACGCAGATCATCAAGCTGGAAGAAAACTTTCGCAGCACGCAACCGATTCTTGATGTGGCTAACGAGATGATGGCCGAGGTCAAGGACAGCTACAAGAAGCGTCTGTTCTCACGTCTGGAGGGCGGGGACCCGCCGGTCGTTGTCAGCGCTCGTACGGAGAATGAGCAATCACGTTTTGTCGCCGAACGGATAGAACAATTGCACGAAGAGGGCGTTCCGCTTAGCGAAATTGCGGTTCTGTTTCGTTCGAGCGCGCATTCATTTGACCTCGAAATCGAGCTCAGCAAGCACAACATTCCATTTCGGAAGTTCGGCGGTATCCGCTTTGCCGAGTCTGCGCACATCAAGGATGCTCTGGCGTTCCTGCGTGTGGCGGTCAAACCGTCTGACACGCTGGCGTGGTTTCGCACGCTCAAGTTGATTGACGGCATAGGCGACGCTACTGTCTACCAGATACTCGAACATCTTGGCGTGGAGCAGAAGGAGTTTCGATCGGCTCGCACGAAGGAAGGTCTGTTCCGCAAGCTGCACCGCTTTCCGGCCAGGGCCAGCTACGCAGCTCAGTTAGGACGTCTGGCTCGCTTGCTGGGCGGCGTGGTCGAACGCAAAACGCCGAGCGCTCAACTTTCAAGTGTGCTCAAGTTCTACCGGCCATTATTGAAGGATAAGTACGATGACTCGCCGCGCCGCAGTCGCGACCTAGAGCATCTGCAGGTGATCGCAAAACGCTACAAGACAGCTAGTAAGTTATTGGACGACGTGGCGCTCGATCCTTCGGAAGGCACTGAAGGAAGTAACGGTCGCGGCAGCAGTGGATTTGTTACGTTGTCGACAGTCCATTCTGCAAAAGGTCTGGAGTGGGACAGCCTGTTTATTATCTGGATGACGGATGGTTGGTTTTCTTCGAACCGATTTCAGGAGGAGTTTGATGAGCTGGAGCTTGAGGAAGAGCGGCGTCTTTTATATGTTGCTACCACGCGAGCCAAACGTGAGCTTCACTACGTCTATCCGATCAACGTCTTTCGTGGCGGCGAGAATGGCTACCTTGCTGATGGCGACTTTGCACCTTCTGTGTCGAGATTCTTAGAGCCAATTTCCCCAACCATCCTCCCACACGCCTCGCTCTTCGACGGCTAAGGGCAAAGGGCAAAGAGCAAAGGGCGGAGGGCTGAGCGCTGAGAGCAAAAAGCAGATTCTCCATATTTCATATATCATTTTTCATATATGATTTTCATTGTTGCTGAAGGCACAGTATGTTGGTCTGTCACAGTAAATTGAAAATGAAAAATTTGAAATGAGAAATGATATATGAAGATTCCGGTTCGTGCTTCGCTTTCAGCGCTCAGCCCTTAGCCCTCAGCTCTTTGCCCTTTGCCCTTTGCTCTTAGCCCTTTGCTTCCGTTATGCCTGAGTATCCGGATGTAGTTGCGTACATTGAAGCCCTCGAGCAGCGTGTATTGAACCGCAAGCTCTTGCGTGTCCTGATCAGCTCTCCTTTCCTGTTGCGCACGGCGGTGCCACCGGTCTCAAGCGTCACAGGCAAACGCGTCTTACAACTGCGCCGCCTCGGTAAACGAATCTGTTTTGGCTTGGAAGACGATCTCTGGCTGGTACTTCACCTTATGATTGCCGGCCGGTTGCATTGGCGCGACGGTAAGGTCAAGCCATCCAGGATCAACCTCGCAACTTTCGAATTTGAGAATGGGACACTGACTTTGACTGAAGCTGGCTCGCGGAAGCGTGCCTGGCTGCGTGTAGTGTCCGGTGAAGAAGCGTTGAAAGATTTGGATCCCGGCGGTCTGGAAATATTTGAAACCAGCCTTGAACGCTTTGCTGAAGTGCTGCAGTCCGCCAATCACACTTTGAAACGAGCGCTGAGTGATCCGCGCCTGTTCAGCGGGATCGGAAACGCTTACTCGGACGAGATTCTTTTTGCAGCGCGGCTATCGCCCTTCGCACTGACGCAAAAACTCGACGGCGGCGAGATCAAGCGTTTGTTCGACGCGACCAAAAAAACGCTAACCGAATGGAGCGAACGTTTTCGTGTCGAGTCAACCGAGTCTTTTCCCGAAAAGGTTACTGCGTTCCGACCTGAGATGGCGGTGCATGGCAAGTACAAAGAACCATGTCCTCGCTGTGGTACCAAGATTCAGCGCATACGTTACGCATCGAATGAAACGAACTACTGTCCCAACTGCCAAACTGGTGGCCGCCTGCTCGCCGACCGTTCCCTGTCTTTACTCTTGAAGAAGGATTGGCCGAAAACGCCCGAAGAACTCGAAGAGATGAAGCGAGGGTAGGGTGAACAGGTCAGTACCACCGCGCGGTAGCGGGTGGGTCATGAGATTGCTGATTGCGGAATGCGTATCGTGGCTTGAAGTTCGGCAATCCGCAATCCGCAATCAACAATCCGCAATCTCATGACCCACCCGCTACCGCGCGGTGGTACTGACCTGTTTTTCTTCTAATTGTTGATCCGGCTCATTCCTAATCATGAGCGCTGCGCTGAAGCTGCTTGCTACGCCGAGTGCTGCGGCGATCAGTGCGACTGAACGAAAGCCGGCGACAAAAGCCAGATCCACTGCCTCTCTTCCTCGCGCATCGGAAGTTTCAATCGCAGCCAGTTTGTCCTTTTGTGAAATCACTTCTTGTTGTACTTCCCCCGGCGCTCCTACCGCATCAAGTTTTTGAACCAGGTTGCGATCGAACACATAAGTCAGGACCAAACCTAACACGGCTATCGCCAACAAGCCCGCGACTCGTGAGACAGTGTTGTTTACGCCGGATGCAATGCCCGCACGCTCGTTAGGCACAGAGCTCATCACCGTCGTTGTCAGCGGCGCCACACTAATCGCCATCCCCAAGCCCAATACCACCACACCCGGGAAGTACGTTGTCCAGTACGAACCTCCAATACCTGGTCGCGCGAGCAAACCAAATCCGATTGCAGCAATCAATGGACCCACGATTAGCGGGAGTCTCGCGTGATACTTTTTAAAGAGCCCGCCTGACCAGCGCGACAAAAGAAACATCAGCAGGATGAACGGCAGCAGAGCGCCTCCGGCCTTTGTCGGCGTGTATCGCTGAACCTGGATCAGATTTAGCGGCATGAAAAACAGTAGTCCGCTCAACGCTGCGTAAAGGAACAGCGTTAACAAGTTTGCGCCGGTGAATGTGCGGGATCGAAACAAGGTGAGCGGAAGCATCGGCGACCGCGAGCGTGCTTCCACAAACACAAATGCAATCAGCGCCAGAACGCCCAGCAAGCCGAATAGTGGTGCAGACTCCAGAAAGGCATAGACAATTCCGCCCAGACCCAGGGTGGTCAACAAAGCGCCCGCATAATCGAGCCTGGTAGATTCGATCTTCGAACCGCTTTCAGGAACCTTGATGAGGAGTATGAGAATGACAACCGCGGCGATGGGAAGATTGATATAGAACACCCATCTCCAACTTGCATGCTGAACAAACCAGCCACCGAGCACAGGTCCCAATGCAGCGGTGATCGAAGTGAATCCCGACCAGGTGCCGATGGCGCGCCCGCGTTCTTCATCGGGAAAGAAAACGCTGATGAGCGCAAGGCTGTTGGGCACTAGCAGCGCGCCTCCGATGCCCTGCAGACTGCGGGCAAGAATCAGCTGACCGATATTTGCTGCCAGCCCACACCAACCCGAGGCCAAGGCAAACACGATCACGCCCAGTGCAAACACTCGACGCCGGCTATGTAAGTCACCAAGCGCACCACCGGTCAACAACAATGCCGAAAGGAAGAGCGAAAACGATTCGACCACCCATTGCACGTTGCTGATGCTCGCATGCAGCTCAGACTGCAGAGCCGGCAGAGCCACATTGACCACCGTGCCATCAATGAAAGCCATGCTCGAGCCAAGAATGGTTGCTGCAAGCACCCATGGACCACAGCGAGAAGTCCCCGGCTTGGCGGCACCGGTTAGAATCGCAGCTTCATCACATGGAGACTTTATTATGTGGGACATGCCTCGGTGCGACGAGTTTGTCTATGCGCTGTCTAAAACGGGGTTGCCATTTGCGAGGGTTTCACTGGCAGACTCCATCCACCACTGTACGAAGCTCAATACTCAGCGAAGCTATCGTCAAGGTAACAGTAAAGCCAGTTCTCGCCGGGTTCACCTGATGCGATCACCGGATGGCCTCTTGCACCAGCGTGTTTGGTTGCGTGGCGGTTTGGTGAACTATCGCAACACAGTGTGACGCCACAGGTTTGACACGTTCGCAAGTGAACCCAACTAGCGCCAATCTTCACGCATTCCTCACACTCACGTTTTGCCGGATGTTTTACAGTTGTAATCGCATCGATATGCGAGCAGGCTAAGTCAGACACCCCTTGTTCCCCTTTCTCTACTACGCTGGGCACCGCCTGGCTGCACTCAGGGGAGATTCGATTGACTACAGTATAACGCAAAGAGCTAAGGGCAAAGGGGTAAGGGCAAGGGCTAAGCGCTGAGAGCTGAGGGCTGAGGGCTGAGGGCTGAGGGCTGAGAGCTGTCACTGGAGGCCCTTCGAGTTGACGCGCGACATTAATAGGCACGCTAAATTGAAAAATGAGAAATGGAGATTCTGCGTTTTGCTCTCAGCGCTCAGCCCTCAGCGCTCAGCGCTCAGCCCACACCTCTTTGCTCTTACCTCTTTGCTCTTAGCCGCCCAGTAGGTCGGGCAAGACCAGCGAGCGTACGTTGGCATGCAAACGTAACCAGAGTCCGGGATTCTCATCCAGCTGACGCGCACGTTCCTGAGGATCATCGGAAAGCTTCGCTTCCAAAAGACGTTTGTAGCTTTCGCGTTTTGCAGGCGCCGTGCTGGCGTCGACGATTGATTGGACGATTCGACGAGCTGAGAGAATCGCTGCGGGTCCAAGTGTCAGGATGTGTGTGGCGGCTCGGCACTCAGTCTGGTCGGCGTCTGTGACCGCGCTGCCCCCAGCGATGAACTTGGAAATATGATGCTCAAGAATACTCGAAGAGATGGGAATCATTCCTGCCATGTCGCTCGCGGTCGATCCGGAGCCAGGCTTGATGTACGCGAGGTGAGAAGCAGCGTTTGCTTCAGGACCGAGGCCGAGGAAAAGCAAATCAATGCCGCCGAGCGCTTCCAACTTGTTGATATAACTCGCCAGCTCGGCTTCGAGGTTGTCGGTGTCAGTGCGCATTGAGGCAAAGCTTCGCACCTTACGGAAGAAGTCAGGTCCCAGTAATCGTTCAAAGTCGCGAACGAAACTGAAACCGTTATTCATTCGCATCGGCGCCAGCGCGTCCTGCGTGAACACATGCAGCCGCGCCAACAACTCGTCACCGGCATTGGTGCGCGCAATCTCGCCCCAGATGCGATGCAGCGCCTGAGCTCCCCGACCTCCGAGCAGAATAATTACCAGTTCACCTTCTTTAGCTGCGGTGGCGTCTTCAATCTCTTTTAGCATGGCCCGACCGACAGCTTCTTCGGTTGGCAGCACATCAGGAACGATCGAATAACTTGGAAGTGCAGCCACATCTCGCGCTGCATCGGAACCATCGTGACCAAGCCAAACATTGCCGTCGACTACTCGGCGTCTAAGATCGAAACTTGGAGTGGACAATGTGTACCCCCTCGGTGCTGGTTGTGAAGTTTCCCTGGTTGCGCCCCAGGCGACGACGATTTTTAACACACCGCCAGCCTTGTCACAACGGTCCAAGGAAGAGCTGAGGCCTGAGCGCTAAGGGCAGAGAGGTAAAGGCGAAGAGCAAACGCAGATTTCCCATATATCATTTGTCATTTCTAATTTTTCATTTTTCGATGAGGCCACTGTGTTGGCCTGTCACGCTAAATTGAAAGATGAAAATCTGAAATGAAAAATGATATATGAAAAATGATATATGGAGAATCCGGTTTCGCTCTTCGCCCTTACCTCTTTGCCCTTAACTCTCAGCTCTTCCGCAATTCGCATTCCGCGGTCCCTTGTTGACAAAGCTCTGGGGCGTTTGCCAAATTACCCAGCCTTAGCCGCGCTCGCTAAAAGGAATCCCATAACAGGTGAAAAACAGTAAATGACTGAACTCGAGGAGAAGACAGAACGGTTACTGCGCATGCTCGAGGCTCAGGACCTGAATGGAGTATTGCTCACAACTCAGCCTAATTTTTCGTGGTTGACGGGTGGCGGCACCAACGGCATCGATCTGAGTCGCGAGACAGGCGCGGGTGCCTTGTTGGTGCGACGTGACGGCAGGAGATTTGTTCTTGCAAATTCGATTGAAATGCCACGCCTGCTCGCTGAAGAGCTCTCAGAAAAGGATTTTGAGCCAATCGATTTCTCCTGGGAGGAAGAGAAAACGTCGCCATCATTTCTGGCGAAACGAGCGGCAGATTTACTCACACAGAACCGAAGGATGGGAACAGACGCAGCAGGCTGCGACGTTACCACTTCGATCGATGATGTCATCTCAATGTGCCGGTTTCAGCTTACGCCTGCGGAGATTGAGAGATTTCGGTTGCTTGGACACGACTCGGGGGAACTGCTTGGTGAGTTGATGCCCCGGCTTACACCGGGTCAGACTGAAAAGGAAGTGGCGCAGTTGGCAGCCGATGCGTTGGCAACGAGAGACATTCAGTGCGTGGTGCTGCTGGTCGCGGGAGATGAACGCATTCAACGCTTCCGGCACCCGGTGCCAACAGCGCGTTCCTGGGCAAAGACAGTAATGGTGGTCGTGTGTGCTCGCCGACACGGTCTAATTGCGTCACTCACTCGCATCGTCTGTGCCGGCGCCAAACCTGATGACTTGGCGCGGCGCACAAATGCGGCGGCGCACGTCAACGCGCGTTTGTTCGCAGCCACACGACCGGGAATCAACGGTGCCGACCTCTACAGGATCGCGGCCGGCGCTTATGCGGAAGTCGGCTATCCCGGAGAGGAAAGGATGCACCATCAAGGGGGAGCTTGTGGTTACCGCACCAGAGACTGGGTAGCACACCCGCTCAGTGCTGATGAGGTTAAGCTCAAACAGGCTTTCGCATGGAACCCCTCAGTGACTGGAACAAAAGTCGAAGAGACATGCCTAACGACGCCTGATGGGGTAGAAACAATTACGGCTTCTCCGAATTGGCCAGCAATTGCAGTCGAGTTTGATGGTCGATCATACCTGAGTCCCGATGTCTTATCGCTGTAACGGGGCAAAGAGGTAAGAGCAGAGGGCTGAGGGCCAGGTTTTGCTTCTCATAACTGCGAACGGTTTCAGACTCAAATATGTCAATCCTTCGATTCAGTCAACTGTTTGTCGTCGTTACCTGTTTGCTCGTCTTGCCCGGCTCGACAATTGGGCAATCCGCTCAGCCCACGCCAGCGGAGCAAAGCTTTGTCTCGAAGGTGTGGGTTGCTGATAACGGCGACGGCACTTACAAGAACCCAATCCTGCATGCCGACTATTCTGATCCTGACGTAATTCGAGTTGGCGACGACTACTACCTGGTCGCTTCAAGCTTCAATGCGGCGCCGGGCATTCCCGTGCTGCATTCGAAAGATCTGGTCAACTGGAGCATCATCGGTCACGTCTTCAGAAAACAGATACCGCTCGACATTTTCAGCACCCCGCAACATGGCAACGGAGTCTGGGCGCCATCGATTCGGTTTCATAATGGTGAGTTTTATGTCTTCTATCCTGATCCGGATCGTGGCATCTACATGACCAAGACCGATAATCCGGCGGGAGTGTGGTCCGAGCCCTTGCTGATCAAGTCAGTGAAAGGCTGGGAAGACCCATGCCCGTTTTGGGACGATGATGGTAACGCTTATCTCGTTAGCGCCATGGTGGGAAGCCGCGCCGGCAGCAAGAGCATCCTGGTGCTAAGCCGGATGGCCAAGGACGGTACGTCGGTGCTCGATGACGGTGCCATAGTTTTTGATGGACACGATAAACATCCCACGATTGAGGGACCGAAACTCTACAAGCGCAACGGCTACTACTACATTTCAGCACCAGCCGGTGGAGTAGCACAAGGCTGGCAAACTGTCTTGCGATCAAAAGAAATTTATGGTCCCTATGAAGACCGGATAGTTTTGGCGCAGGGGAAGACTGAGATCAATGGACCACACCAGGGCGCGTGGGTTGACACTTCCACAGGTGAGTTTTGGTTCATTCACTTTCAAGACAAGGGTCCATACGGTCGCATCGTTCATCTTGAACCGATGAAGTGGATTAACGATTGGCCGGCGATGGGAATCGATCCGGATGGTGATGGTGTTGGCGAGCCGGTGCTTACGTACCGCAAACCCGACGTGGGTCGGAAATGGCCAATCATAACTCCGGTGGATTCGGATGAATTCAACGGAAATCAACTCGGCCCGCAGTGGCAGTGGCAAGCGAATCCCGGACCGAACTGGATGTTTCCCGCGGGCGCGATCGGAGTCATCCGCATGTTCAATGTTCCGCTTCCCGAGGACTTCCGGAATTTTTGGGATTTGCCCAATCTCCTTTTACAGAAGTTTCCTGCACCGGAGTTCACCGTTACCACCAAAGTGAAATTTACGCCGCGCACCGACGATGAGAAAACCGGACTGATCGTCATGGGAGCCGATTATGCTTACGTGTCTGTAGCGCAGAAGTCTGGCGCGCTTTACGTTTCACAAACAGTTTGCAAAGAAGCGGATCGTGGCGTTACCGAAAAGGAGAGCCCTGCTGTTCCCGTTAAGGGCAACCAGTTCTACTTTCGCGTTTCGGTTTCGAAAGGTGCGAACTGCAGATTCTCTTTCAGCACTGATGGCACGAACTTTCTTCCAGTTGGCGAAGCATTTACCGCCAAGCAGGGAAGATGGATAGGCGCAAAGGTCGGTATCTTCGCGGTCCGAAATGGTCCGGCTCGTGAAACCGGGCAGGCTGACTTTGACTGGTTCCGCTTCGAGCGGTGAGACAGTTGATTCAATCGAAAGGGAACGAATGAGGATCCTTATTAAATTGTTACTACTCGCTACGCTGACGGGTAGCGATCTCCTGCTGGCTCAGGCGCAGCCCAAAGCACTTGCGCCGCAAAGAGCTCTTTCCGAGCAGATCGCCATCACGGCCATGGCGCGCTGGAAGGACTCCTGGGAACTCGATCGTACCAAGACCGAAAAGTGGAGTTACGACCAGGGTGTCGTCATGAAAGGACTCGAGGGCGTTTGGTACAACACCGCTGACGCTGAGTATTTTCGCTTCATCCAACGCAGCATCGATCGTTTTGTTAGCGAAGATGGAACGATCAAAACCTACAGAGTCGACGAGTACAACATTGACAACATCTTGAATGGCAGAGTGCTGTTGATGCTTTACAAGGTGACTGAGAAGGACAAGTATC
>Ga0126384_10001163_pt1 | contig 15483 bp, 14 predicted proteins | sample PanSoiMetPlot_36_FD_92543 | JGI IMG/M metagenome (GOLD analysis project Ga0126384, IMG submission 92543) | Tropical forest soil microbial communities from Panama - MetaG Plot_36 | ecosystem: Environmental > Terrestrial > Soil > Tropical forest > Bulk soil | place: Panama | collected 2016-02-17 | reverse complement strand
CCTCGGCTTGCGGCATGACGCCTCGGCCGGCGTCCTGTGCTATGGTTGGAGGTACGAGATTCTCTACACTTCGGCTTTCTTAAGGAGGCCAGTTCGTTGACTGGCATGCGTGGGCCAGGGGCGGCTGGGCTGGGTAAGGAGCTCAGGTCTGAGCACGCCCGGCTCGTGGTGCCGTTCGAGGACAACCGGCATCTCAACCGGCTGCTGGGCGAATACGATGGCCATCTGGCCCTGCTGGAGGACCGGCTCGGGATCGAGGCTCACGCCCACGGCAATGTCGTCACCTTGAGCGGGCCGGCGGCCGCCTGCGCCACCGCGCGCGAGGTGTTGGAAAAGCTCTATGCCCGCATTCGCCAAGGGGAGGACATCGGCCCCGGCGACGTCGACGGGCTGTTGCGCCATTCGAGCGCCGATGCCACGCCGGTGGCGGGCCTCGCCCAGATCCGCACGCGTCGCAAGCTGGTGACTGCGCGCTCGCCCAATCAAGGCGCCTACATCGAGGCGCTCAACCGGGTGGACCTGGTGTTTGGGCTGGGGCCGGCCGGCACCGGTAAGACCTATCTGGCGGTTGCCTACGCGGCCCAGTGCCTCGAGCGCGGCAGCGTTGAGCGCCTGGTGCTGTCGCGACCGGCGGTGGAGGCCGGTGAGCGGCTGGGCTTCCTGCCGGGCGACATGCGCGAGAAGGTCGATCCCTATTTGCGCCCGCTTTATGATGCCCTTTACGACGTGCTGCCGGCCGCCAAGGTCGAACGCGACTTGACCACCGGCGTCATCGAGATCGCGCCGCTGGCCTTCATGCGCGGGCGCACCTTGGCGCATTCGTTCGTGATCCTCGACGAGGCGCAGAACACCACGAGCATGCAGATGAAGATGTTCCTGACCCGGCTCGGGGAGGGCTCGAAGATGGTGGTCACCGGCGATCCCAGCCAGATCGATCTGCCGGCCGGGCAGAAGTCCGGATTGGAGGAGGCGGTCGGGCTGTTGAAGGGCGTCGCCGGCATCGAGGCCGTGCGCTTCACGTCCGGCGACGTCGTGCGTCGCGATCTGGTGGCGCGCATCGTCGACGCTTACGAGCGGTTGCGTTAGGCGATGCCATGAGCCGTGCCGACGTCAGCCCCATTCCGTCTGCGACGGGCGCCGACCCCGCGACCCTCAATCTCGGCCTTGAGCGCGAAGATGGCGACTGGTCCGATCTCGGCGGGCTCGAGCCCGCCATCGCCGCGGTCGGGCGTGCGCTGGCCGCCCATGCCGCCGGATCGGCGACGCGCGGCGGCGAGGCCAGCATCGTGCTCGGCAGCGACGCCATGCTGCGCCGGCTCAATGCCAGCTACCGGGGCAAGGACGCCGCCACCAACGTACTGGCGTTTGCGTTCACGCCGCGCGCCGCTGCCGATCAAGACGCGGGCCATTACCTGGGCGACGTGGTGCTGGCCAGGGAGACGATCGGCCGCGAAGCCGCCGCGCGCGGGCTGCCGCCGCTCCACCACGTCCAGCACCTGGCCCTGCACGGGCTTTTGCATCTCATCGGCTACGATCATGAAACCGATGCCGAGGCCGCGGCTATGGAGCGGCTGGAGACGGAGATTTTGACCGGGCTCGGACTTGGCGATCCCCACGCTGCCACAGTGCCGAGCGATGACTAGCGCCGTTTAAGCAAAAGGCCACTTGCGCGCCATGAGCGTCAAATCGCCAACCGACCATCGAAACTTGGAACCTGCCGGGGATGCCGCCGAGGCCGGTGAGGGGGTGCATGGCTGGCTCGCGGCCCTGCGCGCCCGGCTCGGCATGGCCGGGGCGCCGACCTTACGGGCGACCTTGGAGGCGGAGCTCAAGGGGGCCGGTGGCGACCACGCCTTTTCGGCGGCGGAGCGCGAAATGCTGCTGCGCATCCTGCGCTTTGGCACCTTGCGCGTCGACGACGTGATGGTGCCGCGTGCCGACATCATCGCCGTCGACGAGAGCGAGCCGATCCGCGAGCTGTTGCGCACGTTCGACGTGGCCGGAGTTTCGCGCGTGCCGCTGTTTCGCGAGTCGCTCGATGATCCGCGCGGCATGGTGCACGTCAAGGATCTGTTGCGCTGGCTCTATGGTGATGCCAGCGGCCGCGACGGCAATGGCGTGGCCGCCGCGCCGGCGGCCCGGCAGGATCGAGGCAACGAGCCGCCGCCCGATCTTTCCCGCACCGATTTGTCGAAGCCCATTGCCGCAACCAAGCTGCGCCGACCCATGATCTATGTGCCGCCGTCGATGCCGGCGGCGAACCTGCTCATTCGCATGCAGTCGACGCACATCCACATGGCGCTGGTCGTCGACGAGTACGGTGGCACCGACGGCCTGGTCACGATCGAGGATCTGGTCGAACAGATCGTCGGCGACATCGAGGATGAACACGACGAGGCGGAAGCCGCCAACATCATCAAAGATGCCAAGCTCGGTCTCTTGACCGCGGCGCGCACGCCCGTGCGCGAGCTCGAGCAGCATCTGGGGATCAGGCTGTTGAAGGACGACGAGGAGGCCGACATCGATACCCTCGGCGGGTTGGTGTTCCAGCTGGTCGGACGCGTGCCGGCGCGCGGCGAGCTGATCCGGCACCCGGCCGGCGTCGAGTTTGAGGTGCTCGACGCCGACCCGCGCCGGGTGAAGAAGCTGCGCGTCCACGTCACCCGCCAGGCGGCGACCTCGGACTCAAGCGTTGCCAAATCCTGACCCGACCCCGAGCTACGCCAACGAGCCACCGCCGGTCGGGGTTGGGATCACAGCGCGGCTCGCCTGTGGCGTGGCGGCCTGGGCGACGGCGCTGCGGGGGCTCGCGGGCTGGCGCCGCTGGGCCGCCGCCGGGGCAGCCGGTGCCACCGCCGTGCTGGCCATGGCCCCGTTCAACCTGTGGCCGGTGCTGTTCTTTACTCTGCCGGCGCTCATCTGGCTGATCGACGGTGCGCTCGCCGCCACGCCGGCCCCGCGCGCTGATCGCGGCGGGCGGCGCGCGCTCAAGTCGGCGGCGGCGGTCGGCTGGTGGTTCGGGTTTGGCTATTTTGTGGCGGGGCTCTACTGGATCGGCGCGGCCTTTCTGGTGGAACCCGAGGCGTTCGCGGCGCTATTGCCGCTCGCCGTCACCGGGCTGCCGGCGGGGCTCGCGCTGTTCCCCGCCGCCGCGGTAATGTTGGCAGCCCCGTTCTGGCGCACCGGCGTCTGGCGGGTAGTGGCGCTGGCGCTCGCCCTCTCGGCCACGGAGTACGCCCGCGGCCATGTGCTGACGGGATTTCCCTGGAACCTTCTCGGCTACGCGCTGACCGCCTCGCCATCGCTGCTGCAGAGTGCCGCCCTGGTTGGCATCTATGGCCTCACCCTGATCGCCGGCATGGTGTTTGGGATGCCGCTGGTGCTGCTGGCGGCGGCTGGCCCGGGTACGAACGGCCGCCAGCCGCGGCGGCTGGCATTCACTATTGCCGTGGTGCCGCTGCTGTTGGCGGCGGTCTGGGGGCATGTGCGGCTTGGCGGCGAGGACGCCCTCACCCCCGGCGTCAAGATCCGCATCGTGCAACCAAGCGTACCCCAGCAGCAGAAATGGCGACCCGAGAATCAGGAGGGCATTTTCCTTGACCATCTGCGGTTGTCGGCCAGCAACGCCGCCGGCGCCGTCGACAACCTCGCCGGCATCACGCATGTGGTGTGGCCGGAGGCGGCGATGCCGTTCCTGCCGCTCGACCAGCCCGCGGTCAGGGCCGCGATCGGCCGCCTGCTGCCCGAAGGTACGCTGTTGCTTGCCGGCGGCCTGCGCGCCGAAACCGCGCCGCCGGGTTCGCCGCGACCGCGGCAATTCTTCAACAGCCTGTTGGTATTCGGGCCTGGGGGCAGCGCGCTCGCCCACTACGATAAGGTCCACCTCGTCCCGTTTGGCGAATACCTGCCGGCGCAGGCGGCCCTGGAAGCGATTGGCCTTGAGCAGCTCACCCGCTTGCGCGGCGGCTTCACCAGCGGTCCGCGGCCAGCACCGATGGTGCGCGTGCCGGGGCTGCCGCCGGTGGCGCCGCTGATTTGCTACGAGGCGATCTTTCCGCACGCTATCGCCGAGGCGGGCGAGCGGCCAGCGCTGATCGTCAACCTCACCAATGATGGTTGGTTCGGCAACTCGACGGGCCCGCGGCAGCACCTGCAGCAGGCGCGGGTGCGGGCGGTGGAAGAGGGGGTGCCGCTGTTGCGGGTCGCCAACAACGGCATCTCGGCCATGATCGATGGCCATGGTCGCAGCCTGATCGAGCTTGGCCTCGATCAGACGGGGTCGGTCGATACCGGGTTGCCGGCGGCGCTGCCACCAACCCCCTACGCCCGGTTTGGCGATGGCATTTTCGCCTCGCTCTGGTTGCTGGGGGCGGCAGCCCTCGCGGTGGCGGCACGGCAACGCTCACGCTTAGCGGGGGCATGACCTCACCGCCGTCGTTCACCTGAGGTTGACGCGTTCCTCATCTGCACCTACCAATTGCAGGGCAACGACAGGTTTGACGGGGCGCGAGTGAGAATGTCGAGACCGACCGAGTTCGCCGCGGAGGCCGATGGCGATGAAAAAGGCTCGCGCCGACCCAATCCCATCGATGTGCATGTGGGGAGCCGGGTTCGCTTCCGCCGCATGCTGTTGGGCATGAGCCAGGAGAAGCTCGGCGAGAAGCTTGGGCTGACCTTTCAGCAAATCCAAAAGTATGAAAAGGGCATCAACCGCATCGGCGCCAGCCGGCTGTTCGACCTGGCGCAGGTATTGGGGGTGTCGGTGCAGTTCTTTTATGAAGAGGCGCCGACCGCCGACGTGCCGAGTTTTGTGGCCGACGGCCTGTCCGAGCGCCCCGCCGAAAGCTCGATCGTCGAATTTCTGCGCAGCCGCGACGGGCTCGAGCTCAACAAGGCGTTTGTGCGCATCTCGGATATTCGCGCCCGCCGCGCCATTGTGGAACTGGTGCGCAGCCTGGCCGACGACGATCTCGTGGAATGAGCCGCGAGCCTCGCCGCCAGCCGCACACCAACTGACGTCGCCCGTGCCCAACGCCGGGTGGGGCGATCTTGACCCCCGACCTAAACACTGTAACAAGACGGCCCATTCGGCGCTTGAGCCAAGGGGAACACTGTGGCGCGAAAGTCCTATCTGTTTACCAGCGAATCCGTGTCGGAGGGGCATCCGGACAAGGTTTGCGACCGCATTTCCGATGAGGTGGTCGATCTCTTTTACCGCGAAGGGCCGCGCGCCGGCGTCGATCCCTGGCAGCTCAGAGTCGCCTGCGAGACCTTGGCCACCACCAATCAAGTGGTGATCGCCGGCGAAACGCGCGGACCCAAGACCATCACCCGCGACCTGGTCGCGCACGTGGCGCGGCTGGCGATCAAGGACATCGGCTACGAGCAGGATGGGTTCCATTGGGATCGGTGCGACGTCAAGGTGCTGCTGCATCCGCAATCGGCCGACATTGCCCAGGGCGTCGACAGCGGCGGCAATCGCGATGAGGGTGCCGGCGATCAGGGCATTATGTTTGGCTTCGCCTGCCAGGATACGCCCGAGCTGATGCCGGCGCCGATCTACTATAGTCACAAGATCCTTCGCCTGATCTCGGAAGCGCGGCACGCCGGCAGGGAGGCGGTGCTGGGCCCCGACTCCAAGAGCCAGGTCACCGTGCGCTACGAGAACGGCAAGCCGGTTGCCGCCACCCAGATCGTCGTCTCCCACCAGCACCTGGTGGAATCAATGACCTCGCTGCAGGTGCGCGAACTGGTCGAGCCCTACGTACGCAAGGCCCTGCCCAGCGGCTGGATCAGCAAGGACACCGTGTGGCACGTCAACCCCACCGGCAAGTTCCACATTGGCGGGCCGGACGGTGATTCGGGGCTGACCGGGCGCAAGATCATCGTCGACACTTACGGCGGCGCGGCACCGCACGGCGGCGGCGCCTTCTCGGGCAAGGATCCCACCAAGGTCGATCGCTCGGCGGCTTACGCTGCGCGCTACCTCGCCAAGAACGTGGTGGCCGCCGGTCTCGCCGATCAATGTACCATTCAACTCGCCTACGCCATCGGCGTGGCGAGGCCGCTGTCGATCTACGTCGACGTCGGCGCCAATCCCAACGACATTGATGTCGCCAAGCTGGAGCAGGTGCTGGGCGACCTCGTCGATCTATCGCCGCGCGGCATCCGCAAGCATCTTGAGCTCAACAAGCCGATCTACGCCCGCACCTCGGCCTATGGCCACTTCGGGCGCGAGCCCGACAATGAGGGCGGTTTCTCCTGGGAGAAGACCGACCTTGGGTCGACCCTGAAGGCGGCCCTGGGCTAAGCCCCAGCGGCCGCGCCGGATCGGCGCGCATCGGCCGCGGCCACCCGGCCGCTTCAGTCCCGGCGGCCTCGGTCGTCCCCTCGTTGCAGTATCCCTTCGGCAGGGCGGCCGGGAGGAGTGCGGCCGGGGGCAGTGAGGCCGGCACATGCACGAGGATGACGGGCACGAGAATGACGGGCACGAGGATGACGGGCGCCGTGAGTTGCGCAGCTTCGGTCGCCGGCGCGGCCGGGCGCTCAGCGCCCGCCAGGGGGAGCTGTGGCGCGATCTGTTGCCACGCCTGGCGCTCCCCGCCGATGCCGCCACCCTCGCCCAACCCGGCACGTTGTTTGCGCACCCCGTCCATCAGCTGTGGCTCGAAATTGGTTTTGGGGGTGGCGAGCACCTGTTGTGGCAAGCCGATCAGCATCCCGAGGCGGGCATTATCGGGTGCGAACCGTTCCAGGATGGCGTCATCAAGGTGCTCTCCGTGCTCGCGGCGCGGCCGCGCGGCAATATCCGCCTCTACCCCGATGATGCGCGCGGCCTGCTGCGCCAGCTTCCGACCGCGGCCATTGCCCGCGCCTTCGTGCTCTTTCCCGACCCGTGGCCCAAGCGCCGGCATTGGAAGCGCCGCCTCATTTCGGAGGAGACCTTGACATCCTTGGCCCGCGTGCTGGCGCCGGGCGCGGAACTGCGGCTCGCCACCGATATTGCCGACTATGCCCAGTGGATGCTGCTTGCCGTGCGCCGCCAGGGCAGCTTTCACTGGACCGCGGCGGCCCCCGGCGATTGGCGCGAGCGTGGCGGCGATTGGCCCCCGACCCGCTACGAGCAAAAGGCGTTGCGGGCCGGCCGGCGCTCAAGCTATTTGCGCTTTTTGCGGGCGTAATGGCGGGGGCGGCCCGCCCCCCGGGTTAACGGCCTGCGACAAAATTCACACTTCCCGCTTGCAAGTTGGTCAATTCCCGCTTACCATTTCCACGCTCATGATCATCTCAACTCTGAGAGTGGGCCCTTCGGGTCCGCTCTTTTTGTTTTGAGTGGTCGGGCGGGCAGCCCACATGGCAGCTTCGGTCAGCGGAGACGAGGGTGGTCGCAAGCACACCCGAGGCGCGCTTCATTCACGAAACCGGGTTGGCAGCACAGCTTGCTGCGCTGGCTGAACCGGTGCTCAACGACTTGGGTTTTCGCTTAGTGCGGGTTACCATTTCCGGCCGCAACGGCACGACGGTGCAGATCATGGCCGAGCGGCCCGACGGCACCATCACGGTCGAGGAGTGCGCGGAAATTTCGCGCAATCTGTCGCCGCTGTTTGATGCCCACGATCCGTTGCCCGGCCAGTATGCGCTCGAGGTGTCCTCGCCCGGCATCGACCGGCCGCTGGCACGGGTGTCCGATTTCGAAACCTGGGCCGGCTATCAGGCCAAGGTTGAACTGAAACAACCCGTGTCCGGGCGCCGGCGCTTTCGGGGCGTGCTCGAAGGCGTCGAGAACGGCGAGGTGCGGATCGAGGTCGATGTCGCCGAGCTCGGGCGCCAGGTGGTCGGGCTGCCGGTCGAGCTGATCGCCGAGGCGCGGCTCTTGTTGACCGACGACCTCATTCGCGAGTCGCTGCGGCGCGCGAAGCGAGACAGTTTAAATAGCAAGCCGGACGCGGCAGATGATGTTGTGCCGTAGCTTGAAGTTGGAGGGTGCCCTAGATGGCCCAGGCTGGAATTAGCGCCAACCGTTTGGAGCTGATGCAGATCGCCGACGCGGTCGCGCGCGAGAAGTCGATCGATCGCAAGATCGTGATCGAGGCGATGGAGGACGCGATCCAGAAGGCCGCCAAGGCTCGCTATGGGGCAGAGAACGACATCCGCTGCGTGATCGATCCCAAGACCGGCGAGACCAAGCTCACGCGCGTGCTCGAGGTGGTCGAGACGGTGGAGAATGATTCAACGCAAATTTTGCTGGCCAGCGCCAAGCGCCGCAATCCCGAGGCCAAGATCGGCGATCTGATCGCCGAGTCGCTGCCGCCGCCGGATTTCGGCCGCGTGTCGGCCCAGAACGCCAAGCAGGTGATCGTGCAAAAGGTGCGCGATGCCGAGCGCGAGCGCCAGCACGGCGAATTCAAGGACCGGGTCGGCGAGATTGTCAGCGGCACCGTCAAACGCGTCGAATACGGCAACGTCATCGTCGATCTGCAGAAGGCCGAGGGCATCATTCGGCGCGACGAGATGATCCCGCGCGAGAACGTGCGGCTTGGCGACCGCATCCGCTCTTATATCTATGATGTGCGGCGCGAGCAGCGCGGACCACAGATCTTTCTGTCGCGCGCCCGCCCCGAGTTCATGTCGCTGTTGTTCAGAGCCGAGGTGCCCGAGATCTACGACGGCATCGTGCAGATCAAGTCGGTGGCGCGCGATCCCGGATCCAGGGCCAAGATTGCCGTCATTTCCAAGGATTCCTCGATCGATCCGGTCGGCGCCTGCGTCGGCATGCGCGGCCAGCGCGTGCAGGCAGTGGTCGGCGAGCTGCAGGGCGAAAAGGTCGACATCATTCAATGGAACCAGGACGCGGCCACCTTCATCGTCAATGCGCTGGCGCCGGCCGAGGTCACCAAGGTGGTGCTGGACGAGGATTCCAACCGCATCGAGGTCGTGGTGCCGGAGAGCCAGCTGTCGCTGGCGATCGGCCGCCGCGGCCAGAACGTGCGGCTGGCTTCGCAGCTGACCGGCTGGGACATCGACATTCTGACCGAGCAGGAAGAATCGGAGCGGCGGCAGAAGGAATTCACCGAGCGCTCGCAGCTGTTCATGGAGGCGCTCGACGTCGATGAGGTGATCGCCCAGTTGCTGGCGACCGAAGGCTTCGAGACCGTGGCCGAGGTGGCCTACGTCGATGCCGGCGAGATCGCCCACATCGAGGGCTTCGACGAAGACACGGCCAAGGAGATCCAGGCTCGCGCCCGCGAATATCTGGAGCGGCAGGAAGCAGAGCGCGATGCCAAGCGCAAGGCGCTCGGCGTTACCGACGAGCTCGCCAAGATTCCCGGCATCAACAGCACCATGCTGGTGGCGTTCGGCGAGCACGACATCAAGACCGTCGAGGATCTGGCCGGATCGGTCACCGACGAGCTGATCGGCTGGACCGAGCGCAAGCGCGAGAAGGATGCCGAACCGGTGCGCCACAAGGGTGTGCTCGAGGGCGTTGAGATCGGCCGCAAGGAGGCGGAGGACATCATCATGGCAGCGCGCATTGCCGCGGGCTGGGTGACGGCGGAGGATCTCGAGAAGTTGCGTGCCGAACAGGAGGCGGCGGCTGCTGCAGCGCAGGCAGCGGCCGCAACGCCAGGCCCTGCCGCCGCTGTGGCGGCGGGCGCCAAGGCGTGATGGCGATGGCTGGCAGGGACCAACGGGCAGGTGGTGAGCGCCGAGGACAGGCAAGACCCGCACCTTAACCCGCAGCCGGAGCGGCTGCGGCAGTGCGCGCGCACGCGCCGCCGCAAGTCGCCGGACGAGCTCATTAGGTTTGTTGCTGCGCCCGACGGCACCATCGTCCCCGACCTGGCGCGACGGCTGCCGGGGCGTGGGGTGTGGGTCACGGCCACCCGCGCCGACCTGGCGGCGGCGGTGCGTGACAAGGCCTTCCACAAGAGCCTGCGCGCTGCCGTAGTGGTGCCCGACGACCTGTTGGCGCGGGTCGAAACCTTGCTGCAGCGGCGCCTTGCCGAGGCCATCAGCCTGGCCCGCAAGGCCGGCCTGCTGATCGCCGGCTTTGCCAAAGTCGAAGAATTGATCGACCGGGGCCAGGCCGACCTGTTGGTGCATGCGGCCGATGCCGCAGGCGACGGCGTTGCCAAGCTCGACCGTAAATTCAGGGCGTTACGCGGTGCGGACGCAGTTGCCGAACGAATTGTGCGGGAGATGACGAGTGCGGAATTGAGCTTGGCCATTGGCCGGGCAAATGTGGTACATGCTGCAGCGTCTGCAGGTGGCGCCTGCGGGCGCATTGCCGTCGAGGCTGGCCGGCTCAGACGCTACCGACAGGGCGGCGGCGGGGCACCTGCGGATGTGGGTTCGAATCAAGGACGTAAATGAGCGAGATCAAAGAGACCACCGACAAGACGCTGCGCGGTGACGTGCGCAAGCCCTTGAGCTTGAAGCGCACGGTCGAGTCCGGGCATGTGCGGCAGAGCTTCAGTCACGGCCGATCGAAATCGGTGGTGGTCGAGAAGAAGAAGAAGCGCACGATTTCGGCGCCGGGCGCCGAGGCCGAGGAAGCGGCCGCGCCCGAGCCGGCCGAGGCCCTGGTCAGCGAGTTTGTGCCGCAGCGCGCCGCCGGTGCGCTCTCCACCGACGAGATGGATGCGCGGCGGCGCGCGCTTGAAGCCGCGCGCGAGCGCTCAGAGATGGAGGAGCGCGAGCGGGCGCGCTTGGAGGCGCTGAAGCCGCTGCCAGCGCCGCCGGAAGCCGCACCCGCCCCGGTCGAGGAGGCATCGCCCGCGGCGGCCGAGCCTGCCGCCGCCGAGGCCACGGTCGCGCCGGCGCCAGCGGCGGAGGCCAAGCCCGCGGCGCGTCCCGCCGACAAGCCGGCGGCCAAGCCGGCCGACACCATCCGCCGCCCGGAGATCGTGAAGCGTCCCGCCCGCAGCCTCGAGGTCGAGCCGGATACCGAGGAAGAGTCGCGCGCCAAGAAAAAGGGCGCCAAGCCGGCCAAGAGCCCGACCAAGGGTGCCGAGGAACGCCGCGAGCGCATCAAGCTCACCATCAACAACGCCTTCGACGAGGCGCAACGGGAACGTTCGCTCGCCTCGCTGCGGCGACGGCGCGAGCGCGAGAAGTTGCGCCAGGCCGGCGTCGTGCAGCAACGCGACAAGGTCATGCGCGAAGTAATCATCCCCGAGGTCATTACCATCCAGGAACTGGCCAATCGCATGACCGAGCGGGCGGTCGACGTCATCAAGCTGCTGATGGCGCAGGGCGCCATGCACAAGATCAACGACGTGATCGATGCCGATACCGCCGAGCTGATCGTGCAGGAGTTCGGCCACACGCCAAAACGGGTGTCGGAAGCCGACGTCGAAGAGGGCTTCATCGGCAAGGTCGACGCCGACGAGATGCAGGTGGCGCGGGCGCCGGTGGTCACCATCATGGGCCACGTCGACCACGGCAAGACCTCGCTGTTGGACGCGATCCGCCAGACCGATGTCGCCGCCGGCGAGGCCGGTGGCATCACCCAGCACATCGGTGCCTATCAGGTGACGACGCCGGATGGTCAGCGCATCACCTTCATCGATACCCCGGGCCACGAGGCCTTCACCGCCATGCGCGCGCGGGGTGCCAAGGTCACCGATATCGTGGTGCTGGTGGTGGCGGCCGACGACGGCGTGATGCCGCAGACCGTCGAGGCCATCAACCACGCCAAGGCCGCGCACGTGCCCTTGATCGTCGCCATCAACAAGATGGACAAGCCCGGCGCCGACCCCAATCGCGTGCGCACCGATTTGCTGCAGCACGAGGTGGTGGTCGAGAGCATGTCGGGCGAGACCCTGGAAGTACCGGTCTCCGCCTTGAAGAAGACCGGCCTCGACAAGCTGCTGGAGGCAATCCACCTGCAGGCCGAACTGCTCGATCTTAAGGCCAATCCGGCTCGCTCGGCGGAGGGCGTCGTGATCGAGGCCAAGCTCGAGCGCGGCCGCGGTCCGGTCGGCACCGTTTTGGTGCAGCGCGGCACCCTGCACGTCGGCGACATCATCGTCGCCGGCTCGGCCTGGGGCCGGGTGCGCGCGCTGATCGACGATCGCGGTGACCCGGTCAGTGACGCGGGACCGTCGGTACCGGTGGAAATTCTGGGCTTTGATTCGGCGCCGGAGGCGGGCGATCCGTTCGCCGTGGTCGAAAGCGAGGCGCGCGCCCGCGAGATCACCGATTACCGCACGCGCAAGCGGCGCCAGACATTGGGTTCGGCCGGCACCGCGCGCACGCTCGAACAGATGATGCAGCAGCTGAAGGAAGCCGGTCGCAAGGAATTCCCGCTGCTGGTCAAGGGCGACGTGCAAGGTTCGGTGGAAGCCATCGCCGGTGCCTTGCGCAAAATCGGCAACGACGAGGTCGAAGCCCGCATCATCCACTCCGGCGTCGGCGGCGTGACCGAATCCGACGTCGCCCTCGCCAACGCCTCCAAGGCGGTGGTGATCGGCTTCAACGTGCGCGCCAATACGCAGGCCAAAATGCTGGCCGACCAGTCCGGCGTCGAGATCCGCTACTACAACATCATCTATGATCTGGTCGACGACGTGAAGGCGGCGATGTCGGGTCTGCTGGCGCCGACCTTGCGCGAGGTGTTCCTCGGCAATGCGCAGATCCTCGAGGTGTTCAACATTTCCAAGGTCGGCAAGGTCGCCGGCTGCCGCGTCACCGAAGGCAAGGTCGAGCGTGGCGCTCGCGTACGCCTGATCCGCGACAACGTGGTCGTTCACGAGGGCACCTTATCCACGCTCAAGCGCTTTAAGGACGAGGTGCGCGAGGTGCCGGCGGGGCAGGAGTGCGGCATGGCCTTCGCCAATTACCAGGACATTCGCGCCGGCGACGTCATCGAGTGCTTCAACGTCGAAACCATCGCGCGGACCCTGTAAGCCGTCTTGTTTTGAGAGGGGGCTGGCCCGCGTGCGGTGCCGGCCCTTTTTGCCCGCTATTCAGGTTGCAGCATGCCCAGACATGTTTCCGGCAAGCGCGTCGGTCCCTCGCAACGGCAACTGCGGGTGGGTGAACTGATCCGCCATGCGCTGGCCGAGCTCATTGCGCGCGGCGAAGTCCACGACGAGGTGCTGGCCCTTGAAACGGTGACCATTCCCGAAGTGCGCATGTCGCCGGACTTGCGGCTTGCCACCGTGTTCGTGATGCCGCTCGGCGGCAAGGATGTCGGCCCGGTGCTGACGGCGCTCGACCGCCACAAGCGCTACATCCGCGGCGAGGTGGCGCGCGCGGTCAACCTCAAGTTCGCGCCCGACGTGCGCTTCCTGGCGGATCAATCGTTCGATACGGCGACGCGCATCGAGCGGCTGCTGGCAAGCGACAAGGTGCGCCAGGACCTCGATAAGCCATGACCGGGAGATCGCGCAAGAAGGGCAGGCCGATCAACGGCTGGCTGGTGCTCGACAAGCCCGCTGGAGTGACCTCCACCTATGCGGTCGGCGCCGTGCGCCGCGCCTTCGATGCGCGCAAGGCCGGCCACGCCGGCACGCTCGATCCGGCCGCCACCGGGGTACTGCCGATCGCCTTCGGCGAAGCCACCAAAACCGTGCCGTACGCGGTCGACGGCGACAAGTGCTACCGCTTCACGGTGCGCTGGGGCGCCGAGACCGACACCGACGATGCCGAAGGGCGCATCATCAGCAGCAGCGAGGTGCGCTGCCAGCCGGCGGCGATTGCGGCCCTGATCGATGAGTTCACCGGCGAGATCATGCAGACGCCGCCGGCCTATTCGGCGGTGAAGGTCGCCGGCCAGCGCGCCTACGATCTGGCCAGGGACGGGCAAGCCGTCGAGCTCGAGCCGCGGCGGGTCGAGGTGCACGCCCTGCAGCTGTTAAGCGCCAATGTTGACAGCGCCGAGTTCGAGGCACGCTGCGGCAAGGGCACCTATGTTCGCGCGCTCGCCCGCGACATGGGCCGCAGGCTCGGCTGCCTCGGCCACCTGGTCGCGCTCCGGCGCATGCGGGTGGCGGGCTTCGAGGAGCGGCAGGCGGTGCCGTTGGCGCGCGTCGCCGATGCCGCCGCGGCCGGCGAGGCGGCGCTGTTGGCCCTGTTGCTGCCGATCGAGGCGGCGCTCAGCGATTTTGCCGTGCTCGATGTCGGCCAGGCCGACGCCGCCCGGCTGTTGAACGGTCAACCGATCCTGATCCGCGGCCGCGATGCGCCCACCCGGCCGGGGCCGACCTACGCACGGTGCAAGGGCAACCTGGTGGCGCTGGGCGAGATTGAGCGGGGCGAACTTTATCCGATCCGCGTATTCAATTGGCGTGATGGCGGATAATCCAGGAGAATCAATCCCTTGGTTGCGGCGTTTTTGCTCGCAATCGGCGTCAGTTCGTGTATAACGCGGCTCATCCGCGGCGGTGGCGCTGCGGTTCGATCGACCCGGCTGGACGACATCCCGGCCGCGGCCATTTCCCCCGTGTCAGCAATGACCCACTTCAAAATCAATGAAAGGTATGCCGATGTCGCTGAGCGCACAGCGCAAGCTGCAACTCGTCAAGGATTTCGCAACCAAGAAAGATGACACCGGTTCGCCCGAGGTCCAGATCGCGCTGCTCACGGAGCGCATCAACGGGCTTACCGAGCATTTCAAGCAGCACAAGAACGACAATCATTCGCGACGTGGTCTGCTCAAGATGGTGAGTTTGCGGCGCAGGCTGCTTGACCACGTCAAGTCCCGCGATGCGGCGCGCTACCAGAAGATCATCGAGCGATTGGGAATCCGCCGCTAGCGGACAGGGCAAGTTTGCGGAAGGGCTCAACCCCGCACCAGCTGCGGAAACGGTGGGTCGACTTCCAACGGCAAGTGCCGACGCTCGGCGCTTTGCAAAATGAGAAACGAGAAAACAGATGTTTGATACACAACGCATAGAAATCGAATGGGCCGGGCGCAAGCTCGTGCTCGAAACCGGCAGGATCGCGCGGCAAGCCGACGCCACCGTGCTGGCACAGTATGGTGAGACCACAGTTTTGGCGACGGTGGTCGCGGAGAAGACGGCGCGGCCGGGCATTGATTTCTTTCCTCTCACCGTCAACTACCAGGAAAAGACGTTTGCTGCCGGCAAGATCCCGGGCGGCTATTTCAAGCGTGAAGGCCGGCCCACCGAGAAGGAAACGCTGACCTCGCGCCTGATCGATCGACCGATCCGGCCGCTGTTCGTGGAGGGTTTCAAGAACGATACCCAGGTGGTGGCAACCGTGCTGTCGCACGACATGGAGAATGATCCCGATATCGTCGCCATGGTGGCCGCATCGGCGGCCTTGACCTTGTCGGGTGTGCCGTTCCTGGGCCCGATCGGCGCCAGCCGCGTCGGCCTGATCGACGGCAAGCTGGTGCTCAATCCGATGATCGACGAGATGGCACGCAGCGAGCTCGATCTGGTGGTGGCGGGCACCGGCGATGCCGTGATGATGGTGGAATCGGAGGCCAAGGAACTGCCGGAGATGCAGATG
>Ga0126384_10001162_pt1 | contig 15485 bp, 7 predicted proteins | sample PanSoiMetPlot_36_FD_92543 | JGI IMG/M metagenome (GOLD analysis project Ga0126384, IMG submission 92543) | Tropical forest soil microbial communities from Panama - MetaG Plot_36 | ecosystem: Environmental > Terrestrial > Soil > Tropical forest > Bulk soil | place: Panama | collected 2016-02-17 | reverse complement strand
GCTATGGCGTGCCCCTCTACCGCCTTGACGTGACCGGTACAGAAAAAACCAATGGCGCAATTCCATTCATTACCATGGCGGGCGCAGCCATCGGCCAGCGCGATACGCTTACCGCTAACAATGGCTCCTACTATATCGACACAACCGTATCAGTGGAGTCGCAGGCCTCCCAGTTGAACAACGACCAGCCTCCGACCACTCTTTACACCAGCTATAGCACCTTCTTGCCTAACCAGACGTACTACGCGTTCCTTCTGTATGCAAAACCCACCACCGTCCAGACCTACCAGATGTACATTGGCACCGGATTGGATCCAAGCCTGATCACAAACGGGACTACCATCCTCTCCGCCGTGCAAGTCAACAAGTCCGTCCTTCCGTTTGTGGCCAACGCAATTAGCTGGCCATCGAACTGGGTAAAGACTTACAACGAGAGCACTGGGATCCTCTCCGTCACGATGAATCTGGCCAACGCCGACTTCTCGACAAGCTTACTCTGCCAGCCATCGAACTTCTGCACCGGTAACGCAAACTCCTGCAGCTGCGCGCTGACGCCGACGGACCCGACCTATACTCCAAGCATCTTCGCGCAGTGTCAGGCGGCTTGCAGCACATGGGCCGTCAAGGACCTCGATTGCCCCGATGCCGGCTGTTACGGTTTCGGCGTGACCTTTCCTTCAACCTTCAACAATACAACCCACATCACGCCGCCTTCGCCGTCGTGCTTCCCCAACACCCCGGCGTGGAACGCAGGCTTCGGACTTCCATCAGCCAACAGCGGTGGTTGCCAGTACCCATCGCTTCCCAAGAGCGACTTCTGCTCTGGAAGCGGCGGCGAACACCGCCGCAAAATCGCGTTCGAAGAGAAACAACCATAGCCCTACCGATTTCGGCTAAAGGGCCCCAAGACATTAATCGAGCCCAGGAAGGCTTCGTAAAGATTTCGGAGTTCCTAGCAGCCGAAATTCGAACAACGCTAAGATGATTGCTCTTCTCCTTTGGTAAAGGGCTCGAACACAAACAACTGGCATGGAACTGTAATCGGAGTGGCCCTGAAAAGAGAACAGAGATCAAAGTGAAGGAGGGCAGCGCATTCATCGTCCCCGGCGTTGTCCAACGAAGATGAACTGCTCTCCCCGGTCTTCTGCTATTCCGGCAGGCCTAATCGCTCAATGAGCGCCTGAAACCGATTATCCTGGCGACAACCATCGAACAAGGGTTCTACTGCCAGTCGGTTCAGCCCCTCTTCGCGATTTACGTTTGCTTTTTCCAGCCACGTCATGGCTTGGGAGGGCTGTCCCATGGCACAGTACACAGCAGCAACATCGGAATTGGAGGTATACCCGTGTTTCGAAGAGAAAAAGTGACCGATTGCTGCAGTAGCAAGATCCTTCCTGCCGGAAAGAGCATAGGCATGAGCTTGCATCATCAATGGTCCAGGATTGCCCCCTGACAGATCTACAGCGCGCTTGAAGCTAGCGTCGGCCTCGCGAAATTGTCTTTGCTGCTCATAGGCTTTCCCTAAGCAAAGATAGGTCTCAGCAAAGTTCGGGTCGAGTTCTTGAGCATGAAGGCAGAGCTTAATCGCCGAGTTCGGGTCTCTGGCCAAATAGCGAATCTCGCCGCGAGCCTCATTGATGATTAACGATAACGGGTCCAGCATAGCTGCTTTATCAATCTCCGCCTGAGCCTCTTGCGGCCTTTTCATTGACGCCAAGTAAGCCGCATACCAGTGATGCGCCGTCGCATAGTTGGGATTGAGTTGGACAGCCTGTCGAAACTCCTTCTCTCCGCCATTCCAGTCGTGGTCGTAGTTGACTTTGACCTCTCCTAACAAGGCATGCGCCTCTGCGAGCGAATCATCGAGCTGAAGAGCCTTCTCGGCGGCTTCCCGTGCTCTCGGATAGGAAACTGAGGGTGGTGGTCCCCCCCGGATGCTAATAACGGCATATGCATTGCCTAAGGCCACATAAGCAGGCGCGAAATCAGGCGCCAACTGGATGGCCAGCCGGTAATAATCGATGGATTTCTCCAAGTCTCTGAGGGTACGCCGGTTCCACAGAAAGCGTCCGTGAAGATATTCGTCATAGGCCTCGGCATTGACCTTGTGCTCGTGAGCCCCATAGCTCGCCGGGTTGAGAGTCGCCACGATCTCATGCACGATGTCCCGTGCAACTTCGCCCTGCATTGCCAGCAAGTCCTGTGGACTACGCTCGTAACTCTGTGCCCAAAGGTGCCGGTCCGTACGTGCGTCCAACAATTGCGCGGTGATCCGCACATTCTTTTGAGAAGGTAAAATTGAGCCCTCTACGATAGCGTCGACATTCAGGTCCTCTGCAATCTCCGGCAACGATTTGTGTGTCCCTTTGTATTGCATCGTGGAAGTCCGGGAGATCACTCGGAGCGGGCTTGCGCGTGCCAGATCAGTGATCAACTGATCGGTCATTCCGTCCACGAGGTAGTCCTGTTCCGAGTTCTGTGAGAGATTGAGCAACGGCAGGACGGCGATTGATTGGAACTTTTCGGGGGCCTTTCGCGCACGCCGGCCGACGAGGAAGTAGCCCAGTACAAGGCCGAGCGCAGCCGCTCCAACTGCGAGCAAAGCCAGCTGTAATTTTCGCGGACCGCTCTTCCTGGCTCCCCCCTGTGGAACTGTTTGTTGCCCCAACATTGCAAGCGGAATCACCTCGGCGGTTCCGGGCGGGATCCGCGATTGGGTGTGGTCGGTCGTGGGATGTTCTGCAGCGGCCTCATCCAGATGGCCCATTTCCAGAATGGATGCTTCTGAGCCTACGAAGCGGTGTAACGAATTCGGATCCGGGTTGGCAACGGCAGAAATCGCCATGAGTGGCGCAGGTAAGAGAGGCGGCTCTTCGTTGATGTCGATTTGCACTTTAGCAATGAACCGATAGCCCTTGCCAATTACGGTCTGAAGATACCGTGGATGACGCGGGTCGTCACACAGAACGTACCGTACCTTGTTGATGGCAGTGTTGATACCACGTTCCGTTTCACGGTAGACGTCTTTGCCCCAGAGGCGCTCGATGATCATTTCCCGGGTAACCAGCGTTCCGCTGCTTCCGACGAGCAGGATAAGCAGCTCCATGGGGAGACGTTCAAGCTTAACCGGCCGACCCTTGTGAAGCAGTTCGTACTTCCCCGGATCGAGCTCAAATTCCCCGAAGCGGACAAGGCTATTGGCCATGGCACTACATCTCAAAACTTATGTCGTGTGCGGTGTGGTGTGGTTTGCGAAATTATATCTTTAAGTTATTGTCGCTTTTGTTAAGTTATCGTAGCTTTCGTCACCCTGCCGTGGGAGCCCTGGTCTGACGGTATCCCCACGCATCCGCCACCATGGATCTGCGACTCGGTTTCGTACAACCGGATAACCCTCGTGTGCTGAATAGGTTGAGCGTTGACTTCTTCTTGACGCGAAATTGACATCGCCTCGATTGCGCACTCGCGAAATCGGTAGCACTTTGTATCGCGTGCTGGAGAGGCCCTCCTCGGAGCCTGTGGCGCAAGGAGGTGATTTTCCGCACAGCCGGCGGCCCGAATCGCGTTCGCCCAGAAAACACAGGGAGGCAAAGATTGCCATGAAACGCAGTTTCACCCTTGTCGTGCCATCTTACGCTCGGTCTGCTGCAGCCGACGCCTTGCCGCGAGAACGCGGCGGCAGGCTTATGTTGTCGGCTGCATTTCTATTCGTTCTCGCCTTCGGTATGCCAGTGGCTTCGTGGGCAGGCGCGTGTGGCGGTAACGGTCAACGTGCCTGCTGCAATGGCGATGGCGAATTCGCCCAGAATCCCCCGTTGGTCCTCTTGCCTTGTGAACAAGGTTTATCTTACTCGACGTCGTTAGGTTGCACCGACCCTAATGGCTGTGCCTGTTCGGGAGGAATCTTCAAGACTCTTAACTCTGGGGGCATGTGTTATCAACCCACTCCCTGTGGCGGCCCGGGACAACGAGCCTGTTGCAACGGCGACGGCGAATTCGCCCCGGGTACCGCCGTGGCGTGTGAACCGGGCCTGGTGCAAATTCCCCAAACATGTGGTCCAGGAGATCCGGCCGCTTGCGTTTGCGGCGGTTTGAGCGTAAGCACTATCTTTCCCGCTGAGTATTCTTTGGGAATCTGCGTTCAGCCCGCACCGTGCGGCGGCGCGGGTCAGCGGGCCTGTTGCTGGGGTTTCCTGGAGTATGCCAATGGCGGCCCTGCCTGCGATAGCGGACTAATCGAGGTGCCGGGTTGTTCGGGCGACTGCACCTGCGGCGGCGCTACGTCCATTGGTGAGCCGGACCCCAACAGTTGCACCGTGATCGAAGCGATCTCCGAGCCGACGACGAACGCGACTCCGACGACGAATGAAACTGGTGCGACCGGAAGCTGGTCACTGCCACAAGAGTCGTTTCCCACTGGCCCAGAATGTCCTTCCACCGGATTGTGCGGGTATGCCGATCTCCACGTTCATATGTTCGCGAATCTGGCTCACGGCGGGGCGATTCTCGCTGGAGAAGCCTGGGATCTCGGTGGCGTGAATGCGGCACTGGGAGAAGATTACGGAGCGAATCGGCAACTGGTCGACAGGAATGGAAATCTCAAACCGCCAGTGGATGGCTCGGGCTTACCCAGATGTCCAGACTTTCTGCTCAGTGCGGGCTTGTGCAACGGTCAGGTACTATTTCACGGCGACCACACAGTTTTCGATACGGTGACCGGTGGCGGCACGAACGACGGTGCAGCGTCCAATCTTGGTGTTCCTCTATTTAATGGTTGGCCGCTTTGGAGTAGCACCATTCATCAGCAGGTTTACTACAAGTGGCTGGAACGCGCGTGGCTGGGCGGGCTGCGGTTGATCGTGATGGACGCGGTGTCGAACGAAGCGCTATGCAAGGGCGGCCCGCGAGTGATCGGAACCGACTGCTCGTTATCCATGAACGCCATCGACGCTCAATTGCAGGCAGCGCAGACTTTTCAGACCTGGCTCGATAACCAATACGGCGGCCCGGGAAAGGGATGGTTCCAGATCGTAAAGAGCCCCGGGCAGGCGCAGAGTGCAATTCAGCAAGGTAAGTTGGCGGTCGTTCTCGGCATCGAAGTGGACAACCTGTTCAACTGCCATTTACAGAATGCGAATGGGCAACCCTTCAACGGCGAAGGACCCATCTGTACTGACGCATACGTACAGCAGCAGCTGCAGAAATACTACGGAATGGGAGTGCGCCACATCTTCCCCATCCATGACTTCGATAACGGTTATGGAACAACTGCAACCTGGCAGGATGCGATCAACGTCGGCAATATCGTCGGCGAAGGTGCTTGGTGGAATGCCGTCAACTGTACCGATCCGGGCTATTGGTTCTCTCTGGACGGGACAGTTGATGGCTTGCTGTACGCCATCGGCTTCGGCGGTAATACAGCGCCGGTGTATCCCCCGTTCAGTTCGGGCAGTTGCCACAACACTCCCGGTCTCACCAAACTCGGCGTCGATCTAGTCCAGCAGGCCATGAATATGGGCATGATTATCGATGTCGATCACATGTCGATCCATTCCTTGAACGACACAATCGCACTAGCTAACCAGCAATCGCCCGTTTATGCAGGCATTGCCGCCACACACGTCCAATTTTTCGACTTGTACTTCCAGCAGTACACCGGACGTTACGGGCGTCATGAGCGCATGCGAACTTACTCGCAGCTGCAGAGCATTAAGAACGCGGGGGGAATGATCTCGGCGATGCTAAAAGATGACACGCAAGACACCTCAATCGGCTGGTGCTTGCCCCAAGGCGGCTGTTTTGTTCCTCCTCTCGGCGCACCCACCACCCCGTCGACAGCGTACACGTACAACTATAACGGCAGCAACGCTCCGCCAAACAACAGTGGCGCTCTGCAGCAAAATTGCTCGTATTCCACAACCGAGTGGGCGCAAGCCTATTTGTACGGCGTGCAAGCGATGGGCGGCGATCCGGTTGCTATGGGGAGCGATTTCAACGGCATTGCCGGCCATGTTGGTCCACGTTTCGGCAACGGAGCCTGCGCCGGATCTCCTGGACAGAGAGCAGCACAGGAACGTGCGAATAATCGCTTGGTCTACCCGTTCACCCTCCCAGGGTTCGGCACCTTTGATCGCCAAGTATCCGGGCAGAAAACATACGATTTCAATGTCGATGGCTTGGCACACATCGGCCTGCTGCCCGACATGGTGGCGGACCTGAAGAACGTGGGAGTTACTGACTCACAGCTACAACCACTCTTCGGGTCAGCCCAGGCTTATATCAATATGTGGTCGGCTGTGTTCCTCGCGCCGGCGCCGACCGTCAGCCTTTCTGGTGTCCCCGCGACGGCGCCGTATGGGTCCAGCTTTACCGTAATCACCGATAACCACGGGACAACCACGTCCATACCCACCATCACCGCCGGTCCATCCGGTGTGTGCTCGATCAACGGATCAGTCGTCACAATGACCAGCGGCACGGGCACTTGCTCGGTCACTGCGACGTGGGCGGCGGATGGCAATTACGCCAAAGCGTCAATCACAGAGAATGCGACCGCCACCAAAATTGCACCGACTGTCACCTTCACAGGCGCACCGGCGACGGCCCCTTACGGCTCACAGTTTACGGTTTCGGCAACCAGCAACGCGAGCACGGTTGCTGTGATCACGGCCGCCGCGGGCAGCGTCTGCTCAATTACTGGCACAACCGTCACGATTACGAGCGGGACTGGAGAGTGTTCGTTGCAGGCAACGTGGGCCGCAGATAATAACTATAATTCTGCTCAACTTGCCCAGATGACGAACGCAGTGAAGTTCACGCCCACTGTGGACCTCACTGTGAATGGAAGCACCACCGCGACTGTTTTTGTTGGTGATAATGTCACGTTTGTGGCGCGCATTCATGCCGCCTCCGCCCCTGGTTCTGTCTCGCCCAATGGCAGCATCACCATTAGTGACAGCACAAACGGGAATAATCGGTATGGCTCGGCCCTCATCACGAAGGACCCGAACTCGAACGACGGACTGGCGACCATCACGAATACTGGTATTGCGGCAGGCAACTATATTCTCGTAGCCACCTACGGCGGAGATAATCAGGGCAAGTATTACAATGGCGCGCAGTCCAATACCGTATCGCTGCAGGTCAAACCCGGGCTGGGAGGGTCCCCACACCCCAGCCTGGCGATCCAAGCCACCACGGGAGCGCACAACGGCACGTCGATCCTAGTTTCACTGACCGTGACCAACAACGGCGCGGCCCCGGCTAGTGGCATTACTCTGAAGCAAATCGGGCTGCGCTCCCTTGCAGGCGAGGGGGAGGCTAGGTTGTTAACGCCTACTCCTCCGGTAGTGATGGGTAACCTGAAGCCCGGGGCGTCTACTGCACTCACCCTGAAGTTAGAAGTCCCGACAACTGTAAAGAGACTGCGTCTGAACGAGCACGGCACCTTCCACGATGCGGAAGGAAAAGTGCACGAATTCAGCCTTGAGCAAGTGCTCTTCCCGTAGTCGAAATTCAGTTGGTTGTGACGGAGCAGGAGCGGGGAGGACAGGAATGAGGACCATAATGGCAAGACGTAGATTCAGTTTTACCCTGTGGATTGCGATTACACTGAGCGCAGTTGCGGGGCAATCGGTGGACAAGCAGCCCAGCACGTCTGCGCCCCGGTGTACCCCTTCCAACAGCAATGCCACGAAAAGCGCAGCCGACGAACCTGTAGCGATAGTGGCAGGAGAGTCGATCTATGATCGCGACCTGGATGATCTAGTCGCGTCGCAGATCCTTTCACTCCGCAACCAGGAATATCAGATTAAGAGCAAGGGGCTGGAGGATCTCATTCGCCAGCGGCTTGTGGAAGCGGAAGCGAAGAAGCAGGGTCTCACAGTAGAGCAACTGTACGCAAAGGAAGTCGATTCCAAAATTGCGACGCCCAGTGAAGGCGAAGTAGCCGCATACTATCTTGGTCTGAAGCCTCAGACGAAAACCACTTTCCAAGAAATCAAAATGCAACTTCAAGCAAACCTGAAAGCGATAGAGACGAGGCAGGCGCGGCAAGACTACGCGGATTCACTACGATCTAAGGCTGATGTTACTGTTTTGCTCAAGCAGCCACGGGTGGATGTTGCCGTAGATCGCGGGCGCCTGCGAGGCGATCCCAACGCAGTGGTAACTATCGTAGAGTTTGCGGATTATCAGTGTCCCTACTGCAAACAGACGGAGACGACGCTCATCGACCTGCTCAAGAAGTATCCCGGCCAAGTTAAGCTAGCCTTTCGCGATTTCCCGCTTGGATCGATTCATCCTTATGCTGAGAAGGCAGCGGAGGCCGCCCGCTGCGCAGGCAAACAAGGAAAATTCTGGGAATTCCACGATGCGCTGTTCGCCAGTCAGGCAAAATTAGGCGAACCAGAGCTGAATGCGATTGCCCAAACACTTGCTCTCGATGAGTACTCGTTTCAGTCTTGCCTCGCATCCGGAGAGTACAAAGCACAGATCTTGCGAGATCAGGAGGACGGCAGAAAAGCGGGTATTTCATCTACACCAGGATTCTTCATCAACGGCATTCCCGTTACAGGCGCCCAGGCCGAGACTGCATTTGAGAAGATCATCGACGACGAATTGAAGGCGGCGCGGAATCAACCCGTCGTGCGTGCGTCGCGGTGAGTATTGTCAGCCCGAAGGCTGACAATACAGAATGCGACAAACGCAATCGCAATGGGAGACCTCCGGTCGGCTGATTCTGCTTTGCTCTGGTCTAATCGGATCGTCTGCGTTGTGCGCGGTCGGCTGACCCTCTAGCGTCGGCGGAAACGCTCATGGCGACCAACGCAAAACCTGCTCGAATCCCTCAACCTGCGGACGACTTACGTTTTAAGCGCTTTGCGCCGCATTGCGGGGGAAGGATTCAAAGCCAGATTGTTGGGATCACGGTATCAATGGAACTCCCACCGCGGCTTCGAGCTGCGCCAGGTTAGCCATGTAGGCCGCTAGTTGCTGCCGATAAGCAAGTTGCGTTGCTCGATAAGTACGCTCCGCGTCGAGGAAATCGAGTACGGACGCCGCGCCATTGCGATAGGAAAACTGCTGGATTTCCAGGGACTCCTTCGCCGCCGAAAGATATGTTTCCTCATAAAGTCTGACCCGTTCGCGACTCGATTCAAATGAGGCGTAGGCCGTCTCCACATCCTGAATGACCTGATTACGGGCCACCTCGATCAGAAACTCGGCCCTCAGCTCCTCCGATTTTGTGCGCGCCACCTCACCCTGATTTCGGTTGAATAGCGGAATAGAAATTGAGGCAAGACCCATCCCCATCGCATTGGTTGTGGCGCCCTTAGGGAAAAACGGTTCGAACCATGTTGGCCCGCCAATCTCGTCGCCGGTGTGTAGAAAAGACACGCCTACGGTTGGATCGGGCCAGCGATTCGCTTTCGCTACGTGAAAGTCCGCGAACGCCTTAGCGCGTCCAGTTGTCGCAGACTTCAGGTCCGGACGATTGTCGAGAGCTAATTGTTGCAATTCCGGGAGACTGCGGTTCAGTGGAACGGCTTGTAGCATTCCCACCAGCCCGAATTCTTGCGGAAGGTTGGCAGGACCAATCATCGCTCGCAGAGTTGCTTTGGCAGTCTTGGATTCGAGAACAGCGTCGTCAAGGTCCGTTTGAAACTGCAGCATTTGCAGTTGAACTTTCAGGAAGTTGGCTCTGGAGGTCTCGCCCTGTTGGAGCATGAGATGGTTTAGATCGACCACTTTATGGTAGTCCGCCAAGTTCTCGCGCGCGAATTCGAGATCGGAGTTGGCAAGCAAGGCCGCAACGAACGCCTGCCGCAGATTGAAGAGAAGGCTCCGTCGTGTGTTTACCAAGTCAGTTTGAGAAATAGAGGTAGCCAAGCGCGCGCTTTCAATTCGGGCACGGCGCTTCCCTCCAATTTCAATCTCCTGATAAATACCCGCTGTGGCTGCTGTCGTGTCGTTCTGAAATTGAGGATTAGGTCGCAGGGCCGCTGTGATCTCGCTGGCGCGATTCGATGCGATACTCTGAGCCTGTGCCTGCAGAGTCGGATTGGTACTGAGGAACTTGTCTCGAATCTCCTCCCATGTGAAGTTTTGCTGTTGAGCGTAAGCCGTCCCACTAGGGCAAGCAGCCGCCGCAGCTGCCAACAGAAGGATTGTTCTGAATCTTGCGATCGCAGACCTCCTCACACTTCCATCGCCTCCCTGGTAACAAGTCCCAAACTCGCAATAACAGGAATCACCAACAAGATGGCGAGTGACGTCGTGATCATTCCGCCCACTACCACTCGCGCCAATGGCTGCTGGGCTTGAGCACCGATCCCGTGAGAAAGTGCAGCAGGCAGCAGGCCCAGACCCGCGGCAAGACAAGCCATGAGCACCGCACGCATCTCGCCAACGCTGGCGCGAATAATCGAATGCTTCACTCCGTGCTCGTGCGCTTCAGCCCGGCGAATACCAGCTACAAAAACCAACCCGCCCAGCGTGGCGACGCCAATTACCGACGCGAAGCCAACCGCCGCAGAGATGCTGAACGGAGTGCGTGAAATAAGCAGAGCTAGCACTCCGCCAGCGATGCCAAACGGCAATACCGACAGCACTGCCAACGCATCGCGAATGGAATTAAAGGAAACGTAGAGCAGCGCAAGAATCATCCCAACCGTGATTGGAATGATGATCGCAAGGCGTTGCTGTTCTTTTCGAAGGCTGTCATATTCACCTGCCCACTCATAGTGGTAACCTAGCGGCAATTGCACTTCGCGCCCCAGTTTGGATTGAACTTCCTGAATCGTTCCCGCGAGATCGCGGCCCCGCACGCTGAACTTGATCGGGATATACCGGCGTCCATTCTCCCGATACACCATGAAAGCTCCTTCACGAAAGCCGATTTCCGCTACTTCTCCTAGCGGAACTCGCGTGCCATCCGGTGTGGCGAGCAGAATGCTTTTCATGGCTTCGGGGGTTTGGCGATACTCCGGCTTATAGCGAACGACAAAATCAAAGCGACGATCCCCTTCTAGAATCTGGGTGGCCGTTGCGCCGCCAACTGCGGCTTGCACAGCGGAATTGATATCTGCAGCCAGGAGCCCATACCGTCCTGCGGCCGCGCGATCGATCGAGATAACCAGGTTCGGCTGGCCGGTCTCACGGAATACTGCCAAATCGGCGATGCCGGGAATCGTGGACATCACGTCCTGTATCCTCGAAGCGAGCTTTGCTAACACGTCAATGTCGTCCCCGAAGAGCTTAAGAGAGTTCTCGCCCTTGACCCCGGACATTGCCTCCTCGACGTTGTCCTGAATGTTCTGCGAGAAGTTAAAGGCGACGCCGGGATAGCGCCGAAGAGCCGCGTTCATCTTCTCGATCAACTCGTCCTTGGTGTGCGCCGTTTTCCACGAAGATTCCGGCTTCAAATCAGTCAGGAATTCCAGGTTGTTGAAAGTGGTTACGTCGGTGCCGTCGTCAGGCCGACCGACCTGCGACACAGTCTGTCTTACCTCAGGAAATGATTGAAGAATTCCGCGGATCTCATCGGCGAGACGCACCGCGTAGTCGAACGAAACGTCTTGCGGCAGCGTCGCGCGAATCCATAGATTGCCCTCCTCGAGTTTGGGCATGAACTCGCCGCCAATGGCCCAAAACAGGCCAAGAGAGATTACAAGGAAAAGGAGCGCGATGGGCACAACGTATCGGCGTCTCCACATGATGCGAATGAGCAGAAGTTCGTAGTAACGCTTGAGCCAGTGGACCAGGCGAGTATCAGCAGTGTGACCGCTGTGAACCGACCGGCGATAGGACGCCAGGACAGGCGTAAACAGCAGCGCAAAAATCAGCGCTCCGCTGAGGGCAAACGCATAAGTTTCCGACATCGGCGCAAAGATGCGGCCCGGAACGCCCTGCATCGTGAACAGTGGAACGAAGGCAACGAGAATGATGAGCGTGGAAAAAAGAACTGGCTTGGCAGCTTCCGCGGTTGCTTCGGCAATCAAGTCGAGCCGGTGCTCGTCACTCGTGGCTTCGTGCATGCGGCGGTAGATGTTTTCCAACACAACGATGGCTGAGTCCACGATGATGCCGAAGTCAATTGCGCCGATGGAGATCAGGTTTGCGGACCGACCGCTAGCGAACATCAATCCGAAGGCGAACAGCACAGCAAAAGGAATGGTTAGTGCTGTGGCCAAGGCGAGCGGTACGTCGCCCAGAAATACGAGAAGCAGCAGGGTAACCAGCAAGAGCCCTGTCAGCACCACATGTCGTACCGTTTCGGTCGTGGTGTCGATCAGAGATGTGCGGTCGTAGATCGTATCGATCTTCATGCCCACCGGGAGCAGCCCTCCGTTGAGCGCGCGGATCTTCGCACGCAGTCCCTCGAGCGCCGGCAAAGATTGCTCCCCGCGTTGCAGCAGGACAATGCCTTGAACGATGTCGCCGTCTTCGTTGCGTCCACTTCGCCCTAAGGGCGGTTGATAGCCCTCGTGCACATCGGCAACGTCACGCAGATAAATGGGTGCGCCGCTGCGCTCGGCAATGAGAACAGCACCCATCTCGGAGACACCCTTCAGCAGTCCAAGTCCTCGCACATTGACATTCTGCTGGCCTACCTCGAGGTAATTGCCGCCGGCGTTCTGATTGCTTGCACCAATCGCAGCGAGCACCTGAGACAACGTGACGTTGTATTGCAATAGCTTCTGCGGGTCGATCTCTGCCTGATATTGTTTCGTCGTACCGCCAAAAGTTGTTACGTCGACGATTCCGGGTACTTGCTTGAGTTCCCTGCGGACAAACCAGTCTTGGGTAGCCTTGATCTCGTTCAAACTGTGGCCATGTCCCTTGAGTTGGTAGCGGTATATCTCTCCAATCGCAGACCACGGCGATAGCTGGGGCTGCAGGTTCTGCGGTAGCGTAATGGTCTGCAGACGGTTAAGCACCTCCTGCCGGTCACGAAAATAGTCGGAACCGAAATCGAAGTACAACTTCACATCGCTTAGTCCAAAGAGACTGATGGATCGAACGTATTGCAGTCGCGGAATACCGTTCAACGAGGTCTCTATTGGCACTGTGACTTGCTGTTCCATCTCCTCTGCCGACCACGAAGGGTTCTGGGTGATGACGTCAACCAGGGGTGGTGACGGGTCAGGATAGGCTTCAATATCGAGACGAACCAACGCCCAGACCCCAGCTGCAAGCCACGCTCCCATCCCAATCAGCGCGATCACTCGATACCGCAAGATTGTGCGGACCAAGCCATACATCATTGACCTGGCCTCCCTTTGAGTAACTCGGCGCCGTCCGCTGCGACCTCTTCCCCGGCCTGCACGCCGCTCAAGACCTCGACCTGACCATCCACTGTCTGGCCAACTGTCACGGCGCGCTGTTCTGGTTTTTCGGCATTCTTCACGAATACGGTTGTCGCGCTGCCCTCGCGAATGATCGCCGCCTCCGGCACGACCAGTGCCCGGTGGCTCCCTGCGTTTACATGAATCGCACCGAACATCTCGGGCTTCAGATGTTGTCCCGGGTTGCTCAGAGCAACTCTTGCTTTCAACGTTCGGGTGCTTGGGTCGAGGGTCCCGGAAAGAGAATCAATGCGGCCGTTCCATTGTTGGCCCGGATACGCTTGCAAGCTCACGGTGACGTCTTTTCCGCGGCTCACTTTGGCAATATCTTTTTCGTAAACGTCACCAACGATCCAGATCGTGTTCAAGTCTGCAATCGTGATCAACGGATTCGCCGATTCCAGAGATTTAGAGAATTCGCCGGGCGCAGCGCTCACATCAGTAACGACTCCGGTTGCGGGTGATGCCAGCGTTACCCGGTCAGTTGTCGCCGACGGGCTGACGTTTAGCAGGTCTAGCCGTTGCTTTGCTCGAACGAGCTCAGCCCGCGCTTCGTCCGCTTGTGCACGCGCGTCGATGTAGTCCTTCTCGGCGACGGCTCCATGCTCGAACAATGCCTTTTGCCGTGCCATCGTGCGAATTGCGCGGTCGGCTTCAATGTTGGCCTTTGCGAAATCCGACTGAGCACTCGCAACGTCGCTGCTGCTCAGTATTGCGATCACCTGTCCACGGTGAACGTAATCGCCGGGCTTGACCTGAACCGCAAGAACGCGGCCACTAGCTGGCGGAAAAATCCGGACGACCTTTGTCGGATCGGGCTGCACTTTCGCCGTCAGATCGAGCGGCTCGGGGACCTCTTGCTGGACGACCTTGACCCAACGGACAACCGTTGGCCTCGGTTGCTCCCCGGCCGAACTCTTCGTTGTTGTCTCTGTTGCGCGACTGCACCCGAGATTACAAAGGAACATTCCGACGGCCGACAGGGCGACCGCGCTGCGTAATTTTCCTGACCTCACGCCTTAGTTCTTTCCAAACAAATGCCCGCATCGGCTGTCGCGTCCTGCTGTGCGAAGACCGACGAAAGAGCCCCCTGGTCTACCCGGGGACCGTATTTATCTTTAGAGGAAATGCGCCGCAGAACTAAATGGAATGGGAAAGAGGAGGCGCCCGTGATGCGAGGCTAGCAACGAGGCGCAGTAACTGTGGAGAAGTCGGAAGGGCTGGAGCAAACTGCTCGGTCGAAGGCGGTCGACCCGAGACATGGCTGGCTTTCAGCAGCGTCGTCTCAAACCGATGCTCGGGGGGGAGAGAAAGTACCGCATAGTGAATCTGGGGTCTCGCCGTGCTGGCTTCCCGACCCGTTGTGGTGCCATCCGATGGAAAGTCTTCGACTCTGCCCTGGCGAAAACTGCCGCGTCCGTCGCCTAGCCAGACGTAAAGTCGGCGATGAGTAAACGCCTGCTCGACAACGAGGTCGGTCGCGCCATCGTGGTTAACGTCCAACGCCGCTATCGAAAGAGCATCTTCCGTGGATTCGAATGTGAGTTCAGTGTTGTTACGGGCCGAGAGATGGACTTCGACACGGAAGCTGTTGCGACTTTGGAATGAGTCGAAATGAAGTAAAACGGCTCCGTCCAGCTTCCGGTCGCCGTCGAAGTCAGTCGTGACCAAGCGTCTTTCGAATAGGCTTGCGTAGCTGGACCTGAACGTTTGAGCAAGACCGTCCCCAGATAGGGCACCCTGCAAACCATCCTGCGCACGTAGCCCAGGTGCCACACAGGCAAGCGCGGCGATCAAGACGAGGACGATGCACAGAAGTCGCCGGTTCATCGAATGAACCGACTTTAGCACACGGGAGAAAACTTGTCATGCAGGGCATCGTTTGCCAGCTCCGGAAGCTATACCGAGCCAGAAGCCTGCTTCTCGAAAGTCAGTAACGATACCAATGCTTTGTTAGCCGATATCTCGATTTGATGCCACTCGAACTCGAAGGGAAATGGGAGGATCGGTCGTCTGTTGATTGGGTCCGCAAGCCAAATGTCCGAAGCCAACCGATCAGATGTCACCAATCCAGAGCATACGCAAACCTTCCGAGCTCTTAGAGTGTGTGAATGGGTCGTTCTGGGTTATGCCCGC
>Ga0126384_10001161_pt1 | contig 15490 bp, 13 predicted proteins | sample PanSoiMetPlot_36_FD_92543 | JGI IMG/M metagenome (GOLD analysis project Ga0126384, IMG submission 92543) | Tropical forest soil microbial communities from Panama - MetaG Plot_36 | ecosystem: Environmental > Terrestrial > Soil > Tropical forest > Bulk soil | place: Panama | collected 2016-02-17 | reverse complement strand
GTAGGGCACGTCGCGGATCGCTACGACCGCCGGCGCATCCTCGCCTGGTGTCAACGCACCGAGGCTGCCGCGGCCGCCACACTGGCTCTGCTCTCCATCACTGGCACGATCACGGAGCAGGCGATCTTCGCACTGGTTGCTGTGATCGGCGCCGCGCGCGCGTTGGAGATGCTGACTCAACAAACCCCTCTGCCGGCACTGGTGCCCGCGTCCGTCCTGTCGCGCGCTGTGGCAGCAAACGGAAGCGCCGGGCAAACCGCGATCGTGCTTGGCCCAGCGCTGGGAGGTCTGCTTTACGTCGCCGGCCCTGGCACGGTTTACGGTGTCTGCGCCGCCATGTTCCTCATCGCCAGCGTGCTGGTGCAACGTATTCACGTGGAGCGCAATCCGACGCGGCGCGAGCCGCCGACGCTCGCATCGGTGTTCGCGGGCATCGCTTACATACGCCGTAAGCGCGAGCTGCTCGGCGCGATCTCGCTCGATCTCTTTGCGGTTCTCCTCGGGGGCGCCGCTGCCCTGCTGCCGGTCTACGCCCGCGACATCCTTTTCACCGGCCCGTGGGGCCTCGGCTTTTTGCGCTCGGCGCCCGCCGTGGGCGCACTCGCTACCGCGTTCTTTCTTGCCCGCCATCCCCTGCAGCGACATGCGGGGCGCACCATGCTCGGAGCCGTTGCTGTGTTCGGTGTGGCAACGATCGTTTTCGGCCTGTCGCATTCATTTCCACTGTCGCTCGCCGCGCTCGTGCTGCTCGGGGCGGCCGACATGTTCAGCGTCGTCGTTCGCCAGTCGCTGGTCCAGCTACGCACGCCGGATGAAATGCGCGGCCGTGTTTCGGCCGTCAATTCGATGTTCATCGGCGCTTCGAACCAGCTCGGTGAGTTCGAGTCGGGAGTTACCGCAGCGTGGTTCGGCACCGTGCCGGCCGTGGTGCTGGGTGGTATCGGGACACTCCTCGTCGTCGCGTTGTGGTGGCAGCTGTTTCCTCAGCTCGTAGCGGTGGATAAGGTGGAGGCGGCAGATCGAACCGGTTGATATCGAGTAGCAGATACAATTGGCCCCGTCATGAGGATCCCTCCGCCCAGCTTCGATGAGCTGAAGCGACGTGCACGTGAGGTGGCAAGGCATGCGTATGCGCCCTACAGTCGATTCCCGGTGGGTGCAGCGGTTCTCTGCGAGGACACCATCTATAGCGGTGCAAATGTCGAGAACGTGTCGTACGGGCTGAGCATCTGCGCCGAGCGCAATGCCGTCTTCAACGCAGTCGCGCACGGCGCACGACGGATCGATGCTGTCGTGCTGTATACGCCGACCCCTGCGACCGCAACCCCCTGTGGCGCCTGCCTTCAAGTTATCGCCGAATTCGGCCCAGATGCGGTGATCGTGTGTTGCAGCGATGACGACAGTGCCGAGCGTCGCTACACGCTGAAGGAGTTGTTGCCGACGGCCTTTAGCGCACCGCAGCTTGCGAAGCGATGATCGACGTCGACGGGTATATGCGACAATTCGGCGATCCGGTTGATTGATTGCGCGATCGAACCGAGCGCCGCGAAGGAGAAAAATCATGGCATCAAACAGCAAGTCCGCGATCGTCACCGGCGCCGGCACCGGCATCGGTAAGGCCGTTGCGCTCGCGCTGCTGCGCGACGGTTATCGCGTGGCGCTCGCCGGGCGACGCAAGGAACCCCTCGCTGCGGTCGTTGCCGAGGCTGGAGACGCTGGATCGCGCGCGCTCGCCATGCCGTGCGACGTGAGCGACCCTACTCAGGTGCGCGCGCTATTCGCCAAGACCCGTGACGCGTTCGGTCGGCTCGATGTGCTTTTCAACAACGCGGGCATCAACGCACCGGGAATCCCCCTCGAGGACCTGAGCGTCGAGCAGTGGCGCTCGGTCGTCGACATAAACCTGACCGGTGTCTTCCTGTGCATCCAGGAAGCATTTCGGCTCATGAAGAGCCAGGATCCGCGCGGCGGACGGATCATCAACAACGGATCGATCTCCGCCCATGCTCCGCGCCCAAACTCTGCACCCTATACCGCGACCAAGCACGCGATCACGGGGCTCACCAAATCCGCTTCGCTCGACGGACGCAAATACGACATCGCCTGCGGTCAGATCGACATCGGAAATGCTGCGACCGAGATGGCCGCGCGAATGGCGAAAGGCGTGCCGCAGGCCAATGGCTCCACTGCTGTCGAGCCCTTGATGGACGTCGAGCACGTCGCGAGATCGGTGCTCTACATGGCGAGCCTGCCGCTCGAATCGAATGTGCAGTTCCTCACCGTGATGGCGACGAAAATGCCGTTCGTAGGCCGCGGCTAACGATGCCGGTGAGCCGCGCAAACGGCGTTACGCCAAAGCGATAAAAGTCGCGCGGAAACGTCGCGAGCAGCCCCGAGCGCGCGAAGGCACTCTCGCTGCGTCAGCCAGCGGCCTCCTTTCGGCCACAGCCAGAATCAAGCGTTGCGTGTCGGCCGCGCGGCCACTCGCTTAACGCTCGACCCCACTCGCTCCCCTCGCGGGTCCCCTCTCGCTGCTCGGGCCGCTACTGCCCGTGGTCGTTGCCCCGGCCTATCGGACACTGCGGAATCTGCCCCCACGAATCGCCGCAGAGTTGCGATCGCACGTTCTGTTCGCAACCCATTCTGTCGAGCAGATCTTCGCGTGCGCAGCGGGCGAGAGCCTCGTTGAGCTTCTGCAACGGATCGACGCGCACCGGCTGGACCACGCGCGGCGGCGGTGCGACCGGTTGTGGCGGCGGCTCAACGACGACCGCGGGCTCCGGTTCGGGAACCTGGGTCTTTACCTCGGTCGGAGCCGCGGGCTTGCGGGCCTTCCGCACCGTGGGCGGTGGCGTAACTTCCGTCACTAGGCCATCGGCGGTCAGGCCAGCTGACGGCGTCGCTGGGGAGGCCACATGAGCTTCGCTAGCGGCGGCAGGCGCCGGGGCGGCGGGCGTTGAAGTGACCTCGTCGGAAGGTTCGCCGGCACCGGGCTCTCGTCCCTGACGGGCGACGAACATCCCGATCAAGAGCAGCACGACCAGACCCGCAAAGACCGCGAGGAAGAGCCAAAGGAAGCCGGATCGGTGTGACGGGGATCGACGCAGAGCGGCAGGTGTGCGCCGTTCCGCGGCGGGCGCGGGTGCAAGAGGGCTGATTGCTGGCGACGACGGACCGCGAACGACGGGAGGCGCCGGCGCCTTGGCGGCCGGTGCCGTACTCGCCCTCGGCTTGACCGGTTTGGGCGCGAACCGCGGCCGCGTGACCGACGGCGCACCGGCGGCCGCGAGGAGCAGAGGCTGCGTTACCGTCGCAGCGAACGCGCGCTTACGCGCAGCCGCACAGTCCTTGCACAGCTTCGTCCCTGTTGGAGTCGTGCAGCCACAGATGCGGCACTTCATCCGCGAACTCCCTAGTCAGCAGCCGGGCTCAAATCCCCTACCCGGCCTCTTTATCTCGATATGATAATGGCATAGGAGGTTTTCTGCTCGTCGACCTTTTGGCGCCGTTTTGTACATCTCAAGCAAAGGCCGTGCCGCGGGTTAGCGGGCCCAATTGCCGATGTTCTTCGCCTCCCCCGTCAATTCGAGGACGTGCAGGCCCGTGTTGGCGCGATCGACGATATAGATGTAGCCGCGGTCGTCGACTTCGACGTTGTTGGTCTGGATTGCGACCTTGCAGCGGTCTTTGCCATCGACCTTGATGCAGCGAGGCTCGGTCTTCGAAGTCACCGCGGGGATGTAGTACGCCACCTCGCGCGGATGATAGGGATCGCGGACGTCGACCGCGCGCACGCCGGCGTTGAAGTAAGCGAGGAAAAGGATCCGCCGGTAGTAGATCGGCGTGAAGCTCTCATTCGAAGAGTGCGTGCCGAACCTTCCGCCGCGTGCGCAGAAATTCCCGCTCGCTTCCGGCACTGTGAAGCTTGCCACTCCGAACGGACGCGATTCGGCGGTGATGTCGGCCATCCACAGCATCTGCCGCGCCTCCTGGCATTCGTTGGCGATCGACTCGTCGACAACGGCGACGAAGTCGCGCGTTCCGCCCGCCGCATCGTGCGCGAACTCCGCCACGTCCATTTTGAGCAACGGGAACGCGGTGTGCGCGCCGACATTCGGCGGCAGCACGAGCCGTCCAACTTCGGGATAGATCAGATTCGCAGCGGTCTGCTCGACGGGCCCCTCGAGCAGCTTCTTGCGGTCCACGATCTGGACGATGCCGTCCTTGTTGGTGCCGTAGCCGAAATAGATGCGATTGCCGGCGGGCCCGGTCGAAATCGGGCCGTGCAACTCCACCGGAACGTCGCCTGAGGCGCCGGGTTGCTGCCCTGGCAAACCGAAATTGCGGATGAACTTCGGGTTCGCCGGGTCGGAAAGGTCATACACCTGGGTCATGCGGCGCGTGCGCCAACCATCCGCGCCGGAGACGAGATACGCGATCCCGGTGTCGCACTCCCACCAGTTCTTGTGCGTTCCCTTGACCGGCCCGACGCGCGTGACAAGGTGCGGGTTCGCCGGATCACCGACGTCCCAGATCTCGTGCCAGGAGTTCCCAAACGTGCGCAGCAGATAGAACTTGGCGGGATCGCCTTTCGGCAACTCCTTGCCGCTGCACACGCGAACCATCTGCGCCCCGCCGCTTTCTCCGAGGCCCTCCTCGCCCGGAATGTGGGCGAGATATTTCGGCGCGCGAGGATCGGTAACATCCACGATCGAGGTGCCGTTGAATTCCGACGCACCGGTCAGCGGGTTCACCGGCTTCGGCGCGCTCTCGGTGCCGCCGTGGTGACCCACGTAGAGGATCCAGCGCCCGTTCTGCTCTCGCACGAGCGGCTGGTACGCGCTGCGTGCTTGGAGATCGTTGACGCCGAGTAGCGCCATGTCCTTTGCCTCGGGCACCCGTGGCTGTGACTGTGCCAGCGCAGGCGAATGCTGGCCCGCGAGTGCAACGGCGCAGGCGATGAGAGTCGGGATGACGAATCGCATGAGCGTGGCTCCTTTCGATGGAATGCGCGTCATTGCGGCAGTTAGGGTTATTGCGGGTGCGTCCCGGTCGAGGGTGGCGTCGACTGTTCGCTGTCCGGGGGAGTTTGCTGCAACTGCTGATCGAGCTGCTGCTGCAGCATTTCGCGCCCTTCTTCCTCCGACTTCGGCGCGACCCCGCTCGGTGCCAGCTCGATCGGGTTGCGCTGCCAGACGAGACTCGGCTCAGCGAGTACGAGCGCTAGGACGGCAAGCTGCGCGATGAGGTAGGGCAGCAGCGCGCGGGAGAGAGGGCCAGTGGCGGGCCGACGTCGGAGACTGTTGCGCACCATCAGCACCGCATAGCCAAACGGCGGAACCAGGAAACTCGCCTGCAGGATGAGCAGAGTCAATACAGCGACCCAGGTGACGTTGTGAACGAGGGTCAGCAGCGGCGGTATCACCACCGGCACGATGACGAAGATCATCTCGAAGGCATCGAGCACGAGCGCGCAGAGCGCCAGGACGAGCAGGACGAGGAGCAGCGTTGGGTACTCGCCCCAATGGAGCTCGGCCAGGACCGTGGCGATCCAGCGATCCGTCCCGTACGCGCGCAGGACGAGCGTGAACACGGTCGCCGCTACGAGGAGCGCGAACAGGGCGCCAGTGATCGCCATCGTGTCGCGCAGGACGCCGAGCAGCACGTCTCGCGTCAACGAGCGGGTTGCGAGCCCGAAGACGAACAACACGACGCCGCCGGTCGCCGCAGCTTCGACTGCGTAGAGATACCCCAGGGTCACACCGCCGAGCAGCACTACGATGAACGCGACGGTGAGCGAAGCGACGATCCAATCGCGCGTGGAGGGCGACGCTGGCGCGCGCTCTTTCCCGCGCAGATCGCGCGCCGCGAGCCACCAGGTCAGAGCAATGCCCAGCAGCAGGAGCACGCCGGCGGGCATCAGCGCGCCGACGAAGACATCCTGAGTATTGATGATTCGCACCGACTGACGCGTGATGTTGAGGGCCTCTGTGTGCGCCCGCATCATCGCATCGCCGAGCAGGATCAGCACCAGCGACGGCGGAATGACCACGCCCAGCGTGCTCGCCATGCACACCAGCGCGGCGCCCCGCTCCGTCGAAAGGCCTTGCTCGTCGAGACGCGGCTGCACGACGCGCGAGAGTGTGGCGACGCTTGCGCCGACCGAGCCGTTCATCGGAGCGAGCAGCACACCGAGGCCAAGCCCGGCCAACGGTCCTCCAGCGCCGGTACCCGCGAACGCGCGGCTGCCGACGCGAAACAGGATCTGCGCCAAGGGAAGTCTGTTGAGCAGAGCACCCATGAAAACATAGAGCGGCAGCGCCTGTAGGAGATCGCTTTCGAGCAGCCCGATAAGACGCCCCGGAGTTGCGGTGAACAGCGGCAGCGAAAATGCGCCGAGGCCGATCCCGGCCGCCGAGAATGCAAGCGCCACTCCGATCAGTACTATCCACGCCGGCAGCCCGGTCGCGATCAGCAGGACCCCGACGCTGGCCAGCATCCAGACCCCAGCGGTTGACACTAATGCAGCTCCGCAGGCTTGCGGCAGGCGTCGAGCAATGCCTGCAGCAACACCAGCAGCGCCAGTGCGATCAGCGCCAGCTTTATTACGAAGTAGCCCGGGTTGAAGGTCTCAGGGAATTGTTCGAGATCCCGCACTGACTGCGCGACGATCGGCCAGCTTGCGTAAAGCGTAAACGCCGACCACGGGACGAGGATGCAAAGTGCGCCGGCACGGGCAAGCCGCGCGCGCGTCACGGGCCTGTAGTGGTGCGCCAGCGCATCGGCCGCGAGATGCGTCCGCTGACGCGAAGCGTAGGTAATCGCGAGCGATACGTACAGCGCGAAGAGGAGTTGCGCCAGGTCGTTCGCTTCGCGCGAATACGCCTGCAGGAGGTCGCGCAGTGGCCATTGCAGGAACAGCAGCAGCGACACAGGTAGAACCAGGATCATGCCGGCGCTGACCAGCAGCGCGATCAATCGATCGAGGATCGCGAGCGCGCGCTCGAGCATGAATGGAGATGACTGGCGAGAGCGCGGAGGAGTATATACTGGACCGAAAGGAGGGAGCGATGAAGGCGCACTACCGCCGGCTGATCAAGCGCGCAGCTTGGATCGCCATCGCGTTCTTAGGGCTGGGCTTTCCGATCGCTGCAGCGGCGAACTGAACTGACAATGCAGCGTTAACCCGCGCGGCAGTGCCGTGGTCAACGCGGCGAGTTGGTGCGTCCGGTCCCGCGTGACGCACTGACCGTTACTGCCCGTGATCGACCGACGGGGCGCTCGGGCATTGGGGAACCTTGCCCCAAAAGCCTTCGCAGTAACGCGCACGCGTGCGTTGCTCGCACACGAAGCGCGAGAAAAGATCTTCTTTCCTGCAACGCGCCATGTCGTCGGCGAGCGCCTGCCAACGATCCGCCCCTGCCGCCACCGGCGCTTGGGCGACGACCGTCGGTGCCTTGGCGGGCGGCGCCTTGCTAGGCGTTGTGGCTGCTTGCACCGGCGCAGTTGGTGGCGGAATCGCCGGAACCGGTTGCGGTTGGGGTGCGGTCTTCGGCGCTGATGCTTTGGGGATCCCCGATGGCGCTTTGCCGACCTCACCTGTTTTGCCTGGCGTTATCGTCGAAGGTGCCGGTGTCACGGTCGCTGACGATGCTGGAGCGGGCGTCGCAGCGGTGTCCGCGGGCGCACTCGATGGCGGAGCCATTGCCGCCGTGCTCGTTGGCGGTTCCGGCGTCGCCGGGGTACTGGAACCAACATCCTTCGGCGGTTCCGCGGGTGTCGTAATTGCTTTCGATGAGTCGGCCGCAGCTGTTGATTGCTTCGCACCCTCGCCTGCGAACATTCGATAGCCGAAATAGCCACCTACGCCGATTACTACCAGCACGGCAATCGCGACAACGGCGAGCCCGATATTGCGTGACGCAGGCGCTCCCGGCGACAGCATAGCTTCTGATTCTGATAGCGCCGCTGCAGCGGCCGCGCCCGCGGAAGATGTCAAAGCGACAGGCGGTGGTGTGGCTGCGCGCGTGCCGGTCTGCATGGCCGCTGCGGGCGTTGGTGCCGGTGTGACTGGACGTTGTCCGGTCGCCGTGCTGCTCGGAGGCATCGGTGCGGATGACGACGCCGGCGTAAAGGCGGCGGCTGGCGCGGCCATCAGGACCACACCGCAGTGCACACAAAATTTCGCGCCCGGCTGATTCTCGTTGCCGCAGGCGGTGCATTTCATCAGACGATCCCTCCCTCCGGTGCCTGGGTGAGAAGTGTTGCGCTCGGGCGGTGTAAAAAACTGTAGACGACGACCGCCAGCGAAGGGGGCTTATTATGGGCCTATCCTCGCCCGCCTGTCACTCCGCGGCACCGCTGCCATAGTAGAGTAAGCGCCACCATGACCGAGTTGACAGCCTCCGAAACGCCGCGCCCCGCCACGGACGCCGACGGCAAGCTGCTGCTCACGCCTGCCGAAGCGCGCGAACTGCTACGTGAGTGTTTCGTGCAGTTTCAATCGAGCATGATGGAAGTCATGAACGCGTCCATCGAAGCAACCAACGATCTGTTCGAGGAAAACGCATTCGTCAAGGATGCCGACGTGCTCGATTTCCGCAGCAAGCGCGCCGAGTGGACCAAACGGCTGGCGCAGAGCTTTGCGGAGCTGTTCGACCGGCGTCTTTCCGGGACGCGGCGGCAGGGCCGGCGTCCCGACGCCGACCGCTCGCTCGCTTCGCTGCGCGTTCTCAACGCCTTCGATCAGGAAAAGCAGGCTTCGCTGATCACGGGTCGCGCATTTCTGGTGCGACTGACCAAGCGTGAGCTCGACGCGCTGGACCTTCGCGTCGGTGTGTTGCTCGGTGAAGCGCTCACTCGCGAGATCGACAATCCGTTCGCGCCCGATTACATCCTGGACGCCATCGGGATGACCTCCCGCGCGCTCTACCCCAATCCGCGCGTATGGCGTCCGCTCATGGAGCGCTTGCTCTCTGAAGTGACACCTGCGACGACCAAGACCTACATCCGCCTCAACCGTTTGCTCGCCGACCGCCTCGTACTACCGGAGATCAAGGCCGAGCTCCGCGCACGAAGCGAATTGCGTCCGCTCGACGACGGCGACTTGCTCCCGGCGTTCAGCCGCCTCATCAAGGAGGTCGCTCCGCCGGAGCTCGCGCTCAATGTCGCCGTCCCCGAAGCCTTCGCGACAGTCGCAACCGCGACTGCCGCGGACGCCGCAAGAGCGCGCGAGACTCCCGCACCGACCCCAGCGAGTGTGCCATCAACTGGCGCGGAACCCGCGCCTGCCCCCTCACCGCCTCCCGTCTCGGGCGTGAGCAATCCTTATGTCGCCGACATGGCGCAGGCGCCTGCTGCTGCGTCTGTTGCGAGTACGCAGCTGAATGCCTTCGGGCTGCCTCAGGTCGATCCACTGCTCGCACTGGGGTCCCTGTCGGCAGTCGTTGCCGCGCTCGATCGCTGGCAGATCCTCGATCCCGGCGCGGTCGCAGCCAGCAGCCCCGAAAGCGCCGCATCGATCGATGCCGCCTCCACGCTGCTTCCTGCCAATCGAATTCCCTGGATCCGCGCCGCGGTCGTGGACAAGGTAACCAACCCAACCGACAAAATCACAATCGACGTGATCAAGCTGCTGTTCGACTACATTTTTCGCGACCCGTCGATCCCGGAGTCGATGCGCAGCCTGTTCGAGAAACTGCAGGTTCCGATCCTGAAGGCTGCTCTGCTCGACCGAACATTCTTCTCGGACAAGAAGCATCCGGCCCGTCGCTTGCTCGATCACCTTGCCGGTGCAGCCGTCGGCGCGCAGTCCGATGAAGGCTACCGCGCAGGCTTCGAGCTGGTAGCCACCGGTGTGGTCGACGAAGTGTGCCGGGATTTCAAGGTCGATGCGGCTGTGTTCGAAGCAGCCGACGCCAAGCTGCAGGAGTTCGTCGAGGCCGAGCAGCGCCGCGCGGCGAAGGCGCTCGACAAAGACGTCGCTGTGGCGCTCGCGGCCGAGCAAGGCGAAGCCGATCGCTCGCACGTTCGGGCGCTGATCCGCGACAAGCTGACCGCCATCAGCATTCCGTTCGAGGTGCGCGCCTTCGCCGAGACGGTGTGGGCGGATTATCTCACCAAGGTCCGCGAGCGCGACGGGCCCGAGAGCGAAGCGTGGAAGAGCGGCGTGCAGACCCTCGACGATCTGCTGTGGAGCATCACGGCCAAGGAGCGCAACGAGCAGAAGGCACGGCTCGCCAAGATGGTTCCCAGTCTCATACGCGGGCTGAGAAACGCGGGTCAAGCGCTGCAGATCCGCGACGATCGCATGAAACCGTTCCTCGAGACCGTGTACCAGCTGCACATGGCTGCCATCAAGCCGAAGGCCGGCGTGGCAGCGGACGTTATGCCCGAGGCGCAAACGATAGCGGCCGGCGCCCCCCAGCTCGCCAGCATCGGCAATGTTCACGACTTCGTAGGGGAGATGGTGGTCGGGACCTGGCTCGCGTTCGACCGCGACGGCGAAACCGTCAACGCGCGGCTGTCCTGGGTCAGCCCGATGCGCACGAAGTACATCTTCACCAGTAGATCGAGGGCGCGCGCGATCGCCGTCACGCCAGAGGAGCTCGCCTGGCAGCTCGGCGAAGGCAGTGCGCGCCTGGTGCTGGAGCCGGTTCCGCTGTTCGATCGCGCCGTCAGCGCGGCGCTCGACGAACTGGCCGCGCAGAAGCCCGGCTCGGGCTCGTCGGCGGCGGCGGCCTGACGGGTCGAAGCGGCAGTTCCCAGGTTTCGGCCACGAGCCGCTTGCCGAAGCTGTGATGTCGCTGCGAATGCACACGCTTGAACCCTGCTCGCGCGTAGATGTGACGCGCCGCGTCGAGATCGCCCTGTGTCCATAGCACGAGCTTGCGGTATCCCGCCGCGTGTGCGAAGGCGATACATTCGTCGACAAGGCGCGCGCCGATGCCGAGACCCCGTGCGTGCGGCTCGACCAACAGCAGCCGGAGCTTTGCTAGCGTCCTTGTCTTGTGGACGAGAAACACCGAGCCGACGATTTCTCCGCGCATTTCGGCGATCCAGCAATGCTCCCGCTTGGGATCGAAGCGCTCGATGAAGTGCGCTGCGATGCTTGCCACCAGCGCTTCGAAGCGCTCGTCGTAGCCGTATTCCCTCGCATAGAGGACGCCGTGGCGGTGAATCACCCATCCGATGTCGCCAGGCCTGTGAGAGCGCAACAAATACGGCACCGCCTCCGGAAGCGCGCGATCCTGTTCGTTCAGCAACCTCCCGATCGTATGCATTGCGTCGACCAGTCGCACCTGCTCTGCCGGCCGGAGTTGCGCAAGCATCTCCCCGACCTCGGTCCGCGACCGCTCGTCGAGCGGAGCGAAGGCTTGCCGCCCCTTTGGGGTGAGCGCGAGGGATTTTCGCCGTCCGTCGTCGGCGTGAGCACTCTTGCGGATCAGGCCGCGCTGCTCGAAGCCGCGCAGGATGCGGCTGAGGTAGCCCTCGTCGAGATCGAGCTTGGTGGCGAGAACCGCCGCGGTCGGCGCCGGGCTGTCAGGCCAGTGTGCGAGCTCATAGAGCACGCGTACCGCGGTCAGCGGAAACGGGCTGTCGAGGAGGCGTTCGCGCAGCACGCCGATGCGCTGCGTATAAAAGCGGTTGAAGCCGCGCACCGCGGCGATGCGCTCCTCGGGTACCGTCGCTGCTGAAGCCGCCATCATCGTCGATCCCGCACGGCAGCCGTCCTCGATGGTTGACGCTGAGATTCATGCCAATCTCAACCATTTGCTTGCTTTTGTCAACTAGTGGCCTAGCAAACGCCGGAGATAACGGGAATCCGCAGCGACAAGCCAGTCAGCCGAGATGCTCGCGGAGGAATTCGAGCGACCGTTCTCGCGCAATCACGGAGGCGTCGGGGTTGTAGCTCTTGCGCTGATCACAGTTGAATCCGTGCTCGGCGCCCTCGTACACGAACACCTGGACCTCGCGGTGCGCGGCCTCGAACCTGCGCACGCTGTCGATGGGGATCGCGGCATCTCGCTCGCCAAAGTGCGCCATCACAGCGCACTGTGGATGCTCATCGGTGGCTTCCGGTATGCCCCCACCATAGTAGGAGACCGCGCAACTGAAACCGTTGAGTCTTGCCGCGGCCATCCAGGCGATGAACCCACCCCAGCAATAGCCGACGACCCCAACGTGGCCTACGGGCGCGACCGACGCCCTGGCAGCCGCGACATCTGAGAGCGCGGCGTCGGTCTTGGCCCGCGCCTTGAACTCGCGGCCGCGAGCAATCTCTTCCGTCGTGTAGTCGAGAGCAATGCCTCGCTGGTAGCGGTCGAACAGCGCCGGTGCGATCGCCGCGTAACCGTCCGCAGCGTAGCTGTCGCAAATGCCGCGGATATGACTGTTGACGCCGAAGATCTCCTGCACCACTACGAGCCCTCCGCGCGTCCTGGTGCCCGAAGGAGGATCTGCGCGGTAGGCCTGCAGCCGGAACCCGTCGGCCGCGGCCAGATTCAGCCATTGCCCCATGATCGGCTTCTCCCTGTCGTTTACGCTGCCGCCGCCCGCCCTGCCGGGGCGGCCACGCACGGCGCCCGTTGGACTCAATGCGCGGGCGTGGAGATCATTATCGCACCTTCGTCGTGAGCTCAGGCGCGAGGCCTTGGTCAGCATGGGATAATTTGATCGAACGCGCGATTCGGGCGCGGCCGAGAGTCCATCATGAACCAGGAAAAAATTGCGAAGCTCGTGCGGGAGCTGCTGATCGAGATCGGCGAGAATCCGGACCGCGAGGGTCTGCTCAAGACGCCGCAGCGGGTAGCCGCAGCATACTCCTACCTTACGTCCGGCTATCGAACCGATGTCGACAAGCTGATCAATGGTGCCATCTTCACCCAGCAGACGAATAGCATGGTGATTGTGAAGAACATCGAGGTCTACAGCTTGTGCGAGCACCACATCCTGCCGTTCTTTGGCCGCTGCCACATTGGTTACATTCCGCGGGGAAAGGTCTTCGGCGTTTCCAAGCTGGCCAGGATGGTCGACATGTACGCGCGCCGGCTGCAGCTCCAGGAGCGGCTCACCGAGCAGATCTCGCAGGAGATCATGGAATCGATCGGCGCCATCGGCGCAGGCGTAATGATCGAGGCACGCCATCTGTGCATGATGATGCGCGGCGTGGAGAAGCAGAATTCGATGATGGTCACCTCATCGGTCCTGGGGACGTTCCGCGAATCCCAGGCCACGCGCGAGGAGTTTCTCGCCCTCATCGGGTCGCGGCACGAGTGAGGACTGCGCGCCCGCAAGCACGCGGGTGCGACAAAAACCGCTCAGCGTTCCCGCGTCGCCGCCATGGAGTCATTCCTGCGCCTGGTGACGCTCACTGCGCCGTTGTTTGCGCTCGTGCTGCTCGGCTTCGCCATCACGCGCTGGGCACGCTGGCCGAAGGCGGTCGCGGACGCCTTGACCCGCTTTGTATTTTCCGTGGCCATCCCGGCCCTGCTGTTCCGGATGATGAGCGACTTCTCGCGCCTGCCGCCGGTCGAGTCACGGCTGCTGATCGCCTTCTTCGGCGGCTGCCTGATCGTATTCCTGCTCGGCCGTCTGATCGCAGCGCGCGCGTTCAGCCTCGATGGCGTCGGCCAATCGGTGTTTGCCCTCGGCGGCATCTTCGCCAACAACGTGCTGCTCGGCGTGCCGCTCGCCAAGGTTACGCTGGGCGAGGCGGCGCTCCCGGCTATCTCGCTGGTGCTCGTCTTCAATGCGCTGCTGATGTGGACGCTCGTAACCGTATCGGTCGAGTGGGCTCGCCACCGGGCGCTGTCGTGGTCCGGGTATCTGCAGGCCGCCAAGGCCGTAGTGCGCAATCCGGTCGTCGCCAGCATCCTGCTCGGGACCGCGTGGGGACTCGTCGGCATACGGCTGCCCTTCATCGTGGACCAGACGCTCGACATGGTCGGACAAGCCGCGATTCCGCTCTCCCTCATCGCGCTCGGCATGGGGTTGGCGGAATACGGGCTTGGAGCGGGCTGGCAAGTGAGCAGCGCGATCACCGCGCTCAAGCTCATCGCGCACCCGGTAGTTGTATGGCTCCTCGCCCGCGCCCTTGCGCTGCCGCCGCTCGAGACTCAGGTCATCGTGTTGCTCGCCGCGCTGCCGGTCGGCGTCAACGTCTATCTCATGTCCCGCCAGTTCGATACCCTTGGCGGTCCCGTGGCCGCCAGCCTCATACTTTCGACTGGGCTGGCCGCGGTAACCACCCCGCTAGTGTTGACGCTGATTGCGCACTGATGATGTACCCCGCCCTCTTCCGCTGTAGCGCAGACGAGGGACCCCGCAGGAGAACGTCATGACTGAAATCGTTCGCCCCGTCGCCATTCTCGGCGGCGCACGCATTCCTTTTGCCCGCAGCTACACGGCGTACGTCGACGCAAGCAACCAGGACATGCTCACTGCGGCGTTCGCCGCGCTCATCGCCAAGTTCGGCCTCAAGGGCGAGACGCTCGGCGAAGTGGCTGCGGGCGCAGTCATCAAGCACTCCCGGGACTGGAACCTGACGCGTGAGGCTGCCCAAGGGGCAGGACTCGATCCGCATACCCCCGCATACGACGTGCAGCGCGCGTGTGGAACGAGCCTCACGACAACGGTCCAGCTCGCGCAGCGTATCGCTCGCGGCGAGATCGAATGCGCGATGGCCGGTGGCGTGGACACGGCAAGCGATGTGCCGCTCGTGTACAACCGCGGCTTCGCTCGCATCGCGCTCGCCAGCGCGCGGGGCAAGACGCTGGCGCAACGCATTTCGCCATGGCTCGCGCTGCGTCCGCGGGATCTGAAGCCGTCGGCGCCGACGGTGGCGGAGCCGCGCACGGGGCTGTCGATGGGAGAGCATTGCGAGTTGATGGCAAAGGAATGGGGCATCGGCCGGGTCGAGCAGGACGAGCTTGCGCTCGCGAGCCACCTCAAGGCCGCAGCCGCCTGGCGCGAAGGGTTCTACGCCGACGAGGTCGTCGCTTTCGCTGGCCTCGCGGCGGACAACAACGTGCGCACCGACACCAGCCTCGCCAAGCTTTCGGCGCTCAAGCCCGTCTATGACCGCAGCGGCTCGGGCACGCTCACGGCAGGCAATAGCACGCCGCTGACCGACGGGGCGTCGTGCGTGCTACTCGCTTCCGAAAGCTGGGCGCGTTCGCGCGGACTCCCTGTCGAAGCCTGGCTCACCCACTCCGCCGTCGCCGCGGTCGACTATGCCGGGCTCGCAGGACCGCGCGAGGGCTTGCTCATGGCGCCAACCTATGCGGTCCCGGCGATGCTGGATCGCGCCGGCATCACGCTGCAGGATTTCGACATCTACGAGATCCACGAAGCCTTTGCCGCCCAGGTCCTGTGCACGCTCAAGGCGTGGGCGTCAGAAAGCTACTGCCGTGACAAGCTCAGGCGCTCCGCACCGCTTGGCGCGATCGACCGCTCGAAGCTCAACCCGAAGGGTGGCAGCGTCGCGCTC
>Ga0126384_10001160_pt1 | contig 15494 bp, 16 predicted proteins | sample PanSoiMetPlot_36_FD_92543 | JGI IMG/M metagenome (GOLD analysis project Ga0126384, IMG submission 92543) | Tropical forest soil microbial communities from Panama - MetaG Plot_36 | ecosystem: Environmental > Terrestrial > Soil > Tropical forest > Bulk soil | place: Panama | collected 2016-02-17 | reverse complement strand
GAAAAATCGGCAAAGCGATGACGGGCTCGCCGCGGCAGCGCGACATCGTGTACCACGAAAGCGACATTTCGGCGATGTCGAATTCTTCGTAAACCGGTCGCAGGCAAGCTTCGCCGGGAGTGGCGCGGCGAGGGACAAACTTGATTCCATAGGCATTTACTTCGCGAGAAAGGATCGGGCGGGTCCGATGATAGTCCGCGAGCATGAGAGTTAATTCGAGTTCTTTGGGCATGATTCCTCAATTCTCCGGTTTAGGGTCCGGGGTCCGGAGTTGACCGGAACAACTCTAGACGTAAGACTCCAGACGCTAGACAAATTTCTATCGGCTCTGGGCCAGCGCCTTGGCCAGTATACCTCCGGCGAAAAATTTTTCCGCGCCGCCGAATTTCTTCGCTTCCGCTTCGATACGCGCGGCGGCGATGACGGCATCGATATCTTCTTTGGTTATCGATATGGAGTAGAGGTCGGAAAAATAGTAAACCGTTTTTCTTACCGTTACGGGATCGCCGAAGATTCCTTTCTTGATCACTGCCGTAGCGACTTTTTCTTTGTCGGTCTTGAGAAAATCGAGGCCACGCTTCATCCCTCGTAACAAGGCCGCAACGCCTTCAGGGTCTGTGTCAGTTTTGCGTTTGCTGGAGAGAATCACGACAAATGGAAATCCCGGCAGCACCTTGCCGATATCGAACAGAACGGGGAAGCCTTTTTGCTCCAGCTCCAGCCGTTCGAGGAACGAAAAGGGAGATGCGTGGATGCGTCCTGCTTCCAAAGACTGAGCGCGCGCTGGGCTATTGCCGACGCCGTAAAGGACCTTATAGTCGCGGTCGCGGACCAAACCTTTTTTCGCCAGTCCCTCGACAGCGGCGTATTCCGCGATGCCACCGGCCCCGGTGACGCCGACGATTTTACCTTTCAGGTCGTTGAGTTGGTTGATGCCCTTGGCGCCGATGAGAGTGTAGTCCATGTATGGCTGCATGCCGCTGACAATCATGAGTGGCGCACCCTGAACGATGGCCCGCACCGCCGGCACGCCGGCGACCAGCGTGTAGTCAACGTCTCCTCCGACGAGAGCGGCGATGGCGGTGGGTCCGCCTCTAATGAAGACGGTTTTGACTTCCAGCCCTTCAGCCGAGAAGAAGCCAAAATCGACCCCGACGATCAAGGGCAGGGTACTGTTCAAGGTGGGAGTTTGGTAAGCGAAAGTAACCGGCTTGGCTTCGAGACGATCATTCCAGACCGTCATGCAAACGGTTAGGACAATAAGAAATCCGATGACCAGGTGTTTCATATTACTATGATTGAGAGTTTTCGCAGCGCGCACAGCTTTAGCGACCGTCAATCACAGTCGCTGCTATTAAAGAACCGCCCTTTAAACCGCGTAGCTCACTAAGATTTCAATATTCCTTTACTCCACTCCTCCAATCGATTCTTATAGATCAAGGGTGCTCCGCGCGAATAGTTCTTCTACGTTCATTTTCTTCGACGTCAATCCTTGCTCATGTGAGAAATCTATAAGCGTCTCGATCATCTTTCGATTGGCTTTAACGCCGTAGGGATAAGGGTCGTTGCCGAACATCTCTTGAGTCATGGTCAGATACTCGCGGCCGAAAAAGAGCGCCGAGGGAATGCTATCGATGAGCTTTGCATTGAAATGTTCCTTCGCCTTGACAAAGCCCGTGTACAAATTGAATACGACCCAGGGATATTTTTGGTAGATATCGCCGCGGATCGTGTAAGCGTGGTTGACAGGAAGAAAGCCCCACTTTTGGAAGAAACGCTTGCCTTCGTCCATGCGATCGGAGAAAAGCAGTTTGACCTTACTCCAGTCGCCACCGGCTCCCGGAATCTGATGCGACCTGCCGATAACGTTGGGCATATCTTTCCAGGGACTGTTGATCGCCGCCACGTCTAGCTCGTTATTGACCAGCATCGATGCCATGCTCTTGTCCGGCGGAATGCGTTGAAATGAAATTCCGGGGGGAGGAGTGAACCCGGTGGCGCCGCCGTGGCTGAGTTCCTCCGTGCGCTCCATATACCAGTGGACTTTATACTGCGACACGCCGAAGTCGTGTTCGAGGATGCCGCGCTGCCATAGCGCGGCGGTCTGCTGATATTCGCCGACGCCGATGCGTTTACCGATGAGATCGCGAGGCTCCTTAATGCCGGAGTCGGTATGATAGGAAAGCTCGGTATGAAAAAGGCGCCGGCTTGGAAACACCGGTAGCGCGATGATATCGAAGCCGCGCTCTCGGGCGATCAGATACGATGACATCGACATCTCGCCTACCTCGAACTCCTGGAACTTGAGCTGGCGCCAGAAAGTCTCGGACGGATGAGAATAGGTCGGAACAATTTCGATTCCTTCGGCCTGAACAATTCCCTTCATCAGCGGATCGACGCGTTCGTTGAACGCGGAAATGAAACTCAATCTTAGTTTAGGCATTTCGTTAACTCCTTTTGGCGAGATTATGACGTTCGGTTGGTAGGGACACGGCATGCCGTGTCCCTACCCCATAACATAGGGCATCAAGAGTCCAGGGTTTCCTCAGCGAACAATTCTTCCACTTTCATTTTACGCGGCGTCAGTCCCTGCTCGTAAGAATACTCTGTGATGGTGTCGAGCATGGCTTCGTTGGCTTTAACGCCATAGGGAAAAGGTTCCTCCCCAATCATCTGCCGCGTCATTGCGGCATATTCGGGCCCGAAGAAAAGCGCCGCGGGAATGCGCTCGAGCAGTTTCTCTGTGGCGATGGCTTTGGCTTTGACAAATCCGCTGTAAAGATTGAACGCAACCCAGGGATACTTCCGATAAACGTCGCCGCGAATGATGTACGCGTGGTTGACCGGTAAGAATCCATGCTGTTTGTAGAAGCGCGCGCCCTCCGCCATGGGATCAGGAAACAGCGCTTTAATCCTGCTCCAATCTCCTTTGCTGCCGATGCGGCTCGAGCGGTCTAAAGCGTTGGCCTGCAGCACCCACGGGCTAGCGACATGAGCGACATCCAATTCATTTTCCAGGAGCGTCGAGGCCAAGCTCTTGTCTTGCGCGATACGGTTGAAGGAAATCCCGGGCGATGGTTTGAAGCCGGTGGCGCTGCCGTGGCTCATTTCTTCGCTTCGTTCCATGTACCAGTGGATCTTATACTGGGATACGCCGAAGTCGTGTTCGAGAATGCCGCGAATCCAAAGGGCCGCGGTCTGTTGATACTCGGCGACGCCGAGCCGTTTGCCGGCGAGGTCTTCCGGTCGGGTGATACTCGAGTCGATGTGGTATGAGAGCTCGGTTTGAAATAATCGACGGCTTGGGAAGACCGGCAGCGCGATCATGTCGGCGCCTTCCGCACGGGCGATCAAAAAAGACGACATCGACATCTCCGCCACTTCAAATTCACCGAATTTGAGTTGGCGCCAAAAGGTTTCAGCGGGATGAGAATACGTCGGGATCAATTCGATTCCCTCCGCTTGAACCGTCCCGTTCATGAGCGGCTCCACCCGCTCATTGAAGGCTGAAATAAAGGCTAGCGTTAGCTTCGACATCTTTCACCGGCAACCGCAAAGAAGGGCAGAAAGGATTCTTTAAGCGGGCCTAGTTTAATAGGAAACCTTTGCGATCTTAAGTCCTGTGCGGTAAAGCCGGATCTAGAATCCGTCGATGGACCAGATATCGTAGAGCAATTCCATGCGCCGGAATGTGTGTTTGCGCGTCAGCTCTTGGAGATGCGGGGAAGTGATGTAGCGCTCGGCTATTTCTTCGGCCAAGCTGCCGTGCTCTTCGTCCGCTTCCGAGTGGACGGTGAAAAACCGGACATCGTCGGGCTTCATATTGTATTGTTTGATGAACCCATGACCCAACGCCGCCGCCGCAGGGCCGAAAGTTCCTTCGGCGCCGATCTGAATCGACATCACGACGAACCACGGCAACGTGTGAATGATCAATTCCACGTAATACAGATGCGCGGCGGTGGACGGTCTCAGCTCGGCATTTTCGAGCTGGCTGCGTGTGAGGCCAATGGACTCGGCGAAACGGATAGCGAGCTCATTGTGCCCTGCGCTCCCAGTGTCCATACCGCGCGTCTCTTCTTCCACGACGCCCCAGAGTTTCTGAGCGATTTCCGGATCGCTGCAAGCGAGGTAGCGCAGCATCGCAATGCGCGGTACGGCGGCGCGAAATTGATAGTCTTGAATCGCCCAGGCGCGAATTTGATCCATGGTCGCGGTGCCGTTGCATACCCCCTTCAGGAACGGATGCTTGATGCGGATCTTGGGAAAGGCTTGGATATCTTTTTTGAGTTGGCGAACGAATTCAGCGGACGACATTACTGCGGGCTGATTTTCCATCTTCTTTCCTCCGTAAGAGCTTAATCTCGTAGAATAAGGAATTTGGGGACGCACTACTCCATCATTCCACTACTCCATTATTCCATTCTTTTTTTCAGTCGGCTCACGTAATACTCCCAGCCGCGCATGGGGAAGCGCTGGTCTTCGTTGTAAACTTTCAGTTCCTCGTCGGTTAAATATCGCGGTTGGCCGTGCAGCAGGGCCAAATGGTTCCACTCGCCGAGCATCGCGAGGCGCGTGGTACGTTCTATCACTTGTTCAACGCTCGCGCCGACCACGGCATCGCCGTGAGCGCGCATCAGAACCACAGGGCCGTCGCCCAACGCCTTTGCTAGGTCATTTCCTCGCTCCACTGTTCGTACCAGTCCGATTCCTTCATACACCGGCGGGCCGTCGGCCGAGAGAAACTTGCCATAGTGGTGCATGGGCTTGAGTTTGACAGGCAGCACGCTAAAAATCGTGCTCCACTTCGAGTGCGTGTGGCTCACGGCCATAACGTCCGGGCGCGCCTTCAAGATACAAGCATGGATGGGCCACTCATTTGGGGGCGTCTTCGCGCCTCCGAGGTAATTGCCGTCCAAATCTTGCATGATCAGCCGATCCGAGGTCACGTTGCCTGGGCTGACGTTGGCGATGGTGATAAAGGCATCTGCGCCGGGGACCCGCACGCTGACGTGGCCGTAACCATCGGTTACACCTTCGTGATCAAGAATATGGCACGCGGTAATGAGTTTTTCTTTCAGCTCTTTCAGTTCGGTGGAATCCAACGCCGGCGCCGGGGTTTGACTTTGTGACATCAAGACCTCCTAAACGAATGGTTGCGCTGTCGATGATCATGGACGCGAATTTATTAGCCGCGCGCGAGACTGTCAAGTTTCGGTTGCGGATATTGCGAACACGGGCTCGATTGAAATTGATTTATTGATCAAATAAGAATCGACTCATTCAGATGACGCCTGAAAAGCGATTTCCACTAGCCCGCGTTTCGCCTGGAGCGTAGATTTCAGGAGTTCCAGATCGCTGATGGACAAGAATTTATTTGCTGTTGTTGTCACCGTTGGGTTCAGTTTGTTGGGCGTACTGGGTGATTATTTTCTCAAGCTCGCAAGCGCAAATGAGAATTCGTTAAGGACCATATGGTTTTATGTCGGCTTCGCCGTCTACGCTTCGACTGCTTTTGGTTGGGTCTACGTAATGAAGCACCTGAAACTAGCCACCATTGGTGTCGTGTATTCCGTATCCATGGTGTTGCTGCTGACCGCTATCGGCGTTGTATTCTTTCAGGAATCCCTGAACTATTATGAAATCGCCGGATTGTTCATGGCCATCGCGTCGCTGATTCTCTTGGTCCGATTTGCTTAGCCTTGAAACCGCTGCCGATGGAAACGTGTCTCGCCCCGGTCGGGTATATTAGGTTTTCGCAGACCTGTATATGAAAGACATAGGCAGGTAGTGGTTCAGTCTGGAATCTAGCCAAGCAAATCAACGATATCTTTCAACTCCCAAAGCTTTCCGGTTACTCCGCTTTCCATTGCCGGCGTACAGCGCCGCGTCTCATGAATTTTGCAGAAGTTATAGTGCAAAGTATAGAGCGCCAGCGCGTGAACGTGGTTTTCGATCTGTTTGGCTGAAACCAAGGGTCAAGCGCGTGAAGCGGCGATTCATTAGCCGCAGGGTCAAATTGCTACGTTCAACGTAGCTCGTACTAATATGTTCAGGATCAGGGTTGCCAGTGATAGCTTGCGGTCGAGCGCCAAGACATTTTGGCGGGCTATATCGCGTCTCTCCGGTTGGTTGTTCGGTCCCGTAGATTTTCACGAGTTGCGCGTAATCAATATCAAGTCCAAATATGTTTTCTACCGCATCTAAATAGGCGCGATGTCCATCGCTCGTTAATTGAACTCTATTTGAAAGCCTTGACGCTACGTCTTGCATGAACTCGCAAGCATAACCGGCATCCCGCAATCCTACGAGGTAAGAAATCAAAAGCTTCGAGTCGGCATCGATCGCGGTCCATGTCCAAACGCTTCCGACGCCAAAGCGTTTTTTGTTATTCTGATAGGTTTTTATCCTTGGCGTGAACAAAGGACCAAATCTCATCGCACTGGACGCGCTTCGATTTCAGATTTCTAACGTGCTCATTGTGATAGCGGTCGCAGGCCTCGCCAATATCTTTCAGGAGCTTCAAGACGGTATTCTTAGCGAAGCCGGCAAGTGGCATTGATACCGACGCCCTCGACCAAACCTTTTAGAATCTCGCACCGTTGCGCCGTGGTCAATTGTTTCATACTGAACAATATACTTACTCGTGCAAGCATTGTTAAGTACGAAAACACGCGATTTTGTAAGCAGACGATTATTCTATCGAAAAATGACGATTCGGACCGTCGAGGGTTGTAATAACGCGGTTTAAAATGTCACGGCCTATTAGCACATGGTGCCGCTTTACTATTGAGATGACAGATCGGTTAGGGAAAAACATGCCTCCAAACCGAATGTCCGCACGATACATCGGTCTGTAATCCGAATTGCCGTCCGCAGTCGTAATCTTAGCTCTTTCATTTAACAACCGCAGATTTAAGTCTATCGCAAGCCTGTGAGGAATAATAGTTCGGGAAGAGCCGGAATCCAATAACGCTGGTATTGTTTCCAGATTCCCGCTAGGTCCGGCAGAAATGATGGCGTCTGAGACCGGCGCGGGGGAACCAAATTTTTGTTCAAATCCCGAGGTTGGGATTGTGGCTATGGATAAATATTCGAACGGACCTGGCACTTGGATTATTCGTCAAAGAATGGAGTGTCGATCAACTCTTCGATTTCGCCGCCAATCTTCGTCATATAAACCGGAACATCGCCATGATCAGCAAAAAACCGCTCCACGAGAGTGTCTAAATCATAGTCCGAATCTGCGATCCTACCATTTCTCGATATGACAAATTGACCTGGATAATCGTTTAACAGAAGCAGCGGCGGAATATCTTCGAACATTCTTTTTTGTTCCTGAAATTCTATTTCGGACTGTGTTGGGATATCCTCTTCAAATTCCCAAAATATCCGGCCAAAACCAGAAGCCATAACTTGCACCTCGTCAAAAAAGTCATAGCCGACGCTTCCCGCTGCGTCGGCTATTTGCAGCGAGAATGTGGAAGTTCCGCTCGATATCTGCGCATTCAAATCGGCCATTACTTCGCCTCTTTTATCTTTTTTATGTTTTCAACCCGGCTTTTTAGTAAATCAACCAGATTTTCGGCGACTTCCGCTGATATTAGAACACCGACCTGTAATTGTCGCGTAAATCGTTTTTCGCGTGTAGGACCAATTTCCTCCCCTAGTCGGCCATCTTGCGTTATAGCATTTCGTACCTTTTCGGGTACTCCCAAGCGCTCGACGAAAAAATCTATAGTTATGTCTCCCCTACTAGTATTGCCGACCCAGGCGCCGTTCGCTGCGACAATTTGGTAATCCTTATCATGTTCAAAAAAAACTCTATTTCTCGCGGCGGTTTGGTTTCCTCAGCCATGCCTATCCCCCTTGAGAAATCAATCCTATAGGGTTAGCAAGTTCCATGTCAACCTAATCTTTCCATCGCGCCTTAGCCGCTTTTCTGGCGATTTCTCTTCTTTTTTTGGCCGTGAGCTTTCTTGCTCTGGCCTTACCACCCTTGCTTGCTCCGAGTTTGCTTAATTCTACCGCGTGAGGATTGCGTGTATCAACTTCCTCGACTAGAACCGTATCGCCAGTGGCGATATTGATGACCTCTTTTGCGATTTGGGTAAAATCGCGCTTCTTTCCTGTCTTGCTTGCTCGCCTTTGCATACAGTAAAACTAACGCATACGGCGAGTCGTGGCAACATGAAAAATCTTTCCCTATAGCTCAGACTGAACCACTACCCATAGGCAAGTTTAATAATGCTTGACAAGCGTCTGAAAACCCAAGAGAATCCGTCCGCCCTTATGAATTTTAACAATGGTCAATGAGAGACCTGTATACTCTGAAGTTAGGCGAGATGCCTGACCGAAGAGGAACGATAAAAACGTAACACACAGGGAAGATGTCATGCGTATCGCCGTGCCTGATTTTGTGTCGAGTACGTTTTTTCCCCTGATAGCAGCCAAGGCGCTGGGAATCTTTGAGGAAGAAGGAGAGGACGTCGAGATAGTACTTTCCAACGCGTTGGGAGCTGTGAAATCTCTCCGCGACGGAGCCGTTGATTTTTCCGCCGGTCCGGCACACGCCCCGATGATGTTCTTTCCTGAGTGGCGCGGGGTAAAGCTCGTGGCGGCGGTCTCGCAACGGACGCCGTGGATGCTGGTCATGAAAGCGGGTCTGGCGAAGCGTGGCGAGATTGCGGCAGTCAAAGGCCGGCGCATTGCCGCGAATGCTGGCCCTGATCTCGTCTTCAAACATTTGCTTCGCGAGGCAGGCATCGATATGGAGAGGGACCGAGTGGAAGTTGGCCCGCTGCGGGAGGCGGACCAGCCTGGCATTTCCTTCGGCGTCGCCGCCGCGAAAGCGCTTGCCGAGGGAAAAGTGGATGGGATCTGGGCCAACGTGTTGGGCTGCGAGGTTGCGGTTCACCTGGGGGCTGGCTCCGTAATTGTCGATACGAGGATTGGCGACGGTCCGCCGGGGGCACGGAATTACTCTTTCATCGCGGTAGTCACTACCGAATCGAACATCGAAACAGAATCGGAGCGTATTGAGGCAGTAAATCAGGGCCGTAGTTCGGGCGCAGTCTATCTTACGACGGGATCCATTGCGTCCAACGGAGCTAGCGGCGAAGTTATTTCCGGCGCTCGAAGCCGGCCAGATGAACAAGATCGTGGCACGCGATGCGGAGTTCTATCAGGCTTCCATCCCGACGGAGGCCATAGAGATTAATCGCTTTGCCACAGCTGTGGGACTGCTCTCGTCTCCGGTTCCGTACGAGCAGGTTGTCGCCACACAATTTCGAATCCTATGGTCCGAGTGAAGATAAGTGCCCAGAGGACAAAAGGATACGTTGCCTAACAACCGATTCGAGCCCGGCGCTCGCAAAGCTCGCGCGGCTCACTCGAAGCGTTAGACGTCACCCGAACTGTGCGGGCAACTAGGAGAAAGTGATATGCGCATTTGCGATCGATTGTGCGACACAACAGCCCTTCGCATACTTACGTTCGTATTCGTTGGACTAGTTACTTGCACCACAGAAACCGCCGCAGATACGGCCACACGAATATGCAAAATCGGTTTTCTCGGGCAGACATCGGCCGCGGATTTATCGCGACAGACTGGCGCGCTACGGCAAGGCCTTCGCGAGCTGGGATACGAAGAAGGCAGGAATGTGGCTTTCGAGTATCGGTGGGCGGAACGGAAGCTCGACCGTTTGCCAGTTTTGGCGGATGAGCTTGTTGCTTTGAAGGTCGATATAATCGTGACCCATGGGACGCCCGGTTCGCGAGCAGCGAAGCAAGTGACAGCTACCATTCCCATCGTCATAGCGGTCATTGGTGACCCAATCGGAAACGGTTTGGTCGCGAGTCTTTCTCGACCCGGAGGAAACATAACCGGCTTGGTTCTCCAGGAGTTCGAGACAACGGTGAAATGGTTCGAGCTTTTGAAGCAGCTCGTGCCCAACGCCTCGCGTATCGGCATGCTCGATGTACCCGGCATTGAGCAGGCGGAAACCGCGGCTGCCTTGCAGCAAAAAGAAGACAGCGCTGCGCGGTCGCTTGGGCTTGAGATCCACCGGGTCACCGTCCGCGAGGCTAACGATCTTCATCGGGCGTTTGCAGCGCTAGACCAGCGACGTGTGCATGCCGTAGTCGTTCCTAATTCATCACTGCTAAATCCTCTCGGCGCGCAGATCGCCGAACTAGCGACGAAGCACCAGCTCCCGACGATCGGTTCCTCCGTGTACGCCCGCGCGGGAGGTTTGCTTGCTTATGGTCCGGATGGCGCCGATATGTACCGCCGTGCCGCGGGATACGTCGAGACGATTCTAAAAGGTGCCAGACCAGGCGATCTGCCGATGGAGGGACCGCCGAAATTCGAACTGATCGTGAATAGGAAGACAGCACGGGCTCTCGGACTGGCGATGCCGGCCGAGCTCCTGGCGCGGGCGGATCAGGTCATTGAATGATCGAACAAGTTCATCTTGGCTGGAGTCGGTGAGCGCCTAACCAGCGGCTTGAGGAGGATCTTCGAACCCGCTCGCTGCCCGCGCTGGTCTCGCCTCTCAGCCTGATTCGTTATGCGGTCTGCGACCAAACCACCCATATGGCGATTTGTCTTTGCCTTTGTGTTGTTGCTCACGTTAGCTGACTCAAAAGCAGCCGAGGTGCTGCGCCTTCCGTATGAACACTGGGGTGCATGTCCATTTGAGTGCTGCACTTATCGAAAATGGACGAGCCGCGCTGTCCTGAACGCACGACGCAACCGTGACAATCGTTCGCCGGTTGCATTTCGCATCCGCCAAGGTGAAGTTGTCGAGGCACTAACGGGTGTTGTTGTAACTCGAAAGCCCGGAGTCGTAGAGATTACGGAAACACAGACGTTCGGTGACGTGACGATCCCACAGGGGGCGGTAGTTTACATCCTTCATTTTGAAGGCGAGGGATCTGATTTCTTTTGGTATCGAGGGCGGGCGTTATCGGGAGAGTTATACGCGGACGTGGTCTCGGAGCCGACATTGGGATACCCGCGACGTGTCCGGAGCCTTCCGATCACTGAATGGTGGGTGAAAGTGAAGAACAGTCGTGGTCAGACGGGTTGGATACTCAATTCTGTTACGTCAGAGGGATTTGATGGGATGGACGCTTGCGGGTAGAGCCGCCTAACGCGCCGCTGAGCCGACGGCGAGATTCGGTGGTGAAGTGATTTTATTTCGCATTAGCGGCTCAGCGGCATCGCGTTATACGTTATGAAACAGACATACAAAGGTTCGTGTCACTGCGGTAAAGTTCAGTTTGAGGTTGACGCTGATCTCGATCACGTCCGAGTGTGTGATTGTTCAATCTGTCGTCGAAGAGGTGCCCTGATCCATCGTGTCGAAGAGAAATGTTTTCATCTGCTAACGCCAATCAAAGAGCTTTCCCTATATCAATGGCATACCAAAACTGCCAAAGACTATTTCTGTCCTAGCTGCGGAATTTTACCTTTTCGTCGTCCGCGTACAGCTCCAGAACTTTGGGGTGTTAATGTGCGGTGCCTAGAAGGTCTCGATCTAACGTCTATTCCCGTTAAGTACGTGTATGGAAGCCGACTGGACTAAGATCGTAGCGTCTAACCGCCGTTTGAGCCGACGCGGGGGGTTCGTGGATGAATGAGCCGTATTTTATTGGCGGCTCAGCGGCATCGCGTTAAAGGTCGAGGAGACGATACTTGGACGAAGTGCAAATTTCGAAGCTGGCGGCGGTTCTTGCGGAGTGGAATCCACTCGGTTCAAGGGCAGGCAGCGTCTCGGATCTTGATGGGTACCGCATCGAAGCGAAGCGAATGTGTGGCGCCTGCGAGAAAGATCCAGCTTATTCTTGATAGTGACTCGTAAGGGCTTACACGGAGTGCCCACCCTTAACCCCCCGTTGCTTGAGCCGATAGCGAGATTGGTTCAACCTGAGTTCTCTGTGGATTAGAGCTACTGCTAGTCGTCCGTCACTAACATGAAGTACAATAGTCCAACCGCGCCCCATGAAAACGTCACAGATTCCACATACTGCCGTGCTAACGTGGTATCCGGAAACATACAGCGAGGCGATCGACGGCATCAAAGCCCGCTTGTGCTGGGCCGATGATGGAGGGCTTGCTATTGCTTACGTTCTCACAGGAGATCTTACCCGTCTTCGGATTCCGCTGCCCCGAAAACCCCGCCACGCAGATCGGCTCTGGGAGCACACCTGCTTCGAAGCGTTTGTCGGCGTGGTGGGCAAATCGGAGTATTGTGAGTTTAATCTGGCGCCTTCAGGCGAGTGGGCGGTTTACGCATTTCGTGGTTATCGTGAGAGCGTGCCGCTTGTCGGTAAAGAACGGGCTCCCGAAATAACTATGCGAAGCGACGAGAATAGTCTGGAGCTCGATGCCATCGTTCGCCTGGATCATCTGCCTTTAATACAGCCACGCGCATCGCTGAAGCTCGCGCTTTCTGCCGTAATCGAAGAGAATAGCGGCATGCTCTCTTATTGGGCGCTCAGGCATCCGGCCGGGAAGCCCGACTTTCATCATCCAGATAGCTTCACGCTAGAGCTTGAGCCAGCAGACCTCGAGGGAGGGATTGTTTCCTAAATTCCAAATTCGAATGTCGAAATCCGAAACAATTTCAAAATTCGAATTCCTGAAATCCAAAACGCAATTCGGAATCGAAGCTGTTTGGAACATTGGGGCCTTTTGTCATTTGATATTGTTTCGAACTTCGAATCCTTCGACTTGGCTCAGGACAGGTTTCGTGCTTCGAATTTACTCGTTTATCCCTGGGTATCCTTAAGAGTGAACGATGAAGTTCGGCATCGACCGTCTACTGGAAGAGCCCGCTCTCAGAAAACCTCTGGCGGGCCGCCGCGTGGCGCTGCTCGCTCACCCCGCGTCAGTGACTCGAAACTTGGTTCATTCATTGGATGCGATTGCCATGCTCAAGGACATCAGGCCGGTTGCCGCCTTCGGGCCGCAGCACGGGCTCCGGGGCGATAAGCAAGACAACATGATCGAGACGCAGGATTTCAATGATCCTGTCCATGGAATTCCGGTTTTCAGTCTGTACGGCGAAGTACGCCGCCCCACAAAGGAGATGATGGACAGCTTCGATGTTCTGCTCATCGATCTACAGGACATTGGCTGCCGTGTTTATACGTTCATTACAACGCTCCGTTATGTTCTCGAGGCTGCAGCGCAACACCGCAAGGCGGTTTGGGTGCTCGACCGGCCCAATCCAGTTGGCCGTCCGGTGGAGGGATTCCTGCTCAAGCCGGGTTGGGAAAGCTTTGTCGGTGCCGGGCCTCTACCGATGCGTCACGGGCTCACGTTGGGTGAGATGGCGAAATGGTTCGTGCGCACGCTGCCTCTCGATCTAGAGTGCGAGGTCGTAATGATGGATGGCTGGAAGCCGGGAAGCGCGCCAGGGTATGGATGGCCACTCGGCGAACGCGCATGGGTCAATCCAAGCCCGAACGCGTCCAACCTGTGGATGGCGCGCTGCTACGGTGGAACCGTTATGTTGGAGGGCACTACGCTTTCCGAGGGCCGCGGCACCACGCACCCATTGGAGCTCTTTGGCGCGCCGGATCTTGAAACGCCCAGATTACTCTCAAAGATGGAATCCCTGGCGCCGCAATGGATGAACGGCTGCCGGCTGCGGGAATGTTGGTTTGAGCCGACCTTTCATAAGCACGCGGGCGAACTCTGTGCGGGAGTCCAAATCCATGTCGAGGATCGGACCTATGATCACGATAACTTCCGGCCGTGGCGCTTGATCGCCCTTGCGCTCAAGTCCTTGCGCTCGCTCCGACCGGATTATGATCTCTGGCGCGACTTCCCTTACGAATACGAGCACGAGCGCCTTGCCATCGATCTTATCAACGGCGGCGATTTCTTGCGCCACTGGGTGGATGATCCCGCGGCCACCCTCGCCGATCTCGAATCCACCGCCGCAACGGAGGAAGCCGCCTGGCTCAAAGAGCGCGAGTCGCTGGTGCTGTACCGCTGACGAGGTGGCCACACCTAAAGCTCAAGTTCAACTTTAACTTTCTGCCGGTAACCAATCCGATTGCGGCTCAGTCTACCCCATGCCCGTAACAATATTTTTCCCCAAAGCGCTTTACTAAGACTTCCGAGTCAGATAAGAGTTAGCGCGTGATTAGGTCATACGGAGTAAAAGCCAGAGTTTGGGCCTAGGAGCTACCGTGGGAATAGGCAAACTTCTCTTCCGAGGGCGAGGTAAGCGGGCGGGGAAGAAAGATGACACATTGAGGATTCAAGTCTCTGCATCTATACAAACGTTTCTTTTGATCCGTGGGATCCGTTCTTTTCTGCGACCGGAGACGGCGCTGGTGATGCGCAAGGGCAACGAGACGTTCGTTACATCGGATGTGGATAAGCTCGAAAATCGCCAAAACATCGTGGCTTTGGTGTATCTAAAAGACGTTGAGTGTTATGAACAATTCAAAGAAATTCAGTCCGACCCTGCGCTTCGTGGCAGCGCCCTTGGTCCAATATCGTTAGGTCATCTGGCAGATCAAGTAGCAACAGAGGTAGCAAAACAAGCGGCGGAAACTACTAAGAACTCTCTCGGCCTACGCTTGGTATTCAGGAGCGACAGGGTAAAAGGGCTTACTGTTCGGAGAACCTAATCGGGATAGTATTCGCCTTGAATACGATTACCAGTGTCTCAGGCGATGCGGCGGACGGCGCGCTGCTACTTGTCCCGCCGCATTTGTAACTTCGCTCGCATCCTTTCCCAGCGTCCTCACTATTCACACACGTTTCAACTTCGGCGCAGTTCGATTTTCTCACGCATAAGAACGGAAGACCGCGTTTCTCTCACTCGTAAGAAATAGCACAAAGGTTTTGCCAAGTTCCCCTTGGAGGCAGTTGCCAATTGCTGGCATCCGTCTTGCTCATAAAACAAGTCAGTTTTGTAAAGGACGAATCAGATCCCGAATGGAGGATGGAATGTTCACCGATAAAATCGAACTCAAGGACTTCGATAAGATGGACCCGGAGTACAAGGAGCTTTTGGGGCATGTTTTAACGATCCAAGCGGATTGCGAGATCGGCGGTCCGCACCTTTATGTGGAGACCATGCTGCCTGCCGCGCCGACTAAGCTCGATCAGCTCATTGTCGCTCGCACTGCGGCGGAAGAAATCGATCATTTCCGCAAAATCGCCCGAGTGGCCGGAGACATCGGCGTGGACGTTTCTTTTGTTCTAAGCCAGCCTAATCAACAGCGTTTCGTCGACACGTTTCGGGGATTGATTACCACCTGGGAGGACAACGCGGTTTTTGGGTTTCTCATCGATCGCGTGGGACGGTATCAGTTGGAAGAGTTTTACGATTGTAGTTATCTGCCGTTGCAGCGCATTCTGCCGGACATCGTTACGGAAGAGCTAGGCCACATCGAGTATGGCTACAATAAAACGTTGGAGCTTGTTCAGTCCGGGGATGAGGAAAAGGCGAAAGCGCAAAAGG
>Ga0126384_10001158_pt1 | contig 15504 bp, 14 predicted proteins | sample PanSoiMetPlot_36_FD_92543 | JGI IMG/M metagenome (GOLD analysis project Ga0126384, IMG submission 92543) | Tropical forest soil microbial communities from Panama - MetaG Plot_36 | ecosystem: Environmental > Terrestrial > Soil > Tropical forest > Bulk soil | place: Panama | collected 2016-02-17 | reverse complement strand
TGGTGGATTCGGCGTCCCTGGCGGACATGCGCAGGCGGCTCGATTCCGTTGCCGAGCCCACGCGGAGTTTTCGGCATACCGCGCGCGAGCTTCTGGCGTTGTCGGCGTGGCGGAACCGCGATCTTCTTGCTGCCCGGCGGTATCTCGACATGATCGCGAACGATGCAGAATCGCCGGTGGGGACCCGCGCGCGCGCCGACGTTCTGTCTGGGCTGATCACAGCCGAAGGTAAGAGCTGAGGAGCAAGGCATGCGAGCAATCTACCGTGCCGTGCTGCTTAGTGGCCTCGTTGCGTTCGCGCCAACGCTAACAGCATGTTCGGACTTCGATCCCGATAAGCTCGACATATTTGGCCTGAACGAAAAGAAAAAGCTTCCCGGCGAACGTAAGGACGTTTTTCCGGGCGGTGTTCCCGGTGTTACACAAGGTATTCCTCCGGAATACGTTAAGGGGAACCAGCCGCCGCCTGATGCCGCACAATCTCTGGCACCCGAGCAAAGCAAAGCAACGGCGGCGAGTGAGCAGGACAACAAGGCAAGCGCGGCCGAATCGGAGCCAAAACCTAAGCCCAAGCCAAAGCGCGTGGCGAAACCGAAACCGACTTCGCCGCCGCCGACACAGGCTACCGTGCAGCCCGCACCTTGGCCGCAACAGGCGCAGCCGCCGGCACAACAAAACACCGAGTCGTCGCCGTGGCCTGCGCAAGGGCAAGCCACCACTACGTCGCCCTGGCCTTCCTCCCCGCAGCCCGGCACTTTCTCGCGCTGACGAGCGCGCAATTGCCCGAGTGGGCTTGACCCGAAGGTAATCGGCGCCCCAAAGACATCTGGTATTATTTTGATGGACTGCCGACTCACGCTTGGCAGCGGTAACGAATGAACTTCACAATTGCCATTGTGGGTCGGCCGAATGTCGGAAAATCAACTTTGTTTAACCGGCTTGTGGGCCGGCATCTGGCCTTGGTCGATAATCGGCCCGGTGTCACGCGCGACTGGCGCGAAGGGCAGGGTCGGCTTGGTGATATTAAGTTTACAGTGATTGATACAGCGGGACTTGAACAGTCGATGCCCGAAAGTCTTCCCGGTCGCATGCGAGCGAAAACCGAAGCGGCAATAGCCCAAGCGAACGTGATATTTTTCATGATCGATGCGCGTACGGGGCCAATGCCGGCCGACGAGGCCTTTGCCGATATCGCCCGCAAATCTGGTAAGCCCATAATACTCATCGCCAACAAGATCGAAGGGACAGCGGGCGAAGCAGGACGACTGCAAGCGTACGCACTTGGTCTCGGCGAACCTGTGCCAGTGTCGGCCGAGCACGATGAGGGTATGTCGGATCTCTACGATGCCTTACGTGCTGTGCTGCCGGAAGAAATCGCGCGGCCAGCGACCGAGTTAGGACTGGATCCAGTGCACCCAATTCGTGTAGCCATTGTGGGCCGGCCCAATGCCGGCAAGTCGACGCTCATCAACAAATTGATTGGTGAGGAACGGTTGCTCACCGGACCTGAGACCGGCATTACTCGCGATGCCATTGCGGTCGAACACGACTGGAAAGGACACAAATTTCGAATTTATGACACCGCCGGACTGCGCCGCCGGTCGCGCGTTGAGGAAAAGCTGGAGAAACTTTCAGTTGCCGACGCACTCAGTGCGATGCGCTTTGCTGAAGTCGTGGTGGTGCTGCTCGACGTCGAAAATGCGTTCGAGGAACAGGATCAGCGCATCGCCGATCTGGTTGAGCAGGAAGGCCGCGCTATCGTCATTGCGGTCAACAAATGGGATTTGAAGGGCAAAACAGCGGGCGCCATCGGCAAATTCCGCGAACAGGCCGATGCGAAGCTCACCCAACTCAAGGGCGTGCCATTGGTGGCCGTCTCCGGGCTTACGGGTGAGGGCCTCGACCGATTGATGCAAGCCATCATTGATGCCTATGAGGTATGGAACAGGCGCATTCCTACAAGCGCATTGAACCGCTGGTTCGAGCACGCAGTCAGTGCCCACCCGCCACCGGCGGTGTCTGGCCGTCTGCTGCGTCTCAACTACGTCACACAGTCAAAAAGCCGGCCGCCGAGCTTTGTTGTGTTCTGCGCCCGTGCAGATGCTGTACCCGATGCCTACAAGCGATATTTGTTGAACTCGCTGCGAGATGCATTTGAACTGCCCGGCACCCCGATCCGGCTGGAGCTGCGCGAGAAGGACAACCCGTACAAGGGAAAGGCCAGACGCAGACACTAAAGTGCTTGGAATCATGCCGGTGAGTGTAAGTTTAAGAATTTCTGTGCCCGAAAATCGTAAATCTTGCCGCTTTCCGAGCACTCGGGCAGGCACAGCGGAAGAATTGCTTTCGCGATTTTTTCCGGCGTTGGCAGCGTTGCGGGGTCTGCACCCGGAAAAGCCGACAAATACATGCGCGTACGAGTAGGGCCAGGTGCGAATAGATTGGCTCGTACGTTCGTGGTTGCATTCTCCGCTGCATAGGTCCGCACGAGAGCGTCGAGGGCGGTCTTAGATGCCGCGTAAGGTCCCCAATAGGCGCGTCCCAAATAGGCTACTGTCGAAGTCAGGAATATCGCTCGGCCAGCTTGCGAGCGCTGCAGCAGCGAATCCATGCACCGTATTAGCTGCCAATTCGCGGTGACGTTGACCGCGATGAGATTGTCCCAATCATTCGGTTCCACATGCGAAAGCGGGGAAAGTGGGCCCAAAACGCCTGCATTGCCGATCAGCACGTCGAGCCGCTGGTAGCGCTTGTTAAGGGCGAGCGCAAGCCGCGCCATACCGTCCCTGTCCTTGACGTCGAGCGGCACCAGAGTGGCGGAGCCCTCAGCCGCTTTGATCCTGTCATCAAGTGCCTCCAGCCCGCCGACGGTACGGGCCACCGCCACCACGTGCGCGCCGGTCTGCGCGAGCTCAAGCGCAATCGCCGCCCCAATGCCACGCGAGGCGCCCGTGACCAGCGCAATACGATCGGAAAGAGGCTTGGTCATAGCGGACGACCGTGATAGCCGGACTAGATGGCTTCGGCCAGCAGTGACAATTGCCGCGGGCTTGCTTCTTGTGCGGCGAGGTCGGTGAGTGGGGTCGGATAGTCGCCAGTAAAGCAATGATCGGTGAACTGCGGCCGCGCCGGGTCGCGTCGCTCGAACCCCATGGAGCGGTAAACGCCTTCGACTGACAGGAATGCCAATGAGTCGGCACCAATGAACTTTCTCATGCCTTCGAGGTCGTGGGTAGCCGCGAGGAGCTTGTCGCGCTCGGGTGTATCTATCCCATAATAATCCGGATGAGTAATCGGCGGCGAAGCGATCCGGAAGTGCACTTTTTTGGCGCCGGCATCGCGCATCATGTGGACAATCTTACGTGACGTCGTGCCACGCACGATCGAATCGTCCACGAGGACAATATGTTTGCCGGCGACCACAGCGCGATTGGCGGAATGCTTAAGGCGAACGCCCTGGTCGCGAATTGCTTGCGTCGGCTGAATAAACGTCCGGCCAACATAGTGATTGCGAATAATGCCGAGTTCGTAGGGAATTTTCGCTTCCTGTGCGAAACCGATTGCCGCCGGCACACCGGAGTCGGGGACGGGCACGATGACGTCAGCTTGCGCAGGCGCCTCTCGGGCGAGCTCGGCGCCCATTGTCTTGCGCACGTTATAGACGGGGCGGCCACCAACCATGGAGTCGGGCCGCGAGAAATAAATGTATTCAAAAATGCAGGGACGTGCCGGCATCGGCGGGAAAGGTTTGTGAGACTGCGCGCCTTCCTCGTCAAAGACCACCACTTCGCCGTTTTCAACGTCACGCACGTATTGCGCGCCGATAATGTCGAGGGCGCATGTTTCGGAAGCAAGTATGGGACAGCCGTCGAGCCTGCCGATCACGAGCGGCCGGATGCCGAGCGGATCGCGCGCACCGACCAGCTTTTTGTTCGTTAAACCGACAAAAGCATAGGCACCTTCAAGCTGGCGCAGGCCCTCGATGAATCGGTCGACGAAGCGATTGCGTTTGGCGCGCGCAACAAGATGCAGGATCACCTCGGTGTCGGTGGTCGACTGCATCATCGCGCCTTCGTGCACCAGGTCACGCCGCAGCTTGATGCCGTTGGTGAGATTGCCGTTGTGGCCGATAGCAAAGCCGCCCGCATTGAGCTCCGCAAATAACGGCTGCACATTGCGAATAATTGTCTCCCCGGTGGTCGAGTAACGGACGTGACCTATGGCGGAACTACCCGGAAGTCGGTCAATTACCTCGCGGCGTGCAAAGGCATCGCCGACAAGGCCAAGGCGCCGCTCAGAATGGAAACGCTTTCCGTCGAACGAAACAACGCCGGCGGCTTCCTGACCGCGATGCTGAAGAGCGTGCAGGCCAAGGGCGACAATCGCGGCTGCATCGGGATGACCGAAAATGCCGAATACGCCGCACTCCTCACGCAGACGGTCGCCGTCGAAATCTAGCTCCACCTTCGGCATAGGCACGATATCTTGCGCCTCTTTCTGCATGCTACCGCGTTCTGCTTTTGAGTTGCTCTAAGGGCAATTCGGAGCGCTGGTCAGGATTGGCATCAGGTGCGTCCGGCTCTTCTGGTTTCGGCTTCTTCAGCCTCTTTAAGATGGTGCTCTCAGGATCATCCGGCAACATCGACATCAGCCATTGTCCCGTATTTTGCAGCACAAGCTTTGATTTGGCGCTTCGTACCCAATCCGGCTGACTGCGGTCAGGTACCAGCCACGCGAAGAACAGGAAGGCAACCACAACGATGATCAGCCCGCGGCCGAGCCCGAAAAGGAAACCAAGTGTACGATCAAGGGCGCCGACCCGGCTGTCCAGAACCATGTCGGACAGACGCGCAGTGATGATCGACACAATAAGCAGGGTGCCGAGAAACAGGCCGCCGGCCGAGACGCCGGCTGCAACCATGTCACTGTTGAAGTACTGCTTTGCAATCGGTAGCACGCGGCCATAGGAATAAAGGGTCACCAACGCAGCGATACCCCAGGCACCGATCGAGAGGATTTCGCGCATAAAGCCGCGGATCATGGCGAGTAGGCCTGATATCAACATGACCGCCAGTAAAATGATGTCGAGCAGCGTGACCGGCATCGAGGGCTCATAAATTCAGCAAGTCTTGGAGTATCATCACGCACATGAAACTTGGCCGGCGCAACGAATCCGCGCCAGCCATAGCGGCTCCAGACCCCGGCGGCAATGTCGACCCTAAGTACTTAATTTTAGGCCCATTTCAGCGTTTGCGGCCGCGCTCGAGAAGCAGTTAACCCGGTTTTGAAGCGTATATAGCGGGGCGTCGCGGTGCCGTCACCAGTCTTGTCCACGAGTTTTGGCAGCCATGCGTGCCTTGCCTTCGGCGACGAATGTCCGCCACCAGATTGGCAAGACTTGCGACGTCAATGATTTTTAGTCCGGAGTCGGTCCGATCGCAGCGGATGGCTTCTGGCGCAACGGCGCGACTAAACCCAAGCTTTGCAGCTTCCTTGAGACGGGCAGCGCCGTGCGCCACGGGCCTGACTGAGCCAGAAAGTGATACCTCTCCGAAATAGACTGCATCCGCCGGTAAGGGCTCGTTGGCAAACGAGGACACCAACGCGGCCGCGGCCGCAAGATCACCTGCAGGCTCCTGAATGCGCATGCCACCGGCAACGTTAAGGTAAACATCGTGGCCGCCGAGCCGCAGACCGCAATGCGCCTCCAGGACTGCCAGCAACATCGATAACCGGCTTGGGTCCCAGCCGACAACCGCTCGCCTTGGCGTAGCAAGCGACGTTGGCGCCACCAGCGCCTGAATCTCCACCAGCAGAGGCCGGGTGCCCTCAATGCCGGCGAACACAGCCGTGCCAGGCTGACCAAGATCGCGTTCCGACAAAAAGAGCTGCGACGGATTGGCCACTTCGCGCAGGCCACAGCCGGTCATCTCGAACACGCCAATTTCGTCAGTTGGACCGAACCGGTTTTTCACGGCGCGCAAGATGCGGAAATGATGCGAGCCTTCTCCCTCGAAGGCAAGCACTGCATCGACCATGTGTTCAACGACTCGAGGCCCCGCGATTTGTCCATCCTTGGTGACGTGGCCAACCAGGATGATCGTTGCGCCGGACTTTTTTGCAAAACGGATCAGCGCCTGCGCTGAGCCGCGTACCTGGGTCACCGTGCCAGGAGCGGATTCGACCGTGTCGGTCCACATGGTCTGGATGGAATCGATGACAACAAGTCGCGGCGTCTTGCCATCCGCGAGAGTGGCGATGATGTCCTCGACAGCAGTTTCCGCTGCGAGCTCGACGGCGGAATCGCGCAGGCCCAAGCGCTCAGCGCGCAAGCGGACCTGCGCCACCGCTTCTTCACCGGAGATATAGACCGTCCGATACCCGGCGCAGGCCAGTGCGGCGGTAGCCTGAATCAGCAAGGTCGATTTGCCGATGCCGGGGTCGCCACCTACCAACAAAACCGAGCCGCGCACAAAGCCACCGCCGGTTACGCGGTCAAATTCCGCGAAGCCGGAAGGTAGGCGGGGCGCATCACGAGCCTCCCCGGCCAGTGGCTCGAGCGCGAACAGCCGGCCCCTGCTGGCCTTGCGGCCCGGTCCAGCACGATCCACGCTTTCCTCGCTGAGGGTATTCCATTCCCCACAGGCTTCGCACTTTCCTTGCCAACGATTGAACGCAGCTCCACAGTTCTGGCAAACGAAGGTCAAACTGCGTTTCGACATAGAGAATCGCCGTGGAATAGCGGGTGTGTAGGCTAAGGCGCAGATGAGAACAATACAAGAACATTTTTAAAAAGTCCCTAATTCCAAAGAATTAGAGCAGCGTACTTAGCCCTGCCGATAGACGCGTTGATAGCGCCGGCCAAGACGGGTCAATATCTCGTAGCCGATGGTACTGGCGGCTGCCGCTAAGGCATCCACGCCAATTTCGCCACCGATGAGTGTGACCAGATCACCGCGCCTAACTGAGCGGTCGGGCAGGGCCGTAATATCTACCGCCAAAAGATCCATCGAGACTCGGCCGGCCAGAGGACAGCGGATGCCACCAACCATCGCATCGGCGCCTGGCGCGGCGTCGCTGGCGCTCGCTGCACGTGGGTAGCCGTCTGCATAACCGACAGCAACTATCGCAACCCGGGCTGCATGCTTAGCGGTCCACGTCGCGTTGTAACCAACGGTCTCGCCTCTTAGAACATTGCGCACATGTACAACCCGTGCCTGCAGTTCAATCACGGGACGCATTGGATTGCGGCGCCCGGGAGTCGGGTTGACCCCGAATAGCGCGGCGCCGGGACGCACCATCTCGCAATGGGCGGCATTGCCAAGGAAAATTCCGGACGAATTGGCGAGCGAGGCTGGAATGCCGCGGTATAAGAGGCGCACCTCGCGAAATAGTTTCATTTGATGCTCATTGAGCGGGTGATCAGGCTGCTCGGCGTAGACCAAGTGGCTCATCAGCAACGTGATGCCGTAGGTTTCCGCGCGAATGCGCGGCGCCAAGGCTGCCGCTTCATCGGTGGAAATGCCAAGTCGGTTCATACCGGTGTCTACATGGAGCGCTGCACCGCCATGCCATTCATTGGCCGAGCAAAACGCATCCCATTCCGCAAGTTCGACCAGACTGCCGATCACGGGGCGGGCGCGGATATCAGGAAAGGCGTCTGCGTTTCCAGGCAGAAGCCCATTGAGCACATAAAGCGCAGGTTCCGGCGCAACGGTGCGCACGCGGCGAGCCTCGGCGAGATCGGCAACGAAAAAAGTTCTACAACCGGCACCCGCAAGCGCGCGGGCGACCGGCTCTATGCCACAGCCATAGCCGTCGGCCTTGATCACAGCCCCGCACTCCGATGGCATCGCCCGGCGGCCAAGTTCCTGCCAGTTGGATACGATCGCAGCCAGATCGATAGTCAGGATACCGCCAGTATCGGGAACAAGCCCACGCGATTCCATTTGGCGCCCAGCCGGGGTGGCATCTGCCGGCAAGTCGGCCTGCGGGGCGGTCTCAGCCTTAGTCATGAATTTGGGTTTAGCCGCCCGAGGTCAGCCAGTCCATGCGGCGTCTTATATGCGCTCTGGCAAACGAGCTTCACGCGCGAGGGAGGAAAACCGGGTTATGGCGGCATCGAACTGCAACTCGACGGTGCCGGTTGGCCCGTGGCGCTGCTTCCCAATAATAACCTCAGCCTTGCCGTGCACTTTGTCGGCATCTGCGAGCCACTCCGCAAACTTTTCGCGGTTGGATTCTAGCGGCTTACGCATCTGGTGGTAGTATTCCTCGCGGTAAACGAACAGAACCACGTCGGCGTCTTGCTCAATTGAGCCAGATTCCCGCAAATCCGAGAGCTGAGGCCGCTTGTCGTCACGGCTTTCCACCTGGCGGGACAACTGTGACAGCGCAAGAATTGGTACGTTAAGTTCTTTCGCCAACGCCTTGAGTTTGGTGGTGATCTCGGTGATTTCCTGCACGCGATTTTCTGCAGAACGCCGGGTCGAGCCTTGCAACAGTTGCAAATAGTCGATGATCAGCAGATCTAGACCGCGTTGGCGTTTGAGCCGTCGTGCACGGGCCGCGAGTTGGGCAACCGACAGGCCGCCAGTTTCGTCAACGTAAAGCGGGATGTGCTGTAACTCAATTGAGTAATCCTTGATTTTCTCGAAATCGCTTTCACTAATGCCACCGCGCCTGATCTGGTTTGACGGAATGCCGGTCTGCTCTGCGATAATGCGAGTAGCGAGCTGCTCGGCTGACATTTCAAGCGAGAAGAAACCGACGAGTCCGCCATTAACCGTAATGGTGTGGCCGTCGGGCTTGACTTCGCCGCGCCATGCCTTGGCAATATTGTAGCCAATGTTCGTGGCGAGCGCGGTTTTGCCCATGCCGGGGCGACCGGCGAGAATGATCAAGTCAGATGGCTGAAGGCCGCCCATCATGCGATCGAGATCGTCCAGACCGGTAGCGGTGCCGGAAAGCTTGCCATCGCGCTGGAAGGCATGCGCGGCCATGTCGATGGCTGTCGTGAGTGCCTGCGCGAAGCGCTGGAACCCTCCATCGTAGCGACCGGTTTCCGCCAGTTCGTAAAGCCTCCGTTCCGCGTCCTCAATCTGGTCGCGCGGAGAGAAGTCGACTGGTGCGTCGTACGCGACATTGACCATGTCCTCGCCAACCTGGATGAGCGCGCGGCGGATCGACAGATCGTAGACCGTGCGCCCGTAATCTTCCGCATTGATAATTGTCGTTGCCTCGGCTGCGAGCCGCGCAAGATATTGGCTGACGGTGAGGCCACCTATGTCGGTATTGGCATCGAGGAAAGTCTTGAGCGTAACCGGTGTCGCCAGCTTGCTCGCACGGATGAGATCGCGTGCAAGCTGGTAGACTTTCTGGTGGATCGGCTCGAAAAAATGTGCCGGCTCCAGAAAATCCGAAACTCGGTAAAAGGCTTCGTTGTTGACCAGAATTGCGCCTAAAAGCGCCTGTTCTGCCTCGATATTATGCGGGGCTGAACGGTAGAGCGAGGCAGGTTCTTCGACCTGCTTGCGGGCTGTCGAATCAGAAAGTGCCATGGAATATCGATGCTTACCCGGAAATTGTGGCATAGCACGCGTTTTGTAAGCGAAACGGGCTCCGCGCACGGTTGCCCCGCAATTCACATGCTGTATTGAGCGGTGGGTAAGGCCTGTTTTTTCTTGACCCCGGTCATTTACGTGCACGGAGTTGACGCGAAACTATTCACCTGCGAGCCGCAAAGGCGGTCTACGCTTGCCTTCGGTCGCGGCGAGGCGCCGCTCTTCGCGCGCAATATAATCCCGCGTTATGGGGACTACGTCCTGGCGTTTGGTAAGCTGGATTTGCATCACCATCATGTTCTGCTCGCGGAAAGACATTTCCGAGGCTGCGAGATAGAACTCCCACATGCGCACAAAACGCGGCTCATAGATGCGTTCGACATCCTCGCGATGGGCGAGGAAGCGCTCGCGCCAGGCTTTCAGCGTCTCTGCGTAGTGCAGCCGCAGAATCTCAATGTCTGTCACAAGCAGGCGTGCATGCTCGATTACCGGAAGCACTTCGGACAGCGCCGGGATGTAGCCGCCGGGGAAAATATATTTCGCGATCCATGGATTGGTGACGTTGGGCCCTTCTGATCGGCCGATCGAATGTAGCAACATCACCCCGTCATGACTTAGAAGCTCCGTGCATTTCTGGAAAAAGGCCTCGTAGTGGCCGATGCCGACATGTTCGAACATGCCGACTGAAACAATGCGGTCAAATTGCTCGTGCACGTCTCGATAGTCCTGTAGCAGGAATCGGGCATGGTGACTCAGTCCCTTTTCTGCAGCACGTTCATTGGCGACGGCGTACTGTTCTCGGGAAAGCGTCACGCCGGTGACATTGGCGCCCCCGATCTCGGCGAGATATAGGCCCAGACCGCCCCAGCCACACCCGATGTCCAGTACACTTCTGCCGTGATCAAGCTTAAGCTTTGCAGCAATGTGTCGTTTCTTGGCGAGTTGCGCATCGTCAAGGGAGCTATCCGGCGTTTCGAAATAGGCACAGCTGTACTGCCGATCCGCGTCGAGAAAGAGTGAGTAAAGACGGCCGTCGAGGTCATAGTGGTGCGCAACGTTGCGCCGAGCTCGCTTGCGCGGATTGAATTGGGCGAGACGTCGGGCGACATAGCGCAGAAGCCATTGTGGGCGGGCCCAATTTGGGATTTCCACTCTCTGGCCAAGCACGATTGCAAGCACGTCGGCGATTGTGCCCTCCTCGACCACTAGCGTGCCGTCCATATAGGCCTCGCCGAACCTTAGCTCGGGATCGAACAGTATTCCGAGTTCTGCGGCGCGTGTAGTGAAGCGTACCGCCACCGGCGCCCCAGTGCCATCGCCGAATGTGAAGGCTCTTCCGCGCGAGGTGGTGAGCTTGAACGTTCCTCGCCGGATAAATGTACCGAGCAAAATTTGAAGCAACCGGTCCATCGGCCGCCTTCATCACCCAGATCCGCGCGCTACTGCTTGCAGCTTGCTCGAAAATACAACGCAGCGGACGTACAAATGTTCATAGGTATTTAATCAAAGATACTGAAGGTCAGCAATGCTGCAAGACGCAATGCCACCGTTCGTCCGGACGCAGGTCGACGCCAAGGGAAAGCTTGACGAAAAGCAAAAGCCAGCAGCAAAACCAGGCGGGGTAAGAGCTGAAAAGCCCAATTGGACGGCCGATGAGTCCAGATCAGCCGAGCCTAAGTCTCCCGAATGTGGACCCGCTGACATTAATAGTCGCGAGCCACAATCGGCGCTGCTGAGCCAGGTGTGCTCGCGGCAGGCAAAGAAAAGCTACGCGTCTTTGCTCGTTTTCTTTTTGCCTTTTGGAGTCTTAGTTGCGGCTGCCGCGGTTTCCGCACCCCCTGGCGGCGCGGCCACCATGTCCCCTGACTCTTCGCGACCCCGGCGAGTCTTCGCGGCTTCCGGCTCAAACATTGCCTCTGCAGCGGTTGCCGCAGCGGCGGCCTTCTCCTCGGCATCTGTGCGCCTTACAGTAACGTCCTCGCCATGCGCGATGCGCTCGGCTTCGTCGGCGCTACGCGCAACGGTCACGGTAATTGCTGCCTCGACTTCCGGATGGAGCGCCAATGGCACTTTATATTGGCCAATCGTCTTAATCGGTGCATTGAGCATAATCTGCGAGCGTCCGATCTCTGCGTCGTCGTCTTTAAGCAGGGCAGCGATGTCACGAGTCGAAACTGAGCCGAACAACTGGCCTGCCTCGCTCGCCTGACGCAGGACCACATAGCTCTTGCCGTCAAGCTTGCCTGCAAGCTTGCCCGCTTCACCCTTCGTCTCAAGATTGCGGGCCTGAAGTTCGGCCCTCATCTCCGCGAACCGCCTTTTGTTGTCGGTTGTTGCTCTTAAGGCCTTGCCGCGTGGCAGCAAAAAGTTGCGGGCAAAACCATCCTTTACACGCACGACGTCGCCCATTTGACCGAGCTTTCCGATACGCTCGAGCAGGATCACTTCCATTGTTGTTTCTCCTTGATTGAATTTAGATTTTGGTGACCGTCTTGATCTCACGAATGAGCAGGGGGCCCGCGCATGCGCGCAGCATGCCCTCGTAAGCCAAAAACTGTATCGATAAGGCCAAGGAGGCAGAGTGCCAGCAGCGGCCAACCGAGGACGCCTACAACGGCATAGGTGAGCGTGAGCACGAAGCCGCGCATATTCATGCCGGCGGTAATTGCGTGAAGTACCGCGAAGCCAAGAACGCCATAGGCCAGAAGCAGAGTCGCCGAAAAGACACTGGCCGCGATACCAAGCAAACCGTCGACAAAGCTCAAGGTAATAGCGAGTGCCAACGCGGCAATCATCATTCGCGGAAGGGTCATGGCCGAAAGCTGCGGCCAAGGCCGTAACAAGCGCCCCGAAAACTTGACAACGCGGCCAGCAAGCCAAAGGTTGAGTAGATCAGTGATGGCGGTGAGCACCGCTGCGGCGGCCGGTATCACGCTGACGAGGAAGTCGATCAACCGATCGACTTTGCCAATGCCAGGCGCATTGGGTGACGCGCCGGGCGAGGTGCCAGTTTCAGCGCGCAGGATCGTAGCTAGCGCACCACGCAGTCCCGCACGAAAGCTGTCTGCGTCGGTGCCAAAATTCAGAATAGCGACAAGCACGGCAAATGCAGCTAGAAGCGCCGCCCACATTACCAGTCGACCGGGTGGATACCATTCCAGCGTTACTTGGTTCTCGCACTCCCTGGCGGCCCCACTGGCGGAGCGAGCGAGCATCGTGAGATAGCAAAGCCACCACCCTGGAATGCCGGCACCCGCGATGAATGCAAACAGGAAAACAGCGCCGAAAGCCATCCCGAGGGCGATCGCACCAGTAAACATCGCGATCAATGCAACCCAATGACTCCAGCCAAGCCCTGCAATCATGATCGGCAGTGGCGCGAGATAGAACAAAGGAATTGATAACAACGTGCCTGAAGTCACCGAGGCGAATAAAAGGGCCGCCGCGGCTCCGGCTCCGATACCTATAGCTGCAAAATGCGTCATCACGAGCTGTCCCGCTCCTGTGAGCGGTTAGAGGCAGAACTTGCGTCCGCCCCAACCATCGGCTTCCGAGTAACCCAGGAAGCCTCGTTATCGTCTTACCGGATCACATAAGGCAGAAGGCCGAGAAAACGCGCGCGTTTGATTGCCTGCGCCAGCTCGCGCTGCTTTTTCGCCGACACAGCAGTAATGCGACTCGGTACGATTTTGCCGCGCTCCGATACATAGCGCTGCAGCAGCTTGACGTCCTTGTAGTCAATCTTCGGCGCATTAGCTCCGGAGAACGGGCAGGTCTTGCGACGGCGGAAGAACGGGCGGCGAGCGCCACCTTGTGGTGAGAATGCCATGGCCTATTCCTCCCCCGCACTGAAGTCGACACCCTCGATGTCGTCGCCACCTTCGTCGCGGCGTCGCCGCTCACCGCGCCCGCCGCGTTCGTCGCGGTCGCGATCAGACTTGCGCATCATCGCGGATGGGCCTTCCTCGTGTGTTTCGACACGGATCGTGAGATAGCGCAATACATCTTCGTTGAGACGCTCCTGACGTTCGATCTCGTTAATCGCGGCAGGTGGCGCATCCACATTGAGCAACGTCATATGTGCCTTGCGGTTCTTGCGAATCCGGTAAGTTAGGGATTTCAAGCCCCAATATTCGTTCTTCGTGACCTTGCCACCCATTTGTCCGATGACCCCGGACAGCTGTGTGGTCAATACCTCGACCTGCTGCGCGCTCAGGTCCTGTCGCGCGAGGTAAACATGTTCGTATAGCGGCATGAATGCCTTTCCCTTGTTCACATCCCTGTCGTCAATTCCGGCGCCAAGCCCCTCGAGCCCTTCGGGGAAAGGCTCGAATGCTCTGAAGGCGGAAGCACGGGACGCCAAGCCTAACAGGCCCTACCGGCCAAGTGCAGCCGGCCGTCCGTTCAGCTCCCAACCAAAATTGACGGAGCGCGGTTTTATATGCGGTTCCCACAAAAAGGCAAGGTAAAGCAGCGTGCCGAAAGGTTGCAAATCCCGCAGGATGTTGGCCTCCTTGGGGGCTCTAGGCAGCGCTCGGTCCGCTGTCGTCCCTTGGAGCTGATCGGCAAGCTCTAAAGCGAGTTCTGCGCCTTCTCGGATTTGGCATGCCGTGTCACCCATTCTGCTCACTGGCCATGCGCATTTTTTTAATCGCTCAAGCAGCCGGTCCAGATGTTGCGCCAGGATGGCGAAAGACCGGATCGATCCTTGCCCGCACAAACTTATCCTCGGTGACCGGGTCGCTCCTGTACTTGGCCTTTGAAGGGCAACAAAAATCTCAGTCAAAAATTTATAGTCAGGTTACCGCGAGGCGCCCAACTTGACAGAACCGGTAGCGAGGTGTCTTTCGGCCCGATTTCTGGGCCGCGAACAATTAGCGGGCAAAACATGTCGGTCGCTTTTGTGTTTCCAGGGCAAGGTAGCCAGTTCGTCGGGATGGGCAAGTCGCTGGCGGCGAACTTCGCCCCCGCGCGACGGGTCTTCGAGGAAGTAGATGTGGCTCTCGACAGCAAACTCAGCACTGTCATATTCGAGGGCCCCGCTGATACTCTCACGCTCACCGAAAACGCGCAGCCTGCATTAATGGCAGTTTCGCTTGCTGCATTTCGGGTGCTGGAGAAAGAAGCGGGGTTCAATTTGGACGGCGATGTGCAATTTGTCGCCGGTCATTCGCTCGGTGAATATTCGGCGTTGGCTGCCGCGGGCGCTTTTACTGTCGGGGACACAGCGCGGCTTTTGCGAACACGCGGGCAAGCAATGCAAAAGGCAGTACCAGTTGGTGCGGGTGCCATGGCCGCGCTAATCGGTTTCGAGTTCGATGCGGCCTCAGCCATTGCGGCCGAAGCGGCAGAGGGCGAAGTGTGCCAAGCCGCCAACGATAACGGCGCTGGCCAGGTGGTCGTTTCCGGCAGCAAGGCGGCGGTCGAGCGTGCAGTGGAAATCGCCAAAACTAGGGGCGCCAAACGTGCAATGCTTCTGCCAGTATCGGCCCCCTTCCATTGTGCACTGATGCAGCCGGCCGCCGATGTGATGGCCGCTGCGCTGGCGAAAGTGTTGGTCAAGCCTCCATCGGTGCCCCTTGTTGCAAATGTGCTGGCTAGGCCAGTGCGTGAGCCAACAGAGATCCTGCGCGCGTTGGTCGCCCAGGTAACCGGGACTGTGCGTTGGCGCGAGTCGGTCACGTACATGGCGGGTGCTGGCGTCACGAATTTCTACGAGGTTGGCGCTGGCAAGGTGCTAAGCGGATTGATCAAACGGCTTGCCGAGGGCGCCACTACTACCGCTATCAGTAGTCCGGAGGACATTGCCGCCTTCAAGGCGGGGAGGAACTTATGATGTTCGATTTGACCGGCAAGACGGTGTTGGTAACCGGTGCGAGCGGATCAATCGGCGGCGCGATCGCGCGTGCTTTGCATGCCCAAGGCGCGATCGTCGCGGTCT
>Ga0126384_10001157_pt1 | contig 15508 bp, 11 predicted proteins | sample PanSoiMetPlot_36_FD_92543 | JGI IMG/M metagenome (GOLD analysis project Ga0126384, IMG submission 92543) | Tropical forest soil microbial communities from Panama - MetaG Plot_36 | ecosystem: Environmental > Terrestrial > Soil > Tropical forest > Bulk soil | place: Panama | collected 2016-02-17 | reverse complement strand
TCAGCGCCAGCATCAGCGCCATGATTAATGCGAATTGGCCTATTTCAGGAAGCATGTGTTGGAACTCTTTGGAGTGCGGCGACGTGGCGCCGCTTTTGTACCCACGAACCGTCGCAAATCGCCGTCAAGCCGGCGCACTCCAAATTTATTTAGAAAGCGTCTTCGCCGCCTCGTTAGCCGAGTTCTTTACCTTCTCCATGTCCTTCGCCTGATCCAAAGCCCTGGCCGCTTCGGGCGGCATATAGTTCTCGTCGTGCTTCGCCATAATTTGATCAGCATAAAAGATGCCGTCAGCGCCGACGCGCCCTTGAGCAACACAGCCTCGGCCTTCCTTAAAAAGGTCGGGAAGGATGCCTTTGTACACAACCGGAATGCTGTTCGCAGTGTCGGTAACAGAAAAGTGCACCGTCAATCCGTCATTGTCTCGCTTCAGCGTTCCGTTCTGCACAAGTCCGCCAATGCGGAATGTGCGGCCGACCGGAGCCTCTTTGATTGCGATCTGGGTTGGGCTAAAAAAGAAAACCAGGTTCTGCCGGAATGCGCCAAGAACCAGCCAGGCAGCAAGTCCCAATCCGGTCAGCGCGACGACAATAAATACGATTCGCTTATGACGGGTTTTCATACTTTCTATGATGCAATTTCCAGTTTGGAGGTTCGTGCTTCGAGCGGGGCAGGCTTAGGCGTGCGTGGAAGTCCTCGCTTGCGCCTCAGCAGCAGCAAAACTTCGGCGGCCAGAAGTACAAAGGTTACGCCATACGAACCCCAAACATATGGTGCGTATCCGCCCATGGAGAAAAACTGTGACCAGCTTGACCAGTGCATGAAATTGTCAGGCCGCAGCCCCAGCGAGCCACGGCGCCTCTCTTTCTCGTTCACAAATGATGCAACGCACGCGCACCAGAACCACGGCGATTGAATACATCCAACACGCCGCCAGTAGCACCAACATTGATGCCAACATCGTCGGCGCCATCGTCGGTTTGCTGGCAATCCGAATGGTCGCGCCCTGATGCAGCGAGTTCCACCACTGCACAGAAAAGTAAATAATCGGAATATTTATTAGCCCAACCAGGGCGAGCACCGCACCAGCGCGATCGGAGCGGCGGGGATCGTCGATCGACGACTGCAGCGAGATGAAGCCGATGTACAGAAACATCAGGATCAGCGTTGAAGTCATCCGAGCATCCCAAACCCAATAAACGCCCCAGGCCGGGCGGCCCCAAAGTGCCCCCGTAACCAGGGATATGAAGGTAAAGATGGCGCCGGTCGGGGCGATTGCTGTGGCCATCATTGAACCCAATCGAGCGTTGAATGCCCAACCAATGCCCGCGTAAATCGCCATCAAGACGTAGAGAAACATTCCCATCCATGCGGCGGGCACGTGGATAAAGATGATTCGGTACGCTTCGCCTTGTTGGAAGTCCGTAGGCGCTACCGCAAACCCAAGGTATAAGCCGACGATGAAAAGAATGATCGTGACTCCGGTAAACCAGGGGACCATCTTGCCGGCGAGTGGGTAGAAGTTCGCAGGCGCTGCGTATTTATACCAGTGGATCTTTTTGGTGCTCATTTAGTTACAGCCATCTGCGCCAGACTGGCTCGCAGCAACAATTCTCATTCCAACGAAATTCTCAAGGCAGCGCTTGTCGCCCAGGGAGCAAACACGAACGAGACAACCAGCGTAGCCGCCAGCAGCAACAACCACGGTTGCGTGGCAGCGCCGTTAACGCTCGCATCGACAGCTCCGGCGCCAAAAATCAATGCCGGAATGCAAAGAGGCAACACGAGCAAAGCGATCAGGACGTTCGCGGCGCGTAACCCCAGCGTCAGCGCTGCACCGACTGAACCAACTAAACTGAGAACCGGCGTGCCCAGCAGCAAAGACACAGTAATCGTCGCCAGTGTATTTTCCGACAATCCAAACTGAACGCCAAGCAGCGGAGCGACCAGCACCAGCGGAATCTCAGAAACCAACCAATGGGCAAACATTTTCGCGAGCACAACCAGAAACAGCGGCTGCGGTGTCAATAGGATCTGTTCAAGGGTCCCGTCCTGATAATCGTTGCCGAAAATCCGGCTCAGGGACAGCATCGATGCCAGGAGCGCCGCAACCCAAACGATTCCCGGAGCGATGGCCCTTAACAATTGTGGTTCCGGTCCAATACCCAGTGGGAAGAGGCTGACAACGATCACAAAAAAAAAGAGCGTCGCGAGAACATCAGCACGGCGGCGCCACGCGAGAATGAGATCGCGACGCACCAGCCAGGAGAACATGGTCAGCGTGGACGGTCTTTTCACGCTCCGAGATCCAGCCGCTGACTTGAAGGCAAGGCGAGCTCCTGATGAGTCGCCACAATGGCCATGCCTCCGGTGCTGAGATGGTCCGTAATAACTCTTCGCGCCACGGTGACGGCCGCGTCGTCCAGCGACGCGAGCACCTCATCGAGAATCCAAAGCGCCGCGGTCGACGCAAGCAATCGCGCGAGGCCAATGCGCCGCCGTTGTCCAGCCGAAAGCAGTCGCGCCGGCAAATCCCAGTAATCTTTCAGTCCCAGCTGAGCGAGTTTTTCTTTCGCTTGTTCACGCCTCAACGAAGTTCCCGAAAGAGCACTCGACACGCGCAGATTCTCAATCGCCGTTAATTCATCCTTGACCCCGTTTTGGTGAGCCAAATAAGCGATCTCCGAGTGATACTCTTCGCCCAGAGTGCGAATGTTTTTTTCTTGCCACCGGATCTCGCCTTCCGCGGGTGAAGCTAACCCGCATAGAATCCGCAGCAGGCTGGTCTTGCCTGTTCCGTTTGGCCCACGCAGTTCAATGACCTCGCCGGGATGTAGCGCGAAATTCAGATGCTCGAATAATCGTCGATCGCCGCGAACGCAGCCAAGATTTATCGCTTGCAACATCTATTCAGACGCCAAAAGTGAATAACCGCGATTGGGTCTGGATAATAGCCGACAACCGCTGCGATTGTCATTTTGCAGTAGCTTCGCGAGCTGCGGGCAGTCGGGCGGGTGAACAATTATTTCGAGGCAATTGCATACCAGGCATACTTGCTTCCATTCCAATAAATTACTCCTGACTTGCCGGACAGGTTTTCGGTAATGATATCCCCGCGCAGTGGCGGCAGCTTTTGTTTATCGTTATTCGTTTGCGCAACGCTGAATGTTTGCGCCGTCATATTGGCCGCGCCTTGATTCTTCAAGAGGTAAGTCTGCTTTGCTTCCGGGTCGCGCCACCCTTTCGCGCCGGCGCCGTGAATGATCGCCAGCAGCAGATCGTCCGCTTCGGCGCGCATCGGTTTTGGCGGGACCACGCGAGCCGGTTTTTGGTTCACATTCGTAGGGTCCTCCAAAATCCAATTCGCAAGCTCGCTGTTGATTTCCGAAAGGTGATCCCGGTTCGGTCTAATCAGAACCGCAAGATCTTCTGAAGCATCGCCGTTAAAATCACCCGTCACAAACGACGGCTTGCTCGAGAAATCCGTTGAGGCGGTCTTGTCGAAAACGCGCGTGACTGCGCTTTTTACTTCATCCGGAGTGGGCGGCGGCAGGGGCTGAGATTTAACCGCGGCCGTGGCGTTCGGTCGCGCAATCATCGGCGTAGACACCGGCTCCATTGACACTGGCGTTGGTTCACTTGATTTCGCCTTTGTTTGCGTTGCCTCGTCAGGTGTTTGAGTACAGCCCGAAGCAAGAACATATAAGACGAGGGAAAATAGATACGTTGAAGCGCGCAGTATTTTCATGAGTGAATCCCGTAGAAGGATCATTGAGGCTGCCGGCCAAGCAGCCTCAATGATGAATGTTGGTTACTGTCACAACGAGTTGAGGAAAGTAATTAACTGGTTCTTCTGCGTCGTGCTCAGAGCCCGATAATTGTTGATTACGCCCGTAGCCTCGCCTGCATGCCGCAGGATGGCTTCGTTGCGCGTGTAGGTTTCCGCATCATGCATCAACTCATTCCGCGTCCGCATCCCCCACAATGGCGCCGTGCGCATTTTGTTCTTCATCGATTGGTCCAGGGAGTTGGTGCCCGGGATGTTTACCTGGGCAATGCCGTCCCCTGTTCCCACGTTGTGCAACAAGAAATCACTAAACGGGTGAATTAGCTTGCTACCCAGGGCAGCAGGTACCACAAATGCGCCGCCATTGACTACCGTTCCCGGAGCGGCGGTTTGCAAAGTCTGGATATGACAAATGTCACATCCAATGGAATCAAACAGCGCTGCGCCGGCTTGCGCATCAGCAGTTGCCGCCAATCGCGCATCACGCGACGGAGCCTTTGAGGCTCGCATGAATCTCGCGAAGACGTCGATGTCATTTTCGGGGTCTTCGCCACACCTTACATTCGGATTGTTCTCGCAAGGTGTCGTGTCCGACACATCGTCGCACAATGTTGTCGCTTCATTAAGGTTGAGCCGGTTGGTGATGCCCTGTTCGTTCAAGTACGCGTCACTTGAAAAAGAGAGCAAACTGGCCAACTGGTCCTTCCAGCCGAATCGTCCGATGCGAAATTGGCCGGGTGCTTCCAAAACCGGGACCGTCGCGAGTTGACCCTTCATCCCTGAGGGCTGCCCATTTGGGATGTTCTGTAAGGTGGTGTTTGAAATGGCCTCAACGAAGCCATCCCCTAAAGTGTTGTTGCTTGAGCGAGGCGTGCGAATGTTCTCAGCTCCGGGCACCCGCTCCTGCGCTTGCTCGTTCGGATGGTTGTAGACAATCGCATGCGTTGTGAGGTCAGTGATTACCGCAGGACAGGTTGCTCGCTGATTAATCAACGATCGGTTGGCAATGGTTACGCCCGACAGGCCGTCGCCGTCGTTAATGGTAACGGTGGCCGGAACGAAATTACCATTGGCATCGTTGTGCCCGGCCCGTAACTCCGTTATCTGGCTGATGCCACCGGTTACCGGATTTTGGTGACAATCGACACACGCGGTGGCGTTGTAGACTGGACCAAGACCATCGGTCGGTGTATCAACCTCCTGAAATGTTGCTCTGTCAGCGTCGTGAGTGGCCTGATCGACCAGGCCGTTGGTTAACGTATCCATGCCCGTGGGAGCTTCTGTTGCTGATTGACCTTCGACTGAAGTCGAGTGCCAAATCGGCAGCGCGAGAGCGATGGCAAAGAGGAGAAAGACTACTACCCTTAGACCTTTTTCCATGTTTGTTCCTCCTAACAGGTAAGAGACACTACCGTCGATGCAAACCCGCACATTCACCCGTCGGCGACGGGAGCCTAAAGGTCTGCAAAAAGGTTTGTTACCTCTGGGTCGTTGGCTGACCAGACAGCAAGGCGTGCACGGCCGGATTCCGGTCAGGAAAAAGGGGATGGTGGTTTACTGTTAGTGATTCTCGTTGCGAACTAGCTGAGACCTTGCGTTTTTCGTTGCAACGGGCGCGAACTCTATTACTGTTGGCTTATTATGTCAATACAAATCTTTGCATCGCGCAAAGAAATTAGCATCGCAAGCCCGTTTACGGAATTGACCTTGGCCAGGGCGGGAAAGGTTCTTAAGGTCGCACCTGGAACAGGTGGTACCCGCGGTTGAACTTATGCCCCCGCAACTTCTCGAGCGTAGAAGATAATCGCTTGTCAGTCACGATGGTTGCGAACGGGTTGCTGCTCTACAAGTTTTCAGATACAAAAGAACTTTCCATCTCGAGTAATTAATTCAGCGGCGATTTCCTGTCAAAGCAAACCAGATGATTTGGATTGAACGTGATGCACGTGTCGCAGCTCTTCACGAAGAGCTTCTTGAAATAGAGCAGCGACTCATTCCCACCGGCCTTCACTTGTTTGGCCGAGCCGCCGAACTGCATGAAAAAGCGGATTTGCTGCGCGCTGTGGCGATGTTTGACAGGCCTGAACATGGAACACGCTCGCTTCCGTCTCTGATTGCTGAGGCGCTCGGACTCGATGCTGACGCGACAACGTCACGTGCCGCGGACACCACAGAGCTGGTAGATGAGATCGTGTCACAAGCTGTGCGTCAGTTTTGCGATCAAGGAGTGCAGCCGGCATCGACGTGGCTGAAATTACGAGCGGGAGTTGACCAGTCGAAGTCCCTTCCTACATTTCGGCTGCTGGCTCAAATCTCCGAGCAACTTGATCTGAATCATGAGATCGAATCGTTGATGTCCGCGCTGCGTGGTCGGTACATCGAGCCTGGACCGGGCGCAGACATTGTTCAGAATCCACTCGTTCTACCAACTGGCCGCAATACTCACGCAGTCAATCCTTATTCAATCCCGTCCCGAACGGCATTCTTGCGAGCGAAAGCAACCGCGCAGGCGCTGCTCGATCGCTATGTCGCGGAACACGGCCGCTATCCGCGCGCCCTCGCGCTGGTGCTTTGGGGTCTGGACAATATCAAGACGCAGGGTGAAGGCGTGGCGCAGGCACTCTGGCTGCTCGGCGTTCGCCCGGTTCGTGATGCGCTGAATCGGGCAACTGACGTCGAAGTAATTCCGTTGGCAGAACTGAAGCGTCCGCGGATGGACGTCGTCATAACTGTGTCAGGGATTTTTCGCGATCTTTTCGCGCCCACGATGGCGCTCCTCGATAAGGCCGTCCGGCGAGTGGCAACTTTGGATGAACCTGCGGAAATGAATTACCTGCGAAGAAACGTGCTGGAACAGATTGACCGGGCGACTCTCAATTTTGATGACGCAGTTACGCGCGTGTTTTCGAATGCACCGGGAAGCTACGGAACAAATGTCAACTTTATGGTGATCGAGTCGCAGTGGGACAGCGCCGCCGCCCTCGGTGACCTCTTCGTTACGCGAAAATGTTTTGCCTACGGTCGCAAGTCGGACGGGCGAATGATTGAAGGACACGAAGCGAAGACTTTAATGGACGAAGCATTAACGCGCGTTGAAGCTACTTACCAGAACATCGACTCTTTTGAAGTCGGGATCACCGACGTCGATCATTACTTCGAGTATTTAGGTGGAATCTCAAGGGCTGTCGAAACGCGCACGAATTGTCGCCCGTCAATATATCTGGCTGATTCACTGGCAGCGCAGACCAGAGTCCGATCTCTTGAGGAGACCATCCGGCTTGAGACCCGCGCCAGGACGCTCAATCCGAAGTGGTATGAAGGGATGCTTAGACACGGGTTCCGCGGTGTCGCGGAAATCGAGAACCATGTGACGAATACTTTCGGTTGGAGCGCTACTGCTGATGCGGTCGACCCGTGGATCTACACGGAGATTGCCCAGACATTTCTGCTTGATCCCGTTATGTACGAAAGGCTCCGTGAACTCAACCCCGATTCGCTGAGATCTCTCGCTGAGCGGCTTTTCGAGACGCATGAGCGGGGATTCTGGAATCCAAACGAGGAGATACTCGAAAGACTTCGGGATGTTATGAACGAGTTGCAACGGATGCAAACCGCATGAAAGTCACCGTCTTGTATGTCGGATCGAGTCTGCTTCGGCCGCTGAGAAACGCCGAGCGTGAGGTAAGTCGTGCTTACCAATTCGACATTAACGTGATGACCTACAATTTCGCCGCGCCATTCACCGAACTTCAGTGGTCCGAAATCGAGCACGCAGTTGCTCAATCAGACATTGTGTTCGTCATTCATGTTATTGATGGCGAGAACGCCGCGCGCCTGGTGCCTTTGCTCGATCGTCATCGCAGAGACCGCACCATAATCGTCATTAACTGCATGCCCGACCTGATGCGCCGAACGCGCATGGGCAAGTTGGATTTGGGGCGGCTGCCCGGAAGTTCACGCAAACGCGCAAAGGCCGAAGGGTCTGATAACTACGATACCGAAGAACATCCTTCATCGCTGATTCGCGCAGTCACATCATGGATCGGCCGGCAAGCGAAAAACGGGAAAGCAAATGGTCACGGCCGCGCCGACTATCTGAAATGGGTCGATCGGCTGCCATCACTTTTGCGCTTTGTACCAAATGCCGGGCCGCTAGGTGATGCGAAGAACTATTTGCTAATCGTCAGCTATTTCCTTCAGCCCACGCCGCGCAACATTCAATCAATGATCCTTTGCGCGCTGAAGTATTACGGTGCGGATGACTGGCTGAAGGTCATTGAGATTCCGCCGCCGGAAACACTGCCATCAGTTGCGATCTATCATCCCGACGCACCTCGGCTTTTTGAATCGGTCGAAGATTATCAAACCTGGCACGAACAGCGGGAAACAAAGACCCAAAACCAAAGCCCAAAGACCAACAGAATGGCTTTGGATCCAAAATCAACTGTCGGGTTGCTGCTGATGCGGCCACAGGTCATCAGCAACTCGCGAAAACATTACGACGGTTTGATTCGAGCGATTGAAGCTGAAGAGTTGAGTGTGATTCCAGCGATCGCCACGCTGATGGACAATCGCGAAGCGTGCGAACGGTTTTTTGTTGATACGCACGCTTCCGGCGTGCATTCCTCAAAGCAGGCTGGAGGCCTGCGTAACCCGCGCGTTAGCCAGGTCGTTTCGCTGACCGGCTTCAGTTTCGTCGGCGGTCCGGCCATGAATGACAGCGAAGCCGCCACGGAATTCCTCCGTGAGCTGAAGGTCCCCTATCGGTCGCTGGTGAGTCTCGATGCGCAGACGATTGACTCGTGGCGCACCTCACCAACGGGCCTCAACCCCGTGCAGACGGGCATGCAGGTCGCGATTCCCGAAATCGACGGCGCAACTGAGCCGTTTGTCTTCGGTGGTATTCCCGAGCGGGGCGTCGAGCCGGCGGCTTTGGAGGATCGCTGTGAACGAATCGCCCGGCGTTTGAAACGTTGGAACCGCCTGCAAATTGCGGATCGTCAGGAACTGAGAATTGCGCTCGTTATCTATTGCTTTCCTCCCAACAAGGGAAACCTTGGAACGGCTGCGGACCTTGATGTGTTCGCTTCGCTGTTAGATCTGCTCAACAGGATGAAGGCCGAGGGCTATCAGGTGCCGATGCCCGACAGTGCTGATCACCTGCGATCGCTGTTGCTCAACGGAAACGCTAATCAGCAAAGCACCACTGCGAATGTCATTTACAGAATGAATGTCGATGAATACCGCCGGCTTTGTCCTTTTGTAGCCGACATCGAAACGGAATGGGGACCAGCACCGGGGAAGATCAATTCAGACAACGACGAACTGCTGGTTGAGGGCATTAATCTTGGCAACGTCTTCATCGGCGTTCAGCCGACCTTCGGTTTTGAAAGCGATCCGATGCGTATGCTGATGGCAAAGGGTGGCGCGCCACATCACGGCTTTGCCGCTTTCTATACTTATCTCGAAAAAGTTTTCCAGGCGGACGCGGTCGTTCATGTGGGAACTCATGGAGCGATGGAGTTTATGCCGGGCAAGCAAGTTGGGCTCTCTTCCGAATGCTGGCCGGATCGCCTAATCGGCGAGCTTCCGAACATTTACATTTATAGCGTCAACAATCCATCCGAAGGCACAATCGCGAAACGCCGTTCTTATGCGGAGCTGATTTCCTATCTTACGCCGCCAATCGAAAATGCCGGCTTATATAAAGGACTGGCTGAGCTAAAGGATTTGATCAACGCTTATCGCCAAAGCGTTGGCGAACAAGAGCGTGAGAGTCTCTTTACGTCGATCGAAGAACTGAGTCGCGACCTTAACCTGACGGCAGCTGATTCTTCCTCGTCTCGAGTATCCGCGCTCTGAAGTCCTCAGCTCGCACGCGGTGTCGAACGAACTCAACGCCATTGATGAGCAAAACGGGAATATCGTAGCGGTATTGCGCGAGCAGATCAGGATCGCTTTCAATATTTACTTCGCGCAGACGATAAAGATGGGCACATGATGCGCGGGCAATCTCGGTTTTCATCTCGTCACAAAGATGGCAACCGGGCTTGCTGTAAATGATTACCTCGATGCTTTGTGACATGTTTTCACGGACGACGGGTCAGTGTGAGCTGGTGTTCGATTCCCATTCTCCTCTTGCCAATTTTGTCACGAACGATGTATAAGATTCGGCTGGCCGCGCCATTTTTATATATGATTTTTCGGCGCGGCGCACTTCTAAGTGAAGAGAATTACTTCTATTTTCGCCGAGACATTGATTGATCTGGTTGCGCGGGATTTATGATTTTGAAAAAATCTCTGCGTAGAAGTGTGAGACTCCGGTTTCGTGGCCGTGACTTTCAGGGGAGGTCACTGGAGTGGATAGCAATCCAAACACCGAAACATCTGTAGCCGTAGCTGAGAAGCCCGCCGGACCCCCGATGCCGCCGCCGGCACGGGGCGCGGCAACGCCTGTGTCGAAACCGGCGGCCAAACCGGCAGTGGTCGTCGAATCCGCGCCGGAACCGCCCGTCAACAAGACCCGTCGCCGAATCGTCTGGTACAGCATCGCAGGATTTCTGACTACCTGCTTTTTGATGTTTGTGCGGTTTTTCCTGCCGCGGTCGATCACCGAACCTTCCAGCACATTTAAGATTGGATATCCCGGTGATTACGCGCTTGGTGTGGACACCAAGTACCAGCAGCAGTACCGCATCTGGGTCGATAAAACCTCAGATCGTCTGTTTGTGGTGTACGCGCGTTGTACGCATTTGGGCTGTACACCAGACTGGAAACCCAGCGAAAACAAATTTAAGTGCCCCTGTCATGGCAGCGGCTACGACAGTGAGGCAATCAACTTCGAAGGTCCGGCGCCGCGACCGATGGATCGAGCACATGTGGAGCTGGATGCGGAAGGGCAGATCGTGGTGAACACTGCGAAACTCTACAAATGGGAGAAAGGGGCACCGGCACCGGGCGAGTTCAATGATCGCGGCGCTTACATTCCGTAGTGATCCAAGCTGACAGGTTGCGGCGCAAACTAACAGTTTGCGTTGCGAAATAGTCGGGCCAGCGGGCAGCCAGCAACATGGACGATCCGAAAGACAAAGTAGAAACCAAACAACTAACCGGCGAAAAGACCGAAGTCGGTTTAGTTGAGCGCGCCAAAGTATCCGCCGTGGCGTTGAAGGATCGTGCGCTGGAAGAAGCGAAAGACTACAAAGACCCGCAACAGACACAGCTTTGGAAGTCGATCTTTCGTGTTTCGCATGAACGTTCAGATCCGCGCAATCGTTCACTCGCCGTTCTTTCGAATGTTTTCCTGCATCTGCATCCGGCCAAGATCAACCGGGATGCCGTGCGGTACCAGTACACCTGGGGAATGGGTGGTATCACGTTCTACCTATTTATCGTGCTGACGTTCACCGGCGTGCTGCTGATGTTTTATTACCACCCCACCAAGATCCAGGCCTTCCAGGACATCCTTTATCTCGAGCACGACGTACCGTTCGGAAAGCTGCTGCGGAACATGCACCGCTGGGCCGCGCACCTGATGGTAATTACGACATGGCTGCACATGTTCCGCGTCGTGCTGACCGGTTCCTACAAAAAGCCCCGAGAGTTCAATTGGTGTGTGGGCGTGGTGCTGCTGGTGCTGACGCTGTTGCTTTCGTTTACCGGATATCTGCTGCCCGATGATCAGCTGGGTTTCTGGGCCGTAACGGTCGGAACGAACATGGCCCGCGCGACACCTCTGCTCGGTCATGAGGGGCCGTTTGGGGCGCAGTTGGGTCTGACACCATACAACGACGTACGTTTTGGTTTGCTCGGCGGGTCGATCGTGGACGCGAATGCTTTGCTACGGGCATACATCTGGCACTGCATCGGGATTCCGCTGGTCGCGTCGATATTTATGGCAGTGCACTTCTGGCGGATCAGAAAAGACGGCGGTATCTCAGGGCCGGCGCCGGTCATGCTTGAATCGGAAATGAAGGTAGCGAAGAAGAAATAATTTCTCCGTGTTCTCCGTGCCTCCGTGGTGATTATTGCTTTGGAAATGAACCACGGAGGCGCGGAGGACACAGAGTCGGGTTCGTAATGGACAATCCGAATCCAAAATCGCGACGCAATAAACTAATTGCGCTGATCATTGCGGTGGTGCTGGTTGGTTTGTTCGTCTATTCGGTCCAGGACTGGCACCAGCTTTGGAAGATTGTCTCAGCGCCGGACAACGTGCCCATCGTCGCGATGCTGTTCCTGGTACCGTTCTTTACCTGGCTCGGCATCCGGCAAGCCGTTCGAAATGATCGTTTGATCGGCGAGTTAGAGTCCGACGCAAAGCTGGCGAAGACCCATCACCGCAAAGTCGAACCATGGCGGCCCGGCTGGGCAAAAGAGTTGCACGTCTGGCCGTATCTCGTGCGCATTGAATTTCTGGCCGCGATTATCGTCACCGTGATCCTTTACGTATGGTCGATCGGGCTGAATGCGCCGCTGGAAGAACCTTCAAATCCGAATCTGACGATGAACCCGTCGAAGGCGCCGTGGTATTTCCTTGGTTTGCAGGAGATGCTTGTGTACTTCGACCCGTGGATCGCCGGCGTGGTCATGCCTTCGATCATCATGATCGGATTGATGGTCTTTCCCTATGTCGATTCAAATCCACTGGGAAATGGCTATTACACCTATCGCCAGCGGCGGTTCGCGGTGAACATGTTCGGCTGGGGATTCCTGATGTGGATTCTTTTGATCTTCATTGGCACATTTATTCGCGGGCCGGGCTGGATCTGGTTCTGGCCGGGCGAGACCTGGGACCATAACACCGTCGTCTTCGATCGAAATCGCGACGTGCACGAGATTGTCGGACTAACGGTCGCGAATTTTTCCAACTATCCGAATTTGATGAAGTATGTCGTGATCCCGGCTTTCGGTTTCATTCTGGTAGCCGGTTTCTACGTTATCGGCGGCCTGTTCTTCCACTGGCTGATGATGCGCGCGCCGTTTCGCTTGCGATACTTGCGCTCCTGGAGCGAATTCAAGCAATGGGCGACGGTGCCGGGCGAGTTCGAGCAAAAACTTTTGGCAAACACGAGTCTACTGCAGTATCTGACGTTTCAATTTTTTGCGGTGAGCGTTTTGCTGGCCATGCCGGTGAAACTATTTCTGCGATTGGCATTTACGATTAAGTACGTCTGGGTTACTCCCTGGTTCAATGTCTGAGATGTGTCCGACAAACTTCAGTTTGTCGATCGGGAATTAAATAAGCGACAAACTAAAGTTTGTCGAACATGGGAATCATAAGTGGCAGCTCCTGAGCAACCGATCGAATCACTGGCTACCCGAGCAGCTGAGCCGCAACGCGATCCAATCGTCAGCACATCGACGAGTCTGATAATGCTCGTTTGCACGCTCCTGCTAATTGTGTCCGCGGGTTACGCTCTTTATGACGAGGGCTACGCCCAGCGGCCCTGGCGCGGCATGCAGCGCGAGTTCGTCAAGCGCTATACCGCCTACCTGAAAAGCATCCGCAATCAAGCCGGCCAGTCAGAAGCTGAGGTGAAGGAGTCCGCTGAATATCAGCAACTTGATGCGGCCGCGAAAGACGCCGAAGAGAACACCCGCGATCGGCGCAAGGAACTTGATAATCAAGTCGCAAAGATTCAGGCCAGGCTCGATGCAGTTACGGATCCCTTTCAGAACCAGCGGGGCCGGATCGTGGTCATCACCTTCAAGCTCGAAACTGCGCCCAGCAAGTTCTGGCACAATCGGTACGACAGCCAGCTGAAAGCAAAGAAAGCGGAGCAGGTCAACGTCGATCTTCCGGACGACAGCGGTAAGACTGTTCGCAAGAAGATGAAGTTTGACGAGCTCGAGAAGACGTTCAACGATCTGCGCGATGAGAAAGCGAAGGTACTTGGCGAGAAAGCCGAGTTGCTAAAAGCGCCCACTGAGCTGGCCAAGAAGCGCGACGATTATCTCAAGAACCACGTCAGCCTGCTGCCGAGAAAGAACATCGACGATTTAATTCGCAAGAACGAGACGGCGTTTGACTACACAATCCTGGGCCATCAAATCAATGTCAATCAGTATGGCCTCGTCGATCGTTGTGAGGTTTGTCACCTGGGCGCGCGCGAGCCGCTGATGATCAAAGCTTCAGACATGGCGCCCGGTGGTCCCGGCAAAAAACCGGACGAGCTGGCCGCTGCTTTTGTGAGTCACCCGCGCAAAGAACTGCTGCAAATTCACAACCCCGAGAAATTCGGCTGCTCTGCTTGTCATGGAGGCAATGGCCGGGCAACAACCAGTGTGGTGAAAGCTCACGGACTAAACCCATTCTGGCTGCACCCGCTGTTTCATAAAGAGAACACCGAAGCCGGCTGTCAGATGTGCCACGCGAATGATCGGGTGACGCAGGGAGCTGACACACTTAATTTGGCGAAGGACCTTTTCTATCAACGCGGCTGCGTCGGTTGTCACCGGATGGAAGCTTTCGATCGCGAGACTGACGCCCTCACGAATGCCCGGCAGCAAATTGCTCAGCTCGAAGAACAGATCGCGGCCAACGAGCGACAGGCAAAATTCGAAACCGACGCCAGCGCCAACGCCAGCGACGATCAGGAAGTGCGTCGATTACTCGCCGACGCTGAATCGCTACGCGTGCAAAACAGCCAACTGGCCGCCCGCATCGACGAACTGAATCTGCAAACGCGCTACATGCTTCAGGACCAGAAGAAGGTCGGGCCAAATCTGAAGGACGTCAGACTGAAACTGCGCAAGGAATGGATTCCGGTTTGGTTGAAGGATCCGCAGGGATTCCGTCCCGGAACCAAGATGCCGACCTTCTGGCGATTCGAAGTTGATGGCGCGGAAGGGCAGGACGATCTTAAAGCGGTCGCGGCTTACCTCTGGCAGAACAGTTTCGACGGCAAAGTTCCCGTCCAACCGAAAGGCGACGACAAGCACGGCAAAGAGTTGTTCGAATCGCGAGGCTGTCTTGCCTGCCACTCGATTGGTGAGGGCGACAGCAAGATCGGTGGCACATTCGCCGCAAATCTGACCAAGGTAGGCGAGAAGGCTAACTACGATTACATCGTGCGTTGGATTTACAACCCACGCGAACGCTGGGCGCCATACTCTTTTAAAGAACATCGCGACCTGACGCCGGAAGATTACCGCAAGCACAACCTGCCCTTTATCTTCGACACTGAGCTGCACTCGAAATCGCCGAACGACGGCTCAGAACTGCAGGTGCAGAACATGACCGTGATGCCGAATCTGCGGCTGTCAATTCAGGACGCGCGCGACATTGCGACCTATCTGTTCAGCTTGTCGTCGCCGCCTTCATATGCGGATGCGTCGTTCATGGACGATCCGAAACTGGCCGAGGAAGGGAAGGCGGAAATCAAGCAATACGGCTGTGCCGGTTGTCATGAAATCAAAGGCTTCGAAGACGAACAGCGAATCGGAAAGGAACTGACGACCGAAGGTGCCACGCCGCTTGAGCGCCTCGACTTTGCTTTGCTCACTCAGGATGCAGAATATGGGCGCGATCCGTTCAAACTGCATCCGAACGAAAAGGAGAAGGAGTGGTACAACCACCGCGGCTTCTTTGAGCACAAGCTCACCGATCCTTCGATCTACGATCGTGGCAAATCGCAGTATCTCGAGCCAAAGGATCGGCTGCGCATGCCGAAGCCGTTCTTAACGGACGAGTGGCGCACGAGTTTGACGACGCTTCTG
>Ga0126384_10001156_pt1 | contig 15508 bp, 13 predicted proteins | sample PanSoiMetPlot_36_FD_92543 | JGI IMG/M metagenome (GOLD analysis project Ga0126384, IMG submission 92543) | Tropical forest soil microbial communities from Panama - MetaG Plot_36 | ecosystem: Environmental > Terrestrial > Soil > Tropical forest > Bulk soil | place: Panama | collected 2016-02-17 | reverse complement strand
TCGCCGCCGGGCTCGCCGTCACCGCGCTCATCCAGAGCAGCAACGCGACCGCGCTAATGGTCGCGTCGTTTGCCAGCCAGGGACTGATCGCGACCGCGGCGGGACTGGCCGTCATGCTTGGCGCCGACGTTGGAACTGCGGTGATGACCATGGTCTTCTCTTTCGACCTGTCGTGGCTGTCGCCGCTGCTCATCATCGCCGGCGTGACGCTGTTCATGCGACGAGAGAACATGCGGATCGGTCGCTTCGGCCAGGTTCTCATTGGGCTGGGGCTGATCATCCTGGCGCTGCAGCTGATCGTGCTGGCCGTTCGCCCGCTGACGCAGGGCGCCGGCGTCAAAGTGATCTTTGCCTCCCTCACCGGCGACGTGCTGCTCGACATGCTCGTTGCGGCGCTCTTCACCATGATGTCGTACTCCAGCCTGGCGGTGGTGCTGCTTACGGCGGCCCTTGCAGCGGCCAACGTGATCAGCCTCCACGTGGCTATGGGCCTCGTGCTCGGAGCCAACATCGGCAGCGGCATGCTGGCGATGGTCAACACGATGTCCGCCACGCCCGAGGCGCGGCGCATCACCCTGGGCAACCTCCTGTTCCGGCTGTTCGGCTGCCTGCCCGTTATTGCCTTGCTGCCCTATATCGAGGATCTGTTCACGTCGTTTGGCATCGGCGCCGGAAGGGCCGTGGTCGAGTTCCATGTGTTGTTCAATTTGGCACTCGCGGCGATCTTCCTCTTCCTCACCGAGCCCGTCGCCCGTCTCGCCGAGCGCCTGATGCCGCACAAGCCCGATGTCGACGATCCCGCCAAGCCGCGTTACCTCGATCCGTCGGCGCTCACGACTCCCGCACTGGCGATCGGCAACGCAGCGCGCGAAGCGATCCGTATCGGCGACGTGATCGAGCAGATGCTCACCGGCATGCTCACCGTGCTGAAGACGAACGATCGGGTGCTGGCCGAGCGCCTGCGCAAGATGGACGACATCGTCGATGACCTGTACACGGCGATCAAACTGTACCTCACGCAGATTAGCCGCCAAGCACTGGAGGAGAAGGAAGGCCGCCGATGGACGGACATCGTCTCCTTCACAATCAACATGGAGCAGGTGGGAGACATCATCGAGCGCATCGTCACGGATCTCGAGGACAAGAAGATCGAAAAGGGACGCAGCTTCTCGGATGCCGGGATGGAGGAGATCTGCGACCTGCACACGAGGCTCATCGCCAACCTGCGCCTCGGGATGAGCGTATTCCTGCATGGCGACTTGAAGAGTGCGCAGCAGCTTTTGGCAGAGAAGGTGCTGTTCCGCGATCTCGAGCGCTCCTACGCCAACTCGCATATTGTGAGGCTCACCAACAACACTCAGCAGAGCATCGAGACCTCGTCGCTGCATCTCGATCTCATCAGCGACCTGAAGCGCATCAACTCGCACATCTGCTCGATCGCCTACCCCATCCTCGAGCAGGCTGGCGTACTGGCCAAGACGCGACTCAAGGAAGCTCCGGAGCTTGTCGCTGGACAGGAGGCCGTTCAGAGAGAGCCTGCGCCGGTGCAACGCTGGAAGAGACGCAGGCCGCGCGCGGCGTAGTGTTGACACTTTCGCATCCCCGCGGGGCAGCACCGTGGAGCTGACCCTCGGCATCACGCTGGCGGTGCTCGGCGCCGGCCTTCTGCATGCAAGCTGGAACGCGCTGCTCAAATCCGCTCCGGGCGGCGACGCGCTCCTCGATACGGCCACGGTGGTCGCGGGGTCCTCGCTATGGGGATGCCTTGTCGTTCCGTTCGTGGGAATCCCCGCGAGCGCAGCCTGGCCTTACATGGCGATGTCGGCGGTGATCCACTTCGGCTATTACCTGACGCTCGCAGGGGCGTACCGCACCGGCGACCTCTCTTTCGCGTATCCGTTGATGCGCGGCAGCGCCCCGCTGCTCGTCGCCCTGCTTGGCATCGCGTTCCTCGGCGAGTTGCCTACGCTGGCGATGGCGACCGGCATCGTGCTGATCTGCCTCGGCATCGTAAGCATCGCGTTCGTGGGTCGTGTCCGGGGGCACCCGCGAAGTGCGGCCTACTGGGCGTTCGCCAACGCCGGACTGATCGCGCTCTACACACTGGTCGACGCGACGGGAGCGCGCGCTTCGGGCAACGCCGCAGCCTACGTGTCGTGGCTGATCTTCCTCGAAGGGCTGCCGTTTCTGATCTGGGTCCTCGCGCGACGCGGGAAGGCGGCGGTCCAGTACGTGCGCACGAGTACCTACCGCGGACTCATCGGCGGCGCATGCAGCCTCGCCGCCTACGGTATCGTACTGTGGGCGATGACGCGCGCTCCCGTTGCGGCCGTCGCAGCGCTGCGCGAGACCTCGGTACTGTTTGCCGCGCTCATGGGCTCGCTGTGGCTCAAGGAAGGCTTCGGTCTGCCGCGTCTTGCGGGAGCGGCCAGCGTCGTGCTCGGCATCGCGGCGCTCAAACTCGGCTAGAGCATCGCTCAATATTGGCGAGTTGCTTCGTGGCGTCTCCTCCATCTACGAGTTCCACAACCGTTCCTGCGCATTGTCGAGTCGTCGTCATCGGTGGCGGCATCGCCGGTGCATCGGCCGCCTATCACCTGACCAAAACCGGAATCACGGACGTCGTAGTGCTCGAGCAGGGCAAGCTCACTTGCGGCACCACCTGGCACGCGGCAGGGCTGATCGGCCAGCTGCGCGCGACGCGAAACGCGACGCGGATGAGCCGTTACGGGATCGAGCTTTACTCGACGCTCGAAGAGGAAACGGGTCTTGCAACGGGATGGAAGCGCTGCGGCAGCCTCAACGTGGCGAAGACGCCGGAGCGATTGAAGCTCCTCAAGCGCCAGATGGCGCGGGCCAAGAGCTTCGGCATCGAGTTCGAGTTCGTGACTCCCACCGAGGCCGGGCGAATCTATCCGCTGCTGCGCACCGACGATCTCTCCGGGGCCGTGTGGATTCCCGGCGACGGCAAAGCGAATCCCACCGACCTCACGCAGTCGCTGGCGCGCGGTGCGAGGATGCGCGGCGCGCGCATCCTCGAAGACTGCAAGGTCACGGCAGTTCGGGTGGAGCGCGGCCGCGTCGCGGGATTGCGCTACCGCCACGCCGACGGCGAGGGCGAGTTGCGTTGCGAAACGATCGTCAACTGCGCGGGTCAATGGGCACGCGAGCTCGCCGCCATGGCCGGCGTCAACGTGCCGCTGTTTTCCGCCGAGCACTTCTACCTCGTGACCAAGCCGATCCCCGGCGTGCATCCCGACCTGCCGGTCATGCGGGATCCCGATGGCTACATCTACTACAAGGAAGAAGTCGGCGGGCTGGTGATGGGCGGTTTCGAGCCCGTAGCGAAGCCGTGGGACGTTGCGCGCATTCCGGAGCGATTCGAATTCCAGCTCCTGCCTGAGGACTGGGATCATTTCGAGATCCTGATGCGCAACGCCATTCATCGCACACCCTGTTTCGAGACGGCCGAGGTGAAGATGCTGCTCAATGGTCCGGAGAGCTTCACGGTCGACGGCAACTTCATCCTCGGCGAAGCGCCGGAGCTGCGGGGCTACTTCGTCTGCACGGGTTTCAATTCCGCCGGCATCGCCAATGCGGGTGGCGCTGGCAAGCTCATCGCCGACTGGATTGCGCAGGGCGAAGCCCCAATCGACCTATGGGACGTCGACATCCGTCGCTTCGCGCCGCTGCACGCCAACCGCAAGCACCTCTTCGATCGCACCGGCGAGACGCTCGGGCTGCACTACGCGATGCGCTGGCCGCGCGAGGAGCTCGCCACCGTGCGCCCGCTGCGCCGCTCTCCGCTCTACGATCGGCTGCGTGCCAAAGGCGCGGTGTTCGGCAGCAAGCTCAATTGGGAGCGGGCAAACTACTTTCTACCGGATGGAGTTCCGGAAGCGCTGCCGACCCTCGACACGCCGGGCTGGCTGCCCTACGTGCTCGAGGAACAGCGCATTTGTCGAGAAGACGTGGTCGTTTTCGATCAAACCTCGTTCGCTAAGTTCGTTCTAAAGGGCCGCGACGCGCTCGCCGTCCTGCAGCGCCTTTGTGCCAACGAGATCGATGTGCCGGTGGGACGAATGGTCTACACCGCCATGCTGAATGAGCGCGGCGGGTTCGAGAGCGATCTCACCATCACACGACTTGCACACGACACTTTCTTCATCCTCACCGGATCGGCGCAAGCCACCCGCGACGCCGACTGGATCAACCGCCATATCGGCGAGTCCGAGTTCGCGGCACTGGTCGACGTCACGTCTGCTTGGTGCGTGCTTTCCGTCATGGGCCCGAAGTCCGAAGCCCTGCTCTCGCGGCTGTCGTCCGACGACCTGTCGAAGGAAAGCATTCCCTTTTCTTCGACGAGAGAAATCGATGTCGGATACGCTAGAGTTCGCGCGGCGCGCATGAGCTATGTCGGCGGCCCGGGTTATGAGCTGTACGTTCCGACCGACCAATGCCTCACGCTTTACGACGCGCTGTGGAGCGCCGGCGAATCCTCGGGCTTGAAGGATGCCGGCTATTACACCATCGACGCCTTGCGCGTCGAAGCGGGCCGCCGCGCCTGGGGCGCCGAGCTTTCGCCCGATGAGACACCGTGGGAAGCGGGGCTCAGCTATTCGGTCAGGCTCGACAAGCCGACACCGTTCGTAGGCCGCGATGCGCTTCTGCGTCAGCGAGCCGCTGGACTGATGAAGCGACTGTTGCTCTTTACGTTTGACGAACCCACTGCCTTTCCATGGGGCGGTGAGCCGATCTTGATGGACGGCGAGAACGTCGGTGAGCTCACCTCCACGGGTTACAGCCGCAAGCACGGCCGGGCGATCGCGATGGGTTACGCGCGCAGCGACCGCGTCCTGACCGACGAGGCGTTGCTGGCGGCGCGCTACGCCGTCGACATCGCCGGAGAGGCGTTTGCGGTAACGCCGCATCTCAAGCTAAAGTGAGTTGATGGCCCATCGCACTGTCATTCCGTCGCGGCGCGGCCGCGCCCCCAAGCCCGGCGCGCCGACTGGACAGGTGCAAAGCCTCACCCGCGGCCTGTCCATCCTCGAGGCGCTTGCGGGCAGCGCTGGCGGCCTCACGCTCACCGACGTCGCGCAACGTGCGCAGCTGCCACCCTCGACGACACACAGACTGCTCTCGACCCTTGGCAAGATGGGCTACGTGTATCAAGCGGAAGATCTCGGGCTCTGGTACGTCGGTCTGCAGGCATTCACGGTGGGGACGACGTTCCTGGCCAATCGAGACTTCGTCGCGCAGAGCCACGCTTACATGCACCGCTTGATGGAGCAGGCAGGCGAGACCGCGAACTTGGCAATCCTCGACGGCACGGAGGCGGTATTCGTCGGCCAGGTACAGTGCCACGAGATGATGCGCACCCTGGTCAAGCTCGGCAGCCGCGTGCCGCTGCACGCGTCGGGAGTCGGCAAGGCGATCTTCGCGGCCCTGCCCGACCAGCAGATCGACGCTATCCTAAAAGTGAAAGGCCTGCCGCGCATCACCGAGAACACCATCGTCGCGATGGAGACCATGTGGGCTGCTTTGCGTGTGATCCGCCAGCGCGGCTATTCCTTCGATGACGAGGAGCACGCACGCTCGACGCGCTGCGTCGGGGCAGCGGTCTACGACGAGCACGCCGAACCGCTTGGCGCGATCTCCATTGCGGGACCGTCATCGCGCCTGGGCGACGAGCGCATCAAGCACCTGGGCCCGGTGGTTGCCCACGTCGCGGAGGAGCTCACGCGTCACCTTGGCGGCCGCTGGCCTCATCCGTACTGAGCTTCGCTCCCACATCGACAATACAAGATGAATTCATTGACCTGTGCCGACATTCTGGCCGGCAAAGCGCCACAGGACCGTGCCGTCACGCTCAATGGCTGGGTGCGCACGCGCCGCGACTCCAAAGGTGCGGGCATCTCCTTCGTGCACCTCTCGGACGGATCGTGCTTCCATCCAGTGCAGGTTGTCGCGCCCAGTACGCTGCCCAACTACGAGTCGGAAATCCTGCGGCTGACGACCGGCTGCGCGGTTGAGGCCACCGGCAACATCGTCCCTTCACCGGCGAAGGGACAGCCCTTCGAGATGCAGGCCACTGCGGTCAGAGTACTCGGCTGGGTCGAGGATCCAGACTCCTACGCCATCCAGCCCAAACCCCACACGCTCGAATTCCTGCGCGAAGTCGCGCATCTGCGTCCGCGGACCAACGTCATCGGAGCGGTGACGCGGGTTCGGCACACGATCGCGCAGGCGATCCACCGTTTCTTCCACGAGCACGGCTTCGTGTGGGTCAACACGCCAATCATCACCACTTCCGACGCAGAAGGCGCGGGGGAGCTGTTTCGCGTGTCCACGCTCGACCTGATGAACCTGCCGCGCACGCAGAGCGGCAAGGTCGACTTCGCGCAGGACTTCTTCGGCCGCGAAGCGTTTCTCACCGTCTCTGGACAGCTCAACGTCGAGAGCTACTGTCTGGCGTTGTCCAAGGTCTACACCTTCGGTCCCACCTTCCGTGCCGAGAACTCGAACACGAGCCGCCACCTCGCGGAATTCTGGATGATCGAGCCGGAGATCGCGTTCGCGGATCTTTCGGATAACGCGACGCTCGCCGAAGCGCTGATCAAGCACATCTTCGCCGCGGTACTTGCCGAGCGCCCCGACGACATGGCGTTTTTCGAGGAACGCATCGAGAAGGGTGTGATCGCCAAGCTCAAAGGCATCGTCGAGTCCGAGTTCGAGCGCATGGACTACGCGGAAGCGGTGCGCATCCTCGAGCGGGCGAAGCAGAAATTCGAGTTCCCAGTGCAATGGGGCATGGATCTCCAGTCGGAGCACGAGCGCTACATCACGGAGCAACACGCGAAGAAACCGGTTATCGTGATGAACTACCCGAAGGAGATCAAGGCCTTCTACATGCGTGTCAACGACGACGACAAGACCGTCGCGGCCATGGACGTGCTGGCGCCCGGCATCGGCGAAATCGTCGGCGGCAGCCAGCGCGAGGAAAGGCTCGACGTGCTCGATGCGCGCATGGCTTCTACGGGACTCGATCGCGAGCATTACAACTGGTATCGCGACCTGCGCCGTTACGGCACCGTCCCGCATGCGGGGTTTGGTCTCGGCTTCGAGCGGACGGTGGCGTATGCGACCGGGCTGTCCAACGTGCGCGACGTCATCCCCTTCCCGCGAACGCCCGGGAGCGCGCGCTACTAAGTCAGCTGGGGCCTGCGGTTTTCTGAGCCATTGCAGAACAGCGTCGCGCCAGATCCGCTGAAGGCTCGACCCGCCAGCGCGAAAGCAGCTCTGCCGCGGCAGCAGGATCGTTGCAGATGAGCAGCATGTCGCAACCCGCCTCGCGCGCCGCTTCCGCGCGTGCGACGACATCGCCGACACTCTTTGCCGCCGCCATCGACAGGTCGTCGCTGAAGATGAGCCCGTCAAACCCTAGTCGTCCGCGCAGAATGTCCTGCAGCCACACCCTCGAATAGCCCGCCGGTTGCGTGTCGATTGCGGGATAAACGACGTGCGCCGGCATGACACCTTCGACACCCAGGCGGACCAGAGCCCCGAACGGAATCAGGTCGTCCTTTTCCAGAGCTGCAAGCAGCCGCGTGTCGACCGGTAACTCGGTGTGCGAGTCGGCATTGACGAATCCGTGTCCGGGGAAATGCTTGACTACCGCCGCCATGCCACCTGAGCGGAGTCCTTCACGAAACGCTGCGGCGAGGTGCGCGACCGCATTGGGATTGCGGTGGAACGCGCGATCGCCGATCACTGCGCTCGTCCCGTAGTCGAGATCGACCACCGGAGCGAAGCTGAAGTCGATTCCCTTGGCTCCTAGCTCCTCTGCGATCGTCGTCCCGATGCGTCTGGCGGTCGCCGCTGCGTCGACGACGTCCCGATCCCATTGCGCTCCGAGCGTGCGCATCGGCGCGATCGCGGTGAATCCGTCACGAAAGCGTTGCACGCGGCCGCCCTCGTGATCGACTGCAATCAGCAGCGGCGGATCGCGCAGCGCACGAATCGCGGCTGTCAGCGATTGCAGCTGCGCGGGCGAAGTGTAATTACGGGTGAACAAGATCACGGCGCCGACAAGCGGGTGGACCAGTAGCTCCTTCTCCTCGGCGGTCAGTTCGAGACCCGCGACATCGAGCATCACCGGGCCACGGGGCCGGACAGTCATTCGGGCCGCCACAATGAGGACCGCGCGGTGGGCCGCGGCGACGAAGGCGCGATGTGGCGCAGTCGTCGTGAAGCGGGTGGTTTGTGCGCGGCCACTCGTGGGTTGAGTGGCCGCCGCAAACCGGGACCCGCTCGACGACCGATTTGCGCCGCGGCGCCGAGGCGCCGGGGCCCACCGCGTGCAAGCTTCACGCCGCAGCTTCCCGAATCAGGGCCTTCATCTGCCGCACCGCTTCGCGCAGGCCCGCGAAAACCGCTCGGCTCACGATGGCATGACCGATGTGCAGTTCGCGGACGCCCGGCAGGGCTGCAATCGGCTGCACGTTGAAATAGTTGAGCGCGTGGCCGGCGTTGAAGCGCATGCCGCGCGACAGCACTGCCGCGCCGGCTTCCCGAATCCTGGCGAGCTCGGTGACAACTGCGGCGCTCTGCGCGTCGCGTCCCTTGGCGTGGAAGGCATGCGCGTAGGGACCGGTGTGGATCTCGCAGACGCGCGCACCGATACGCGCAGCGGCGTCGACCTGAGACATCTCGGCGTCGATGAATACGCTGGTGACGATGCCGGCGTCGGCGAGGCGGCCAACCACCGTTTTGAGCCGTTTCTCCTGGCCAGCGATGTCGAGACCGCCTTCGGTCGTGATTTCCTCGCGTCCTTCGGGCACCAGCATCGCCATCTCGGGCTTCAAGCCACAGGCGATCCCGACCATCTCGTCGGTCGGTGCCATTTCGAGATTGAGCTTGATATGAACCAGCTCTCGCAGTCGCCGCACATCCTCGTCCTGGATGTGCCGGCGGTCCTCGCGGAGGTGCACGGTGATCCCGTCGGCACCGCCGAGATGCGCTTCGACCGCTGCCCACACGGGATCCGGCTCATAGGTCCGCCGCGCCTGCCGCAGCGTCGCGACGTGATCGATGTTTACCCCGAGCTCGATCATGATTCGATCTCGCCAGACATCATTGCGTGCCCCCTTCTCCTTCTTCTTCCATCGCCTGCAGATCCCGCACGACGCGGCGGCTCACGATCGTACGGCGCTCGAGATAGTAGTCGAGCACCTCGCGCATCAGCCGCTTGGCCTCCGCCGCCGCTTCGGGCGCGCTGAAGTCGTGCTGCGCCAGCGCGAGCAGCGTCGTTCCACGCACCTCCGGATAGCGGCGGCCCGGCTCGGCCACCGTGGTACGCGGCCCGCGATCGAACGCGTAATAGTACCGCGCGTGCGGATCGATCGGCCTCCCCGTGTCCGCCTCGTGCGTCAGCGGCATCGCGTAACCCATTTCCGCGAGCAGCCGCACCTCGAATCCGCGCAGCACAGGTGCCTGCGGCTCTCCGGACGCGAGCTGGCGCAGTGCCGCCTCGTAGTCGTCGAACAGCGTTGGATGCGGGTCCTCGCGCGGCAGCAGCTTCAACAGCAGCTCGTTCAAGTAAAAGCCGCACAGCAATGCGGACCCGGTCACGAGCGGCAGTCCGCCTCGCCACTCGGCCCTGACCAGCGTCTTCAGCTCGCCCACACCGCTCCAGGAAAGCGCCAGCGGCTGGAACGCCTGCAAGACGCCGCGCAGCTCGGAACGCGGGCGCCGCGCTCCGCGCGCCACCAGCGCGATCCGTCCACGCGCCGAAGTCAGCGCCTCGACGATGATGCTCGTCTCGCGGTAAGGATAGCTGTGCAGGACGAACGCCGGCTCGTCGTCGCGGCGCTCCTGCGGAGTGCGCATGGTGGTCACTTATTGCGGACGCTCAATGCGGTCAGTATCCCAGCTGCGCGAGCGTGCGCTCGTCGTTCGCCCAGCCGGACTTGACTCGCACCCACACTTCGAGAAACACCTTGCCACCGAACAACCGCTCCATGTCGCGGCGGGCCGCGCTGGCGATTTCCTTCATCCGCTCGCCGCGCTCGCCAAGGAGAATCGCCCGCTGGCTTGCTTTGTCGACGAGCACAGTCGCATGAATGCGACGCAGCTCTCCTTCCTGCGAAAAGCGGTCGATGGTGACCGTCGTCGCATACGGAACCTCCTCGCCGAGGAGGCGGAAGATTTTCTCGCGAATGTACTCAGCGGCGAGGAAGCGCTCGTCCCGGTCGGTGAGATCGTCGTCCCCGTACAATGCCGGGCCAACGGGCATGAGCTTCACCATTTCGGCGGTCAATTCATCGAGCTGCCAACCTTTCTCCGCGCTGATCGGCACGATGGCTGCGAATTCGCGCAGCGCGGCGACTTCAGAAAGCAGCGGCAGAAGCCGCGCCTTGTCAGCAAGCCGGTCGACCTTGTTGACGGCGACGATCACCGATACGCTCGCTGGCAGCAGCGCGATGACGGTCCGATCCCCCTCGGTGAGCGAAGACTCGACCACGAGCACGATGGCGTCGACGTCCGTGAGGCTCTCGCGCACGGCGCGGTTCATGCGTTCGTTCAGCGTCGAGCGATGGGCTGTCTGAAAGCCCGGGGTATCGACGAAGATAAGCTGGGCCCGATTGGTGGTCAGGATGCCGCGAATGCGATGCCGAGTCGTCTGCGGTCGATTGGAGGTGATGCTGATCCGCGCGCCGACCAGCGCATTCACCAGTGTCGACTTGCCAACGTTCGGGCGTCCGATGACGGCGAGCTGGCCGCAGCGAAACGGCGCGCTGCCGGAGTCATCAGACACGCGTCGCTTGCTCATAGGCGAGGTCTGCAGCCACCTGTTCTGCGGCGCGGCGGCTTGCACCCGAACCGGTAGCGGAGATGTTCAGCGACGGGATACGGCAAACGACCGCGAAGGTCTGCGAGTGGGCTTCCCCCTGAACGGCCACGATCGCGTATTCCGGCACGGGAAGCTTGCGACCCTGTAGCCATTCTTGGAGCCGCGTCTTCGGATCCTTGCCGAGCGCATTCGGGTCTGCGCCGGCCAGCTCTGCCGAGTAGGCACGCTCGATCGCCGCGTACGCGGCGTCGAAGCCGCCATCGACCAGAATCGCGCCGAAAACCGCCTCGAGCGCATCCGCAAGGATCGAAGCGCGTCCCGACCCGCCGCTCTTGAGCTCGCCTTCGCCAAGCCGGATCGCCGCACCGAGGTCGAGCTTGAGCGCAATCCGGTGAAGCGCATCCCGATTGACCATGTTCGCTCGCAGCCGCGACAGGTCTCCCTCGGGGAGCTGCGGGAAACGCTGATAGAGCATCAGCGCAACAGCGCAATTGAGCACGCCATCGCCGATGAACTCAAGCCTTTCGTTGTGCTCGGCAGCGAAGCTGCGGTGGGTGAGGGCCAGGCGCAGCAGTTCTGGGCGGCGGAAGCTGTGACCGAGCGTGGGCAACTCCTACTTGCTCGCCGACGCGTAGAAATCGAGCAGCAGGCTGACGTTGCCGAAAAGGTGAAGCGTCGTCTGCCATGCCGCCGAAACCGTGATCACGTTGCCGTCCTTGTTCAGCTCGAGGTCCGACGGGCGTACAGACTCGATGTAGTCAGCGCCGATCCTGCGGTCGAAGTCCCTCCGAAGCTCGTTTATGGTCACTCCGTCTCTCGAGTCCACCATCATCTGGTGCATGATTTTCTGTACGGAGAAATATTCGATGTACGAGGGCGCGACCCGGAAGCCGAGCAGCGCGAGCGAGACAACTACCGCGGCGACGAAAATGAAACCGAGGATCGTAAGTCCGGATTGTCGGTGGCGACTGCGCATCTTTCCTCCCGTCAGCGGATGCCGCTGCCGACTCGCTTGAAAGCGAGGCTGCTGATGTCGTCCCAGTTAAACCAGATGAAGAAGGCCTTACCGCGGATGTGATCGTCGGGAACGAAACCCCAGTAGCGGGAATCGTCACTGTTGTCGCGGTTGTCGCCCATCATCAGGTACTGGCCGGCGGGCACCTTGCACGTGAAACCGCGGTCATTGTAAACGCAGTTCTCCTTGCCGGGGAATGCCCGCACGTTCAGGGGATACACCGCCTGCGCGCCGGGGTTCACCGCGATCGTGTACTCCCTCTGCCCATTATTCTCGGTGAACCGCTCGGTGGTCACGTACATCAGCCCCTCGAGGTACCCGTAGTTTCCATCGGGAGTCTGCGGCCAGGGAATGCCGTTGACGGTAAGTTGCTTGTCCCGGTACACGACCTCATCACCGGGCAGCCCGATGACGCGCTTGATGAAGTCCTGCGACGGGTTGACAGGATACCGAAAGACGATCACGTCGCCGCGCTTCGGATCGCCGATCGGAACGATCTTCTTGTCGATGATCGGAAGCCGGAGACCGTAGATGAACTTGTTGACCAGGATGAAGTCGCCGACCTCGAGGGTGGGCCGCATCGACGAGCTCGGAATCTTGAAAGGCTCGGCAACGAACGATCGCAGCAGAAAGACGATCAGCAGGACCGGAAAAAAGCTTTTGGCGTATTCGATCCACCACGGCTCCGCCGCGCCCGACTCGCGTCGCGCGGAGAAATAGACTCGATCCGCCAGCGCGATCACGCCCGTCAGTGCGGTGAGCAGAAACAGTATGAGTGCGAAATTCATTTTTGGTTATGCCTATTTTTGTCCACCGACCTGGAGGATGGCGAGGAACGCCTCTTGCGGAATCTCGACGCTACCGACGGCCTTCATGCGCTTTTTGCCGGCCTTCTGCTTCTCGAGGAGCTTCTTCTTGCGCGTCACGTCGCCGCCGTAGCATTTGGCGAGCACGTTCTTGCGCAGCGCCTTGACGGTCTCGCGGGCGATGATCTGGGCGCCGATCGCCGCCTGAATGGCGACGTCGAACATCTGGCGCGGGATGAGCGAGCGCATCCTCGCCACGACCTCGCGACCGCGGTATGGCGCCTTGGCCCGGTGAACCATGACCGACAGCGCGTCGACGCGCTCGCCATTGATGAGGATGTCGAGCTTGACCACGTCCGCGGAGCGAAACTCGCGGAAATCGTAGTCGAAGGAGGCGTAGCCCCGCGACACCGATTTCAGCCGGTCGAAGAAATCCATCACGACTTCGGCGAGCGGCAGCTCGTAGGAGAGCATGACCTGCCTACCGACGTACTGCATGTTCTTCTGCACGCCGCGCTTCTCGGTGCACAGCGTCAGCACCGGGCCGACATAGTCTTGCGGCACGAGGATGGTCGCGGTGATGATGGGCTCGCGGATCTCCGCAACGCGGGACAAATCGGGAAGCTTGGCGGGGTTCTCGATCTCGATCACCGTCCCGTCACGGAGTAGCACCTGGTAGACGACGGTCGGCGCGGTCGTGACGAGCGCCATGTCGTACTCGCGCTCAAGGCGCTCCTGCACGATATCCATGTGCAGCAGACCGAGAAAGCCGCAGCGAAATCCGAAACCCAGCGCCTGCGAGACCTCAGGCTCGTAGTGCAGCGATGCATCGTTGAGCTTGAGCTTCTCCAGTGCGTCGCGAAGCGCCTCGTACTGATTGGCTTCCACCGGGTAGAGGCCGGCGAAGACCTGCGGCTTGACCTCCTTGAAGCCCGGCAGGGGCGCCGTCGCGGGTCGAGCGACGAGGGTCACCGTGTCGCCCACGCGCGCTGCCTTGAGCTCCTTGATGCCGGCGACTACGAATCCGACATCGCCGGCGGCAAGCTCATCTCTTGCGACCGACTTCGGCGTGAAGACACCCACTTGCTCGCAGATATAGTTTGCGCCGGTGGCCATCAGCAGGATGCGATCACGAGGCTTGAGCCTCCCCTGCATTACACGCACGAGCGTGACGACCCCGACATAGTTGTCGAACCAGGAGTCGATGATCAGCGCCTGCAGCGGAGCATCCGGATCGCCTTGTGGCGGAGGGATTCGCGCGATCACGGCCTCGAGGACATCGTCCACGCCCTCCCCGGTCTTGGCGCTGACGCGCACGGCATCGTGAGCGTGGATGCCGATGATGTCCTCGATCTCGGCCATCACGCGCTCGGGATCCGCCGACGGCAAATCGATCTTGTTCAGCACCGGAACCACTTCGACGCCCTGCTCGGTCGCGGTATAGCAGTTGGCAACGGTTTGGGCCTCGACGCCCTGGGATGCGTCGACAACCAGCAAGGCTCCTTCGCATGCCGCGAGAGAGCGCGACACCTCGTACGCGAAGTCCACGTGTCCCGGGGTATCGATCAGATGGAGGCTGTAGCTTTTCCCGTCGCGCGCCGTGTACGACAGTGCCGCCGTCTGTGCTTTGATCGTGATCCCTCGCTCGCGCTCCAGATCCATCGAGTCGAGTACCTGCTCGCCCATCTCGCGCTCGGAGAGTCCGCCGCAGCGCTGGATGAAACGATCAGCCAGCGTTGATTTGCCGTGGTCGATGTGGGCGATGATCGAAAAATTGCGTACGTTCTGCATGAAACGCGGAGGGCACCCCTAGCGGTGCCCTCCTAGACTTCCTAGATGGACTTCTTCAATCCTTGCAGGGTCCTTACATTCGCGGATGCAGCTTCGCTCACTTGATCCAAAATGAGCGCCCAGAAACAACGGAAAACGCTGAATTTTAGCGGAAATTTGACGCTCGCGCGATGGTCGCACTGTCCGGTTGGCGAAATTGGCGCAGAATACCGCGCAACCCGACGCGCCGACTCTCTCCGCAACCCGTGGAGCAAGTCGACCGAGCGACGAACACAGCAGATGCTTGCGGCCGGCGTCAAGCCGGATTGGGGCGCACGATCACCATTCGTGCGCGGTTTCGTCAAGGAGGGAGGAAACGATGTCGCTAAAAAGAATTGCCGTGATCTTCGGCGTGATCTTCGTCATCGTAGGTGTACTTGGTTGGGTTCCCGCATTCAATCCCGACGGAAAGCTTCTCGGACTGTTCGACGTCAACCCAGCGCACAACCTGGTGCATCTCGTGACCGGCATCGTCGGCATCATCGTCGGTTTGTCGAGCGACAAGGCGTCGAAGACGTTCTTCCAGGTGTTCGGCGTGATCTACGCCGTGGTGGCGGTGATGGGTTTCTTCGTGGGCAACGCACCGTTGCTGGGTATCGTTTCCAACAATTCCGCCGACGCGGTGCTTCACGTCGTAATCGCCGTGGTCGCGCTCTACCTCGGCTTCGGGATGAGTGTAGCTACCGCGCCGCCCGCAGCCTGACGCAATCTCGACTCCGCCCGGTCCCCCGCGCGCAAGCACGTGGGGCGACCGGCGAGGCGAAGCGAGGCTCCGCGAGCGTGTGGCGGCGCTTGGGCTCGGCCAGCGCGTGAGCTTCCAGCCCTGGGGCTCGCCCGCCGACGTTGCCGATTTCCTGCGCGGACTCGATGCGCTGGTGCTGCTGACGCGCACGACCAAGGCCGTGCGCGAGCAGTTCGGTCGCGTGATCATCGAAGCGCAGGCCTGCGGTGTGCCGGTCATCGGCTCGATCTGCGGCGCCATTCCCAACGTGGTCGGCGATG
>Ga0126384_10001155_pt1 | contig 15511 bp, 7 predicted proteins | sample PanSoiMetPlot_36_FD_92543 | JGI IMG/M metagenome (GOLD analysis project Ga0126384, IMG submission 92543) | Tropical forest soil microbial communities from Panama - MetaG Plot_36 | ecosystem: Environmental > Terrestrial > Soil > Tropical forest > Bulk soil | place: Panama | collected 2016-02-17 | reverse complement strand
GGAATTTGGTCGCGGCGGTGCTGCGGTAAACGTGGTGGTCAAATCCGGCACAAATCAGATCCACGGTGGGGCATTTGAATTTATCCGCAACGACGTACTGGATGCGAGAAACTACTTCGCCTCTCCGCCACCAACACCAAAACCGGCCTTTAAGAGAAATCAATTTGGCGCTTTCCTGGGAGGACCCATCCGGAAAGACATGACGTTCATCTTTGGCGATTATCAAGGGAGCCGCCTGCGCGAGGAACTCAGCTACGTGTCCAGTGTGCCCAATGCCGCGGAGCGTGCCGGCGATTTTCGTGACCGGTTGACTGGAACTACCTTTTCGCCATGTCCCAATCCGGTTGCCAGTGAGCTGTTCGACATTGGCACCATTTTTAATCCATTTTCCACTCACAACCACGCATGTGCGGACGGAAGCGGGACCGTTTCCATCCGCGATCCGATCAGCAACAACGGCCAATTGAACGTCATACCGCCCTCCATGATCAATGCGACCGGCCTAAATATTGCGGGTTTGTATCCGGCGCCCAACGGTGCCGGCCTGTTTAACAACTTTTTGTCAAGTCCTACTCGGCTAAATGATCAGGATTCCTTCGACATTCGCGTCGACCACCGCTTCCGCCCACAGGACCAGATCTTCGTGGGATACAGCTTCGGTGATATTCGTAGCTTCCGACCCGGACCCTTAGGGAACCTGGGCGGGCTAAGTTGTTGTCCAAGTAACGATAAGACGCGTTCCCAGCACCTTAGCCTGGGATGGACGCACATTTTTTCTGGGCGTCTCCTCAATGATGTCCACGGAGGCTACTTCCGTTACGCGGTTAACGCCTTGCCGCTTCTGTTCGGCAAGAACGTTTCCGAGCAGGTTGGGATTCCCTTCGCCAACCGCGGCGATCTCAACTCTTCAGGATTGTCTTTCATTGATGTGGCCAGCTTCACCCCGGTTGGCGATTCGCTGTGGACGCCCGAACATGCCATCGAAAACATTTTTCAAGTTGCAGACACTGTCACCTGGGTTCGTAACAAGCACTCCTTCAAGTTCGGTATTGACTTCCGCCGCCAGCAGCGGAACTTCTTTCAGCTAACCGCCTCCCGCGGAAACTTCAGCTTTCCCGGTGGCTACACCGCCGACCTAACTACCTCTCAAGGCGGCAACGGCCTAGCCGATTTGCTCCTCGGAATACCCACTTCCTCGGAGCAGGACTTCCTGACCGGAATGTACCCCACCCGTTACTGGGACTTGGCGGAGTTTGTGCAGGACGATTTCCACGTTCTGCCCAACCTTACTGTAAATCTTGGCTTGCGCTATGAGGTGACGTCGCCCGCCAATGGCCGCGTGGGCAACTTCGATCTGGCGCGCGCCGTCGTTGTGAATTCGTATGGGCCTAATGCGGTCCCGCATGCAGGGGTAAAATTTGACAAGGGTGACTGGGCGCCACGAATCGGTTTAGCGTGGTCGCTGCAGAAAGACACAGTGGTGCACAGTGCCTTTGGTATTTTCTACTCCAGTGAGGGCAACATCTTTGATGATTTGGGTCTGAACCCGCCACAGCTATCGTTTACGTCTCGCTTCTTCAATGTGGGCCAGGCGCCCTCACCGGGTCAGTTCATCTCTGCGGGCTTTTCGCCGACCATTCCCTTCGCTGATCCCAATCACCCCATCGGGGTGGTGCGCACTACCGGCCCGGAGCGCCGCATACCGCGCATCCTCGAGTGGAATTTGAGCATTCAACACGAGTTTTCGCAGAACTGGATGGCGCAAATCGGATACGTGGGCACGCGCGCCTATCGCTTGTGGAACCATGAGGCCAGTGACTTAAACCAGCCTTTTCAGCCGCTGGACTCCAATTTTTCTGACGCCACAGGCAATTTTGGCCGTCCTTACTTCAACGTCTTGCCGGACTTGAGCAACGTGTTGCCACTTGATTTTCCCCAGCTGCAGATGTCCTACAACGCCTTTGAGGCATCGGTGAACAGGCGCTTCTCAAGAGGCTTTAACCTTCAGGCCGCTTACACCCTGGCTCACAATCTGGGTAACGCTGATGGCAATGTCGCCGCAGCTATTCAGGATGCCCACCATCCGGAGAAGGAATTTGGCCCTGTGCGGCCTGATCTCCGGCACCGGTTCGTCGTGAGCTATATCTACGAATTACCCATCGGACAGGGTCGACATTTCCTGGGCCACTTAGGGGGTGCCGCCGAAGGAATTATTGGCGGATGGCAGATCGGCGGCATAACTACCGTGCAGAGTGGTGAGGCATTTACGGCAGGCATGTCTGGCGATCTCAGCAATACCGGTAGCGGCAGTTATCGGCCGGACCAGATCGGTGATCCCTACAATTTCTCCATCGGGCCGGATGTGCAGGCGAACCTGGGCTGCACTCCTGGTCACCAAACCCTGCAGTGCTGGTATAACCAGGCAGCATTCGTCGCGCCGCCGGTGGCGCCTGGACAGCAAGTCGCGCACGTGTTCGGTAATTCGCGAATCGGCAACCTGCGCGGCCCCGACCTTTTCAACATGGATCTCGTCTTGCAGAAGAGCTTCAAAATACATGAAAGTCAGCAGCTGGAGTTCCGCGCCGAGTTCTTCAACATGTTCAACCGTCCGAATTTCGGCTTGACGAACAGCACTGTGGATGAGGCCGGAGGCGCGAGCATCACCAGTACTGCCACCGACAACCGGCAGATTGAGTTCGCCTTGAAATTCACGTTCTAGAGCTTGATCCTTCCGAGTTCTACTGGCCCGGAAGAGTCACTCGTGCGACGTTAGAGTAAGCGGACTCGCCCTCGTCATTGTAGGCGCGTACACGATAAGCCGCGCGCTGGGCTTTCGCTACAACAGCATCCGTGTACTCGGTCGCTGTATTTCCCAGTTTGGCAATTCGTTCCCACCGTGCGCCGTCCCCAAGGCGGGTCTCCATCCGGCGTTCCACTACAATACCTTTCGTCGCCCCGCCGTGAATGCTCCAGGTCAGCTTCGGAGACTTCCCGCTGAGAGCTATATTGAGCGAACTTGGCGCTTCCGGAAGAACGGGCCAATCAAAATAACTCTCGTCCGTAATGGCCATGACGCTGTCCTTCAGAGGCAGCGCTTCGAGGCTATTGGCCGTTTTCCACTGAATGGGTTTGATCCCTCCCGAGACAACGTCAACCAACACAGGATGGGTTATGCCAGTATTCTTTAATGAGAGGTCCCCGTAAAGCGGTGGGAACACGTTTTCTGGCAGGCTGTGGGCGGCAAGCCAGTAAGCCACGATGGCCTTTCCCGAGCGCGAGCGAAAGCCGAAGCTCATAAACGGAAATCCTACCTGTCGTCGGAGGGCGGGCAGGTCGGGAAAACTGATTTCGATGTCAGGATCGAACTTGGTGTCCGAAAACAGGGCGTTTGTGTTCTGAAGTGCATAGAACACCGGTCGCGGCGTAAAGTCGGTATCGTGGAAGGTCATCCCGTGGATTAAACCGAAGTCGTCGTACTCGTTTCCATCGGTCCCGGCCGTTAGCAACCAGACAAACGTCTTCACCCCCGCCGCCAAGTTGTATACAAAACCGCGGGAAACATACTTGGCCTGGACAGATTCGTCCGATCCCTTCCAGGACGGAATGGAATTGAATTCGTCATCAAAAAACTGAATATCGGATTGAATTCCCGGATAATTGCGAACCAGTTCACGTAAAAGCTTTGGCGACTCCGTCAGATAGGCTCCGTAGTCCATCGCCTCCGGATTCAGGTTCTGACCGTAACCGGGATAGGTATGGTAGGCGTATACATCAATGCCTGAGGCGCACTGGCATGTGTCCAGCGCTCGCTTCGTGAAATCGCGTGAGGGATCGGCCTGGCCGCCATAGATCACTTTGGCGCCGCTATCAGCGTCGTGGACAACTCGGACGAAGGACTGGAGGAGCTTTCCGTAGTCCTCTGGATTGGGTACTGGATTCCAGTAATTTATGTCCTGTTCGTTCCACAGCGCCCAGTAATGAATGCGATCGTGGAAGTGATCCACCATCCATTTCACGTAGCGGTTGAAGGCGTCGATTTGCTCGGGCGTTGTAGGAGGCCAAAATACTGAATAAAGGCTCCTGTCTGCATTATGAAACGAACCCGGCTCCGGAGTAATGGCATCAGGCAACTTGCCAGCAGCGGCTGTGTACATGGGATTGCCGTACAGTAGCTGCACTTGAATGTTGATGCCGTTGTCCACCAGAGAATCTACGTGATCTTCCAGTTCCTGCGAGCTGGTGTACAGCCCACGTTTCTGCTCGATCCAATCCCAGCTGGTACGGTCGGAGCTGTTCTCGTATTGCCCAATCCGAATCCACTTGAAACCGGCGTCGAACATGCGTGTCCACCACCAGCGGTTCCATGGCAGATAAGGTTCACGCGGCAAGTCCGAGTTTATGCCGAAGCCGTCCTGAATTTGCGAGGAGCGCTTCGGAGGAACATGATCGGGAAGCTTCCGAGTGTCGCTCGCAGCTAGCCTGCGGGGAGCGCCTAACCAAATGGCAACACAAAGAACGGCGAAAAGCTGCCACTTCAATGGCGTTCTGTCCATTTCTATATAGCTCCTTTCCCTCGTGACACAAGAGCGACAATACTCACCTCTCTAAAGGGACGCGTAGCACTCACAAGGGCGGTTTCTTTTCCGTCAACGCCGGCTCGGAACTGGGCTTGGCGAGTACGAATTGCCTGATCGCGCTCCGGGTTTGCGCCATTTGGTCTCGGTGATTGCGAGCCAACTTCCCATAAAGATCCAGTTCCCGTTCCGCCTGCTCCAATTGATTCAGGTTTCGATAAGTCTGCGCCAGCCGGTAATGCGCCGTTTCGGAGTTCGGATCCAACCGAATTGCCTCAAGGAAACTGACGACCGCCTGATCGCTTTGTTTGCGTTGGGAATAGAGTGTGGCTAACTCGAGGTGAGCGGCAGTTAATTTTGGGTCCAACCAGACCGCTTTCTCGAGCAGCGATTGTGCAAGATCGAAATCGTGTCCCCCCTCCGAAACCACGCTATGGCGGAAAAGCGCAGCGGCGTAGCAGAATAGAGCCCGGGCATTTTCAGGAAACCGTTCGGCTAAACCTTTGAGCCGGGGCTGTATCTTTTTCCACTCCGCGACCAGCACGAAGGTCGGCAAGGCGTTCCAGGCGACAAACGCGTCAGGAGAGGTTGGATTAATTTCCAGAGCACTTATAAACGCGTCTGCCGCGTCCATATATTGACGGAGGGCAAATTGAGCCAAACCCATCCCCACGTATTGGCGCGGAGACTTGGGAAATTTCTTTGTGCCCATGCGGAACACTTCGGTCGCCGGGCCAAAAGTTAGATGAACAAGATATTCCGCACCGAGATCAAAATAATATTGTTCGTTGTCCGGATCGAGGTCCACAGCTTGCTGATAATGTCGGCTCGCTTCCACGTAACGCCCTGCCTCTTCCTCGACTGATGCCAAGAGGCTATACAGCTCGGCGGTCGGCTGTCGTTCGAGTGCACGTTCAAGCAGCTCAATGGCTGCCTGAGAGGAACCCGCTTGCTTATAAGCCAGTGCCAAGTTATAGCTGGCTGAATAACTCGTCGGTTGCAGCTGCAATGTTTGCTGAAAATGCGAGATTGCCGCTGAGTAATCGCCACTGGACGCAAACAGTATGCCGAGGCTGAAGTGTTGTTCCGCGGAGAGCGGAGCTGGTGGAGGAGGCAGTTGCGCCTCCTGCTTGTCTCGTGTTCCGAGAGCGGTACGCACCAGCGCAAGATAGATCTCGAAAGATTGAGGACTAAGCTCATACGCGCGACGGTAGTAACGGCTTGCTGCCAGTCGATCTCCGAGCTGGTCTGCTACTCCCGCCAAGAGTGCATAAAATTTGGCTGCAACCGCGCTGTCTTGAGGAGGACTTAGCTTCGTTAGCACTCTCTGAGCCGCAACCGGTCGTTTCAGCTCCAGCAGAGCCCGTCCCAACTCATAGCCGGCCTGGAAGTCTCCGGGACGACTGGACCAAGCTTTTTCTAGATATGCCGCCGCTTCCCCGTACTTTTGAGTCGCTGACAAAGTTGTACCCAGCCCTACTAGCGCCGTAAAATTGTGCGGCTCTTCCGTCAGGGCCTGCCGGAACGATATCGCAGCTTCGACGTAACGCCCCGACTGCCAAAGCAGCGCAGCAAGATTGTTGTAGCCCATGGCCGCATGAGGCAGCAGGCGGATGACTTTTCTGAAACTAGCCTCTGCTTCCCCTGTATGACCCAGCTGAGCGGCCACTAGTCCTCGAAGGTTATTCAAAGAGGGATCGTTGGGCTCGCTTGCCAATGCGGTATCTATTTCGGCGAGTGCCTCGCTGGCTTGTCCCTTTTGCAACAGCGCGAAGGCTTTGTCGTACGCGACGGGTGGGCTGGCCGGATTTCCTTGGCTGGCCGGTTGGGCACACTGAACTGTGGCGGCCATAAAAACGAAGACAACCGGCACGGCAGCGCGATAAAACAAGTTCAAAACCTTTCCCGAGAAACAATTCCTTTTCCCTCTTGGATCACAATCAAGTGGTTAGCCGCCACGTGAGCAAAGACCTCCTGTGCGCCGCCAAGCCATTTGACCGTCACGCGAGTTGCTTCATGGGCGCGACCCAGGCCGAAATGCAATCGCAGGTCGCTCTGCGAGCAGAAACTGCCGCCGCTACGCACTTCCTGAATTTGCCGTCGGCCCTCAGCCTCGACGATCACTCTCGATCCGATCGCCGCGCGGTTGGTGCGCGTCCCTACCAGTTTTAGAAGCAGCCATGAATTCGGCGAAGGCGACTGATTCCGAAGCAAGGTAGGACGATCATTCATGTTATTGATTACTGCGTCAATCTGCCCCGTATGGAAAATGTCGCCAAAAGCCGCCCCACGGCTGCAACGTGGAAGTAGTAGACCCGGGCCACCATGCTCAGAGATGTCCTCGAAGCGTCCATTTCCAAAATTGCGGTACAAGATTTTTTGGCCGTCGTCTTTTTTCAGCTTCGCGCGTCCTGCACTGAGACTCGGCGGGTAAATCGGGCCGGTAGCTATTAGGATGTCAGGCTGACCGTCGTTGTCAAAATCCAGGAAAGCAGTGCCCCATTTGACCGAGAAGGTCCGCCCACTGAGGCCGGCTGGAAATGTGCGATCGGTGAAGAACCCATTCCCCTGGTTGTGGTATAGAGACGTGGTCTGATCTGAGAAATTGGTTTTTATGATGTCCAGAAGACCATCGCCATCATAGTCCCCAGCGTCAACGCCCATTCCACCTTGCGGGCTGCCGTTTTCGTCAACGGCTACTCCGGCAAGTAGGCCGGTTTCGGTGAAGGTTCCATCGCGGTTGTTTTTGAAAAGCAGACTAGGCGTCGAATCGTTCGCAACGTAAATGTCCAGCCAGCCATCGTTGTCGTAGTCAGCGACACATGGCGTAAAGCCGTAGGTCGACTCGGGCTTTGAAATACCGGCGGATTTCGATACGTCCGTAAACGTTCCATCGCCATTGTTGTGATAGAGAATGTTCTTCGATCCTTGCAACCTCGCCACTCCTTGCAGTACCGGCGATTGCACGCCGACCAAGGCAGGATTCGAGTCGTACAGTACGAGGCCAGATTCGTACGCCACATAGTTGCTGACGAACAGGTCGAGATGACCGTCACGGTCGTAATCAAGAAAAGCAGCGCCCGAGTTCCAGTGGTCTTCGAGTTGAAGCAACATGGATTCACCTGTGACATCGGTGAACGTGCCATCTCCGTTGTTGCGGTATAGCACGTTTTTGCCGTAATACGTAACGAACACATCCAGGAAGCCATCATTGTTGTAGTCTCCGACGCATACTCCCTGCCCCCAGCCGGACCGGACGAGCCCTGCCTTCGACGTTACATCCGTAAATGTCCCGTCGCGATTGTTCCTGTAAAGATGATTTATAGGCTCTTCGCCTTTCGGGAAGCCGCGCAATCCCCAGCTGTTGACGATAAATATGTCGAGCCATCCGTCGTTGTCATAATCGAAGAGAGCAATGCCTCCGCCCGTCGTGGACAAGAGAAAGTCCTTGCTTTCATGCCCTACAAGCACAGTATTGGAGGTCAACCCCGCGTTGCTTGCAACATCAACATAGTTAGGGAAATACTCGTCCTCCCTACTGGTTCTCGCAGCGAAGGGCAGCGAAAAAGGAGGTAAAGAAAAAAGTCCCAGTTGAAGGAGGGTGCGGAGGCACCGCCGACGGTTCACGCCGCAGATTATATCCTGCTCCTTCTTGTAATTCGCCAAGACGTAGGCAACAAAATCGGGTCAGTCGTCTCCCGTCATTTAACGCTTGAGGCAGGTGCTTTCACCTCCAACTTTCCTTTCGCCGTGATGTCTTCAGAGGACCTTCCCACCAGGATGTCGAAAGTTCCTGGCACGACAATCCAGCGCATGTCTCGGTCCAACAGTTGCAAGTCTTCCGGTTCAAGCGTGAACTTCACGGTCTTTCTCTCGCTCGGCTCAAGTGCGATCCGCTCAAAGCCGCGCAGTTGCTTGACGGGGGTCGCCACCGGAGTAAACCTTTGGTGAATGTACAGCTGAACAGTCTCAACTCCCGCCCGTTTGCCGGTGTTCTCGACATCCACAGTCACTTGCGAACTACCTTCGGTGTAAATCTCTCCTGGTGAGACGTGGAGGTTGCTGTACTGGAATTGCGTGTAACTGAGTCCATAGCCAAAGGTGTACAAAGGGCTTGCAGGCATATCGACGTAGCCCTCGGTATGTGTCCAGCCGCCCTTCACCCAGTATTCCTTGGAAGGCGGATAGTTGTAGTAGCCCGGCAATTGCCCCACGCTGCGTGGAATCGTAACTGGGAGGCGGCCGCTGGGGTTGTAGTCACCGAATAGCACATCAGCCACAGCGGCGGCACCTTGCTCACCCGGTTCCCACGCCTCCACAATCGCCGGGATGTGCTCAGCTTCCCAGCGGGTCGACAGAGGCCGCCCGTTAATCATCACCAGAACAGTCGGTGTGCCAGTGCCTTGAATCGCTCTTAGCAGGTCTTCCTGCACGCCTGTTAAGTCGAGACTGGCGACGTCGTAGCCCTCGCCATCAGTTGGCGGTGGCTGATCGTGCGCCCCTTCTCGCCTCGCTTGCTCGCCAACGACGACGATAGCGACATCGGTCCCTTTCGCCACTTGAGTCGCGCGCTGGAAGCCGGATTTGTCCTGATCGTTAACGTTGCATCCTTTGGCGTAAAGCACGCGCGCTGAAGGCGAGACTTTGGCTTTGATACCATCCAAAATCGACGCTACATGTTGGGGGACCACCATCGGCGAGTAATCTCCGAACAGGTTCTCTGCATTATCAGCATTTGGACCAATTACCGCGATCGATGTGAGGCTCTTCTTCAAAGGCAGAAGATTGCCTTCATTCCTCAGGAGCACGATCCCTTCCCGCGCTGCATCAAGCGCTAGCTTTTGATGGTCGGCGGAATGCATCACCTGCTTTGCATGATCAAGATCGACATATGGATGCTCGAACAAGCCCAGGCGGAATTTGAGTTCCAATACCCGTCGTAGCGCCCGGTCCACAAGCGCCATAGGAACTCTGCCTTCCTGCACGCTTTCAATCAGCGGTCCCATATAAGCCGGCTCGTACGTGATATTCAGATCGACGCCCGCACGGAGCGCGAGAGCTCCCGCTTCCTTCTGCGTCGGAACAATCCCTTCATAAATGAACGTCCCGAATCCCTCACCTTCGCTGGTGACAATGCCCTTAAAGCCGAGTTCCTGTCGCAAGACATCGTTGAGCCACTTCTCGGAGCCGTGGGCTGGAATGTCTTCAATATCGGGATAGCCCGCCATCACTCCCAGCGCGCCGTTCTTAGTAATCGCCGAAGTCCATGTCGGCAACACGTCACGCCGCAGACTTCGTTCTGACAAACCTACCGCGCCCCGCTCCAGACCGCCGAAAGGTTCACTCTGCGTCGGGAAATCTGTCATAAGGGCGACGACTCTGTCGGGCGCATCTATATTAGGACCTTGCGCTCCTCGTACGATGGCTTCCGCAATGCGGGAGCCGAGGTACGGATCCTCAGTGTAAGCCTCTTCATTACGTCCCATCCTGGGATCTCGGTCGAGTTCCAGAACCAAGGTCGAAAGTACATGGATGCCAACGGCCCGCGCTTCCCGCGCCGAAGCAGCGTACACCGAGTGGATGAGGCGCATATCGAAACTGCTGCCCAGAGCCAGACCTTCCGGAAACACCGTCGCACCCGAAAACATAGCTCCGTGGGTGCCTTCTTCGTCCTCAAGAAGCGGAATTTTGAGGCGCGTTTGCGTCAAAGCGATTTTTTGAAGCGCATTGAAATACTCAACCTGCTGCTCGACTCCTTCGTGCAGGATTGTGTCCGCAAGAGTGAAGAATCCGCTGCCAGGCCCGATTTCGTCCGTGTAGGTTCCGGCCGCGAACCGTTTGCAGGCCTCCATTTTCTCGGGAATGCTCTTGCCCAGTTGGTCGACGTATACGCACGGCAGGTTGAGCTGGCCGACTTTCTCCTTCAAAGTCATGCGGTTCATCAGATCCTCGACTCGCACCTCGATCGGCTGCTTGGGATCCAGATAGACCGGTGTATCAGGTCTCTGAGTGTGGACGCTTACGGGCAAAATCATCAGTACGACGACCAACACTGCGCTCAGGGGCTTTCGGAAAATAAGCGCGCTGAGTTTGTGCCCGCACCACTTCGTTACACGATACGATTGCCTCAGAATGTCAGCCATCAGTTTTTCCATTGCCGTCAGTCAAGAAAAATCAATTGTTACTTGCAGCCAGTCATCACCAATTCCTCAGCTTCAACGTCGTAGACTTGCTTTTCCCAGTGCTCTAATCCCTGTCGGGCGCATCACGGACCTTGCCGAGCATCTCGTACACACGGGTGAGACTTTGCCGAATCATCCTCTCGCCCGCTCCGACTTCCACATACGTGTTGGAATCGCCCGCTCCATAGCCTCCTTGCGCTGCCGCCTCAACGGTCGGGAAGTAATCGAAATAACCATTTGTGTAGCCGAGGAACAATGCATCTTGCGCCGGACATCGATCTCTCCAATTGACTTGAAAATTCGCGAAAGGTTCGCCGGGCAACCCGATCAGGGCAATTCGTTTGTTGAGCAGCAGCGTAGTTACGTGAAGCTCCATATGGTCCGAGGGCGGATCGTGAGCCAATAAATCGGCATGATCTTCGAAGACTTTCGGGCCATATTTGTTCAGCAAACCTGTGCGGAATGTCTTCGCGTTCCATCGCAACGGAAAGCTCATTACATCATCCGCAAAATCAATTTCTGGCTCACGCGGTGCCTCCGTGTGGATCCCCTTCGCCACACGGACAGCCTCGTCGCCGAGCTCTTTGCCAGTCCAGTCACGCTTGGCAATAGCACCCTCGGAGAGAGCAGTCGTGGCGTAATAAGGATTAATGTCGCCATCGCCGCCTTGCAGGTAGAAGCACACGGGAGCATGAGCGAACGCTGCTTCGACCGTGCTTGCCATGGTTCCGACGAAATCTGCGGAATACTGAAGATTATCGGATCCCAGCACTACCGGATGGCACGCGTAGTTGACCAGCAAAGCGATTGGTTTACCCTCGTTGTCGTCGATGCGCAAAACCAGAACGGTTGGATCAAAGGGGAAGGTGGGCTGTTTCCTAGGATTCGTCCATAGCATGCTGACCGAACCATCCGTATGCAGCTGGCGCCGGTTATACCCGATGTAAACTTCGCCGCGGCCGGTCCCTATTCGGGCCTCCACCAGACGTCCCGCAGCTTCAGAAACTGCTCCGACAATTTTCTTTATGGCTCTCGTTTCCCACCCCGGGGCTCGATCTCCGGGATAGGCATCGAGAATATTGGGACCAGAATGAGTGTGCGATGCCGTGATAATAAGATATGAAACTCCGGCTGCACTCTTGACCTCTCGACGCAGTTGAGCCAGTTCACCTTCATTGAATGTCCTGCCGAGATCCAAGGTAACGAGCGCCATCCGTTGCTCTCCCACTTCTAGGACCAACACGCGAGCATAGAGAGGATCCAATGTTCCGGTTGAAAGCTTGTTGTCTTTAATTCGATCCAGGAAGCCGTACATCGGCAAACCCTGAGGTGGGGTGATATCAGCCTTCGCTACAGCAGCCTTGAACGTGACAGCGTTGAGATCGCAAGTACTGGTAAGAAGGAACGCGAACGCCGCGGAATAGATGATCCGTTGCACGATCAGGATGGGTAATTTGCAATTGACTGGGCGTCGCAGACTCTGCCGAGATCGCATGGCGTGTGTCATTTGCGAAGATCCTCTGGCAGATCAGGTAAGCGGTCGAGCATTTTGTTGATACTGATTACCCCGGTGTCTACCATTCGGTCCCCAGCACCAATCTCGACCCACGTGGCCGGATTGGCCGCTCCGTAACCACCCCGGCTGGCACTTGGAATGGTCGGAAAATAGCCGTCATATGCATTAGCATAACCAACGAGAAGCGCATCGCGCACAGGACACCTTTCACGCCAAGCGACTTGATACTCCACAAACGGCTCGCCCGGCATAGTCAGGATCGCAATCTTGTGATTGATCAGAATCGTGGTGACCGGTAATGCAATGGTTGGTCCTGACCGAGATGGAAATGTCTGGCCGGCAGCGGGCCCGAAGACCGCGATCAACGCTTCCCGCCATTTTTCGGGATCCCAACGCAAGTGAACGCTGACACGCTCCTCTGAAACTTTCAGGTCAGAGTCCGTGTCGGTCTGCGGCTGGATGTCTTTCGCGATGCGCACAGCTTCGCGCCCTAGCATCTGCCCCGTGCGATCCCGCATCGCGACCGCATCCTCCTCCAGGGGCGTGACTGCAAAATATGGATTGATGTCGCCAGGCGCGCCCTGCAGAAAAAAACAGAGAGGCTTACTGCCAAACGCCTCCTCAATGGTTTTCGCCATGGCAGCAGGAAAATCCGCAGAGTACTGAAGATTATCGCTACCAAACACGACGGGATGGCAGGCGTAGTTCACCAGAATGGCAAGCGGTTGTCCTGCCGATGTATCCACGCGCAACACAGAAACAGTTCCGTCTACGGGAGCGGTCGGAACTTGAGTTATATTGCGTTCGAACCAACTTACACTTCCATCAGGATTCACTCGAAGTCTGTTATGACCGATTAGTGTGAAACCATATCCGAAGCCGATTCGAGCCTCCGTGAGGCGAGAGCTTGCTTCGGAGATCGCTTTGGCTATTTTCGTAAGAGTCGCGCTTTCCCATGCTGGTGTGCCGTTGGGATATTCATCCGCTATTGCGGGTCCCGAGTGTGTATGGGACGCAGCCACAACAACGAACGAGACTTCGTTCCGAGTTGCTTCGCGCAACCAGTTGACGGATGCCGGTCCGAATGATCTTCCAAGATCAACTGTAACCAGCGCCAAACGCCCGGTATCCGCTTCCAACACCAGCACGCGCGCATAAAGCGGATCGAGAGTACCGGTGGCTGGTCCCTTGCGATTGCTATAGCCCCACATTGGAATGCCGGGTGGCGGAGTGATTTCAACCTTGGCGACGCCGGCCTTAAGGGTCGCGCACCATGCGGGTGCCGCCAGCAAGAAAACGAGTAATAATACCCAAAATGCTCTCACGACCTCAGGATTACCGTGATTCTTCGCCACGGCTGGCAACCTCCGGATGAACTGGATGATTTTTGAAGGTACACTCCAAAAGTTTCTGTTGACAGTTCATTTGTGAAATATGACTCCCGGCATTCGTACGGACTCCGCGTAGGGTTGGCTTATAGCTGTCCCGATACACAAATGTCAATGGAAGAAGTTTTCAAGCAGTCGTATCTGAACGAGAGGCAATCCGGAAGCAATCCCGTCGATGCCAGATCAGTACGGCTAAACGGACTCATTGGGACACCAACATCGAATCGAGGAAACCCACGTCAGCGTCCGATAAGCTGTAGCGGTTCGGTACGTATTGAAGGCCGTCGTTAGTCCGAATAACCCAAATGTCCCCTCCGATCTGGCAGTAGTACTGGCTTAGAAAAACCTCCTTACCGACGGGGATGGCGTTGAGCTTTTCAAGCTGTCTTGGAGTAACGTGAATGATCCTGAGCGTATTGCCGATCATGGGAACTGCGATTTGGCGCAATTCGACTTCGCGGTTCTTAATTTTCACCTTCATCTCCATGTTCATCAGCGAAGTTGCCACCTACCTTGCGATTGTTGTTTGGCGCTTGCGTTACTGCACCATTGTGGGTCGCGGTGGCCCGGCGTACGTCGTACGGTTTTGACTTATGCCTAGGAACTCATCGAGGTCAGCAGCTACCAATTCTAAGCCGCTATCCGCGGTGACTCCCATTGCCTGAATTTGCGATGCTACGTAGTCCAAGTCACATTCCAGACCAATGAGACTGGAACTTCGATCTGTAGGGCTTCAGGGTCCCCCGACAGCGTGCGTGGGCGTGTTTTCCTGGCTCATCCAGCGCACATTCCCACCTATTGGAAGATGCTGCGAAGTGAAACAGGTGCCGATCCTCGTTCGTAAGCACGTGACGTGGAAGCGGATTTTGTGGTATTGGCCTCACGCGTTGATTGCCTTGTCGGTTGCTAGTCTGGCTTATATCTGGATCAAGACGCACTGAAATTCACCATTGTTGCCTCGCATTCGCCAACCCGCAAAGGTTCAACGACGCAGCCCTTATGCCCTCAATGTCGGCCCATAGCTTGAATAGGTAAAAGTATGATTGACTTGGCTGTGATCGGGATCGCTTTACTGACGCTCGGTTTAGTTCTCTGGTTCTCTATTTGGTGCTCTACGAAGATTGGCGAGCCAGAGAGCGCCAGTGCGAACAGACGCGAATTTCGCTTCATGAAGAAGGTAACTGAACCGTTTCCGGCGGCTCGGGTAGGAGGGTGGATGCAGTGCAAATCATGCAGCGCAGAAAACCAAAGCTCGTTCGACAGCGAAATCAATAGAGAAGAGTGCCGCTGCTCATAGCCTTAGCACTCATGGGTCTCGCTTACCTCTTCTGGCATAGTGTCCGATGTGTTGAGCAGTTCTCGCCGTGATCGTCAACTACTTCCGACCCATAGCGAAGCGGTACCATGAAGCACCTGATCCATAAATGGCTTTCGTCGCGAATATCGAATTCTCCTAGTACACTCTAGCCCACAAGAGACGATCCGTTTCTTGCCCGACCTGGACTATTCTTTCCGATCTGCCTTTCAACAATGGCTTCAAATTCCACCCCCGTTAGAATGCTGGAAACGGATTTTCGATTTTCCTATATCTCCAGAAGTCTGCTTGTGGCTGCCGCTGCTTCGCCCTTCGTCCCATTGCCATGCCTGCAATATAACCAGAATCTCTGTGGATCGGTCGGCTATCTTCTTGCCGACGCATCCAGACTTTCACCACGGGCTGCTAGTACTACTGTGTTATAAAAAAGGAGGCCCACAAAAAGGACAACCCGCAAGTTGCCGGAGCAGAACCCGAGCAATAGTTTGCCGAAGGGTAGCGATCGACCAGGGGTTATGCCGCTCCACGCGCACCGG
>Ga0126384_10001154_pt1 | contig 15512 bp, 16 predicted proteins | sample PanSoiMetPlot_36_FD_92543 | JGI IMG/M metagenome (GOLD analysis project Ga0126384, IMG submission 92543) | Tropical forest soil microbial communities from Panama - MetaG Plot_36 | ecosystem: Environmental > Terrestrial > Soil > Tropical forest > Bulk soil | place: Panama | collected 2016-02-17 | reverse complement strand
GGCCTGCGACGTCGATCATGTAGAGCACCCAGGCCAGGACCAGGAAACCGGCCGCGACCAGCAGCCCGAGGGAGACGAGCAGGGCCTGTGGCGTGACGCCGGCAGCGCTCCCCGTGAGCCAGACAAGAGGCCCGGCGAAGTCGATGCTGTTGGGACGGTAGGTCAGCTGGTCGAGCAGGTACCAGACCGGCGCCCCCAGCATCGCGATGCCCCCGCCGATGCCGGAGACTGCCAGCGTCAGCGCGACTACCCCCGCCGGAAACTGGAGCGTCAGGTAGACGATGCTCTTCCAGGTGACCGCGCTGGCCAGGTGGTCGCGGGCCCGCTGCCAGAGCTTGCGGCCTGGCGGCCGAGGGACTGACATCGGTGGGACGTCCGCACCCAACCACCAGCGTGCCAGGTGGCGTTCGAAGACGGCGAAGCCCCAGGCAAAAGCGAAGGTGAGTACGAGGATCGGGATCCCGATCAAGAACGGGGTGGCACTCAAGCCCACGCCCAGGCCGCTCAACAGGACCATCAAGTAGACGGATCCGACCAGCGGCCTCGTCGCAATGAAGGCCGCCGACCGGTACGTCCGGCTGCTGACCATCGGCTTCAAGAACCGACCCACGGGCAGCGAGTCTATGAGGTGCCCGAGGCGAAAGGCGTTCGAATTGGTGTCCGATTCTCGTCAGATCTTGAGCGCACGACGGATCCATGCTTCCTGGGCCGCCACTGCATTGTTCAGGTTCGCACCCACGAAGTCGTGGTCAGCGCCGTCGAACCAGGTCAGCCTGGTGTCGATGCCCTTCTGCTGGAGCGCAGCGTAGGTGACGTTGGTCCACTCCGCCGGAATCGTATGGTCGGACGTTCCCTGGATGATCAGGACCGGTGGCTGGCCGGCCTCGAAATAGGTCCGGGGAGAGAGGTGGCGGTAACCCTCGGGGTTGCTGTCTGGTGTGCCAAGTGCTCCCAGGGACTCCGGCCGCTGCAGCCACCACTTCCGGGCGTTGTCAGCCATGTCGCTGCTGACGGGTCCGTGCAACACCACCGCCTTGACCCGTGGGTCAACGACCATCGCGAGCTGGCTGATGCCACCGCCGTTGCTGTGGCCGATGAAAGCGATCTTGCCAATGTCCGCCTGAGCCAGAGTGTTGAGCGAGCTGACGAGGTCGAGAGCGGTGACGAGCTCACCGACGATCTGCGGCAGGTCCGCCGGCGCCGGCCCCGAGCCGGCATAGCCGGGCCAGTTGGGCGCGACCGAGATGAAGCCGTGCGCTGCCATCGGATCGCCGAAGATCCCGGAGTCCTGACCGATCCAGTAGCGCTCGGGTGGGATGAAGCCGTGGTTCACGACGACGACAGGAAAGGGTCCGTCGCCATCGGGAAGGGAGATGGTGCCCGTCATGGTCTGGCCGCCACTCGGCCAGCTCATGTGGTATTTCGTGAAGCCCGAGCCACGGAACATCACATCGCCAAGCTGGAGCTTGCCGCCAGCATAAGGACGCACGCGAAGGGATTCGATGTAGTACGGCGGCTGCGGGGGAGTGGGGGAGGGGACAGGTGCTTCAGCTGCGGGTGTGGGGCCTGACGCCGGTGGGCTCAGTGCTCCTTGCGAAGAGCGAGTCGGGGTCGAGCGCACGACTGTCGAGCCGCTGGTGCACGCTGCGCCGGTGACGGCGAGTGCCAGGATTCCGGCAAGCCATCGCACGACCGGGACTCTACGCCGGCCGGCCTCGTGGCGGGTTCCATGACGGTTGCTGATGCTCTTCTGAGGATCTGGCTGCTGTAGGGGTCCGCAGTTGAGAACGTCAGTGCGAGGGTCAGTGCCCGGCTGATGGAAAGCCCGGATTTGACAGCTGACGCCCACGACTGTTATCTTCCCACCCGCACTTCGGGTTGACCGCCTGGGTTGACTCTAAGGGGGTAGATTCTTGGTCGTAAGTCGATATGTGACGCACGCAGCCGTCCTGCTGCTGGCGCTCGCACTGTCTGGATATGCGTCCTTAGGCCGCGGCCTCCCTGCTTCGCTGAGCCTGCGACTCGGGGAGGTCAACGCAGAGGGACTTGTGATCGGAGAGGGGGGTCAGGTCGGGAGCGTACAGCTTGGCCGCCTAAGCACCATTGTCAAACCCATAGCGATTCCTACCGACGCGCCGATTTCGCACGTACCGAAGGTCTACGAGGTACAGGACGGCGAGTCGCTGAAAGACCTCGCCACTCGGTTCCACGTGTCAGTCGAGGACATCCGGTGGTCCAACTTCTCGGACCTCAAGAACACTGCCAAGGATGTGGTCAAAGGCCAGAAACTGCTCGTCCCGCCGGTGGACGGCGTCGTGGTCACCACGCAGCAGGGTGACACTCCGATCAGCCTCGGCAACACATACCACGTGTCTCCGGCGGCAATCGTGGACTTCAACTACCTTCGCTCATCCGACCAGGACCCACTCATGCCCAACTCGCAGTTGGTCATACCCGGCGGCAAGGGACCTGACCTCGAGCGGCCACTCGTGCGGAATACGTACGGCACGACTGTTCGGACGGCCGGCTACACGATCGGCCCCTTCACCGGGTCGTACACGGTTGCTCCAGGCAATCGCTTCCCGTATGGCTACTGCACCTGGTACGTCTACAACCGGCGGCAGGTGCCGTGGCTGGGAAATGCATGGGAGTGGTTTGCTCAGGCTCAGGCGGCCGGCTGGGCGACCGGTCAGACGCCGAAGCCTGGTGCGATCCAGGTGACCTGGGAGAGCGGATTCGGCCACGTTGCGTATGTCGAGTCGGTCAATGCCGACGGGTCCTGGACGGTGTCCGAGATGAACTTCCGAGGCTGGGCCATCGTCGACATGAGGACGATCAAGCCTGGCGGCGTGCCGCTGATCGGATTCATCCTCTAGAGGGCGGCCCCTACCAGGCTGCGACCACTGGCCAGGAAGGCGAGCACCGCCGCGGTTGCCGCAGCCAGCGTCAAGCGGAAGGACAGTTTGGGCCGGTCCAAGAGCGCGGTGGTGACGATGCCGGCAGCCAGGATCGCTGCGAGCGCCACGCCGGCGAGCTGGATGGGGCCTGGAGAGCCGGGCCCCAGCGCGACAGTAGCGTTGGCTCCGAGGAGGAGAAGTGCGGCCGCGGCGCCGGACGCGCGCTGGCCGATCGCCTGCGGGAGGCCGAGGACGCCCAGGCGGCGGTCGGCTGGAATATCCGGAAGCGCCTGGGTGAAATGGCCACCGGCACCGATCAGCGCACCCGCTATAGGCGCCCAGGTGGCTGGCCACCGAGGGCCGGGCAGGCTGAGCGCGACGGCCGTCGGGAGCAGCCCGAATGCCACGGTATACGGCAAAAAGCTGAGCAGGGTTGACTTGAGGCCCAGGTTGTAGGCCATTGCGAAGGCAATTGCAGTCAGGTGGGCGACGGTGAAGCCGATGCCGGAGGCCAGCGAGAGGGGGACGCTGGCGACGAGGGCCACCAGGGCAGCTGTACGGAGCGTTGTGGGCCGCAGCCGGGAGCTGCCGGGGCCATCACCGGCAGCCCGGGCTCGGGCCAGCGGTTTGTCCAGCCTCTGAGCCGCCTGATCGAGGTCGCGGTCAACGTAGTCGTTGGTCCAACCCACGGCGCACTGGCCCGCGAGAACGGCGGCTGCCACCCACCCGGCACCCCAGCCGCGACCCGCCCTGAGCACGAGCAGGCTGGTCAGGAGGGTCACCACCGCCGCCGGCTCTGGGTGACAGGCCAGGAGGAGATCCACCACCAAAGGTCTGGCTCGGGCGTCTCCCGCGTATGGACCTGTGGGCACCGCCCATCTATGTTCGCACCGCCTCAGCATTGGTCGGTGGCCGCGTTGGGTACGATAGTTGCGCTTCTAACCAGGCACCGGCGCTTCAGCTGCCGGCGAGCGCCGTGGGTCGGCAAAGGGCATGTGGCGAGCCCAACGGTCTGTAAAACCGCCGCGAAAGCTGTGGGGGTTCGACTCCCTCCCGGCCCACTCGTATTCGAAATCAACCCCCCAGCGGGAACAGAATAAGAACCCCCAAAGCAGCTGCAACTGGTCGTCCCGCGCCGCAGCCGGCGCGGCCTGCTGCTGGGCTCGGCCTTCGTGCAGTGGCATTGAGCTGCTGTCCGAATCTGTTGACCGGCGGCTGGCCAGTGCGGTCCCGTCAGGAGATTCTCCGCGCCCTCGTCCCTCTCCCCTCCGACCGCAGCTGACAGCGATCTGTGATCGGTCCGACAGCGAACGCGAGCAGGCTCCGAGTCATGAGCGACGCGATCGAGGCCAGGGGCCTCGTCAAGCGATTCGGGAGGACCACCGCACTCGCGGGCATCGACCTGACCGTGCGCGCCGGCGAGGTCCACGGCTTCCTCGGGCCGAACGGCGCCGGCAAGACCACGACCGTCCGGATCCTCCTGGGCCTGCTCCGGGCGGATGCCGGATCGGTCAGCGTGCTCGGCGGCGATCCCTGGCGAGACGTCACCGAGCCCCACCGCCGCCTGGCCTATGTCCCCGGCGACGTCAACCTCTGGCCGGGGCTGTCGGGCGGCGAAACCATCGACCTGCTGGGCCGGCTGCGCGGCGGCCTGGACCGGCGCCGCCGGGCCGAGCTCCTGGAGCGCTTCGAGCTCGATCCCCGCAAGAAGGGCCGCACCTACTCCAAGGGCAACCGCCAAAAGGTGGCCCTGGTCGCGGCGCTGGCTTCGAACGTGGACCTGCTGCTGCTCGACGAGCCGACCTCCGGTCTGGACCCTGTGATGGCGGACGTCTTCCGATCGCCGCTACCTCTCCAGAAGGTCAGCCGCTCCAACCAGGGCACGTGCCTGAACCACCGGGTTCTGGTCAAGCCCCGGTCAGCACGTCGACGTGGGGGACATCCTGGCCGACGGCCCTGCGATCGAGAACGGCGAGATGGCGCTCGGCCGCAACGTGCTGGTGGCGTTCATGCCCTGGGAGGGCTACAACTTCGAGGACGCCATCCTGCACTCGCAGGACATCGTCAAGGACGGCAAGCACACCTCGATCCACATCGACGAGTTCGAGATCGAGGCCCGGGACACCAAGCTGGGGCCTGAGGAGATCACCCGCGACATCGCCAACGTGGCCGACCACGCGCCGCGCGACTTGGACGAGCGCGGGATCATCTACATCGGCGCCGAGGTGATGCCGGGCGACATCAAAGGTGATCGGGGCGCTGGTCGAGGAGATGCCTCTCAGCACTCGCAGCGCCCGTTCCTCGAAGCCGCCCAGCAGCCCGGTTCGAACTTGACATTTATCTGCATACAGTTAAACTGGGCAGATAGTTTACCAGTTAACCATCAGCGTTGTGGAGGGGTCCGATGGCTGACTCCCTGGTTCTCGTCACCGGCGCGACAGGCATTGTGGGCACGGCGGTGCTCGCCGACCTCAAAGGCAAGCCAGGTATCAAGCTCCGGGCACTCGTCCGCAATCCCGACAAGGCAGCGACTCTGGTCAAGGAGGGGTACGAGGCGGTCCTCGGCGACCTCGAGGAACCGGACACCCTGCCGCAGGGTTCGACGGCGTGGATGTCCTGTTCCTGCTTACGCCCGCCTCCGCGCTCGAGCCCTCGATGGGCTCGAACGCTGTCACGGCGGCAAGGCATGCAGGTGTGAAGCAGATCGTCCTCAACTCGGCGATCAAGGCAGCGCACGACGCTCCAAACCGAAACGGCCGCCTGCACGCGCAGGTCGAGGATGCGGTGAAGGCGTCCGGCATTCCCTGGACGATCCTGAAGCTCCACTACTACATGCAGAACCTGCTCAGCTCGGCGAGCTCTGTCGCGTCTGAGGGATGCTGTAGATGAACTTGGGTGAGGGCCGCGTAGGAACGATCGACGGTCGTGACGTCGGCCTTTTCGCCGCCCGCGTCATCGAGCAACCGAAGCGGCAGGGGGCGACTTCACGACCGACGACTTCAAGCGGGTCGCTGGACGCGAGCCGTGCTCGTTCAAACAGTTCGCGACTGATTTCGCCGCCGCTTTCGGCGGGTCCCGGGTTCCGGCCACACATCCCTAGGAGGCAGCTGATGTCGAACGAGTTCTTCGCCCTCGACAAGGAGGGCGGTGACCCGATCTGGTACCTGCAGATCCTCATGACCATCAAGGCGAGCGGCGACAAGACGGGTGGCGCGCTGGGGCTGCTTGACTTCAAGACGCCCGCCGGCCAGACGCCGCTCCACGTCCACCACAAGGAGGACGAGGGCTGGTACCTGCTGGACGGCCGGGTGACGTGCACGTGCGGCGACGAGACGGCGGTGATCGAGCCCGGCGGGTTCATCTGGCTGCCGCGCGACATCCCCCACCGCTTGCGCTTCGAGACCGAGGCCCACCTGCTGCAGATCGCGATCCCCGCCGGACTCGAGGTCTTCCACAAGAAGATGGGCCAGCCGGCGCCGAGCCTCGAGCTGCCGCCCCCGGGCCAGGAGCTTGACAAGGAGAAGTACGTCCGGCTCGCGGCCGAGCACGGCCTCGAGATCATTCAGCTCCCGCAGTGGGACGCCAACAAGGAGGGCGCCAAGCGATGACCGTTCTCGAGTACGACACCTTCACCTCGGGTGTGCTCGACCCGAGCAAGTGGGTGGCGCTGCAGCTGCCGACGCCCGACGGCACCATGTGGTCCTACGGCGATCCGCAGGCTGAGGTCGAGGCCCACGGCGGCACCGTCTCGATCACCGTCAACCCATTCCGCCTGAAGCACGACGCCGTGCACATGCTGGACGACCCGAAGCATCTGCTGGTCACGCCGCAGCCGATTCCCATCCCCGCGAGCGGCGCGAAGATCACGGCCGAGATGGCCGCCGAGAACTACAACGGCAACCCGGACGACATCACCGACGGCTGGATCGGCTTGGTGGTCGGCGACTTCTCGACCGGGATGATCTTCGACTGGATGCTCAGCGGCACCCGCGTCGGCGCCCTTTACGAGCGCCTGCCCATTCCGGGCGTGACGCCCGAGGGTGGCTCGTTCAGCTATCTCGTGCAGTCGCCATTCGTGTCCATCAACAAGCCTGGTGAGTTTCGTTCGTGCGAGATCGCGCTCAGTCCGAAGGCGCGTACCGCGCAGTGGACGGTGGACGGCAAGTCCTTCTACAAGACATCCGACATCCCTGTAGAGGTGCAGTCGGTGACCCTTGGCCTCATCGTCTGCACCCTCAAGCCCACCGGCCCGCACGGCAGCACGTCCGTGCATGGCCAGGGCGCGAAGGGCAGCTGGCGCCACCTGAAGGTGACGAGCGGATAAGACTCAGGCCGATTCCAGCGCCGAGAAGAGCTGCAAGGCGGTGCGCACCAATGTGGCTTCGCGCTCGGGCGCGATCTGCGCCATGAGCGCGAGCGCGGCGCGCGACGAGTGCCGCGCTACCAGTGCGGCCGCCTTGCTCGCATTCTTCGCCCTGCACGCGCGCAGGATGGCCTCGTGCTCCTCGGTCAGCCTCAATCCGCCGGCGATCTCCTCGGTCTGGAACATGCGGCGCAGCCGCTCGGCGCGGTCGAAGTAGGTGGAGAGGGTGCGCGCGAACTCGCGGCCGGCCTCGGGGACGAGGGCGCGATGGAACCGTCGGTGGGCGCGGGCCCACACGTCGGCATTCACGTCCGCAGCGTGCTTGCGCATCTCGACCACTGCCTCGGCGAGCTCTGCGATCTTCGCGCGGTCCAGCGCGGGGACGGTGACCAGCATGCCCGCGCCCTCCATCAGCACGCGCACGCCGTACACCGTGTCGATGTCGCCAACGTCGAGCGCGGTGACGCGCGTGCGCCGGCCGTGGTCCGCCTCGACGATGCCTTCGGCCTGCAGCATCTTCATCGCCTCGCGCAGCGGCGTCCGGCTCACGCCAAGCCGCTCCGCGAGCTCGACCTGCGAGAGGCTCGCGCCGTTGGGGATGACGCCGTCGAGGATGAGGCGCCGCAGGTGCTCGTGCAGCGAGCCGTTGCGCTGGTACGGCTTGACTGCGCTGAGCGAGACGCTGGAGCGGCGACGGCTTTGCGTCGGCATTCAGGTCAGTGTATGCAGTTAGTGACGAAGCGCAGGATCGACGTGCACTGCCATCCGAACACCGCGGAATGGTTTGTGGCCATCGCTCCCTACGTGGAAGCCCTGCGCGCCTACTGGCATCGGCCCTGGGAGCCACTGAGCGAGCAGCAGGTCATCGACGAGCTGAAGCGCGCGGAGGTCGAGGTGCTGCTCGTCGCCTTCGACACCGAGACCATCACCGGCTGCCCGCCGTGCAGCAACGACTACGTGGCGGCGGTGCGCGACCGCCACCCCGACGTCGTGCTTAACGCCTGGGCTTCGGTCGATCCGTGGAAGGGCGAGCAGGCGATCCGCGAGGCCGAGCACGCGATCAAGGACCTGGGCCTGATCGGCTTCCACTTCCATCCCATCTGCGGCGATTTCGCGGTCGACGATCCCAAGTTAAGGCCGCTATTCGAGACAATCGACGAGCTGGGCGTGCCGGTACTGGTCGACGCGGGGACGACGGGCATGGGCGCGGGCTCGCCCGGCGGCCTGGGGCGGCGGCTGCGGCGGTCGCACCCCCTAGCGATCGACGACCTTGCGGCGGCCTTCCCCAACCTCAAGATCATCGCCGCGCATCCGGGATGGCCGTGGGCTGACGAGCTGCTGATGACCGTGCTGCACAAGGGCAATGTCTTCTGGGAGACGTCCGGCTGGGGACCTGTGTACTTTCCTGAGTCGCTGAAGCACGACATCCCGCGCAGGCTCAAGGACAAGATCATGTTCGGCAGCGACTACCCGAGCCTCACGCACCAGCGGCTCTTCGATGGCTGGTCGAAGCTCGGCTACAGCGACGAGGTGCTGGACAAGGTGTTCCGCGCCAACGCCGAGCGCATCCTTAGTCTCGAGCCGGCAAGGAGGACCCCATGATCAGTGCGATCGGACATGTCGCGCTCCAGGTGCCGAAGCTGGAGGACTCTGTGCGCTGGGCCACCACCGTGATGGGCCTGCGCGAGGTCGTGCGCGAAGGCAACACGTCGTATCTCACTCACGGCGGCGCGCATCACTCGCTGATCTACATCGAAGCCGAGGAAGGCGCGCTCGAGCACATCTCGCTCGAGGGCCGTGACGATGCTGCCCTGCACGAGCTCAACAACCGCCTGGCCACGCACGGTGTCAAGACCGTCGACCACGAGCGCGAGCCCGCCGTCAAGGAGTCGATCCGCTTCGAGGGACCAGACGGCCACCTCTTCGAGGTCTACAGCGGCCTGGCCCAGGATCAGCCGCGGCACACCGGCCGCGGGGTGCAGCCGCGCCGGTTTGGCCATCCCATGCTCAAATCCGAGCATCCACGCGAGACGCAAGAGTTCATCGAGGAGGTGCTGGGCTTCCGACTGTCCGACGACGTCGGCGAGGGCACGCTGCTCTTCCTTCGCTGCAACGCCGACCACCATGGCATCGGCATCACGAAGGGCGGAGAGGGGCTGCACCACTACGCCTGGGAAGTCGAGAACCTCGGCCAGCTCGGCCTGCTCGGCGACGTGCTCGAGAAAAACGGCGGGCGCTTCCTCTGGGGGCCCGGCCGCCACGGCGCCGGCGGCAACCTCTTCACCTACCACCTCGACCCGGCCGGCTGCGTGGTCGAGTACTACGCCGACCTGATCAAGATCTACAACGAGGCCAACTACCGGCCTGGGAAGTGGGATATGTCCGACTACCGGTTCGCCAACCTATGGGGCCCGGGGATTCCCGGCCACGAGTTCTTCGACGCCGGCGCCAAGCTTTCCGCGAAGAGGATCAGTGCGAAGAAGTGAGACCCTGGAGCCTCGTTTCGTACCGAGGTCGCGATGGTGAGAGCCGGGCCGGCGCGCTCGACGGCGATCGAGTGGTCGAGCTGCCCGTCAAGGCGAGCGGGGTGCTCGAGCTCGTCGAGCGCTGGGACCGGGTCGAGCCAGCGCTGCGCGAGTTCGACCCAGGCGGCGCTCGCGCGGTGGACTGGGCGGAGCTCGAGCTGCCGCTCCGCTATCCGCGAAAGGTGCTGTGTTCGGGCACGAACTACTACGCGCACATGCGCGAGATGAAGGTGAATCGCGACCCTGCCGCCCGTCCCTATTTCTTCCTCAAGCCTCCGACCACGTCTCTCATCGGTCCGGGCGAAGCCATCGTCGTGCCCACCGATCCGTCCGCGAAGGTCGACTGGGAGGCGGAGCTCGCGGTCGTCATCGGGCGCCGGGCCTGGCATGTCCCAGAGTCGGAGGCGCTAGCCTACGTGGCCGGCTATTCCGCGATCAACGACGTCTCGTTGCGTGGACCGCACCGCGTGCAGCACCCGATCGGCGAGCCGTTTCAATGGGACTGGCTGGCTTCGAAAGGCGCCGACCGCTCGACGCCTCTGGGTCCCGGGATTCGTCCCGCATTCCTGGTCGACGACCCTCAGGACCTCGAGGTGCGGCTTTGGGTCAACGGCGACCTCAAGCAAAAAGCCAATACCTCGGACATGATCGACAGCGTCGCTGCGCTGATCGCGGCGGCCAGTGACATCCTGACCCTCGAACCTGGCGACGTCGTCGCCACCGGCACGCCCGACGGCGTCGGACTGCCGCGCGGCGAATTCCTCCGCCCGGGCGACCTGGTCGAGATGGAAGTCGGCGGCTTTGGCTGGCTCTCCAACCCAGTGGTGGTCGAAGGGTCATGAAGGCCGCCGTCATACGCGAGTTCGGGCCGGCGGAGGTGCTGCAGATCGAGGACGCGCCGGCGCCGAACCCGGCGGCGGGAGAGGTTCTCGTTCGCGTCCGTGCGGTGCGCGTGGGCGGCCTCCTCGACATTGGAACTCGCGCCGGCAGAAACCCGTTCGCGCGACTCACCTTCCCACACATCCTCGGCGCGGACTTCGCCGGTGACGTGGTCGAGGTGGGGGAGGGAGTTACCGGTTTGAGCGCCGGCGATCGTGTCGCGGTCTCGCCTTTCGTCGCGTGTGGCCGGTGCCCAGCGTGCCTCTCCGGGCCGGATTACGGATGTTCCAACGCTCAGCTGATCGGCGTCCACCGGCCCGGCTCCTACGCCGAGCTCGTTGCGGTCCCCGCGAAGGTCGTCCGCCGCATCCCGTCATCACTCAGCTACGAACAGGCAGCCGCGCTCGCCTTGAGCGGGCCTGTCGCGTTCACGCAATTTTCGGTCGCGGGCTTGAAGGCGGACGACTGGGTGCTCGTCACCGCCGCCGCTTCTGGCCTGGGCCTCGTCACGGCGTTGGTCGCCAAGGCACTGGGTGCCAGGGTGATCGCCACCTCGCGCAAGGACTGGAAACGCGACGTGCTGGGCGAGCGCGGGTTTGAGGCGGTGCTCGACACCGACGACGACGGGTTCGTCAACCGGGTCGGCGAGCTGACAGGCGGCCTGGGAGTCGCAATCGCGGTTGATAACACTTCGTCGGCGACGATGTTCCCGAAGGTCCAGGCCGCCATGGGACGCCTCGGCATCCTCGTGTGCTCGGGCGCCCAGGTCGCGGAGCCCGTCCGGCTCGACCTGCGTTCGCTCTACCTGAAGAGCCAGTCCGTCATCGGCATCCGCACCCACACGCAGGCCGCGCTCGATGGTTTCTGGCGCCTCGCGGAGAACGGGCTGAAAACGCTGGTCGACAGGACATTTCCACTGGACGAGGTCGCGGCCGCTCATCGCTACGTGGAAGCGGAGCAGAACTTCGGGCGGGTGGTGCTTACGCTCTAGTCTCGGCCTCTTCGGCGAGTCGCTTGGTCAGCACGTTCTTGGCCACCTTGCCGAACTTTGAAAGCGGCAGTTCGTCAGTAAGCTCCAGCCGTTCCGGCAGCTTGAACCTCGCGAGCCCTCTGTCCGTCAAGAAAGCCGTCAGCTCGGCCAGCGTCGGCGTGTGTCCAGGCCTTGGAATGACAAACGCGCACAGGCGCTCGCCGAGCACCGGGTCAGGCATGGGGACGCACGCCACATTCAAAACGGCGGGATGCGAGAGGATCAGGTTCTCGATCTCCTCGGCACTGATCTTCTCTCCACCGCGGTTGATCAGGTCCTTCTTGCGACCTTCAACGATGTAGTTGCCGGATGGATGGCGACGCATCAGGTCGCCTGAGCAGTAGAAGCCGTCGGGTGTGAACGTGTGCGCGTTGTACCCCGGCACACCGTAGTAACCGCGCAAGGTATACGGCCCACGCACAAGCAGCTCCCCAACCTCGCCATCCGGGACGGGATTGCGGTCTTCGTCGACCATCAGGATCTCGTCGTCTTCGCACACCGGCCTGCCCGCAGTCTCGTAACGAACATCGTCTGGGTCGTCCAGGCGCACGAACATCAGGAGGCCCTCGGCCATCCCGAACACTTCCTGCACGCATGCATTGGGGAACATCGACTCGGCCCGACGCTTGACTTCCGGCTGCAGCTTCTGGCCGCCGGTGTTGATGACACGCACGGAGCGAAGGTCGAAGTCATGGATCGAAGGCGCGTTGATGTAGCGGATAAGCAGGGCGGGCACCAGCTCGAGGTGCGTGACGCGCTCTCGCTCGATCAGTGGAAAGACCTCGTCCGCGCGCGGCGACTCGTTGAGCACCGCGCGCGCGCCCTTTCAGAAGAATCCGCTCAAGCCAGGGCAAGCCAGTGGGAAGTTGTGGGCGATGGGAAGCACGACGAGCAGGCAGTCGCCGGGATGGATGTCGTTGACCGCGACCGCGGCTTTGGTGTTGTAGACGTAGTCGTTGTTGGTGCGTGGGATCAGCTTCGGCACCCCGGTGGTGCCACCGGAAAGCTGGAATATGCACGGCTCGTCGGGATCTACGTCGACAGCATCGAGCACGGCGGGCTCGACACCCGGGTTTAGCCCGAGCAGCTCACGGATCTTCTTTACGCCAAGGACCGTGTGCACCCGCGGATGCGCGTCGCGGATCGATTCGACCAGGGGCGCCGTTTCGAAGTCGCCGAACTGCTCGCTCACGGCGTAGCCGGTGGCCTCAGAGAGCTCGAAGAAGGCGTTGATCTCGTTCCAGCGATGTCCGGCCAGGGCCATGATCGGGATCGCTCCGACACGCTCCAGCGCGAAGTAGAGGTAGACGAACTCAGGAATGTTCGGCAGCTGCACGACCCAGCGGTCCAGAGGCTTGACCCCAAGCCTCAGCAGGTGCAGGGCAAGCCGCTCGACTCGCTCCTTCAGCTGGGAATAGGTGACGCGTGCCTCGCCGCTGATGAGCGCGACGCGATGGCCGTGGGAGGCGAATACACCGTCGTAGAACCGGCCGAGCGGGACGTCTTCCCAGTAGCCGCATGCGCGATAGCGGGTCGCGAACTCCGGCGGGAATGGCGTGACACCCGCCAGTTTGCTCAATCGGGGATCGCCATCTCCTCGACCTGCGAGGCGATGTGCAGCTGCAGGCGACCGAGGAGCGAGATGAGCTGCTCCTTCTCGTCCACGCCGAGCACGGAGGCCATCGCGCGCTCGGCCGTGAAATGCTCGGGCAGCAGCGAGTCAAGCAACCTGCGACCCGCGGGGGTGATCGCGATCAGCGCCCTGCGCCCGTCGACTCCGCTCTTGCCCCGCCTGATGAGGCCCTTGACCTCCAGAGCGTCGAGGATCGCGGTCACTGCGGCCCGCGTGACGAGAAGGCGATCGGCGATCTCGTGCGGATTCACGCCTTCTGGCGCCTGGCGGAGGATGACAAGGGCGTTGAAACCCGACAACGACAGGCCGTAGCGGCGGAAGCGGCGGCTCAGCGCGGTCGTGACGAGGCTGTCGGTGCGGATGAGGTTGATCAGGACCTCGGTGGCCCCGCGGTCCATCTGCGGAAACTCCCGCTGCAACGACGAGGAAGCGCGGACCGGGGCGTGAAAGTTGCGCCTTCGCATGCCGGAGATATAGTACACTATTTAACTACTTTGGATCTGCGCTGGAACGGCCGCAGTCTCGGCTTCACGTGTCACACCGGCGATCTCTCCTGGGACGAGCTGATCGCCTGGGTGCAGGCGGGGGAGCGGCTCGGCTACTCGGCGTTCTGCACGACCGAGGAGTCGGGCAAGGACGCGTTCGCCGTGCTAGCGGTGCTCGGGCGAGAGACGCAGACGATCCACCTCGGCACCGCCATCGTCAATTTCTATTCGCGCACTCCCACGTTGCTGGCCATGAGCGCGCGCAGCATCTACGACCTTTCGAACGGACGCTTCGGCCCGTTCGGCCTTGGCGCCGGCGGCATCGGTTTCATGCAGCGGGGCCACGGCATCGTGACCGAGAAGCCGCTGGCCCGCGCCAGAGAAACCGTCGCGATAGTGCGTGGCCTTCTAACTCAGAGGAAGTTCTCTTACGACGGCCAGTGGTTCAGACCGCGCGACTTTCACCTGCGAGAAGGGCCGATCGGCGAGGACGGGCCGCCGATCTGGCTCGCTGGGCTCGGGCCCAAGATGGTCGCTACAGCGGCCGAGGTTGCCGATGGGGTGATCGCCAACTGGCTGACGGAGGAATCGCTGGCGGAGTATCAAGGCCTGATCCAGCAGGGCGCCGAGTCCGCGGGGCGCGACAAGTCGGAGATCCAGGTCGCGACCCTGCTGATGAGCTGCGTAGACCCCACCGACGACGCCGCGGTGTTCGCGGCGCGTCGAGGCATCGCTTTTTACTGCGCCTCCGAGCACTACCTGCACATCGCGGACATCTGCGGCCTCGGCGCGGACGCCCGAAAGGTCAAGGTCGCGTGGGAAGACCGGGACTTCGATCGGGCGACCGATCTCGTCTCCGACGGGTTGCTCGAGAAGTTTTGCCTGGTGGGCACGCCATCGGACAACGCGCGCCGAATGCAGTGGCTGTTCGACAACTCCGTTTACCCGATCGTGTACCCACTGCCGCGCCGAGATCGCATGGTCGAAGACCATCACAGCGTCCTCGAGCGGGCGGTTAGTTGGACCAAGGTATTGGGCCCAACTCTAGTCGAGGGTTAGTCCGTACCCGAACTCCAAAGCGCTTCCAGAAGAATTCCAGGAGAAATAACGATCCATAGCTTCGGATCACAGCCGGATCACGCATTCCCGGAACTGAGCGGAAGCTGGAGGTCAAGTGCGGACACGACGCGACCGCCGTTTGAGTTCGCAAGGACCGTGGCGGAACCGGCGGGATTCTTGATGACACGGCGTCGAGAGGCGAGACGAGTTCTGCCCTGGGAGCTGGTCGAGAAGGAGTACAGGTTCGAGGGGCCGGCCGGCCGGATCACACTGAGTGACCTGTTCGACGGGCGCAGCCAGCTGGTTGTCTACCACGCGATGTTCAACCCCGACATGGCGACACCGGAGACTACGTGGACGACCGACGCCGCCTGCAAGATCTGCTCGTGGTGGATCGACAACTTCGACGGAATCGCCGTTCACCTCAACCACCGCGACGTAACCATCCTGGCCGCCTCTCGCGCGCCTTACCCAAAGATTGCGGCGTACAAGCAGCGCATGGGCTGGACGATTCCATGGGTCTCCGCTGAGTCCGACTTCAACTTCGACTACGGCGTGTCATTCACGCCCGAAGACCTCGGGTCGGGCGAGGCGACCTACAACTACGGCAGCGCTAGGCCTTTTGCCACCGAGTCCGCGGG
>Ga0126384_10001153_pt1 | contig 15514 bp, 10 predicted proteins | sample PanSoiMetPlot_36_FD_92543 | JGI IMG/M metagenome (GOLD analysis project Ga0126384, IMG submission 92543) | Tropical forest soil microbial communities from Panama - MetaG Plot_36 | ecosystem: Environmental > Terrestrial > Soil > Tropical forest > Bulk soil | place: Panama | collected 2016-02-17 | reverse complement strand
GAGTTCCGCTGCGCTGAGTATTTTTTGCGCGGCTTCGGCGCTCGCGTTTCGGCCGGTCAGGACGAGGTGTTTCGCGCCTTTGCCGACCAGCCATCTGGCGGCGCTGCGCCCCAACATTCCCAGACCGCCGGTGACCAGATAGGTGGCGTCGCCGCGCACGTGCGGCGGCCGAGCGGGCAGGTCTGCAAGGGATTGCGCGACGAACCGTGCGACATTGCGCTCGCCGGCGGCGCTGATGGCAATCTGGGTCTCCCCATCCGGGTCGAGCAGTTCCGCCGCCAGCCGATCCACGTCGGGCGGTCGATCGCCATTCAGCTGCAGATCGATCAATCCGCCCCAAACGCGCGGGTACTCGATCGCCACTGTGCGCCCCAGACCCCAGAGCGGCGCCTGGACCGGATCAACCTGCTGGTCCGGACCTCCCGCCTTTTGCGTGTTCGCGGTCACAAACCAAAGGCGCCTGTCGGTCGAGCTGGTCGACCGGGCTTCGGCAAGGGCATGCAGGATGGCCAATGCCCCGCGGCACATCATTTCGCTGCCGCTCTTCAATTCCGCCAGCGTCAGGTCTTTTACAGACGCGACATCCAGCCCCCAAAGGTAGATCACGCCGTGGCACGGCAGCGTCTCGCAGGCGGAAAATTGTTCGAGTAATCGGCGAAACTCCTGCGGCTGCCGTTCGTTCACGGTCCATGTCCGGGGACCTCGTTGCGCGAAGATGTCATCCCGGTAGATCAGGTGACAGTGATGGCCCGTCGCTTCCAATCGGCCAGCCAGCGCGACGCCGATGCCCTTCCGGTCGGCGAGGATCATCCAGCTTGCCGGGGCACGCTGCTCGGGGCGGGCCGGCACTCGCGCGCGCTTGCGCCAGACTGCGCGATAAAAAAGCTCGTCCGTGCCGGCGCCGCGCAGCTGCAGCTTGGCAAGCGGCAAGAGGCGCACGGCCAAGCCTTCGAGCTCCGCGACCGGCCGGCCCGACACATCGTAAACCCGGATATCGACCACCTGCCTGCCGTCTTTCTCGACGCACCGCAGGCTGGTGTGCACCCAGGCCTCGCCGATCCCGTCCTGATAGCAGCGAAAGCGCTCCAGCGACACGGGCAGGTAGGACCTGCGGTCGCTGCCTTCGGCGTTCCTCTGTGCGTCCGCACCCTCGATGACGAGGGGATAGGCGTGCAGACACGCATCGAGGAATGCGGGGTGCAGCACATACTGCTCATTCGACAGACCGTCCGGAAGCTGCACCCTGGTCAGCGCCTCATGTTGCCCGGTGTACAATTCGCGGACGCCGCGAAAGGCGGACCCGTATTCGAGTCCGAACTTGGCGAGCCGCTCATACCAGTCGGCAACCGGCAACACGTGTCCGCAACGATCGCGGACCTGCGTCATCGAAAACGAAGATCCGGACGACACCTCCGCCTTGCGCAGGGTGCCCGTCATGTGCGTAACCCAGACGTCCGAGTTTTCGTCGGCACTTACGAGTCGGAAACTTGCTCTGTCGGATTTGAGCGGGGTAAGCAGAACTCGCACAATCCGATTTTCCCCATCGGCAAATGGCATCGCCTGATGATGCATTGCATCGTCGAAACTGACGCGAGGCGTTCCGAAATACATACGGCCGACGACGGTGGCCGCCTCAAGCTCCGCAGTGGTCGGCAGAATGACCGTGCCCGCGACTCGGTGATCGGCGAGATAGGAGGCGTGCTGCACGCCATAGCGCGCTTCGTAACCCAGATCTTCGGCCGTCGCCCTGACGGGCCGACCCACCAGAGGATGGAATTGTTCGATGGAATCGGCGAGCCGCGGAGCATGGCTCGCACGATCGTCTATCCAGTGACGATTGCGCTGGAACGGATAAGTGGGCAACGCTATCCGGCGCCACGAGAAATCGGCGTGCACTGCGGTCCAATCGATCTTCTGGCCTGCGAGATACAACGCGACCAGCATTTCGGCGATCGAATCGGCGTCCGATTTTTGACGGCTGAGTGCCGAAATCCAGGACGCGGACTTGCTTTTTGCGCCAAGGCACATCTGCGCAATGGGCAGCAGCACTGCGTGCGGTCCGATTTCGAGAAACGTCTGGCACTCGAGCTTGGCGAGCGCAAGCATCCCATCTCCGAACCGAACCGGTTCACGAATATGGCGGCGCCAATAGAACCTGTCGGGCGCGGCGGAAATCAACTCCCCGGTGAGATTGGAAATCAGGGGAAGTTTAGGCGCATGATGCTCGATCTGCGCGGCAACGTCTTCGAAATCGTCGAGAATGAACTCGGTTCGCGCGGAGTGAAAACCGTTGGAGACGCGCAGCTCTCGATAGCTGATATTCCGTTTGTCCAGCTCCGCCGAAAGCATTCTCAACGCGTCGCGCTCACCGGAGACTACCGTATTCAGCGGCCCGTTCATGGCGGCCACGGTAATCTCCGGAGCGATCGTATCGATAAGACCACGAACGACCGATTGTTCGGCGAATATGGCGGCCATGGCCCCGCCGGCCGGTACTCGGTGCATGAGCGCGCCGCGCGCTATGACCAATCGCATCGCCTCTTCGAGCGTCATGACGCCCGCGACGCAAGCAGCGACAATTTCGCCCAAGCTGTGTCCGATGACCGCCTCGGGCGCGATGCCCCAGGCCTTCAGAAGCTGCGCCAGAGCATACTCGACCGCGAACAGGGCGGGTTGGGTGTAGTCCGTCCGGTTGACGAGCGCATCCTCGGTTGGCGCCGCAAAAATCACCTCGAGCAAGTCCCGCTCGAGCTGCGGCTCGCACAAGGCACGGCAGCGGTCCATGGCATTCCGAAACACGGAGTGAGTGCGATACAGCTCGGCGGCCATGCCGGCACTCTGCGCACCTTGACCGGGAAACATGAAAGCGATCGAGGTCTTGGTCTTGCGCTGCAGAATCGACGCGTCTTCCGACGCGGTTCGCAGCCATGTCGTCAGATGCTCTTTCAGTTCGGGTATCGATCGGGCGGGCGCAGCGAATCGAAATGTAAACTGACTTCTGCTGACGTTGGTTGTGTAGCAAAGGTCGCCGATCGGCGCCTCGGGATTTTCGTTCAGCCAGTGCAGAAGTTGCGCGACGCGCGCCATCAACGCGTCCGCGCTCTTGGCTGAAAGTGTGACCAGACACGGAAACGCGCCCGGTTGCTCCTTCGGCGGCGTTGCGGGCGGCGCCTCTTCGAGGACGGCGAAAGCGTTCGTCCCGCCGATCCCGAGGCTGTTCAGCCCCGCGCGCCGCGGCGTGTCCTGAACGGGGAAATCCCGGAGCCTTGTATTGACGTAGAAGGGCGACGCGGCGAAGTCGATCCGCGGGTTGGGGGTGTCATAATTAATGCTCGGCGGAATCCATTTGTGATGCAGCACGAGCGCGGTTTTGATCAGCCCGGCGATGCCCGCTGCTTGCTCCGGATGGCCGATATTGGCCTTGAGTGAACCGATGGCGCAGTACTGCCTTCGCGCGGTTTCGTTGCGAAAAGCCGTCGTCAGCGCTTCGATTTCCAGCGGATCACCAACGATCGTGCCGGTCGAGTGGCATTCGACATAGCCGATGCTGTCTGCGCTGACTCCAGCCGATTTCAGCGCCTCGACCACCGCCTGGGACTGCTGGCCCAGACTGGGGGCGGTGTAGCTGATTTTGGCTGAACCATCGTTGTTCGCGGCGGTCCCCTTGATGACTGCAAAGATGTGGTCGCGATCAGCGACAGCTTGGTCCAACGGCTTGAGCAACACGGCGCCGACGCCACTGCCGAAGATCGTTCCTTGGCCGACCGCGTCGAAGGGACGGCAGCGCCCGTCCAGGGAATACAGGTTGCGCTTTTCCGCCAAGAATCCCTGACGTTGCGGTACACGGACGACGGAGCCGCCCGCCAGCATCATGTCGCAGTCATCGAACCTCAGGTAGCGACACGCCTGGTGGACCGCCAGCAAAGAGGAGGAACACGCCGACTGAACCGTGAAGCTCGGACCCCTGAGGTTCAGCTTGAAGGAAACGCGGGTGCTCAAGAAATCCTTGTCGTTGTTGATGTGCGCCGTGCTTGCCGTCTGGCCGGGAAGATCGGCGTGGTGCAGCTTTGCCAGCAGGTAGGTTGAAACGACGCCGCCACCGGTCGAAAGAACACCGACCTTGCCCGGGTAGTCGGTCGGGTCATAACCCGCGTTCTCGAAGGCCTCCCAGCACACCTCCAGGAACAGGCGCTGCTGTGGGTCCATCAGCGCTGCGTCTTTGGGGGAGTAGCCGAAGAATGCAGCGTCAAACATCTCGACGTCGCGCAACATCGGCGCGGCCTTCACATAGTTCGGATTGGCAATCAGCGACGGCGCGACTCCGGCATCCAAGAGCTCTTGATCGGAAAAGAACGTGATGGACTCGATCCCGTCACACAAGTTCTTCCAATACTCCTCGACGGTGGCGGCGCCGGGAAATCGACATGACATGCCGACTATCGCGATGTCGACGTTGCAAGGTTTTATGCGCATCGTGAGACCTGTTCGACCATCGAAACCGCTCGCCGCTACGAAATTGCTGTCGGGCGCGGAGGATGACAGAGTGTGCAGAAGATCCCCGTTTATGCTTTTTCGGTGTCGCCTTGCTTCCCGTTCTTCGCTTGTTTCAGACCCTCCATGAGGCGAGAAAGAATAATTTTTCCGCGCAATGTCTCCACGAGACGAGAAATACTCGCCTCTGCGGTACCGGTTCTGCTTGCATTGTTCATCGACTTTAAACCATCGGCGAGACGGGAAATGATTGCTTCCAGGGTGTTGCCGTTCGTTCCCTTTTTTACTTCGTTCAATATGTCGGCCACGCGGGAAAGAATGACTTCGATGGCAGCGCCGTTTTTCTCACTCTGGCTGTCTGTCACGACGTCCGGCGGACGAGGAATAACTGCTCCTCCGGTATTTCCACGCTTCTCGTTTCTTGCTTCCTTCAATACATCAATGAGGCGGGAGAGAATAATTTCTTGCACCTCGACCACGTTGATCAGGCCGGTGGCGAGCCGGTCCAATATCTTCGAAAGTTCAGCGGCTAGATCTTGTTCGAGGTTCTCGCCAAGGCGGCCCCGCAGTTTTCGCGACGGATCCAGGAGCATCATCAGCGCGTGAATTTCGAGCAGCGCGAATTTGTCGATTGTCTTGATGTAGTCGTCCTTGTCTCTTTGCAGGCCTGCCCTGATGATTGGCAGCGTATTCCGCTGGAGCGAAAGCAACGGCAGCATCGGCAAAAGCAACGTCTTCAACACGCGTCGCGGCACCCCGCTGAGAAGATTGGTGCTGCCTGCGTCGTCCTGAGCAAGCCCTGGGGCGCTTTGGGTCGAATCCGACATTTCAGCGACCTCCCCTCCGACGAGCGGGCGCTAGGCCGCTGCGGTCCGGCCCGCCGTTTCACGTCAAGGCAGTCCCGGCTCGCGAGGTCGCGGTCCCCACCGCGCCGAGCTTCGCCGATGCTCCGCGAAGCCGTCGCCACGTACGCAGATCTTGGCCGTTTGCCGTTGCAGCAACGGCCGCTTTTTGGCTCAGGGTAGCCCGTGCCTCCTGTCGAGTAAACTGCGAATCCCTTGCGGCGGCAACCGAGCGCATCCGCGATCATTCCGGCAAGCGCGTCCCAATGGGAGGTTGCGTCGCGAGGATTTTCACGCCGACTGAGTGTCGGCTCGAGACCGCTGCTGCTGCGCGACGCCACGATCTGGCGCGGGCTCGTCGGCGTCCGCGGCCGGTTGTGGCGCCGTCCGGCGGCAGCTATCTATATTTTCTGGTCGCTATCTGCCCAATAGAGCTTCCGCATCTCGCGCTTGAGCGTCTTGCCGGCTGCATTTCGCGGAAACTCCGGCATGATGACGACGCGGTTGACCCTTTGATAACGCGCCGAAACGCGGGCGTTGATCCAGTCTTGCAGGTCTTCCGCGCTCGCGCTTGCACCGGCGCGCAGCACGATCGCGGCCATCGGCGTCTCGCCCCACCTGTCGTGGGGGATGCCGAAGACCGCGACCTCCTGCACCGCCTCATGCTGGACCGCGACCTCTTCGATGTCCTTCGGATAGATCTTCACTCCGCCGGAATCGATCATGTCCTTCTTGCGGTCCACGAGGTACAGATAGCCCTCGTCGTCCACACGGCCGAGATCTCCGGTGTGCACCCAACCATGGCGAATGGTCTCGGTGGTCAATTCGCCTGCATTCAGGTATCCGGCCATCGTTATCGGACCGCGCCCAATGATTTCGCCGACTTGGCCGGGCGCGCAGTCTCGGCCGTCCTCGTCGACAATGCGCATTTCGTAGAACGGCGGCGGCACTCCGACCGAACCGGCCTTGCGTACGGCCTCGCTCCGGTCGAGAACAGTTATGAACCCTTCAGTCACACCGTAAAGTTCGTAGAAGCGGTTTGGCAGAACCCGATTCAGACGGTCCTTGTGCACTTTGTGGAGCGGGGCACCGAGCGAGAGGATCATTTCCAATGACTTGACCTTGTCTGGATCGAAGCCCGGCGAATCGAGCATTGCAATGATCTGGGAAGGCACCATCATGACATGTGTGACTTTCTCGGCAGAGACAGTGTCGATCAGCGCCTGCTCATTGAACTTCTTGTGCAGAATGTACGTGGCCCCGCAATAGAAAGCCGGGAGGAGCGTGACCATCGCGCCGTTGAAGAAGATCGCTCCGGTCTGCAGGACGACACTTTCCGCCGACATTCGCCAGCTTGCCGACATTAACCCGGCATACATCGCCCGTATGAAATGGGTGTGCATGATACCTTTCGGCAGTCCGGTTGTCCCGCTGGTATACATGATGGTCATGAGGTCGCCCGCGGCGACCTCGGCAGTAGGCTCAGCGACACTCGCCATGGCGCAAAGCGTGGCGTAGCTTGAATACCCCGCAGCCTCGCCATCGATCAAAATCCAACTCACCACCGAATGCTGGGCGAGCATCGGCTGTAATTGGTCGATAAGACCACACAGCGTCTTGGTGCTGACGACAACGCGCGGTTTGGCGTCGTTCAGCAGCGATGCAAGGCCCGCCGGCATTAGGAGTGACGACAGAGGCACTGCCGCAGCCCCGATCTTGGCGCAGGCCCAATAGGTCGCGAGCAGCTCCAGTGAGTTGGGAAGGATGGTCGCGACGCGATCTCCGCGGCCGACTCCAAGCCCGGCAAGTGCATTGGCCCAACGATTGACGACATCGTTGAACTGCCGATGGCTGAGACGTTCATCATCGATCACGACGGCCGTGCGAGAGGGCCGGTATCGCGCGTTTCGCGTGAGTAAGCGGCCAAGCGCAAGCGAATTTGTGGCGATTGGTGTTTCCATGTCGCTGCTCGGTCTCTTGTCTTGTCGATCGCTCGCAAATGCGCGCAGGACGGAAAACGGCAACAACGGCGCGCATGCGCGGAATTTGCCGTGCGCCAGCGGCAGAAGTCTGCATCAGAAATCAAATACATGCTGGTATCACAGTAATCCTGCGCGCTTCGAGAGCACGTTCCGTTCCTAACGCTAGCCTCGGCCAATCCGGCGATCCGACCCATGGCCCACTGCCCTTGACGGCAAAATCCGTCTGTCAGACAAATGCGACGCCGTCTATTGCGGTCACCGAAGGCTCGTCCCGGATTGTTTCTCGATAGACTGGCGGGGCTTCGGGACAGCCGAGGCGTGTTGCATTGCGATGATGCGGCGGTCGCGCCGGAGTTTGCCCTATCGCTCACGTCCTGAGAGGTCGTGTTGGTCACCAATAGCCCGACGGAAGTGAAGCCCGCATCGCGCTGCCGGCGCCTCCTCCTGAGCGAGATGCCATCGCTGATCGGCAGCGAGCTGGGCATTTCCAGATGGTACGTGATCGACCAGGCACAGATCGACCGGTTCGCGGCGTGTACACATGACCGGCGGTGGATTCACGTCGATGTCGTGCGCGCCCGTCGCGAGAGCCCATTCGGGACGACAATCGCGCATGGCTTTCTCACGTTATCAATGCTGGCGCCGATGGCGCACGAAGTGTGGATCGATGCGCTCGAGGCCGACGCGATCCTCAACTATGGCGTCGAACGGGTGCGGTTCATCAATCCCGTGAGGGCGGGAGCGCGTATTCGTAACAGCATCAAGCTGGTCGCAATCGATGAACGACCGAACGGCACGCTGGTGACCACCGAGAATATGATCGAGATTGACGGCGAAACGAAGCCGGCGCTGATGGCAACGATGCTCACCCTGGTCGCCGCGGGCCGCGGGCCAACCTGAGTCCCGGTGTTTCGGAGTCTATGATCGCGAGCACCAGAGATGCGCGTCTTCGCGGTATCGGACCTTCACGTCAATTATGAATCCAACGCGCGATGGGTCGAGGCTCTCTCGGGTCAGGATTATACGGACGATATTCTTATCTTGGCGGGCGACCTGTCGGACTCGCTCGGCCAAATCGAGACTTATCTGAATATCCTCGCTAGGCGATTCAACAAGGTCCTCTACGTCCCCGGAAACCACGAAATGTGGATCATCCGAAGTCCGGAGCTGGAGGACTCTATCGCGAAGTTTGCGGAAGTTTGCCGAGTCGCGCGGAGCAGCGGCGCTTCGACGGAATGCCTGTGCACCGACGCGCTCACGATCGTGCCCTTGCTCGGATGGTACGATTATTCGTTCGGAGCGCCATGCGACGAGCTGCGCAACGCTTGGATGGACTTCCGCGCGTGCCGCTGGCCCGCTCATATGAATGAGCGCCAAGTGACACAGTTCTTTGCCGGCATGAACGAGCCGCTACCGCGACCGCAAAGCACGGTGGTGATCTCGTTCTCCCATTTCCTGCCGCGCATCGATTTGATAGCGGGTTACGTACCGCAACGGTTTTGGTATCTACACCCCGTCATGGGCTCAGACATACTGGAGCGGCAAATCCGACGCCTCGGTGCATCGATCCATGTGTACGGACACAGCCATGTCAATCGTCACGTCAGTATCGATGGTGTTGCGTACGTCAATAATGCATTCGGCTATCCGTCCGAAATCGGTACGACTGCAAAGCGTCTACGCTGCATTTTCGATGCAAATCGCTGAGAACTGACGATCGCGATGGAAGTGGCTGACGGTGTCATTCATGTGTGGATGGTCGACTTCTCCGCCATCACGGACAAGTCGCTGCTCAGCCGTTACCGCGAACTCCTGGCGCCCGACGAGGAGGCCCGCCGCAACCGCTTCCTGTTTGAGAATCTTCGGCTTCGGTATCTCGTCACGCGCGTGCTCGTCCGCACAGTCCTATCACGCTATGTAGGCCTGCCGCCAAAGTCCTGGACCTTTGCGGCCGACGTCCACGGAAAGCCGCATATCCTCAATGAAGAAGCACAGGCAACGCGGCTCACCTTCAACATATCGCATACGGAGAGCTTGATTCTGCTGGCTGTCGGTTCCGCGACGATGGTTGGGGTAGACGTCGAAAACCGCCGCAGGCGGCCAGCTCCGCTTGAAGTCGCAGATCGCTATTTCGCAGTCGAGGAGGTACGGGAGCTTCGCGCGCTTGCTGTCAAGCGCCAGCAAGATCGCTTTTTCGACTATTGGACCCTGAAGGAGGCCTATCTCAAGGCGAGAGGCATAGGGATCACCATTCCGCTGGATAGTTTCTTTTTCACCTTTCCAACGGAGAGCGAGATTTCATTCCATCAGGATCGATGCTCCGGCCATGAAGCTGGACGATGGCGCTTCTGGCAATTCAATCCATCCGACGAATATGTAGCGGCGGTTTGTGTGCAAAGCTGCACTACGGAGCCATCCGCGTTGGTCAAACGGCTCGTTCCATTGGTGACGGAGACTCCCTTTGAGGCGATCGCTTTGCAGCCAGGATACAAGGTCAATTGACAGTGCACCGACCTACAAGCTGGCCCACGCGGTGATCTTGCCTTCATTTGCGCTGAGAACGGCCATCCACTCGCCAAAGAGTCGTTCGGCAACGCGTTTCGCGAAGGATGCAATGCAGCAGGGCGTGGCGAAGTCCGCACATGGCGCGCGCAACATCGGCGCGACACGGGCCGCGAACAATGGCGCGAACCGTAGCCGAGTTGGAAGCAATCCTTGGTTGCGAGGCGGCGCATGGCCTCGCGCCGCGCGGCAGGGCGCACGTGGCGAAAGGCGCGAATGCTCAAGCTCGGCAGAACGGTGGGTGAACAATTTGTTCCCGCACCTTCTCGAAAGGTGCGGGAGCCGTCGCCAAAAGATAAATGATTTCCGGTGCTTAGATTTTGATGGTGCGGTCGAGAGGACTCGAACCTCCACGGGTTTCCCCGCTAGCACCTCAAGCTAGTGCGTCTACCAATTCCGCCACGACCGCATGTGGAGAGGAATGCCGGGAGACCCGGCTTCAAGCGACGGCGCAGCATGTAACAAATCGAATGTGCGCGGACAAGGGCGGGCTCTCCGGCGGGCCTTTTCACGGATTCACGGGTCTGCTGGTCACGCCGCCGTCCCGACCGTCACGGCAATCGAGGGCCATGCCGGCGAAATATTCGGCCGCCTCACCGCATGTCGGGGCGGCGCGGCAGCATCTGCTTCAGCTCGACTGCAATGCGGTTGCCGCTCACCACCACGGCGCCCGTGGCGACAGGCATGTCGTTGGCGAGTATCCTGACCTCGTCGTTCTCGCCCGAGTCGAGCTCGATGACGGCGCCGCGGCCGAGCTGGAGCACCTGGTGCACCGGCATGGACGTCGTGCCGAGCACGACCGCGATATCGAGCGAGACCTTGTCGATTGTGGCCACGGGCGTGTCCTGTTGGATGGCTGCCGCGGACACGACACGGGCTGGTGAACGAGTGGTTAACGTGCGCAACACCCTTGCCGGCAGCATGAGGCCGGCGGCCGGGCTCGCCGCCGTCGAATGGATGGTGAGCACGCGGTCGGTCGGCTATGCGGAGGCGGTCGCCGCCATGGACGCGCGGGCCGCCGCCGTTGCGGCCGGTACCGCACCGGAGCTGGTCTGGCTGCTCGAGCACCCGCCGCTCTATACGTCGGGCACCAGCGCGCGGCCAGGCGACCTCATCGAGGAGCGTTTTCCGGTGCACGCGAGCGGGCGCGGCGGGCAGCTCACCTATCACGGCCCCGGTCAGCGGGTCGCCTATGCGATGCTCGATCTCAGACGACGCACGCCCGATGTGCGCCGCTACGTCGCCAACCTCGAGGAATGGATCATCCGGACGCTCGCCGCCTTCGCGGTCACGGGCGAGCGGCGCGAGGACCGCATCGGCGTCTGGGTGCGCCGGCCCGACAAGGGCGCGCAGCACGAGGACAAGATCGCCGCCATCGGCATCCGGCTCCGGCGCTGGGTGACGCTGCACGGCATCGCGCTCAACGTCGATCCCGACCTCGGCCATTTCGCCGGCATCGTACCATGCGGCGTCGCCGATCCGCGCTATGGCGTGACCAGCCTCGCCGAACTCGGCCGCAAGGTCGCAATGGCCGAGGTCGATGCCGTGCTGCGGCGCGAGTTCGAAGGCCTGTTTGGACCCAGTGCGGACGCGACGCCGGACGGCATCCGCGACATCCGCCTGTCACTCGCTGCACGCAACGCCTCTTAAGTCTTCACGACGATGGCGTCGGCCGCAATAGATTTGGGGGGGAACAGCTGCCATGAATTCGGAGCTCGCGCGGCGGATCGCATTCACGCTCGGCGCGCTGTTGATCTATCGACTCGGCATCCACATCCCGGTGCCGGGGATCGATCTGACGGCCTGGATGCGCATTTTCGACAGCCAGGCGGGCGGCCTTCTGGGCCAGCTGAACGTGCTCTCGGGCGGGGCGGTCCGTTCGCTCGGCGTTTTCACCATGTCGATCATACCATACATCACGGCCGCCACCTTCCTGCAGCTGATCTCCCTGGTGTCGCGTCGGCTTGCAGCACTCTGGAAAGAAGGCGAGGCAGGCCCGCGCCGATTCGACCAATGCGCACGCTACGGTGCGGCGCTTCTGACGGCGATGCAGGCCTACGGCATCGCAATCGGACTGGAAGGCACCGGCGGCGTCGTTTCCGAGCCCGGCGCGCTCTTCCGGCTCACGACCGTCGTCACACTTACGGGCGGCACGCTCTCCCTGATCTGGCTCAGCGGACAGATCACCGATCGCGGCATCGGTAACGGCATCGCGCTCATCCTGTTTGCCGGCGTCACTACCACGTTGCCGGGCGCGGTCGCGGGAACGCTGGAACTCAACCGCCAGGGTGTCATTTCGTCCGGCGTGATCGCGATTTCAGAGCTGCTCACCTTTGCGGTGGTCGCCCTCATCGTGGCGGTGGAGCGGGCCCGCCGGCGGCTCCCGGTCCGATTTGCCGAACGTCAGACCAGCGCCGGCACGTTGCCCAGCCAAACCACCGATCTCGTCCTCAAGCTCAATCCTGCGGGCGTCATGCCGGTCGTCATGGCGTCGTGGGTTCTGAGTATCGTGTTCGCCCCCCTGATGCTCGCAGCTCTCTACCAAGGTCGTCGCCTGCCAGCCGGGATGATCGACGTCCTCGGCATGCCGCTGCACCAGCTGGTCTATGCGGCTCTCATTGCTCTCTTTGTCTTTGTCTACACCGCATTCGTAAGCGACCCGGAGCAGATGGCTCATCGCCTCACGACACACGGCGGCGTCATCCCGAATATCGCGCCGGGCGATGCGACCGCTGAGCATCTGGACGGCTTGCTCACGCGCGTGGCCGCGATCGGTGCCGTCTATCTGGCGTTCCTGATGCTACTCCCGGAATTGCTGATCACCTTTCTTCAGGTGCCGTTCTATTTAGGGGGCATCCCGGTGCTGACCCTGGTCTGCACCACCCTCGACATCGAGGCGCAGGTCCGCGGGCTTCTCGAAACGCCCGCGCGATGATGCGCTGCCCCCGCCCGCTTCATGGCTAGTCCGCTCGGTGCGTCACACCGTCGAGAGCAGCGAGAACGTCTCGCCGGCGCGGCGCTCGCCCAGCTCGCGCGCGCCCGCCTCGTACACATCGACCGCCGTGACGCGCGCGAGCGCCGGGCCCATCCGGCACGCATCGATCATGCCGGTGACGGCCGAAAACGGTCCGGCAAAGACCGCCTCGACGGCGCCGTCGCGCCGGTTGCGCACCCAGCCCTCGATCTTGCGCGCGTGCGCCTCGAGCTCGACCCAGCGACGGAAGCCGACGCCTTGCACGGAGCCGCGGATCATCACGTGGCGGATGACGCGAGCCTCGCTCATGCGAGCCTGCCTGCGACCTCGCCGGTGTCCGGCGCGCGCGCCGCCCGCCGAACCGACGGCAGCAAGCGCGTGAGCCTTTCCCGATAGTCGGCCGGCAGATCGAGCTCGCGCGCGGCCGCGAGCACGAGCTCGAGATAGCCGGGCTTGGCCGCGCCGGGCGCGCGCGCGCGGCTGACGTAGACGAGCGCGGCGGCGCGGCGCGCGCCGATCCGCACCGGCAGCGTCACCGTGCGATAGAGGCCACTGCCGAGGGCCTCGTAGGCATTGAGCGCCGCGAGGTCGCGCGGCGCGAGCCGCCACAACAGGCCGTGCACGCGCTCGCCCGGCGCGCGGACGATCGAGGCATAGCCGTCGGCCGTGACCATGAAGCGATGACCTTCCAGCACCGCGACGCCGATCTCGCGCGCCGACGGACAGCGCGGCCGCATCAGCGCGCGGCTCATGTTGGAGCCATAGGCGAAATAGAGCGTCATGGCGTATCGATCTCAACGCCCGTCACTGCGAGGAGTTTCGCGGCATCCGGCGCGCCTGGCCGAGATTTGCTTGGCGAAGCCTGTCCTCGGGCTTGCCAAAAGGCAAGGCCCGCGGGCTCGCGATGACACCTACTCGAATTCGAGAATGACCGCGTCGACCGCGAGGCTGTCGCCCGGCTTGGCGAAGATCGCCTTGACGACGCCGTCGCGCTCGGCGCGCAGCACGTTCTCCATCTTCATCGCCTCGACCACCGCCAGCGTCTCGCCCGCCTTGACCTCCTGGCCGACCGCGACCGCGACCGACACCACCAGGCCGGGCATCGGGCAGCGCAGCTTCTTGCTGGTGTCGGCCAGCACCTTGGCGGGCATCAGCCGCGCCGCCGTCGCCTCGCGCTCCGTATAGACGAAGGTCCGCGCCTCGACGCCGTGATAGGCGAGCACGAAGCCGTTGAGGATAGCGCGCAGCTGCACGGCGACCGCCTTGCCGTCGATCGTGCCGAGCCATACCGAGTCTCCCGGCCTCCACGCCGACAGCAGCGTCCGCGCGCGACCGGCTCTGCCCTCGCGGCCGACGAAGCTCACCGTGATCGCGTCGCCCTCGCGCGCGACGTCGAGCCCGAGCTCGGTCGTGTCGAGCCACACCGCGCGGCGGCTCTCGCGGGTGACGGCGCGCCCGGCCATCTGGCCCGAGATCTGGCGTTTGCGCTCGCCGAGCACCCGGTCGATCGCGGCCGCCACCGCGGCGATCACCTCGGCGCGCTCGCCCTCGGCAGGCGCGTGCTGGAAGCCGCCGGGAAATTCCTCGGCGATGAAGCCGGTCGAGAGCCTGCCCTGCTGCCACCGTGGATGCTGCATCAGCGCGGACAGGAACGGAATGTTGTGGCGGATGCCCGCGATCGCGAACTCGTCGAGCGCCTGCGATTGCGCCGCGATCGCCTCGGCGCGCAACGGCGCGTGGGTCACGAGCTTGGCGATCATCGGATCGTAGTAGAGCGAGATCTCGCCGCCCTCGTAGACGCCGGTGTCGTTGCGCACCGTGACGCCGCCGTGGCGGGTCTCGGGCGGCGGCCGATAGGTCGTGAGCCGTCCGATCGATGGCAGGAAATTGCGATACGGATCTTCCGCGTAGATGCGGGTCTCGACCGCCCAGCCCTTGAGCTTCACGTCGCTCTGCTTGAGCGCGAGCTTCTCGCCTGCCGCCACCCGGATCATCTGCTCGACCAGGTCGATGCCGGTGACGAGTTCGGTCACCGGATGCTCGACCTGCAGCCGCGTGTTCATCTCGAGGAAGTAGAAGCTTCTGTCCTGGGCGGCGACGAACTCGACCGTGCCGGCCGAATCGTAGCCAACCGCCTTCGCGAGCGCGACCGCCTGCTCGCCCATGGCGGCCCGGGTCGCGGCGTCGAGCAGCGGGCTCGGCGCCTCCTCGACGACCTTTTGATTGCGGCGCTGGATCGAGCATTCGCGCTCGCCGAGATGGACGACGTTGCCGTGCCGGTCGCCCAAGACTTGGATTTCGACATGGCGCGGGTCGACGATGAACTTCTCGATGAACACCCGGTCGTCGCCGAACGACGACTTCGCCTCCGAGCGCGCGCGCGCGAAGCCCTCGGCGACCTCGGCCTTGGAATGCGCGATCCGCATGCCCTTGCCGCCGCCGCCGGCGGAAGCCTTGATCATGACGGGATAGCCGATCTCGTCGGCGATCTTCACCGCCTGCTTGTCGTCCTCGATGACGCCGAGATGGCCGGGCACCGTCGAGACCTTGGCCGCGGCCGCGGCCTTCTTGGATTCGATCTTGTCGCCCATTGCGGCGATCGCGCCGGGATTGGGTCCGATGAAGGTGATGCCGGCCTTGGCCAGCGCGCGTGGAAAGGCTTC
>Ga0126384_10001152_pt1 | contig 15528 bp, 15 predicted proteins | sample PanSoiMetPlot_36_FD_92543 | JGI IMG/M metagenome (GOLD analysis project Ga0126384, IMG submission 92543) | Tropical forest soil microbial communities from Panama - MetaG Plot_36 | ecosystem: Environmental > Terrestrial > Soil > Tropical forest > Bulk soil | place: Panama | collected 2016-02-17 | reverse complement strand
TCTGCTCATTGGTGCCGGCAGGCGGCGTGTACTGATCGACCCAGATGTACGGCGCCTGGCTGGCGCAGCCCATGAGCGCGACGAAAACGGCGATGAGGGCGCGGAGCACAACAATCGTACGATCGCGTGGCTGTGTCGTATGCATCGACTTCTCCGCTGCAGCGGTCTGAATCGCGGGCACTTGCGCGACAGACAATATCTCGACAACCCCACCCGAATTCAAAAAGCCCTTTGCGTGTTGGTGCAAGAAAATGCGCGCGAGTGCCGGCCCACGCACCGCAGGCGGCTGAAGCAGGTCATGCAGACCGACGATTGACTCCAACACCTGAGCGGACAGGGCCGGGCGGTGCGAGACCGTATTGAGAAACTTGTGAGGGTGCGACTGCAGCCCTGGCGCCCCGCCCAACTCGCGCAGGCAAGCGATCAGTTCGTCGCCCCCGTGGACGTTGCCGCCGTCGATAAAGACGGTACGCCGGACAGGACAGTGCCGGGTCTTCAGTAGGTCCGCACCCCAACGACGCCTCGGGGGCGCCGGATTTATTGCCAACAGCTCGCGCAACTGCCGAGCAATCCTCTCATCAGGCACGTTCGCACGTTAACTTTGCGGCTTTGGCGCGGTCGCGCCTGACCCTTCTCCACACATTCACTTTGTGTTAGGGTGTGCCGCTCAATGTTTGAGGAGACGGCAGAGGCCTGTGTCGAGCGCTTGGTGCTCGAGTATGCCCAAAGCCTTCCGGCGGCGCGCCCGCTGGACGCCCGACTCTCGCTAGTGACGGATCTAGCGATTGAGTCACTTTCTCTTGTCTCCTTGGCATTGCGGCTGGGGGGAGAGTTGGGCGTGGACATCGTGGACGCAGGCCTCGAGCTTGGCGACCTAAAGACGTATGGGGATCTAGTGAACATTGCGCAGGCTCTAAAACTGCAGGCAAGGACCAACGGAGGAAAGGAGTGACCATGGAAAACAACGACAAGCTCAATGATGGCGATCTTCACGAGCAGCCGATCGAGCGGCCCAACGAAGAGTCCACCGACGAGGCGGAGTTCAAGGTTACGGTGCGCAAGCTCGAGCTGCCAGTCCAGCCGCGCGGCGTGCTTGCGGACGGGTAATCTCCGCGCGTGATTAGCTCGAAGTGAGGTTCTCGGCGTTCGCGGCGCCCGCGCCCAAGCAGCCGTTGGTGGCGCACGAGTACGAGCCGCGGCCGCTCGCGCCTCAAGACGTGGAGATCGAGATTTCGCATTGCGGAGTCTGCCACAGCGATCTTCACCTCATCGACAACGACTGGGGCACCAGCGTTTATCCGCTCGTGCCCGGCCATGAGATCGTCGGCCAGGTTGCGGCCGTCGGAGAAGCCTGTCCACTTGTCCTCGGCCAACGCGTTGGGGTCGGCTGGCAGCGTTCGGCCTGTCTACAATGCGAGCACTGCCGCACTGGGGACGAGCACCTATGCTCGCACCAGGAGGCGACCTGCGTTGGGCATATGGGCGGCTTCGCCCGCCGAATTCGCCTCGACGGGCGCTTCGCGTTCCCCCTTCCAGCGGCGCTAGACGGGGCGTCTGCGGCGCCGCTTCTGTGCGCCGGTGTGACTGTGTTTGCGCCGCTGCGCCGCTGGGGTGTCCGCGCCGGAGCGCGCGTCGGCGTAATCGGCATCGGCGGGCTGGGGTCCCTGGCACTGCGCTTTTTGCGAGCTTTGGGTTGCGAGGCGACGGCGTTTACCTCGTCGCCGGATAAACGCGAGGAGGCGCTGGGCTTAGGTGCTCAAGAGGTCGCCTCGTCGACCAACGCGCGGGAAATCCGCGCCCTCGCCAACCGGTTCGAGTTCTTGCTCTGCACTGTCCCAGCGCGGCTCGACTGGATTACCTATCTGCAAACGCTTAAGCCGAACGGCGTCTTCTGCCTCGTCGGCGCGCCGCCGGGACTCCTGCAGATCCCTGCGGTGCAGCTCGTAAAAAGCCAGCGGGCCATCTGCGGGAGCGACATCGGCAGTCCGGCGGCCATCCGCGAGACGCTGGCGTTCGCCGCCGAGCACGGCATTGCCGCGCAGGTGGAGACCGCACCGATGATTGAGGTCAACGCTGCCTTGCAGCGGGTGCGCGAAAACCGCGTGCGCTACCGGATGGTCCTCACGAACTAACCAGCAGCGGCGCGGGCAGCTCGCTGATTACCGTCTGGCCTCGGTGCTCGGCCCAGCTGGCGAACCAGGGTTGCATCTTACGGCGCTGAATCTTGCCCGTATGCGTGCGCGGAATCGGCTGGGTGCCGTGCAGCAGGACTTTCGGACGTTCGGGCAGCGGCATCGCCTCGATCGCCGCCGCGAGCCGCGCTCTCAGCGCCTCATCACACGACTCGATCTCGAGATATGCCCCCACTTCCTCGCCGTGCTCGCTGTGCGGAAAGCCGAGCACCACCAGTCGCCCGGATAGCTCCGGCAGCGCCTCGATGAGCCTGCGCTCGAGCCGTAGTGGACTGTACTTCTCTGCATCGCGAATGATGACCTCTTTGAGCCGTCCGGTAACGAAGTAGATGGGCCGGCCGCGAGGCAGGTGGAAGAAACCCTCGTCGCCGGAGCGGAGCCACCCGTCGGCGTCGATGGCGCGCGCGGTGTTCTCGGGATCTCGGAAGTAGCCAAGCATCGTGGAGTGCCCGCGGACGACCAGCTCGCCGCGCACGCCCTCGCCGACGGGCGCGCCGGTCTCGTCGACCACGCGCACTTCGGTGCCCTCGAGCGCAGGTCCGATCGACGGTACTTCCCAGGCGAACATCAGCCTCTCGTGCTCTTCCGCCGTCTCGAAAGGCGAGACGCAGCAGGCGAAGTTCGTGTACTCCGACAAGCCCCAGCCCTGGATGAGCGGAATCTGCGTGCGCGCCTCGAAGTTGCGCGCAGCTTCGGCGGATAAGGGCGCGGACGAGACCATGAGGTGGCGCAGCGTGGGCACTTGCTTGCGGGTGACGCCAGCGGCGAGAAGCATCGGGATGAGCGACGGCACCACGCTTGAGACCTCGACCGACTCTGCGCGCACCACGCTCGCCCAGGTGAAGGGCTCGAGGCGCTCGGAGAAGACCAGGTGGCCACCGGTCGAAAGCGCCGTCATCAGCCCGAAGCCGAAGGCGTGGGCATGGTAGAGCGGCAAAACCGAGTACTGCACCGTGCCGTCGAGGCGGAAGTTGCGTGCCATGCTCCATGCGTTCCAGATGAGGTTGCGCTGGCGCAGCGCCACGCCCTTCGGGTTTCCAGTCGTCCCGGAGGTGTAAAGCACAACCGCCATTTGCTCCTCGATTTCGCTCGGCGCTTCGGGCGCGAGCCCCGCGAGTGCGAAGGCGTCTTCGACATAAAGGGTGAAGGGAGTCCTCGCCTGCTGCTGCGCCCGAGCGAAGAGCTCGCGGGTGACGCAGAGCCCGCGCGCGCCCGAGTGGCCGAGGATATACGTCCAGTCCTCTGGCGCTGAGCCGGGATTCAGCGGAACCACCACCGCGCCCAAGCGCAGCACCGCCAGAACCAGCACGGGCACCTCCAGCCGATTGGGAGCGAGGATCGCCACGCGGTCGCCAGGGCCGACGCCGAACTGCTCGCGCAGGCCACCGGCGAGCGACTCAACTTTCGCTGCGAGCTCCCCGTACGAGAGGCGTCCGTCAAGCGCCTTGCCGCGGTAGAAGCTCAGCGCAGTGCGCTCCCCGCGTTGAGCCAGTCGCGCCAGTAACATCGGGATTCCTACGGCGGGCGGTGCGCTCATGGCTCCCTAGTATCCAACCTCGAAGCCGTATTCGTATGCCGCCTGCAAGCGGGCCGAGATCAGGTTCAAATCGCCCTCGGCAAAGCGCCAGTCGAGGTCGGGCACCGCCTCCTCAAGCGTGGTCACGCCGAAGTAGAGCGGCTGGAACCCCATGTCGACGTACGCCTTGGCGTAGCTGGAGGCGACCGCCATTTCATCGGCAAAGACGGGGTCGCGGTGCCCCAGGCCCTTGAAGCTCGACTTCGAGAGCGCGCCGACGCGCCCATCGCCGCCCCAATACAGCGCCACGCAGTGGCCGCACTCCTCGTCCTTCTTCGGGTCGCGCCGATGAATGGCCAATAGACGCCGCTTTACCTGGCTGCACAGAAGCTCGAGCAACCCGTAGGAAAGAATCGCCGCGTCGATACAGGTGATGCGCGAGTTCCACAGCGACGAGCGCACCGACTGGATTCGATAGTTGGCTCGCCAGTCCTCGAGGTACTGATAGTTATCGATCACCCGGCGGACGTCCTCGGGGCTCTCTAGTGTTCCTCCGCCGGCGATCTCTCGAAGCCGGCAGAGATCGCCCTCGGTATAACCGAGGCTGCCGACCGCTGGGCTGATCACGATGTGCGCTGCGCTACTCGGAGAGGGGGTCACACGGCATACGGGGCACCGTTGCGAAGTTAGCGTAGAACGTGTCGATGCCGTCCATGAATAGCAGGAGGTGCTCGGCCATGTTCCTCGCCACGTTGAGCGCGTCGTTCACCTCGCGCAGCGTGAGCGGCGGCACGCTCTGGCACATGAGCAGGAAGGCATTGGCGTGGCCCAAGTTCTGGTCAGCGTTGGTGTGAGCGATGAACGCGTCGATCAATTTCTCGGTGTATGGGTAGTGCTTCCGCATCGCCGCGTAGAATTCGTTGACCGCTCCAGCAGCTCCCCCCTCCTCGTTCTCCGTCATCTGCAAAAGCTCGTTGCCCGAGTAATACGAAAAGGAACTTCGCTGCGCCGACTCGTTTAAGTAATTCACCAGCGCTCGCGTCGACGGCAGCGGTTGTGAGCGCAGGATGACGTCGTCCGGGAATAAGCTGCGCAGGCCCTTGCGGTAAATGTCGCCGTGCGTGTACTCCTCGATGAAGTGCCGGGCGAGGTGCGGCATCATCTCCGGCGTGGCGTTGGCAGCGGCGATACCCATGTGCTCGAACGCGGCTTCGATGTAATGGTACTTCTCGAAAGCAAAGCCGAGCACCTGCGCGCGGCTGGCACGGCCACTGACGATTTTTTCCCAGAGTGGATGGCGGTAAACATCCTGCAGCCAGTGGTTGCAGTGCTCGCGGTGAAGCTTATGGAATTCGAGGCCGGTCATCGCGGCGCCGTCGCTCTGCGCCGAGAGGAAGCCGATCACACCCACTTTCTCCAGCCTCTCGAGCAGCGCGCGTAGGCGCGCGGGTTTTTCGTCGAGCTTCGCCGCGGCCGCTTCGATGGTGGTCTTGCCGTCGAGGTAAGGCTCCGCTTTGCTAAAAAGCTGCGCCGCTGCGCCGTCGAGGGTGACTTCGTCGCGCAGGTGACGGATCGCCACCTGACCGTTTTCGCGCAGGACGGATGCACTGCGCCTGAGCAGGGGCAAGTCTTTAATGGTAGGTGCCGCCGAGCTGGCGGTGGAGCTTTCTGCCTGCATGCTGAGCCTCTTAATCGACGCGGATATCGAACGGCCGCCGTGGAACTGGATTCGATTCGACTTGGTAGTATTTTTCGATGTTGTCGGTCCAAAGCCAGATGTGCTCGACCAGTTGGTGGCCGTAATCCAGCACCTTCGAGGCTCGCTCCGCCGACATCTCCGGGACGTGCTGCAAAATGTCCCGGAACAAATCCGAGTGCTGGTACTTCACGTCGAGGTCGAGGTGCGCGTAGATGGGTGCGATCGCCTCTTTCGGCACGCCGTACAACTCCGCGCACTTCTCGTAGTACGGATTGTACGTTCGGCGGTCCGTGGTCGTGCCCTCGAGCACCGCCGAGCAGATCGAATACGCGAGGATATCCTGGCGCGCCGCCTGTCGCATGAAGTTCGACAACGCCAACGTCATCGGCAAAGGTACCGATTCGGCGATCTGCGGCTCGCTGAAACCGAGCTCCTTCAGCGATTTCATGAAATAGTGGAAGTGATTCCACTCCTCCGCGTAGTGCTTCGCGCGCAGCTGTTTGATTGGTTTTTCGTGCGCGTGAGCGGCGGAGAGCGGCATGTGCCGGTTCGCGTTCTTGGTGTAGTGGTACAGCTCGATCAGCCAGCCGGTGAAGAGGCGCGCCGATCCCTTGCCGCTCATCATGCGCTCCCAGAACGGGTGCGCGAACGCCTCGGAGAGCCAACTGTTGAGCACCGACGAGAACCGAGCGTGAAACTCAAGGCCGGTCATCGCCTTGGGTAGATCGTCGAGCCGGTAGAGCAGACCGGACTTCTCGAGCGCGTCAATGAACTTCGGCACCCTTGCCTCGTCCATCCCGAGCTCGTGCGACAGCTCGGCCACGCCCTGTACGCTGGGCAGCCAGCGCACGACGCCCTGGTACCACTCGAATTCTCGTTCGCCGAGCTCGACGACTCGATCGCTTAAGCGAAGCTCGCGGCGCCCGTCGGAAGATCTGATGTCGTACACACGCTTGGTGCGATAATGCGCCTGAATGGGTGTCATGGTAGGAAGCAGCCTAGAGCGCGCACGAGCACTCCGTCAATCGCAACGCGGCTCGACCGTAATCGCCCCCTACTTCGAGGAGTTGCATGTACCTGCCCGACGCCTTCCGGCTTGACGACGATCAGGCGCTGCTCGCGCACGTGACCGCACACCCATTCGCGACCGTGATTACCCAGGGCGAAGGCGGCGTCGCGGTGAGCCACCTGCCGCTCCTGGTAGATGCGCAGCGACGCGTTTTGCGGGGCCACCTGGCGCGCCAGAATCCGCAGTTGGCGCATTTGGCCGCAGGAGCCGAGGCGCTGGCCGTCTTCCACGGTCCTCACGGTTACGTCTCTCCCTCGGTCTACGAGGAGCAGCCGAGCGTGCCAACCTGGAATTACGTGGTCGTGCATATCCGAGGGCGGGCGCGGATGGTCGACGAGGCAGTGCTCCGAGAGGTCCTCGACGACCTGGTGGCGCGCTTCGACCCCACCGGGTGGCGCTTGCAAGCGCCGGAGGACTACGTGCGGTCCGCGCTGGATGCGATCGCCGGCTTTGAGATCCCCATCGAGCGCATCGAAGGGAAATGGAAGCTGAGCCAGAACCGTTCGCCCACCGATCAGCAACGGGTGGCCGACTGGCTCGAGCGCGGCGACGAGGCGAGCCGAGCAGTCGCTGCTTTGATGCGGGCCCGGCTACTGCGCTAGACGATGGCCGCCGCTGGAATCAAAGAGTGACGAGTATGTCACTGGGCTGATCGCGTCCGCGTTACAACTGGCGGGCCTCGCCCGCGACAACGTCCAATTGACTCATGCATCGTGTTGGTTGACATGACCAGAATCAGGCAGAGGGCCAATGGCCCGCCTATTCCTTAAATCGCCGACGTGACCCACGCTCCGATACCGGACGCTTCATGAGCGACGCGGCGACTGCCTTTGCCGTGCTGGCTCTGGCGCAGAGCACTTCATATTGAACGTTATTCGACAAGAGCCGCCACGTAGTCAGCGATGGCGAGCGAAGCAGTTAGACCGGGAGATTCAATCCCGAAGAGATTGACGAGGCCGGGAACTGCATGTTTCGCCGGGCCCTCGATGACAAAATCTTGGGGCGGGCTGCCTGCCGCTCCCAGCTTGGGGCGGACGCCGACATACCCCGGCTGCAGCGAGCCCGCGGGCAGCCCGGGCCAGTAACGGCGAATGGCAGCCTCAAAGCGGGGAGCGCGCGTTTCGTCGAAGCTATAGTCGACGCCATCGATCCATTCCACATCAGGTCCGAAGCGCGCGGCCCCCGAGAGATCGAGAGTTAAGTGGATACCAAGCCCGCCGTGGGCAGCGACGGGGTACACGAGATGGCGAAACGGGGAGGAGCCGCTGAGCATGAAGTAGTGGCCCCTCGCGTAGTAGCTTGGCCAGATCGCCGAGGGAGGAAGGCCGATCAGCGAGCGCGCGACAGACTGAGCCCAGAGCCCGGCGGCGTTGACGACCAAGGTGCAATGGACCGTCGACGGATCCTCTCCGCCGACGAAAAGGTCGATGCCTCCCTGGACAATTCGTCCGCCGACGACTGGCGCGCGCAAAACCACCGTCGCCCCTCGTTGCTCGGCATCGCGCTGCAAGGCGGCCATCAGGCCGTGCGAGTCGATGATTCCGGTGGCGGAACTCCAGAGCGCTCGGAGGCAGAAGACCTCGGGCTCCAGCGCGCGCACGTCACCGAAGTCGAGCAGCGAAAGTCCCTCCACACCGTTTTCCGTTCCACGCTGGCGATAGGATTCAAGCGTCGCGATCTCCTCTTCGCTGGTCGCGACTACCAGCTTGCCCGTCCGGCGGTACCCGATACCATTGGTGGCAACGTACGCTTCGAGCGCGCGCCGGCCAGTCACGCAGAGGCGAGCCTTGAGTGACCCGGTTGGGTAGTAAAAGCCAGCGTGGACTACTTCCGAGTTGCGCGAGCTGCTATGGCTTCCGACGGACCGCTCCCCTTCGAGCACGAAGACCTCGCGTCCCGCCAAAGACAGGGCGCGCGCCACCGCAAGGCCAACGACGCCAGCGCCAATGACGGCAACATCAATCCCGCCGTTCAAGCGATGAACTCTCGCGCCGCTGCGCCCACTTGCTGAAGCAAAAGGTCGGTCGTCCTACGGCTGTCTAACCTTTGCTCGACGATCTCTGGAATGGCGCCGATCCCCGTGCTGACAACGGGCAGGGCGGCGGTGCGGAGCTCAAACCACGTCGAGGCGCGGTTCGCGACCTGCGGCGATCTGACGCTCCAAAGCTTCATCGAATCGACCGGCCGCAAGGACCAAGACCTTCACTGCTCGATAACTTTGGACCATGCCCTCAACTCACGTATGGCATGCCTGCAGAGCGGGGTGCAAACGATAGCGCCTTCGCGCCACCGCCCTTGCATCACGAACGGGTCTCCTCGACCCCATGAGCAGGCTTGGGCTAACGTGGCCCGGTGTCCGTTGGAGTCGCCCTACGTCGCCGCCGCAGAGAGGAATTGCCTGCCGCGCTGGGGCTCGCAGCGGCCCTCGCCGCTTGCGGGGGACAGATGACCGTTCCGGGCAATGTCCCGGATGGCACCTTGCCGGATGGCGGCCCGGGCGCACCGTGGCTGCATACTTCCGCCAATCACATCCGAACAGCGGACGGCTCAGTCTGGCGTGGACGCGGCGCCAACCTCTCGGACACGCGCAGCTGCGACGCCTGCACTTATGCGACTGCATCGTATCCCGGCGAAGTGATGCGCCGCGCGGATGAGCTGATCGACGTGTGGAAAGCGAACTTCATTCGGTTGGACCTAGAGAGCTACGCGTCGGCCACGGTAGGAAGTCCGACTGCCAGAGCTCATTGGCAGGGTGTGTTGGATGACGCGGCGTATCTGGCCGAGCTGAAGTCCATCGTGGACCATATCGGCGCTAAGGGCGCCTACGTTCTTGTCTCGCTCTGGGCCGACCCGACCTTCAGCCAAAGGAGCGATGTCTCCGAAGTGGGCTGGCCGACGGCGCAAACGAACGCAGTGCTCGCCGAGCTCGCCGCCACCTTCGCCTCAGACCCGCATGTTCTCCTGGGCGTCTGCAATGAGCCGCAGGGCAACTTCGATGGTGCGCTGGACGCTCGAGCGTGGGCCGCCATGGATAGCGCCGTCGCTGCGATCCGCTCGGTGGAGGACGCGGCAGGGGTGCCCCACCATATCGTTGCGGTTCAGGGCACGGGAGGATGGGCAAGGCGGCTCGACTATTACGTCACCCACCCGATCGCCGCAGGTGGCGGCGCGAACGTGGCGTACGAGGTGCACGTCTACAACCGCGCGGCGGACTTCCCCAGCCTCTTCGTCAACGCAGCCCAGACCCTGCCAGTGATCATCGGCGAATTTGGCCTCGCTTACATGACCGAAGGGGATGTTCAGGTACTGCAGCGAAGAGCGGAGCAGCTCGAGATACCTCATCTGGCGTGGACGTTTCACATGCGCTGTCCCCCGAACCTGCTGGTAGACAATTCGGCCGGGGGATGCGGGGTCGGAATGGAATTGCAACCGACCGCTTGGGGGCAGCTCCTCAAGAACCGACTGGCGATCCCGTGGTGATGACCCAGCCGCCGAATCCACCTATGATGCTGCTGACCGTTGCCGACTACAACGGCACGCTTGCCGGGGTGCGTTCGCTCGGGCGTGCCGGCGTGCCGGTCGAGGTGGCTGAGGCGCGCTGGTTTGCTTCGAGGTGTTGGTCTCGCTAGGTATCTCGCCGGCTGCGGTCTCCAAGCCTTGAGCGGCCGACTGACTTTGTAAAATGGCTCCTCGACTTCGGGCACGCGAAAGCCGGGCAGGGTTCTGTCTGCCATCAGCGACGACGTAGCGTTCCTGTGTGCGCAAGGGCCGAACGAAGATCACGGCGGCCCGAACGACGATTCAACTGATCGGACGCGAGCGATTCATCGGCTCGGTGGTTTTGAATCGAGGCCGTTGAGCGGTGCAACCGCTAAGCGTCCACGAGCGCTATGCAACCGATGAATCGATCCAGTCCGATCATCTCGACCGTCCGGCGGGCGGACGCAATTTCGGTCTGCCCGAGGATGACGCAGAGAAGCGCCGCATCGGCGGCCAACGCGACGGGCAGCCCTGCCGGGTTTGAAACGAGCGGGTCGAGCGCAACGATGACCCGTCCGCGCGCCGCCGAGGCGAGCATTCCTTGCGTGACGCGCGTCGAAGAACCCGGCGTTACTCCTTCGGCGCATATGAGGTCGACGCCGCCGATCTCCGCCAGATGCCGGGCAACTGGGATTGCAGAGGCTCCGGCATGAGCGGGCACCACAACCAGGGATGACCACTCCTGCCGAACGGCGGCGAACCAAAGATCTCGGAACTCATCCTGCGGGACGCCCTTTATTGGCATCCGTGCCGTCCCCTCTACTTCCTCCGAGGGCTGCTTCTTTGGCCGGGGCGATCCCACAATCCTTCCTCTTGCCGGGCAGTCCGTATCATTCGTCTCTGAAGCGCTCGGAACGCTACAGCAAAAGGGCCACCTTCCATAACACGTAGATTGGAGAGCAAACGAGGTCAAGCAGACCCCGGCGCCCAGTGTCTGTCAACGCCCCCACCCCGAAGGACGTGCGCTGCCGCAAAAAAAAAACGAATGCACCCCAAGCCAACAGGGACAACTTGGCGGCGCCGCTTGCAATTGCCAGGCACGCTGCGCCAACCAGCTTGCCTGCATCGAGTAGGATGATCCACGTCAGCGGCGGGACGAGAAGGTCCAAAGCCAGATCAAGGAGAACGGTCTTCCACCAGCGAAGCGGCGTCGTGCGGTACCTCTTCGAGCAATGACGAGCAAGCACATCCCGTTTCCCCGAAGCCCGCAGGAGAGCCCGAGGGCCAAGGACCTGAGCGCGTCGAAAGATCCTAAGGCGATGGTCATCAAACGAGTGCGCCAGGAGAACGGATTCCGCACCGCATGGTCGGCGTGCACGGCTTGGGCGCCACCGTCGAGGTCGAAAAGGCTTGAAGCAGATTCGGCGAGACCACCGTGTCCGCACCGACAACGACCAGCGCGTTGGCAAGGCCCTCGCTCAAAATGCGGGCAAAGGCACAAGCGAGAGCATATCCCTTGCTCCGCTTCGTTCGATCTTCGCGGGACAGAATCCGCGCGCCTGCTGCCTGCGCCAGCCCGGCCGTTTGATCGGTGCAGTTGTCGTTATGGGCCGGAATCACGATCTCGTAGCGAAAGTGCGGCGCTCCGTATCGAAGCGGCGGCAAACGGCGCGAACACAAGGTGAGCCAGAAGAGATAACCGCCTGCGCACAGCGCCGGCAGCGCTGCGAGGACGAGCAAAAGATCCGCGGCGCTCATCAGTGGCGATGAATCGAAAGCAGGGTCAAGAGCAAGGGCGCACAGAGACGCATCCGGTGATGCGACGCGGAGATCAAGTGTTGCAGGCTTGCGATGAAGTTCACGGTTTGCGGACCTGAGCCAGCACCGGTAGCGAAAGGTGATGTTCGACCTGCCAGCTTTGGACGATTCGCGCGGCCCTCAGCTCGGATGCAACTGCGGCTACGAAAGCCAGTAGCAGCGCCGCGATGAATCCGATGGCGAGAGGAGCGGTAGGCGTCAAGGGTTTTTTCGGCATCTGAGGAGGCTTTATCACTGCGTAGCGTTGCTTGAATGCGGCGCGCGCGGTATCGAGCTCGATCTTCGCACCGTCGATGCGCTCCTGAAGCGTGTCGTATTTGGAGACGGCGATGCCCAGTCGCTGCTTCGCGTAGTCGAGGGAATGATCGTCGCTGGGTTGGGACGCCTCGCGCCTAACCCTGACCGTGTCAAGTGGCAGTCTGGGCGCGGCATCTGCGGCGATGTCCGCGAGGTTCCCACCCCGTTTTTGGTAATCAGATAGAAGCTCCTGCTCATCCTTCTTCAGCGAAGAGAGCAGCGCCGAGTCGCTTGAAAGGGCGTGAATGCTCTGCCACAGATTGAGCACTGAGGAATGGCTTGGGCCATAGAGAGACGCTTTCTCCGCCAGCTGAGCTCGAAGGTCCGCCAGTCGGCGTTGACGAAAGTCCTCTACATCGGCGATTTCGCGCCGCTTTGCGTTGAGCCTCACTGCAACCCGGGCGAGCTCGCGGTCGACTTGCTCGTGGTTCGGTCTCACTTTTGGAGCCGCCGGAGGCTTGCCCCCCCTCGCCTCTCGCGCGCTTCGGATTTCGTCGACTGTTGTCTCGATCGAGTCGCGCGCGTTGTTGGCGTGACCTTCTAGAATCGAGATCGACTCCGTGATGCGCGAGATTTCTAAGGCGTAGCGAGCTTCGAGGAAGTTTTGCTGCGCGACATCGGCCAGTCGGTACGCCCGCGTCGGGTCCGGCCAAGTGATGCCAATGGTGACAGTGCTCTCCCCCGCGTTCACCCAGAGTTGGTTTTCGAGGATCGCCGCGAGGGCACTTACCTTGTCTTCCTCAGTCGTCCGTCCGCGGATAAGGCTGACGAGCCGCTCCTTCAACCATGGAACTGGAAAGTAAGAGATCTTCCAGTCGGCGAGTAGATCCGTCTGCTTGATCAGCCCGACCAGGTTGTCGCGCCGCAAAATCGTCTCTTCCGCAGTGCGCGTGGGGGGGTCCGCATTGCTGCGGTTGGCGCGAGAGTTGCCTAGGGAAGGCAGCGGCTGAGTGCGTTGTGCCCAGATTCGCGATTCGACGAAATAAGTCTTGGGCAAGACGAGCAGCGACGCGACGGTGCCTAGGGCGACGAGTGAAAACACCACCGCCGAAAGAAGCTTGTGGTGTCTCAGCGCGCCCGCGGCATAGCCAAAATAGTTTCTGATTTGGCGGTAGCTGAAGAAACTTGCTTGCGCAGGCACATCTGGAACCTGGTGCGGAACCTGCTGCCGAATCCCCATCTGGGATGAGACCTGCCGAGCAGCGGAGCTTCGCAGGAGCATGTCCACCTGATTGGTAAACTCCGCCCGCGTGAAGGGTTTAATCAGGTACGCGGACGCGCCTATTTCAACCGCGTGCGCCCTATCTTCGGGCAACGCGCGCCCGCTCATCACCAGGATGGGAATGTCGCGCAAAGCCGGGCTGCTTCGGATGAACTCGCAAACCTCGTACCCGCTGGATTCGGGCAGCACCAGATCGAGGCAGGCCAAGTCAGGGGCCATTTCCGCAAGCAGGCGGAGAGCGGATCTCCCATCCGCCGCCTCGACGACCAACAGCCCCATGTGCTCAAGGTACATCTTGACCAGCTTGCGGATGACCGAGTCGTCTTCGACCAAGAGCACGGTCTGTCTCGAGTTGTCCATCTACTCTCGTCACCTCGCCGCGCGGCAATCTATCACCACGGGCAAACCAGAGGCATCGATCGCGCGGCGCCCGCGGCGAAGCCTAACTTGCGCCTCGGCCGGTCATTACCGCCGGAACGGTCCTAAAGATCAGGTTGAAATCGCGGATCAGGCTCCAGTGATCGATGTACTCAAGGTCCATGTACATCCACTGTTCGAACGAGATCTGATTTCGGCCGCTCACTTGCCAAATGCAAGTCAGGCCGGGTCGAACGGACAAGCGCCGCCGCTGCCAGGGCTCGTACTGCACGACCTCGCTGGGTACCGGTGGCCTGGGTCCCACGACGCTCATTTCGCCGCGCAGCACGTTGATGAGCTGCGGCAGCTCGTCGATCGAGTACCTTCGCATCCAGCGGCCGACCGCGGTGATCCGCGGATCACGCTTGATCTTGAATACCGGTCCGCTTTGCTCGTTGTGCGATTCGAGCGTGTCGCGCAGCCGTTCGGCGTCGGCGACCATCGAACGAAACTTGAGCATATGGAAGGGTTTGCCGTTTAACCCAACGCGGACCTGCTTGAAGCAGATTGGTCCTCTCGAGGACAACTTGATCGCCAGCGCGACCAGCGGGAAGACGGGCAACAGCAGCCAGAGGGCGACCGCCGATGCCAAGATGTCGAACAGGCGCTTGAGCGCCATCTGCCCGGGCTTTGGGTTTACGCTGAGGTAGTGCACGTAGCCGTCGGAGATCGCGTGGTCGCGCGCTGGGCGCGCTCGGTGCATCGCGAAGCTGTACGCCGGCAGCGCAAAAGGCAGCCCGAACCTCTCACAATCGCGAGTGGCGGCTTGCATCGCCTCGGCCTGTCGAAGGGTGTTGCCGGCGATGTAGACCTCATCGACTGGAATCGTCCGCAGGACCTGCTCCAAGCTGGTGCTCTCGCCGAAATATCGCGCGCGAATTCCCTCGCAGCGGCTCTCGTCCGGAAACCGCAGGTAACCCATCACGCGCTGGCGCGCCCGGCGCTCGAGGTCCTCCCAAGTGAAGCGTCCCAGCGGGCCAGTGCCGATGATCAAGACTTGCTTAAGGGGTGCTTCTCGTTTTCCAAGAGCCCGGAAGACCAGAATGCGCAGCGCGAGCACGGATGGCCAGAAGACGAGGAGGAAATTGTCGATGTTCGGCAGCGAAGTACTGCTGGGAACAAGGAGTTTGATTGCGCCGAGGTTCATGGTGACGCACATCACCAGGAGGGATACGAGTGCGGCGTCGTCGGTGACGTTCCGGTCCGCCCGCGGGTCGTAGTGCCGAAGCACCGTCGCAGCCACGATCCAAACGGCGGACCCGGAAATCGCGAACCAGGTGAGGTCGGCGTAGTGTCGGCTGATAGTTCCTGAGATCGCCGTGGAGGCCGGCAACGCCACGAGGAACAGCGTCAGGTCGACGCACAGATTGACCTTTGCCACCAGTCCGGGTGGCAGGCGGCCGACGGAGGAATTCATGTCGGGCTAGGCGGAGGGAAGGAGGGGGGCTTGGCGGGCCGCGCGTTGCTGGAGCGGCGGAGGGTTCCGATCGGCGGTCAACTGGCGTGACGTCCAGAGATCCGATGAATTGGTTGGCCTGCTTGAACTATCCGTGTCACTCTCGCTTGAACGCATCGTCTGGCTGTACGGATTCATGATTTCCTACTTTTCTCGAATTCCACGCTTTGCTTCATACTGCCCGCCTGTAAGGCGCCCCACCTACAAAGCGCTAGTCAAACAACATTTGTGTACTCAATGCAACACCTCCCCACACTCTGCGCAACAGGGAAGTTGCCGCACAGTTCAAAACCTTTCTTTTTGCAGGGCGTACGAGCTTTGCGAAGGGAACGGACAGGTTGTGAAAAGATCCGAGACCGGAC
>Ga0126384_10001151_pt1 | contig 15534 bp, 17 predicted proteins | sample PanSoiMetPlot_36_FD_92543 | JGI IMG/M metagenome (GOLD analysis project Ga0126384, IMG submission 92543) | Tropical forest soil microbial communities from Panama - MetaG Plot_36 | ecosystem: Environmental > Terrestrial > Soil > Tropical forest > Bulk soil | place: Panama | collected 2016-02-17 | reverse complement strand
GCCGCGTCCTGAAGCATTCTCTCCGCCCGCTCCCAGGTAGAGTCGTCCCCCGCGCGTAGCGCAGGTCGGCTCGAGAAGGCGATGTCCAACTCGTCAAAGCCGAACGCGCGGTAGAACCCCTTCAGTGCCCCGCAGAAGCGAGCGACCTCGGCGTGCACTTGGCCCTCCTCGCAGAACACGTGTCCGTCGTCCTGAGTGAATTGACGCAGACGGAAGAGGCCGTGGAGCACGCCGGAGGGTTCGTCTCGGTGCACCAGACCAAACTCCGATAGCCGCAGGGGGAGGTCTCGGTACGACAGCGCCATCCGCTGGACAATCTGAATATGCCCCGGGCAGTTCACGGGCTTGAGGGCCAGGGCCCGGCCTTCTTCGGCGAACACGAACATGTCCGCTCGGAAGTTCTGCCAATGGCCGCTCCTTTGCCAGATGCTTTGGTTCAACAGCTGCGGAGTGCGCACCTCTTGGTAGTTGTCTCGGTGCAGCTGCCGCCGGACTTGCTCCTGCAAGAGCCGGAAGAGGACGAGGCCGCGGGGGTGCCAGAAGACCATTCCCGGCGCTTCCTCCTGAAAATGGAAAAGGTCCAGGCGTTGGCCCAAAGCACGGTGGTCATTCTCATCAAGCATCACTCAAAGCTCCTGTCGCAAGAGTTGCCTTTCCGGACGGAGCATGAGGATTCGCACGGATGCCCCGGCCGGTAACGGCGGGGCGTGGAATTCCGCGCTGCTTCTCAGACCTGCGAGCGCACGACTCCCGTCCCGCCGCTGCGGGTAGTGGTAGTCGCGGTCGTGGTGCTGAACAAGCTCATCACCATGAACATGAGCCGGGACGCGGCCCCTGTCAACCAGGGCATCGCCAGCTCGCGCTGTCTATTGAGCTGAGTGCGGCTGTTGCTACCTGGGCAGCGATCGCGTCAATTGCATCCGCCTGTGCACCAGTTAAAACATTTCTGCTGATTCGTGGTGCCTGGGGGAAGGCAAAGCTGTTTGTCGGGACAGAAGCTGCATTCACAAAGGAGCTGGCCAGACGGGCACGGATTGCCAGGTGATCCCGCGTCAGGCGCGGGAGCCGAGCCTCCATCTTGACAAGACATGCCGGCGAATTCGGTGCAAAACTGCAAACAGCTCTGCCGACCGGGAAGTCCCTCTGGAAAACAGGCGCTGACCTCGGGACACGTATCACAAACGCAAAGCTTTTGTCCCGGAGGGCAGGGCGGCGGCCCTGAGGTCTTGCAACCCACCAACAGATGAACCGCCGCCAGCAGAAATACTGTTATTGATGCTCTCACGTTCCGCGTGTCCCGCCCTCGCTCGCCTGCCAGGGGGAACCCCTCATCGACGAGCTATCCTCTGAGCTGTTGTTGCAGAGCTGGAAGGGTCTTTCCGAGACTCTCAACGGCGACTCTCTGCAGCCCCTGCCTGGTGGCACCATCCTGGAACGTATTAGCCAGGTTGTAGAGCGCAAGTCCGGCGACGACATCCGCGACGGTGCGGCTGATGCGGATATCGGGTGGCGGCCCTGGCCAACAGCCTCCGTGAATGGCCTTCCACAACTCAAAGAAGAATTGAGGGCTCAACTCTGGTTGCACTGGCGTCATTTCTGCTCTCCTCTCAATACAGGCATTATTGTCGTATCAAATCACCCGAACCCGTTTAGCAGGCTCAAGCCAGTGTCTGCATTCAACATGCCAGGTTCTTAAGTGCGTAATAGCGTGATGCCCGCAAGGAGTATCAAGGGTTATTCTACTCTGTCGCGAGGGTGCTACTGCCTGCACCTGTAGCGCCACCGTTTCAACCAAACTCAGGCCTGGACAAAGGCTGGCAAGAAGCTCGGCGGACCTCGAAGGCGCGCATCAGGCAGCCGAGGCAGCGCGCTTTTCGGCGCGCCAGTGCGCAACCCGGTCTCGTGCAGCCTCTGGCGCTGAGGGAAATCAAAGATGAAGCCCCGGGGATAATGACTTTCACAGGTGTTGGTGGAGCAAAACGGCCGGATGAGAAAGGGTTACTTGGGGCAGGGGGAGCCGGCGTCGACCCAGGTCTGAAACTGCTTTACGAACTGATCGTGGGGAATGGACACGGCTTGCCGGCCGACGCCGGGATTCCAACCCCAGAGGACGAGCTTGTCGGTGCTGACGTGCTCCACCAGAGCCTGGAGATCTTTCCCGCCGTTCGCTTTCTGATTCTTGAGGGTGCGGCAAAGCTCGCCGCTCGAGAGGTGGATGAACACCATTTTGGTTTGAGAAGGCGGCAGGTGCCAGTTTGGAGCTCCCGGCGGCATGTGCGCTCCGTAGCTCGCGGGAGGGTTTTGGCTCGTGTGACAGGTCGCGCAGCCCAATCCGACGGCGCCTCGCCCGTCGCTCCCGCGCTGCACGTTCTGGCCATGCCGCCTGCCCTCGTCAAACTGCAAGGGTGCGTCGCCGGGGATGTGACAATTCTGGCACCGGGGATGCTGTAGCACCGTTCGAATCGTCTCGAATGCGGCGATTCCGTCAGCGGTTGACGCTTTTCGCGTCTGCGCTTTCACCGAGCGCCCGATCGCGAATGCAAACAGCAACCCGCCGAGGATCGCAGAGCTCCATGCAATTGCGGATAGACGATTTCCATTCATCGGGGCCCTCCAATTCTTGGGCTATGCCGATTCTGCAAGCCGCAAGGGCAAGCGACGCAGCCTCTTTCCAGTGGCGGCGAAGACAGCGTTGGCCACCGCGGGTGCAATCGGGGGCACCCCGGTCTCGCCGACGCCGCCGGGCTTTTCAGAGCTTGGGACGATGTGAGCCTCGACCTTGGGCATCTCGTGGACTCTCAAGAGCTGGTAGTCGTGGAAGTTGGATTGCAGGACCCGCCCCTGCTTGAAGGTGAGCTCTCCGTAGAGCGCCGCGGAGAGGCCGAAGACGACGCCGCCCTCCATTTGTGCGGCCACGCTCGCCGGGTTGACGCAAATGCCGCAATCCACCGCGCACACCACGCGATGGATGTTGATTTGGTTCCCCGTCACGGAAACCTCGGCGACCTGGGCGACGAAGCTGCCGAAGGACTCGTGAACCGCGATCCCCCGATGATGCCCCTTAGGAAGCGGCTTGCCCCAGCCCGCCTTTTCGGCGGCGAGGTTCAACACGCCGAGGTGGCGCGAATTTTTCACCAGCAGCTGGCGGCGGTATTGGACCGGGTCCTTCTTCGACTTTACGGCCAGCTCATCGATGAAGCTCTCCATCACGAAGGCGCTGTGCGAGTGGCCCACCGACCGCCACCACAGGACTGGAATCCCCGGGGTGGGTGAGTGCAGCTCGACGAGATGATTGGCGGTTGCCATAACGTAGGGCGAATTGGCCGCCCCCTCGACGGAGGTGGCGTCGACTCCGTCCTTCACCATCAATGCCTCGAAGGGCGTTCCGTGCAGAATCGATTGTCCGACAATCGCCTGTCGCCAAGCGATCGGAAGGCCATCGGCGCCCAACCCGACGCTCAAACGGTGTAGCAACATCGGCCGGTAGTAGCCGCCACGCGTATCATCCTCACGCGTCCAGACGACCTTGACCGGCACCTGTGCGGCCTTCGCCACGTGGACCGCTTCGGCCACGAAGTCACTGGCGGGATTCGCCCGACGTCCGAAACCGCCGCCCAGAAAGGCAGTGTGAACCGTCACCTGCTTTGGATCCAAGCCCGCGACTTTTGCGGCGGCGGCCTGGTCCACCGTCTGGAACTGAGTTCCAGTCCAAATTTCACATTGGGCCTGCTCGCCGGTACCGGTGAGTCGCACGGTGCAATTGAGCGGCTCCATGGTGGCATGCGCCAGGTAGGGCACCTCGTATTCGGCTTCCACCTTGGAGCGGGCGCCGCGCATCGCAGCGTCTACGTCGCCCCCCGCGGCTGCCTTCGCACCCGGAGATTGGCTCAGCGCGCGCCACTCGTCCCGCATCTTGTCGGTGTCGAGACTGGCCGCCGGGCCGAGGTCCCAGTCGATGTCGAGCGCATCGCGCCCCACCTTCGCAGCCCAGAAGTGTTGGGCGATGACAGCTACGCCCGAGGGCACCTGCACCACCGCTGTTACTCCCGGCACCGCTTTAGCCTTTTCGGCATTAAAGGACTTCACCTTGCCGCCGAAGACCGGGGCGCGTGCAACCAGAGCGGTCATTAGTCCGGGGAACCGAGTGTCGATTCCAAATTGCGCCCGGCCAGTGACTTTCTCGGGCGAATCGAGGCGCTTGGTCGGTTTTCCGATCCGCTTCCACTCCTTGGAGGGCTTCAGTTTCACCGAAGTGGAAGGCGTCAGCTTCTGTGCGGCATCCGCAAGTCTTCCATAGGAGAGCTTTTCGTTGCCATGGATGACGACGCTGTTCTCGGTTCGACAGCTCTGTGGATCCACGCCCCACTCTTTGGCGGCCGCTTGGATCAACATCTGCCGCGCCAGAGCGCCGACCTGCCGGTAGCGATCGAACTCCGACCAAGTCGAGGTCGACCCGCCGGTCATCTGCAGGCCAAAGGCGGTATGCGCGTAAACGGGAGCGGCGAGCGCGTGCTCCACGCGGATCTTCGTCCAGTCGCAATCCAGCTCCTCGGCGAGCAGAATCGGCAGAGTCGTCCAGATTCCTTGACCCATCTCGGAGTGGGAGAGCAACACCGTGATCGTGTCGTCGGGGGCAATCTGCAGGAAGGCATCGGGCGGGGGGAGTTTCGGGGCCGGGCGCTCTTGCGCCTGCACCAGCGACGGCCGCCAAGGAAAGGAAAAGCCAATCACCAGACCCGTGGCGCCACCGACGGAGGTCTTCAGAAAATCCCGCCGGGTTAAATCCGTTGTGCGGTTCATAACGCCCCTCCCTTGATCTGCGTGGCTCGGCGCACAGCCGCGCGGATTCGCTGGTAGGTGCCGCACCGGCAGAGGTTTCCGGAAAGGGCGTCGTCGATCTCTTTGTCCGTCGGATCGGGCTTGACTCTCAACAGCGCGGCCGCGGTCATCACTTGCCCCGGCTGGCAGTAGCCGCACTGGACTACGTCGGCGTCGATCCAGGCGCGCTGGACAGGGTGGAGGCCATCGGCGGACAAGCCCTCGATGGTGGTGACAGCTTTGCTTCCCACCGAGCCGACCGGCCTCACGCAGGAGCGTATCGCCTCGCCGTCGAGGTGGACAGTGCAGGCGCCGCACTGGGCCATTCCACAGCCGTACTTGGTACCCGTCAAACCGAGCACATCACGGAGCACCCAGAGCAGGGGCATCTCTTCCGGCACGCTCACTTCGTGTTCCTTCCCATTGACCCGAAGCTTCATCGCGTTCCTCCCTACGCCAAGGGCAGTACCTCGGCTTGCAGGGCGGTGCCACCCCTTTCCTTTTTTTGATCAGGCAGGTCGCCAATCGGCCGAGCTTCCCGCGTCCGCGATCGCTGTAGAGCTCTCAGCGCGAAATGCGTCGCGGTTACGTAGAACGTCCTCGTGCTAGTCGCCGGTGATCATCTCGTGCGCCCGATCTTCCTTAGCTTCGAGCGCAGCCGGCTTTCAGCCTCCTCAATGGTGTCCCCGCGAGCCTCGAGGGGCGTTCCGGCGGGAAACTCCTCAACCGGGACAGCCCGAGCCAGCCAGTCTCCACTCTTATCGAGGATTTTTTGAAGCAGGTAACCACGGCCATTTTTGCGCTGAAGGGAGTTCCTCATCCTGCCGTCCTTTATGCGCGGTCCACGATCTTTGGCTCCGTGCGCACCAGTTCAACCGGAAGGGGTAGCAGCGCGAGCTGACATTCTTCGGCAGAGGTGATCTGGAGGACGATACCAACCTCGGCACCTTGGCGGTGCGAACCAGTCCCGGGGGATCTTGAACCACGCCGCTGCCTTCGACCTTGCGGTCGCAGCATACCCAATTGCGGAGCGCGTTCCATTTTTAGGAACGTGATCCCATCGGACACGATGGCTATCGGAGCGACGTCGGCGCGGTGGTTGGGAGACCGCTCTGCTCCCGCAGCCAGTTCACTTGGGTCATGAAGTAACCTGGCTCGTATCCCAAGACGCGCCGGTCTGCGTTCGGCGTGAGCTCCACCCTCAGGATGCCGTGGTCTGCGTCTGGGAAGAGCCTGGTCTGAATAGGTAGCCCCTGGCTTCGCAGGTCCTCGAGCTTTTCGAGAGACCACTCGGAAGGCATGCTTTGGTCGCGACCTCCGAAGATCCACAAGCTCGGTGTTTTCCGCAGCGACGCGAGCGTCGGCACCGGATCGTATAGGCGATCGCAGAACGGCTCCCGGCGAAGAAAGTCGAGCTTCCACCAGGCGTAGAGGCGCACCGTCCACAGGGGCATCGGCGACTGCGCGACGAAACCAAGCACCGAATCACTGCCTTTGATGGCATTGAACCAGGCTGCTTCGCGCGCGCTGGCGAGCTGGTGTCCGAGGTCGCTCCAGCGGTTCTCTCGGCGGTCGACGATCAGCGCCAAGGTCCGATTGATCCGATCCGCCTCGCGGAGGTCCTGCTCGCCGAAGCCTTTTTGTCGAAGCGCATACACGTAACCCCAGCGATCCTCGTCGAAGACCGGGACCATCGGTCCGTAGTTGATGAGCAGGCTGCGGATGTGTCCCCCCCGGGCCGCGGCGAGCGGCGCCACCCAACCGCCCTGGCTGTATCCAGCGAGGTGAATCCGGTCCGGGTCGATTTCCGGGCGGGAGCGAACCCAGCCGACCGCCGCCTCGAGGTCGCGGGCCAAGGTTACAAAGTTCTGAGTGTAGCGACCCTCCGACCCGCCGGTGCCGCGTTTGTCGAAGACCGCCGCGGCGATGCCCATCGAGGCGAACAGGTAAGGCTCGTAGTAGCGGTCGACGGCACTGTCCTCCTCCGAGCCATGGGCGATCACCACTGCGGGATATGGCGGCGGCCCCAGGGGCGACACCAAACGCCCGCGAAAGCGAAGCCCGTCTCTCTCGAATGTGAACGGGGTCTCAGGCAAAGCGAGTCGCGTGGCGTGGACGACTGGTTCGCCCAAACGCGCCCAGGTAAATCCAACAGGCCTTCCGTCCGCACCCACCGCGAAGGTGAGGCGAAGCGAGACGGGCTCGCGATCCCTCCAGCCGGGCCCTGATTCGTAGGAGCGGCCGCCTCTGGCCCAGAGCATCCGGCTCTCACCGCTCAACATTTCATAGCGCAGGTTTTTGCCGTCCCGCGCGATGATCAACACGAGCCGGCCATCGTCGAGGCGGTAAGCGCCGTTGTAGCGGGTATCTAGCGGCGTCGGAAACAGCCAGGCGATGATCGCGGCTGCCGCGGCGACCGCGAGCGCGAGCACCAACCCTTTCCTGCGTCGGGTCATCGCCCCGCCTCCTGCGGCAGGGCTTGCTGGATCTCCCGCTCGAGCGTGTCTGCCAGATCCGGCTCGAGTCCCTGGTGGTAGTGAAGCGTCCTGCCCTCGGGAGAAATCACCACAGAAGAGGGAAGGCCAGGCGAGCCAAAGGCCTGGAACAGCTTTCCATCGTCGAGTAGCACCGGCAGGGCGAGGCCTTTCGACTGAGTGAGGCCTCCGACCCGGGCCCGGCGTTCCACGTCGTCGGAAAACCGCTCGAGCGTGTTCACGGTGAGAACGGTTACCGGGAGCTGCTTCGAGGCCGCCCAATCCGATACCCGGTGCAACTCGGCCAGGGCCGCCCAGCAGGGAGCACACCAGCTCGCCCAGAAATCCAGCAGCACCACTCGGCCGGTCAATTGCCGTGAGGAGACGATTCCCCCGGCCAGGGTGGGGAGCTCGAAGGAAGGCGCGGGCTTGCCGTCCGGCAGCGCAGTGGAGTCGAGCTCGGCCAGACTCGATACGGCGCGGCGTCGTCCGGGGTTGAACGCCACCTTTCCGGCGGCGCCGCTCAGCACCGCGGGAGCGAGCGTGGCGCGGACTTCGACGAGGACCTCGCGGGGAGCGTCCTTCGGCGTGAAGCGGAGCCCGATCGTACTGAAGAAATGTGTTTTCGGATCGAACCGCGCCCGAACCTCTCCGTTGCTCGCGGCGAGCTGGATTTCGTCCCAAGGCCGCCCTGTTTCGTCGCGCACTCGTCCCGCGCGGGTCAGGTGCAGAGGCGCCAATTGGTGGAAGCGGAGCGAATCGATCCATGCATCGAGCGTCTTTCCCGTACGCATCGCGACCTGCGGCGGTTCGAAAAGCGAGCTCCGAGGTCCCGCAAGACGCTCCAGTGCACGGGCGAAATCACCAGAGTAGGGGCCGGCGGCGTATCTCGCAGCGGAGCCAACCTTGGTCAGATAGAGAGTGTTGTCGACCGCGACCGCCTGAAGCAGGCCGTCAGCGACGGAGACGTCCTTGCCCCCGCCAAGCCGGATCTCGATGCGCTTGGGTTCGCGCTCGGCGTTGGGCGCCTCGAGGACATAGCTGAGAGTATCTCGCAGCGCCGGAGCCGTTTGGTACGCCCGGGCTGCATCGGTGAGGATCTTCCGGGCGCGAGAAACATCGTCCGAGGCGCCGATGATGCTGGCGACGCTCAACAGCAGGAGAAAGGCATTCACACCGGCTTAGACGCCGCGCGAGGCCCGAACGGATTCATTCCCTTTGCATCAACAGCGCGGCGACCACGGCCACGAGTAGGACGCACCCCTGCCAGCCCGCGGCCTGGCCGCCTCCCGCGAGAAGGAGTGCGCCCACCGCACAAGCCAAGGAGGTAAAGCCCAAAATGACGCCGGCTCGCAATTGGGGATTTCGCCGCCGCTGGGGCAGCTCGGCGAGAACTCGCGATTGAAATCCAATGTCAGCGGAACACATCGCTCAGGTCTCCTGCCAGATGGTGCGCACCGTCAACAGCTCGCGGAGCTTCCGTTTGCCGCGCGATACGTGCGTTTTGAGGGTTCCCAACGGCCACTGCATCAGTGCCGCAGCTTCCGAATGAGTGAGCTCCTCCCGCAACGTCAGGGTGATCGCGGTGCGCTCCTCGACCCGCAGCTGTGCCAACGCCCGCTCGAGGTCGTGCCGGAGGATCAGCTGATCGGCCGGTGAGCGCGTCTCTGCAGCGGGCAGCTCCACTTTGACATCGCTTTGCCTTCTCGCCTCCGAGAGGAACAGGTTGATGGCGATGCCGTAGAGCCAGGACGAGAACTGCGCCCCGCCGCGATAACTCGCGAGGCCGCGGTACGCGCGAACAAAGGTCTCTTGGGCCAGGTCATCTGCAAGAGAGCCGTCGCCCCCGGTGGCTTTTCTGAAGAACCCGCGCACCATCATCTGGTGGCGCTCGATCAGCTCGCCGAACGCGTGGCGGTCATCGTCGGCAAGGACAAGTGCGATCAGCTCGAAGTCGGTTCTCATGGTTGCTCAGCGCCGGCGCTCAAGTCGCCAGACAAGAAGAAAGCCGAGTCCCACGAGCGCGGGTACGGCACCCGTCGCCCAGAGGCCGCGCTGGAGCGGAAAGGCGAGGAAGAACACCGACAGACCGAGCCCAGCCCCGAGGAGCACGATCCCGCGGCGCAAGTCGGAGCCACTTGGGGGCACCAAAAGCTCGGGCGGAATCGCTGCGCCTTTTTCGATCATCACCCGGAGCGACTCGTGGCGAACCCGGTCGCGCCGGAAGCCAGCGTAGAGGACAGCCGACACGATCGCGAACAGGGTCGTAAAGGCGGCCAAGGGCACGATCCATGAAACCGCGGGGACATCGATCGACGACATTTCTAGGTAAGACGCCCCCAGCCCTAAATTGGATTCACGCCGCTCAACCGAGTGCGTCGGGCGCGCTTACCGGGGCATTGGATGCCGAGTGCTAACCTCGGCCACCCCTTCGAGACGCCCCCCGGCCGCGAGGCATCCGGGAACTACTTGGGAGTCGGATCGTCGCTCGACTTGTCGTCTTCCGTTGGTGTCGGCTTCTTGGTGAGGCCGGATAAGATATCTCGCAGAGTCCGCTTCGCCGACTCCATCTCCTCGGCGGCTCCCTTGAGGAATTCGGCGGCGATTTCGGTGCTGGCCAGCTGAGGAGTGATAGTGGGCGGCAGCTGGGGTTGAGCGACAGGAAGGGCAGAGGGGCTCGGCTCAGCTGGTGGTTGCTGTGGAGGAACGGCGGCCATGGCCGGCAGAGTCGCCTCGGCGGGCGCGGATAGTACATCAGGGGTTGTGGCCGCTGGCTGATTGAGCCCGAGCTCGATGTCGCGAAGCATGCACTGAAGCGCGATGCGAAAGTCCTGAACGAACTGCTCCGGGAGGTCCCCGTTTCTCTTGAACCTTCGGCCGCCGATCTCGATCTCGTCTCCGAAGACCGCGCAGTGAAAGCTGTTGTAGATGTTCTCGTACGAGGCACCCTTTTTCGACGCGGATTTGGGTGGCGCTCTGTCGGTTTTCCCAAGCACCTTCGCAACCTGCGCCTCCGTCATTTTGACGGTCCAGCCCTCGTCGGCAGCTTGTTTCGCCAGCATCAGCCTACTCTTCAAATCCTTGATTTTAGTCAAGAACCGTACATGTGCCTCTCCGAGCTTGTCTTGAGACAAAAAATTTTGGATGAGCGGCGGTTGGTCCAGCAAATCCACGATGCGCTTCACCGACGAGGCCGCGCTGAGTCCAAACCGCTTGGCAATATCTTCCAGGGTTAAGCTGCAGGGCGGCCTCATCAGCCGTTTGTAGCCCGCGGCCTTCTCCATGATGTTGGCATCGCTTCGGATTTCATTTTCGGTGACGACCCGAGCTGCAGCGTCGGCATCCGTCATTTCCTCGCAGATTCCGCGAATGTTTTTCCACCCCAGCTCCTGGGCGGCCCGCCAACGACGCTCGCCGGAGACGAGCTCGAATCCATCCACGTGAGCTCGGACAAGAATCGGCGTGCTCAGGCCATTCGCCCGAAGCGACTCGACGAGCTGTCGCTGCTTCTGGTCATCGAAGCGGGTCCGATACTGGTACGGCGATGGCTTGATCGCGGCGACCGGGACGTCTTGAAGCGCGGCTTGTTGGCTCATGCGCCCCCCCTACTATGCGGGGAGTGCAGGCAAATCGCTTGCCACGCCAGCGAGGTCTGCGTTTGTTGCGGAGCTCCTCAAAGATTCGCAAGCGCAAGGGAGCCCAAAGGAACAGCGCGAATCGCAACTTAGCCGCGGTCAGTGGTCGGAAGAGCGTGCATCGAGGATCGCGCGACGTCTTGTTCATCCCCTCAGCGAATTGGCGAAAGTTGAGCAGCAGATCGCCTAACTGGCTAAGTCTTGCTCAACCGCACGAGCCAGATCGAGGTCGCATGAGATACCTGGAAGACTTCAGCGAAGGTCAGGTATTCGAGTTGGGCGAAGAGACGATCCGCGCGCAAGAAATCATCGATTTCGCGCGGCGGTACGACGCTCAACCCTTTCACGTCGACCCCGAAGCCGCGAAGAAGTCGGTGTACGGTGGTCTGATTGCGAGCGGATGGCACACCGGCTCGCTCTTCATGGGGATACTGGTCCGGGGTCTCATCCACGACGTGGCGAGCATGGGTTCCGGCGGGCTGGACGAGCTTCGCTGGCTTAAACCGGTGCGGCCCAATGACGTGCTGCGCGGTAAGCTGAGCGTGCTGGGTGTTCGTCCATCGACGAAGCATCCGAATCGCGGCTCGCTGACTTGTCTCGGCGAGCTGTTCAATCAGAAGGCAGAGCGGGTCTTCTTTGTCCGCTGGTCGGCGATCATCGCCCGCCGGCCCTAGCTCTATGCGGATATTCGCGCGGGCCAAGCTTCTGTTGCGCAGCGTTCCACAGTTGGGGTCAGGGTCGACTAAGATGAGTCTGAGAGCTTCTTTGGTAGCGGCGGCCGGTGCCTCGCTGATTCTTGCGGCCGGCACTGTTCATTCTTCTAAAAGCTCGTCCGCTCGCGAGGATGCGGACGTTGTCGCGGCGCTCGATGAGAAGTACCAGGCGGCGGTGAAGGAAAACGACGTCGCGACGATGGACAAGATCCTGGCCGATGACTTCGTGCTGGTGACCGGCACGGGTAAGGCATACCGCAAGTCCGATCTGCTTCAGGAGGCGCGCAGCAAAAGCACGGTCTACGAGCATCAAGAGGACAGCCAACGAACGGTGCGAGTATGGGGTGACACTGCCGTGGTCACCGCCAGGTTGTGGGTCAAAGGTTCGAGCGACGGAAAGCCCGTCGAATACACGCTTTGGTTTAGCGATACCTATGTCCGTACCTCCAAGGGTTGGCGATACGTGTTTGGACAAGCGTCACTTCCGCTGCCCAAAGCATCTTGATGGCTACTCGGTTGCGTGCCGAGTCGACTAAGAGCGGCTTGAGATTCCTCTGGAGCTTCAGAACAACCTTCGGCCTTCGAATACGATCAGGTAGCCGTGGATGAACATTGGAATACCGGTCGTGATGCTGATGAGGACCGCCGCGTAGATCGGGAATCCAAAGCGCTTGCGCATTAGCCACACCAGCCACGAAAAGTACGGGAGGTAGAGCGTGACCGCGGTAATCACTCCCGGCGAATAGCGCGCATGAACCAATGTGCCGACGATGTGAAAGATAGCATTGGCAAACATCAACAGTCCGAGCCAGGCCACTGCCGCCAGTAGGGTTCCGACGCTCCGGGAGGTCGAAGCCACCGCGGACAAAGCCAGTGTCACCAAAAAGCAGAAGGCATTCACCCGCAGAAAGTTGCCTTGGGAGATATGTGGCTGCACCAGACTATTGAACCAATCGACGAAGCGCGGAGCTTCTTCGAGCACGTGAAGTAAGAAGATCGCTGGGGCCAACAAAATCACACGTGCCGGATCGGCCTGCGCTAGCGACTTCACGGGTCCGACGAGCTTAACACTCCTTCATTGTTCAAGACTCGCGAAGCCACCGGTCACTCTGCGAATACTTGAGCCCCGCTCGTTGGATCGGCGCGTCCGGTTGCTGGCTCGCGAGCGGCCAGAAGCTCCGAAAGCATGTCGCGCACTTGAGTCGCCGAGGTGCCGGCAAGCACTCGTTTGAACAACGGCTCCGCGAACCTGCCGTATTTGGCGCGCAGGGCCCGCTCAGCCGCCAACCTTTGGGCCGACGGCAGCTCGCGCAAGCGCTCGAGGTCAATGCGAACCAATCGCTCCTGCTCAGGCGTCAAAATCTCCACCCGCCCGATCAGCACCCGAACCAGCTCCGTCGGTTCCGGGCTGATCGCCAGAGGGAGCTGAGCTCGGGTGGAAGCCGACGGCATCACGAAGAAGGCTCGAAGTCCTGGCTCGAACCAGCTGCTTCGCCAGGTCTCAATCATCGCTTCCGCCTCCTTCGGATAGAGGCCCTGTTGAACCAGGATTCGATTCAACGTGCGCAGCACGCTGTCCAGCTCCTCGTTCAACTCGGGTCGCGCCACGACCTGCTCCGCGGCTCCCACGGGAAGGACGCGAAACCCAAGTCGATCTTCCACCCGTTCGAAGAGAACCACCTCCCCAATCGGTTCCTTTTCAGTGCCCCGAAGCCGCACGTTTCTTCCTTGTAGCTTGATGGCGAGTGGCGGCTCGAAACTGCCGACTCCTCGGTAGAAGAGAAATTTCTCCGATTCGGCGCCCGTCTTACCGGATACTCGAATCGGCGTCGCATCGGTCGCCCGAGCTGCGTAGTAGGCGCTCGGATTTGCTTCGCGACGGAAGTCTTGCGCGGCCTCGGGAATCAACCGGATCGTGCCCCAGTCGATTCCGTCAGCGACCGAGCGGGCCTGGGGATACCACTCGGTGACCGTGCCGGAAGGAAATCCCACCTTCACCGAAACCTCCCGCTCTTGCGGCGTGTAGAAATAAAGGACCGGCGTCTCCATCCGAACCGTTCCGGAAAGAACGCCCTTGGTAATGGGATGGCGCAGCTGCCCGGTGGCACTCGCCATGCTGTGGACAAAGGGCGGCAGCTCCGATGGCGGTGAGAGCGGTCGCCATGAAATCATCCGTCCATCTTCCCCAGCCACGGAGGTAAAAGTTCCCCACTCGTGCACCACCAATGGCCACCCGGAGGCAACACCCGCTTGCCCGAGCGTCGCGGCTGCCAACGCAATTACCAGTCTCAATTGTCCAAACATTTTGCACTCCTTGGAGCGCCCGAACGTGGGCACCTGGTTGGCAGAGACGGCCAAATCCTTTAGAGCGTTAACGCTATGGCCCGGCTGTTAACGCATTGGGTCTGTCGATCGTCTCGATCGAGGTTGCCTCGCAAAGGTGCGCTCTTTGTCCACCTCCGCCGAGAGAAAGATGCCCAAGGCTTCGCCTGCTGAGCTGGTGGTAGAGGCAGCGCGCCGCGGAGATCGAGCGGCCTTCGGTCGAGTGTTCGAGCAATTTGCGCCGATGGTGCACGGCATTCTGTTGGCGCGCCTGCCCTCGCAAGACGCAGACGACCTGCTTCAAGAGGTTTTTCTACTTGCCCTCGAGCGCCTGGATACTTTGCGCAGCGCTCCGGCGGTCGGCGGATGGCTGGCGATGATCGCGCGAAATCGCGCAGTGGATTTTCACCGCACTCGGCCCACGCTGGTGGCGCTGCCCCCGAATCTCTCGATCGCCGACCCCCGTCGATCCGAGGCGGCCGAGGTGCTCGCGATGATACGCACTCTTCCCGAGGCGTATCGCGAGCCGTTGGTGTTGAGGCTGGTGGAGGGAATGACTGGGCCCGAGATTGCCGAGCAAGTGGGACTGACCCCCGCTTCGGTGCGCGTCAATCTCCACCGCGGCATGCAACTGCTCCGAGAGAAGCTGGGGCAGGAGGAAGAGCTATGAGCGACGACTATTTGTGGGATGGCTCCGGAGAACCGGATCCCGAAGTGCAGCGGTTGGAGAAGCTTCTCCAGCAGGCTCGGTACCGCCCCGCCGCGCGTCGGTTTGCGCCGCCGCGGTCTCGTGTGGCGCTGCCCATCGCGGCCGCGGTCGTTCTGCTGGTTCCCTCCGCCCTGGCGATTTATCAGGCCCTACGACCCGTCGGCTCGGTCCATGTAACGCGCCATCGGGAGGGCCTCTCCAACGACGCGGCGGTGGGCTCGCGCCTGTACGAAGGGAATTGGCTGGAGACGGACTCGCGGACTCACGCCGAGATTGCGGTGGCCAATCTCGGAGAGGTGAAAGTGGCGCCCTCGTCGCGGGTGAGGTTGGTCAGCGCTCGGCATTCCGAGCAGCGCTTGGAGCTTGCGCGCGGGCAAATCCAAGCTCGGATTTCCGCTCCGCCGCGCCTGTTCATCGTCGACACCCCCAGCGCGACTGCCGTGGATCTCGGTTGTGAATACAGCTTGACCGTAAGCAACTCCGGAGCCGGCGAGTTGAAAGTCACCTTCGGTTATGTGGAGCTGACGGGGCAGGGGAAGACTGCGCTGGTTCCGGCTGGGGCGCTCTGCGAAACGCTACCGGGACGAGGGCCTGGTGTTCCGTTTGCCGCGGATGCGCCGCCAACATGGCGCGAGGCGTTGAATCGGCTGGACTTCGAAGGCGATACCTCGGCGCTCGGCGTGGTGCTGGAGCAGGCTCGCCGCTCTGACGCGCTGACCCTTTGGCACTTGCTGTCGCGGGTGGATGTCGCCGCCCGCCAGCGGGTTTCGCAACGGCTGATTGCGCTGGTTCCTTTGCCCGCTGGAGTATCGGAGCAGTACGTTCTTCAGCTCAGAAAATCGGCGCTCGATAAATGGTGGGAT
>Ga0126384_10001150_pt1 | contig 15537 bp, 13 predicted proteins | sample PanSoiMetPlot_36_FD_92543 | JGI IMG/M metagenome (GOLD analysis project Ga0126384, IMG submission 92543) | Tropical forest soil microbial communities from Panama - MetaG Plot_36 | ecosystem: Environmental > Terrestrial > Soil > Tropical forest > Bulk soil | place: Panama | collected 2016-02-17 | reverse complement strand
CTATCTTGTTGATAACCAGCAGATCGGAACGCGTGATACCGGGGCCGCCCTTCCGAGGTATTTTTTCGCCTTCCGCGACATCGATCACGTAAATCGTCAGGTCCGCCAACTCCGGGCTGAAGGTGGCCGCGAGATTATCGCCGCCCGATTCGATAAAGCATAATTCCGCCAGCGGGAATTTCTGACTCATTTCTTCAATCGCGGCAAGGTTCATCGAAGCGTCCTCGCGGATCGCCGTGTGCGGACAACCTCCCGTCTCGACGCCCATGATCCGTTCCGCCGGAAGCGCCTGCGCCCGGGTGAGAATGAGTTGGTCTTCCTTCGTGTAAATGTCGTTGGTGATCACATAAATGTCGTAGTCGTCCCGCAACCGCTTGCACAGCGCTTCGACCAGAGCGGTTTTGCCTGAGCCAACGGGACCGCCCACACCGACCCGTAAAGGGCGGGGCTGTGATGGCGTGCTAACCAGAAGAGTCATGAGCGGAACAACCTTGTGTATTGAGTTTCATGTTGCATCGAGGCAAGGTCCACCATGAATCCGGCGGATCCGAGATCGTCAATCGTGGCCCCCAGAGCTTCCTCAGTCGCAGCGAGCACAGCTTGTTCGAGCGCGGCGATGGCACGTTGCCCGTCGGTTTGACCGAGGGGGATCACTCGGACTCCGGCAGTTACCAGATTGGCGACATAACTCTGCAGGAAGGCGGCCAGCGCGAGATTCGCCGGAACTCCGTCCTTGGCCGAGGCGACTCCGTGAACGACGGCCAATGCAGGCGGAACCTGCTGCTGCCTGAGTAATTCCGAAAGCCGGTCTAACAGATCGTTCGGCCACACGCGGCGTAGCGTCGAGAGACAAGCCACGCCCTGCTGTGATGATTCAAGGGCGAATTCCGAAGTTCCCCGAAAAGCGCCGGCTAGTTCTGCAATTTCAAACAGCTTCCTCGGATCATCGTGCGCCGACGAGCGCCACGCCTCGATGAAGAAAATCGCTTCATTTCGTCCCGAGCCAAAGCGAAGGTCCGCGTCGAGCCAATCGATCAGGGTTTCGCGGCTATCGATGTACCCCGCCTCGACGGCCCATTCGAGGCCATGGGAATAGCTGTAAGAACCGGAGGGAAATGCCGGCGAAAGCCAGCTCTGCAGACGCAAGAGCGCCAATCGCGGGAAATGGTGTCGTTCGTTACTCATGATGGTGGCCGTGGTCGCGATAGGCGCCACCCTCGGGCTGAAAAGGGGCCTGCACTGTCCTGAGCTCCGCGCCGAAGCCGCGGAGCATATGCTCGATCACATGATCGGACCGGATCCGGAGACCCTGTTCCCGAAGTTCAGTCGGCAGATGCCGGTTTCCGAGGTGCCAAGCCAGGCGTACAAGCTGCTTTGGATCTCTGTGCGTGATCTCGACAACATGTTCCGCGGCAGCCTGAATCTTCAGCCACCTCCCGTCCTCAAGTTGCAAACCATCTCCATCCGCCATCGCAACAGCTTTCGGAAGGTCGAGCAGGATCTCTTCACCTGCGTCCGCAGTCAGTCGTATGCGGCGGCGATGGCGCGCGTCAAAATCGAGAGTGAGAGTGCCTGCAGCGTTTTCCTTCGGCCAATGGCCAGCGAGGCGATGAATTGAAGCGCGGTGCAAGGTCCCCTCAGTACATGAAATAACGTTGAGCGAGCGAAAGCACTTTCGCTGGCTCGCAGGTAAGAAGCCGGCCATCGGCGCGCACTTCATAGGTCTCCGGATCGACCTCCATACGGGGGGTCGCGCTGTTCAGCATCATGGAGCGCTTGCCGATGTTGCGGGTGTTCGTGACCGGAAGAAGCTGTTTTGCAAGTCCAATTCGCTCACTTTTGTCGACCAGAGCCTGGCTGACGAATGTGACGGAGCTTTCGGTCAGGCAGCGGCCGAACGCACCAAACATCGGACGGTAATACTCCGGCTGTGCGTTGGGAATAGAACCATTGGGGTCTCCGATGATCGCCGCGGCAATGACGCCGCTCTTCAGCACCATAGCCGGCTTCACCCCGAAGAACGCCGGGTCCCAAATGCAGACATCAGCAAGTTTCCCGACTTCAATCGACCCCACGTACTTGGAAATGCCTTGAGCGATGGCTGGATTGATCGTGTATTTCGCGACATAGCGCCGGGCCCTGAAATTATCGTTGTCACCCTTCTCTTCCGGCAGCCTCCCGAATTGTTCCTTCATTTTGTCGGCGGTCTGCCACGTGCGGATGATGACTTCGCCTACGCGGCCCATCGCCTGACTGTCCGAAGAAATGATCGAGATCGCGCCGATATCCTGCAAAATGTCCTCGGCCGCGATCGTCTCCTTGCGGATGCGGCTCTCGGCGAAGGCGACATCCTCAGGAATGCGGCGATCCAAATGATGAGTTATCATCACCATGTCGAGGGCCTCTTCCGCCGTATCCACGGTGTAGGGTCGCGTTGGAGTGGTGGAAGACGGAATGACGTTCGCCTCACCGCACACTTTGATGATGTCTGGGGCGTGCCCCCCGCCAGCCCCTTCAGTATGAAATGTGTGAATGGTTCTGCCCTTGAACGCGGCGATGGTATTTTCGACAAAGCCGCTTTCGTTCAGGGTGTCACTGTGGATCAGAACCTGGATATCCATGTGATCGGCGACCGCAAGACAGCAATCAATCGCGGCGGGAGTTGCGCCCCAATCCTCATGAAGTTTCAGGCCGCAGGCCCCAGCTTCGATTTGCTCGATGAGACCCGCCGCGGAGCTCGCATTGCCTTTGCCGAACAAGCCGAGATTGATCGGAAAGGCGTCCGCAGCTTGAAGCATCCTCTGAATGTGCCAGGGTCCTGGCGTGCACGTGGTAGCGTTGGTGCCAACCGCCGGCCCTGTCCCGCCGCCCAGGATGGTGGTGAGGCCTGAATAAAGCGCTTCCTCAATCTGCTGCGGGCAGATGTAATGGACGTGAACGTCGATGCCGCCAGCGGTGACAATCATGCCCTCGCCGGCGATCACCTCCGTTCCCGGCCCGATAATGATGTCGACGCTAGGCTGCACGTCGGGATTTCCAGCCTTGCCGATTCCGGCAATCCGACCATCCTTGATGCCGATATCGGCCTTCACCACTCCCCAGTGATCCAGAATCAGTGCGTTGGTGATCACCGTATCCAGCGCGCCCTCGCTGCGGGAGCGCTGTGACTGACCCATGCCGTCACGGATGACCTTCCCGCCTCCGAATTTCACTTCCTCGCCATAGGTGGTGAAGTCCTTCTCCACCTCGATGATCAGGTCCGTGTCTGCAAGGCGCACTTTGTCACCGACCGTCGGGCCAAACATCTGCGCGTAGGCGGCACGTTTCATTTTGTGGGGCATGTGTCGGCTTCCTCAGTAAGGTGGCAACGGTCCCATCACCGCTTGGTTGAACCCGTAAACCAGGCGGCCACCGCTGTAGGGAATCAGCGAAACTTCACGGGACTGTCCTGGCTCGAACCTCACGGCTGTTCCTGCCGGGATATCCAGGCGATAACCGAGAGCAACCTTTCGATCGAAAGAGAGAGCCGAGTTGGTTTCGGCAAAGTGGTAGTGGCTGCCGACCTGGATCGGCCGATCACCCCTGTTCGCGACCTTGAGAGAAATGGCGACTCTGTCCTTGTTAAGAACGATCTCGCCAGATGTTGCAAAAATCTCGCCCGGTATCATCCTGCCGCTCCTCATCGAATTGGATCGTGAATGCTCACGAGTTTGGTGTTGTCCGGGAACGTGGCTTCCACCTGTATCTCGCGGAGCATTTCCGGGATGCCTTCCATGACCTGGTCGCGGTTCAGGATTTTGGCGCTTTCCGACATGAGCTCGGCAACAGACTTGCCGTCCCGCGCCCGCTCCAGGACGAAATCGGTGATCAGGGCGAGGCTCTCCGGGTAGTTAAGCTTTAAGCCTCTTGCAAGGCGTCCACGAGCGACCAGCGCCGCGAGCGCGATCATGAGCTTGTCTTTTTCGCGAGGCGTGAGGTTCATACACTTCTCCGTTCTGGGGCGCTCTTCAGCATGACCACATCCTTGGTACTCGGAATGGGCCTGGGCCAAACTCTCGGTTGAATTGCTGCAGAAAACTGCGTAAGGCGACTCTCAACTCGCTGGAGACCGTGGCGGCAAAGCGAGCGACAATCAGCCCACCGACCGGTGTCGCGGCGCATTGGCAGTCCAGCGAAGCAGCAATGTCGCGCAAAAACTCTAGTCGTATCTCGAGAGCGGGTCCGAAATAGATCAACGTTGCAACGGCTTTGAATTCCGCAAGCAGCGCTCTTCTGCCGAGGTGTGGGAATACGCCGTCGGTGAGACGTAAGCTGTCGGCCCAGATCAGCCGCCCGTCCTTCTTGACCCGCCAGCTATCGGTGATGTGTCCGCCGACCACTTCCTCGCCGTGCGCGGCACGACCTAACACAAGCCATTCAAGTGCAAGCAGCTCCGCTCCCGACGAAAGCTCGATTTCCGTGTCTCGGCAAATGCGTCCCCAATTGAAGACTATTGTTTCCTGAGGGAGCCACGCGAGTCTTGCGCCTGCGTCCGCCTTCAGCTTTGTCGCAACGTGCGCAGGCTCGTTCAATGCCCGGTAGACCTTTTCAGCCGCCTGCGATGTCACCGCGATGGAAGCATTGGCTAATGCCGTCACGGCGCACTCGAGCCAGTCTCCACCGGCAACACCGCCGGTGGTATTTATGAGAACGGCCTCTTCCACCGCGGCACCACCGACCCGTGGAAACAGGATGCGAATGGGAGACCGTTGAAAAACGTCAACAATGCGCGCGCCCTTTTCAGAACCGGTGACGACGATGCGTCCCCAGCCTTGGGCGCGCTGCAAATCCCTGTCGGACGGGTTCGATTGACGGCCCTTCGGTGAAGTCAGGGGGTCAGAATCCCCGGTTGCTTCAAAAGATGACACGGTGTCGAACATCGGTTTCCACTCGGCTCGGACTCTTTCTCCCTTTTCAGATGATTTCAAAATCGCCGTAACGCACGTTCGATTTCCTCGATGGTCTCCTTGCTGGGGCTCTTGAGTTCGAGGGTACGCACTCGTTCCTCGTGCTCCCAGAGCTCCCAGATAACGGCCAGCAGCTGGCGGTGCGCCTCAACGAATTGATGATGGCTTGACGTCGCCAGAGATGCACTCACGGCATTCAGCAACCGCCGAATAGTCTGGTGGTTAGCCCTGTAGAGTCCTATGGCTTCGTTCGGACCCGAGAGGTGCTCGATAATCGAAAAGAGCGTCTCCTCCATATTCATGGTCCGCTCTTGTGCCATTCGGAATTCTCCGAGGCGTTTCGCGGCGGTGATAAAGGATCCACGCTGAACAAGCTGGGCCACATCCTCAAGGGTCTTCTTCAAGCGGGAATGGTTCTCAATCAGGCGCGACCTGAGCTGGTCCCGGATGTATGCTACCCGCTTTGCGTCGCCGAACTCCTCGCCCTCTGACGCTGGCTTGTTCCGCTCGGCACCAGCCGTGAGCAAAAACGCGTCGTTCGACGATGTGGAATCAGGGGGCAAAACTCACCTGTCAGAATCCCGCCAAGCCCTGCGGGCTGTTGTATGGAATTGCTGCGCTGGTGATTTCCTCTAGAGACCCGTCCGGCCGTGTGGCGTAGCCGACGAGTTTTGAGGCGTTCCCATAGATCTGGTAGAAATAGGCGCCATCGGGCGAAACCCAGTTATCGCTCGGGCCGCTGCTGACATCTCCACAGAGCGCCCTGAAAGTGCCGTCGCCCGGAACCTTGGCGCAGGCCGGATCCTTGGCGAGTTCCAGCCCTTTGCCGTTGATGCGATACGAACTGACGTTGCTGTAACCGAAGTTTGTAGCGAACACGAATCGGTCATCCGGGGAGACGGCGAGCCAGCACAGTTCAGAGGGCTTGCCTGCGCTCGTGTCGATTGTTATCGGGGCGCCAATGGTGATTTTGCCGTTCGCATCGATCGCGCCGAAGGATACCCCGTCACCGACCGCCTCTCCGACGACGAAGGTATCCGGCTGGTTGTGCAGGAAGGCAATATAGAAAGGGGAACCGCCTTTGGAATCGTGGAAGGAGGCCGTTCCGAGTGTGCCGTCCTCGCGTACCGGGAATACGGCAAGGCCATCCGGATCTGGTGCATTCGATGCAATCGATCTCAGGGAGCCGCCTGGGCGCCGGACCCACAGAATTGGCGACCCGTCCGGATTTGCGGAAGCTGGCTCATCGAAGGTCGTGCCGACAAACACGAATTTCTCGTCAGGTGTGAGCACGACCATGGTGGACACCCGGTTGGGCTTGTCGTGGGTGTTGACCGTGTAACGCTCCGGACGCGCCGTGAGCTTACCTTCGCTATCACAGGACAAGAGCCGAAGATGGTCCGGTCCGAACGAGTGCAACGCGTAAAGAATGCCCTTGGAGGCGCAATACGCCAGGGATTTGGCAGTGCCACTCCTCCCCTCGACGGGGTTCCCCGTGCTCTTGCAATCCCGCAGAGTCAGCCGCCCATCTTCTCCAACCGCGAAGCACGAGACAGAGTTGTCCCCACCATTTGTTGTAAACAGAAAGCGCCGATCTTTGCTCAGGATGACGCTACCCGCGCCCTCGAAAGCGTTCGGCGCGCTTTCCTGCCCGCTGATCGGCTTGAAAACCCCCGACCCGGCGCCGCCAGTAGCGGTGCGCTCCACTTCGCTAATTTCGCCGTTCGGAGCTCGACGATAGTGGACAACGGCGTTCCGCGTCTCGTTCGTCTGCATGTAAAGATGGCCGCCGGTTGACATACCCATCTGCTTCGACATTCCCATGTCTCTCGACATGCTTACTTCGTTTGCCATGTTAGTCTCCTTTGATTTTGACATTTTTCTGCTTCGCCTCCTCCATGGAAATTGGACCAAGCCGAACCTCCGCGTCCGTGATCGGAACCTATTTGGGATTTTTGTCCTTAAGTATGGGATAGAACTGAATCCAGGTCATGTCGGTCTTGGCGACATACGTCTGGTGACAACCAGCGCATTCATTCGCAGACTTCTCTTCCGCCCACCCCTCATATGGCAATGGGTGATGACCGAAGGTGAAGTAGCCCCAGCCGTTCGTTTTGCTGAAGCGCCCACTGTCTTTGACGCTAACGTCGATTCCGTTGAACTCGCCGTTGAAATACCCTCGGCCGGATGGTTCTTTCCGAGAGCCATCTGGAAACGTCGGCTTAAGAACACGAGTCAGCTCTTTTACAAGGATCGTTCCTTCGGGAAAGGTTCCCGTCTTCAGATAGGCATCTATGTTTTTTTCTTCGACGTACACATGATGATATTCTGGGAAGTTCGCCTTTCCGTTGTTGAGGCCATTCGGGGTCAAGGGAGCTCCGATAAAGACCCACTTGCGAAAGACCGTTGGGTCCGGCAACTTCAACCTGCCCTGAGAATCAAAGACTACACTCGATTGTTCAGTCTGAGCCGCAGCCGGTCTCGACTTGATGAGGACTGAGCTCGCCGTGACCACGCCGACTCCACCGATGATTGCCAACAGATACTTTTTCATCAACAAACCTCCTATTTATGTGGTGTTTCAATACGGCAAAGAGTGCTTCTTACTTGGAGGAGAGAACTGGATAACCCTGGACGTAAATCCAGTCTGTCGAGCTCGCTGGGATGTGGCAGCCCTTGCAGTCTTTGTCGAAGGATGTCGCGATTTGCTTATCGGGTGCGTCGCCCTTGTAAAGCGCCCATCCCCATCCTTCATCCCAAAGCGGATTGCCCTTGAAGCGTCCTTTTTCGTCTTTGACCATCACGAACCACGATTTCGATTCGGATGCCCAATGCGCGTCCCCGGTCGTCAATAGACCGTGATCGGTCCCAAAGACTTCTTTGACGAGCACGGCTCCATCCGGAAACTTGCCAGTCTTGCGGTAAAACTCAGCCGTTCCAGGTGAAGCGTAGGTGAAGTGCATCTCCACCGAGCCCTTAGCGCTCGGGGGGCTGCCACTTTCCATTGGTATTGGACTGACCACGCTAAACACCCCGAGTATCTCGTAGTGGTCGCGATAGCCATTCGGTTTCCGGATGTTTCCCGCCTTGTCCACCAACTTGAAGCCATCAAAGCTGTTGTTGGCTTGTGATTTCCCTTGGTGGTAGCCGGACAAAAGGATGAGTGCCAGAACAACCGCTGACGCGCCGACGAACTTCATAGAGATTTATCCTCTGGGCCGACGCGAATGCCTGTCGGGGTACCGTAAAAGTTTTGTGTCGCTCTCATTTGACTGCTGTTGCTGATTGCACGCAGCAGGCCAACATCGAAAATTCTGCTTTTGCCCTTTCGACCCTCGGTTAAGCGGGAAGGATCGGTTGAGCGCGTGTCGAAACCGTGGCGAAGCGAAGTCTCCGCGTCGCGCGTGTCGCTATAACGACACCAGGCAATTTGAACCGAGCTATAGGTGATTGGCGACCCTATTCCGGCGGGTCGGGTGTGTTTTCGCCGATAATTGGCTGCGGATCGAGCAGCATCGCCTGCGCGCGGCCCGGGCCAATCAAGTAGCTCCAGAGCGTGAACACCCCGTCACCCGGGATGATACCGCCGGCAAAGTGGGCAGATCGTTGAACGTGGCATCCTCGCCGGCGACGATCACGTTTGCGAGCAGCCCGTACTCGGCGCGCACGTGCGCCTTGCCCTAGACTGCCCAGATCATCGGCACCCGGATGTTGGCGAGGTTTTCGAGGATCTGCGTCCCCTCGTGGTGCACCTTCGACCAGACGTCGGGATCGGAGACGTCGCCGAACGAGTTGAAGTCGATGCTCGGGATGAAGTCGCCACCGGCGCCGGTGAGGATGACAACCTTGTTGTCGCGGTCGCGCGAGACGTCATAGAAAGCGTCGCCGAACCACTCGTGATCCTGCGCGGTAAAGGTGAGCTGGCGGCCGTTCTTGTGCAGCGACATCACCACGATAGCCATCGTCGCTCCGTTCGAAACGGACGGTGGGGTACCTGAAGAAGTAGGCGGGCTGGCTGCGGTCGGTGGTGGTCATGGCTCCTCTCTCAGTCAGCGACGAGTTGCCACGGCTGGTCCGACTCGGGGTTCTGGTCCCATGCAGTCTTCGTTTCCCGCACTGGTCGCCTGATCCCGAGTTTCTTCATTTTGGAAATCAAGGTGGTCCGTTTTAGTCCGAGCTGAGCGGCTGCGCCCCGAGGCCCGCCGACAATCCAACCTGCCGCATGCAATGCCTGTAGGATCCAGGCTCGCTGAGAATGGTTGAACGTACCCTCCCCTGCAGAAGTCACTGCGACAAGGCTCGCGTTTGTCGGCTTCGCGTCGAGTGTAGGCAAAGGATTCGGAAGGACCCCGTTCTCCGAGCGGATGACTGCCCTCTCGATCAAGTTCTGAAGTTCTCGTACGTTCCCGGGCCAAGGGTAGGAACTGAACGCATCGAGCGTTTCTTTCGGAATGTTGCCAATCGACTTACCCATCCGCCGGGCAAGGACTTCGACAAAGTGCGAGACGAGTAGCGCAATGTCCTCCCGGCGTTCGCGCAAGGGCGGCAGCAGAACGGGGAATACGTTAAGACGATAATAGAGGTCACTCCGGAACTGTTTCCGTGCGACCATTGTGCTTAGATTGCGATGTGTCGCGGCAACCAGGCGAACGTTGATGTGATGGGGCTTGCCGCTTCCCACACGTTCGAACTCTCTTTCCTGCAACACGCGCAGCAGCTTCGGTTGTAAGTCGAGCGGGATGTCCCCTATTTCGTCCAGAAAGAGGGTGCCTGTATCGGCCATTTCGAAACGGCCAATCTTTTGCGCGAATGCTCCAGTAAAAGCGCCCTTCTCGTATCCAAACAGCTCGCTTTCCAATAGGCTAAACGGAATAGCCGAGCAATTCAGCTTGATAAAAGGACGTCGACAGCGCGGGCTGAGGTTGTGAATCGCGTGCGCGATCAGCTCCTTGCCGGTACCCGTCTCTCCGAGAACCAGCACCGTGGAGTCGGTCGGTGCCACTCGTTCCACCTCCGCGAGCGCAGATTTGAGCGCTGGGCTGTTGCCGATGATTGCTTCAAATTTGTCCTCAGCGCGATCCTCTTCAATCGACGAAGCTCTGCTTAGCTTTTCCATAACAGACCCCAGGCGCGATTGCGTCGTTTCCATACCGCCTTTCTTCGTGACGAAATGCTGAACGAATCGTTTGGAGTAACCGCTCGTCAAACATCCTCGATGTCCTCCCTTGCTCCTGTCCCCAGGTCCGACCGGTTCGCGTCCGTCTGCGCCCGCTCTCGCGCGATCCATTCACGGATATAAGCCGGACAGTTTCTAAGCTCGATTCCGTTGGCCTCGCTTAAGGCCAGGAGCTTCACGACTTCGCAGTCAACCAGAAGTACACCTTTGAGATCGATGGCGACCGCGCCACTTTCCCGTCCGAGCAAATCACGAAGCATGTCCAAGTCCTGCGCTCTAATCCGGCCGCTGATGCACAAAACAACAAGGTGATCTCCAGCAACGAGACGGTCGATTCTGCAGCTCATAGTAGATTTAGGTTGCCGCAACACCTTTGCGGAGCAAACCTCAGGCCAGTCGCAATCCTCTGAAAACACAGAAGAAGCGGTAGCCGCGGCGAGAGCGAGCTGGCGAATCCGGCGAATTTGGCGAATTTGGCGATTCTATCGAGCGCTTCAGCGGAACTTGAACTCGCTCTTGCGAATCTTCAGGGCTTTGATCTTGTGTTCAAGCGTGGAGGGTGGAATTCGAAGCTTGGCCGCCGCTCCTGACGGCCCAGAAACCCGGCCCCTGCTCTCCACCAGGGCCGCCTCGATAATCTCTCGCTCACCGCGCGGCTCGCCTTTGAAAGACGCCGGCGCTTCAAGCCGAGATGGCGGTTGAGACGCTTCTTTAGAAAACCAGAATTCGTCGACTGAAAAAACCTCACCGGAACTCAAAATCACGGACCTCTCAATCACATTCTGCAACTCACGGATGTTGCCTGGCCAGTCGTAGGACTGCAAAAGGTCCAGCGTCCTCTTGTCGATCGAGCGGATATTCTTGCCCGCTCGGCTGGCGTAGCGCTTCACGAAATACTCGACCAACATCAAGATGTCATCCTTCCGTTCTCGGAGGGGTGGCACCTCGATCGGAACTACATTTAGCCGATAAAAGAGGTCCCGGCGGAAGTTCCCATTGGCTGCCTCGGCTTCCAGATCGCGATTCGTTGCAGCGATGACGCGAACATCGACATGGATAGACTGCGCTCCCCCAACTCGCTCGAATTCCCGCTCCTGTAGCACCCTCAAGAGCGCGACCTGCGTGTCTGGCAAGAGATCGCCCACTTCATCTAAAAAGATCGTTCCACCGTCAGCCAGTTCAAAACGGCCAAGCCGGCGCTCCGTCGCTCCGGTGAAGGCCCCCTTCTCATGACCGAACAACTCCGAGGAAATCAGCGTTGGCGCAAGTCCGGCACAGTTTACACTGACGAAGGCGCGTCCAGACCTCTGGGATCGTTTGTGAACAGCACGGGCGATCAGCTCTTTTCCCGTCCCCGTCTCTCCAGTGATGAGAACGGTGGAATTGGTGGGCGCGACTTTCGCAATCCGGCCAAGCACAATCTTCAAGGGCTTGGAGGAACCCACAATTTCTTCGAACATCGAGGCCCGGTCGACCTCGTCTCGCAGCGCCAGATTTTCTCTGTAGAGCCGGTCCTTTAGCGCTCTGATCTCCCGTTCGCGATTTTCGAGATCCCCATAGAGTCGGGTATTCTCCAGGGAGATCGCCGCCTGCGATGCAAGCACCTTCAGCCCCGCAATCCGGTCGGGACTGAAAACGTGCGGGGTGAGGTTGTTTTCGAGGTAGAGAATGCCGGTCAGCTTCGCTTGATTAATTAACGGCAAACAGAGGATCGAACGAGCGCGGCGCTGAATGATGTAGGGATCGGCAGAAAACGGGTTGCTCGCAGATGCATCGTCGAGGATTACGCTCTCGCGAGTGCGCAGAACGTAACGGACGAGCGACTCCGGCAGCGCGGCTGGGGTAAGGGAGGCATCTTGCTGATGCACGCTGACATCGTTTTCGCTGGTGATGGCCTCTGCCTCTATCTGTAGCTCGTCGTCTCGCGGAACAATCAAAAAACCTCGCTCCGCGCCAGCGTGCTCGATTGCTGCGCGCATAAGCTTATCGATCAGTTTCTCCAGAACCATCTCGCCCGAGACTGCCTGAGAGACTTTGATAACGGTCGCGAGATCCAGCAGTTCGACCGGCGCCACGATCGTGCGGGTCGGGCCGGGAGCCGACTCTTCCCTTTTGAGGTGGGGATATGAATCTTCCAGTTGTCTTACTTTGCCGTCGGCTCCCCAGCGATCATAGCAGTACAAGGCCTCCCGCAAATACGCATCCGCAATCTTGTCGAAACCGCGCGCCGCATAAAAGCGCGCGGCAATCTCGTAACCAACCGCCTCATTGTGGATGAAGCCGTTTGCGTGCGCGGAACGGATGGCCTTTTCATAAAGGCGCTCGGCATCGAGCACGCGGCCTTCGATTCGTGCGATCTCCGCGCCGACGAGGGCCGCTCGGTTTTCGAAATTCTCTGGGCAGTGCTCCGCCCATACTTCGAGCTGTCGCTGGTGAGTTCTCAGAGCCTCGAAATGCTGCGGCTTCTCGTCAGGAGATGCGGAGTCCCAGGATGCTGCGTGGGAAAGCGCGCCGTAGAAGCGGAACTCCGCCGTTTCGAATTGCGAGGGGGATGTCCATAGCATCCGTTGCGCAATCAATGAGGCAGCGATGGCCGAAGCGTAATCGCCGGCAAAAAAGCGGCCCTGCAGCTTTCGGATCGAATACCAGCACTCAACCTCCGCTACACCAGGGTCATTTGACAGATGGCGTTCAAATCGAGGCTCATCAAATCCCTGATCGTTGAAGCGGCCAAACTCTGGCGTCAAACCACGGAGCGTTCGGATCAGTCCAAGCTGAGCGGTGATTTGGTCAACGACCAGACCGATCCCAACCTTTTGGGCAAACTCGAGGCCATTCTCGGCTTCACGTTGCACCTCCGGAAGCGGATCTCCTGCCGAGAGAAGATTGGTGATCAGGTGATTGCGACTGTATGCCGCGAAGGTCAGATCGCCAACGCGGTAGGCCGCATCGAAAGCCCGACGCACCAGATCGCGGCCGGTCTTCACATGTCTTGTCCAGGGGATGACGATATCCCCGAAAGACATATAGGTCCTTGCTTGAAAACGCTTCAATCCGCGTTTTTCCACGAGCTCATATCCAAGCTGACCGAATCGAGATCCGGCCTGGTAGTTGCCGAAGCGCGGTCCAGCGATGATCGCAAACCATACATAGGCGAAGCAGGACGCGTCGCTGATGCCATGCTCGAGGCTGAGATTTACCATCCGGCAAATGACGAGTGAACACAAGTTCTCGTCGGAAAACAGGGCTGGCGTTACCACCTCGGTCAGGACGTCCAGAGCGTCGAGCAGGTCTGGATTCGTCATCAAGGGCAAGTCTACGAGCTCCTCGATTTGCCGGCTTCCAACGAGGGGCCAGATTCGATTGTATTCGCGCATCACTTCATCGCGGGTCGGGTGCGGCGACCAATCGGTGCCGAAGCGTCGCAAGTACTCAAGAAATACTTCCACGGCGCGGTCGCTCCGATCCAAAGTGGTATAGAGCGTGAGACGCAAGCGCGTGACGACAGCGATGTCGTGGCGGCTCTTGGCACGTTGCGCCAGCAGCGAGAGGCGATTTTCGGCCGCCACCATATTTCCGGTCAGTAGTTCGCACTCAGCCATTAGGTATTCGATCGAGAAGATCAGCTCGTAGTTCTGCTCCCAGGTCTCTTCCGTCAACAAGGCCCGGCCAACTGCGAGGTACTTAAGCGAGGAGGCATACGCCGCGGAGTTCTTCGCGCGCCTGCCTGCAATCAAATTCAACTCTGCGACCCGTTCACGCTCCTCAGGTGAGGTGATGAGGTGAGAGCCGCGGTTGAGCTGATTGACGATCTCGAAGATCGCCTCCTCGCGCTTCTCTGGAGGGGTGTGCTGTGCGAGTCGCATTCCGATTCGCAGATGGGTCTCAGCGCGCAATTCTGCCGGAATCAAAGAATAGGCTGCCTCGTGGACACGGTCGTGAAGGAACCGATACGAATCTTCCGAGCGGAAGAGAAGGCCAGCCCGGACCGCTTCCCAAAGCCGGCCGTGCAATTCCTCGTTCGAGTCCTGGTAAACCGTTTGCACCAAACTGAACTCGGCGCTGTTGCCCAGACACGCGAGCTGCTGTAACGCTTTCTGTGTTTCAACCGGCAGGCGGTTCAACCTCCCCACCATCAGGTCCACAACGTTATCGGTATAACCCTTCGCTTGAATGCGATTCAGATCCCAAGTCCACCGCCCTTCGCCGTGATCGAAGGTGAGTAACCCTTCTTCGGCTAGCGCGGAAATAAACTGAATCGCGAAAAACGGATTGCCAGCGGTCTTGTCGTGAATCAGTTGCGCCAACGGAGCCCCACGGTCCGGATCGCAATGAAGAGAATCTGCGATTAGACTTCGCAGGTCTTCACCGGCCAAGGGCGCAAGGACGATGTCCCGCAATATCGCTCCAGCTCGGCGCATCGCTTCGAGCTTGCGAATGAGCGGATGGGCGGAATTGACCTCGTTGTCCCGGTAGGCGCCGATCAGCATCAAGTGCCGCATGTCCGGGCGCGTTAACAGATCCTCAAGCAAATCGAGCGTTGCCGCATCAAGCCACTGCAAATCGTCGAGGAAAAGCGCCAGCGGATGCTCCGGCCGTGCGAACGCCTTGATAAATCGCCGGAACACCAACTGGAAGCGCCCCTGCTCTTCCTGTGGCGGAAGAGGTGGAACCGGTGGCTGTTTTCCGATGATGAGCTCCAGTTCGGGAACCAGATCCACAATCAGCTGTCCGTTCGGATAGAGCGCCTGTCGGAGGGCATCGCGCCACTGGCTCAGCTCTTCCTCGCTCTTCGTCAATAGCGCGCGAAGGAGGCTCTGGAAAGCTTGCGCTAACGTCGCATAAGGGATGTCACGCTTGTACTGGTCGAACTTGCCTGATGCAAAAAGACCCCGTGGCGGGACCAGCGGCTTATGGAGCTCGTTGACAACTGAGGACTTGCCAATGCCGGAGTAGCCGGAAACGAGCACCAGTTCTGGCTTGCCGCCGGCTACCACACGGTCGAAGGAGGCAAGCAGGGTATCGATTTCGGACGATCGTCCGTACAATTTCTCTGGAATCAACAGCCGGTCTGAGGTGTCGTGTTCGCCAAGCGCGAATCCGTCGATGCTGCCTCGAGCTTCCCATTCAGCAAGACAGCGACGAAGATCACTCTCCGCGCCGGCCGCCGTCTGATAACGCTCCTCGGCAGTCTTGGCGAGCAACTTCATGATAATTGCCGAAACCGAGCCCGGAATACCCTTCAAGCGCTCGATGGGCGGCACCGGTTGGCGCGCGATGTGGGAGTGCACCAATTCCATCGGATCGGAAGACGTGAATGGCAGACTCCCAATCAGCATCTCGTAAAGCGTGACGCCGAGAGCATAGAGGTCGCTCCGCGAATCGATCGACCGATTCATTCGCCCGGTTTGCTCG